>SXGT01918239.1_pt1 | contig 19769 bp, 17 predicted proteins | sample 3176221 | NCBI WGS metagenome assembly SXGT01 (sample SAMN11356862, study PRJNA531348) | freshwater metagenome | isolation source: freshwater sample F1-120 | place: China: Fuxian Lake, Yuxi | collected 2017-12-25
ACTGCAGGATCAGCAGATCCGCCGCCTGCACGCGCGCGAGCTCGCGGCGAATGTCGGCCGCGAACAATCCGTTCGTCGAGGCGTTCCACTGCTCGCGGCCAAGATCGAACAGGGCCGGGTTGGCGCGCGCCGTCACGTCGCCTGGCCCGGCTACAGGATTGAAGCCCTCGCCGTAGAGGTCGCTGATGGTGACCCCATGGCCGGCCGCCGTCAGCGTCTCCACCGCCACGTCGCGCATCGCCCCGTTGAAGGAGCGCGGCTCCGGGTGGGCGACGACGACGAGGATATTCATGAGGTGCCGGTGTTACGGTTTCGGTTTCTGGAAATTGTCTGACGGTTCACACGTATCGCGAAACCGAAACCGTAACACCGGCACCTTGCAACTACGCGGCGGGGGTCTGCTGTCGCGCGTAGTGCTCGAGGCTCGAGTGGCTCGGGCCGTAGTCTTCGGTCGGGGCCTTGAGGATGTCGGGCTTGTGCTTCTTCGCGAAGTCCACGACGTACTTCGGCAGCTTGTCGATCGTGCTGAAGGCGGTCATCGTCGAGGCGTACATGCAATGGCCCGGCGTCTGGCCCATCAGCATCCACGGCAGCCACGGCGTGATGCGGTGCCAGGTACCGACGTACGGGACGGCGGTGAGATTCGGATTCTCGAGATCCTTCTTCTTCACGAAGTAACGCATCATCTCGGTGACCTGCGCCTTCGGGCCGGAAGACTCGCGCTTCCACTTGTCCGGCTGCAGCGGGTTCGGGTAGTTCAGGTGCATGTCGGTGGCGAGTACCAGCGTCTCGTCGTCGAGTTCCTGCCAGGGGAACAGCAACGGGATCTTGCGCGGCTCCTTCTTCTCGGAGCCGGGGAAATCTTCCGGTGCGAGGATCAGGAAGTCGCTGATCGTGTAATTGAACGGGTCATTGAAGACGTGCACGACCTTGTTGGTCTCGCCGGTGAACGGATTCTTGAACTCGTCGATGATTTCGCCCGGCAGGCCGTTGCGCTGCAGGCTCGTGTAGAAGATCACTTCCTTGTTGACGCGGCGGATGTTGCCATCGGGCAGGGGCAGCAGGCGCGTGGCGAGGAACACCTGGAAGCCGAGGAAGGGTTTCAGCGCCTCACCGGGGCGCACCGCGAGGATCTGGCCGCTGCACTGGCCGATGCGCTCGTTGTCGGAATTCATGTCCGCCTGCATGCGCGCCCAGGCGTCGCGGTTCCAGCGCGGGTTGTTGAAGTCGATTTTCGTCACGAAGGGAATGATCGCCATCGGGGTGCATCCTCTGCTCGGCGGTGCCGTATTGCTTGGTGTTCTGGATCCGCCGGCCCAGATAGGCACGGCGGGGGCCGCAGTGTAGCGGAATTCCCCATGCCGGAGGCACCCGACGCCCGTCTTCGTCGCGGCCGACCGGTACGCGGAATCGATTATCCTTGCCCGTCTGTCCTGGCCTGTCCCGAAGCGCGCCCAACCCGGAAAATCCCTGATGTCCGCGACACTTCCCGCCGGCCCGTCCGCGCCGGTCCGACCTGCCGGCGCGATCGGCGTTTTCGACTCGGGCGTCGGTGGGCTGACGGTGCTGCGCGCGCTGCGCGCCGCGCTGCCGGGCGCGGACTACATCTACCTCGGCGATACCGCGCGACTGCCCTATGGCACTAAGAGTGCCGAATCGGTCGTCCGTTACGCCGGACAAGCCGCCGACGCGCTGGTGCGACGGGGCATCGATTGTCTCGTCATCGCCTGCAATACGGCCTCCGCCGTCGCCGTCGACGCACTGCGAGCACGCTACGCGCCACTGCCCGTGATCGGCGTCGTCGAGCCTGGCGCGCGCGCTGCCGTAGCGGCGACCCGCAGCGGCCGCATCGCCGTCATTGCCACCGAAGGCACGGTGCGGGCGGGTGCCTACGACGCGGCAATCCGCCGGCTGCGGCCGGATGCAGTGGTGTCTGCTGCCGCCTGCGCGCTGTTCGTCGCGCTGGCCGAGGAGGGATGGGTCGACGGTGACGTCGCCGAGCGCGTCGCCCGCCGTTATCTCGAGCCCTTGCTGACGCAGGCGGCGCCGCCCGACGTGCTGCTCCTCGGCTGCACGCATTTCCCCGTCCTCGAATCCGTACTCCGCGCAGTCGCGGGCCCGGGCATCGCCATCGTCGATTCCGCCGCCACCACGGCGGGGGCGGTGCGGGCGATGGGCCTTCCCGCTGGCGGCAGTGGCCGCGTGTGCCTGCTCGCGACCGATGGTGCCGCGCGCTTCGCCCGCGTCGGCAGCGCCTTCCTCGGCGCGCCGATCGCGGCGGGCGATGTCGAGATACTTGATCTCGGTGTGGCGTGAGCAGCCCCGCGGGCGCGCTGCCGCGCCGCTTCGCGAGCTTCGTGCTCGTCGGCGCCATCGCGACCCTCGTGCAATACGCCGTGCTCGTCGCGGGCGTGGAGTGGCTCGGTATGGCACCGCCGTCCGCATCCGCGCTCGGCTTCTGCCTGTCGTTCGCGGTGAACTACCGGCTCAACCACCGCTACACCTTCGGTGGTCGCGCCACCCACCGCCGGGCGCTCGGGCGTTTCCTCATCGTCGCCGCCGTCGGGCTCGTCATCAATACCGCCTGCATGACGGCGCTGGTGCGGTTGCCCGCTATTCATTATCTTGTGGCCCAACTGGCCGCCACGCTTGCGACCCTCGCCTGGAACTTCTCGGCGAGCCACTGGTGGGCCTTTCGTGCGAGCGAGGTTCGCGATGCGGATTGATATCGTCGTGCCCTGCTACAACGAGGAGGCCGCGCTGCCCGAGTCGGCACGCCGGCTGCTCGACTTGCTGAGCGAGATGCAGGCTGCGGGGCAGGTAGCGCCCGGCAGCCGCGTGCTGTTCGTCGACGACGGCAGTGGCGATGGCACCTGGCGCCTGATTCGCACGCTCGCCGCCGCCGACGATCGCGTCGCGGGCGTCCGGCTGTCGCGCAATCGCGGTCACCAGGTTGCGCTGCTCGCGGGCCTGATGGAATCCGACGCCGACGCGGCTATCAGCATCGATGCGGATCTGCAGGACGACATCCGCGCCATGCCCGCAATGCTCACGCACTGCCGCGAGGGCTGCGACATCGTCTACGGGGTGCGCGAGGAACGTGGCAGCGACACCGCTTTCAAGCGACTCACCGCGGGCTGGTACTACGGTGTGATGCGGCGGCTCGGTGTCGCGCTCGTGCCCCAGCATGGGGACTTCCGCCTCCTCTCGCGGCGCGCGCTCGACTGCCTCGCTGAGTACCGCGAGACGAACCTCTTCCTGCGCGGTCTTGTACCGCAGCTTGGCTTTCGGACGGCGACGGTCGGCTATGCGCGCAGTCCGCGCCGCGCGGGCGAGACGAAGTATCCGCTCCGGCGCATGCTGGGACTCGCGCTGGACGGCGTCACGTCGTTCTCCGCAGCGCCGCTCAGGCTCGCCGCCGCCATGGGCGCGCTCGCCTTCGTGGCGAGCCTCGCGATGACCGGCTGGGTGCTGTGGACACGCTTCTTCACCGACGCTGCCGTACCAGGCTGGGCATCTACGGTCATCCCGATGTACTTCCTCGGCGGCATCCAGTTGCTCAGCATCGGTGTGGTGGGCGAGTACCTCGCGCGGGTGTTCCTCGAGGTCAAGCAGCGACCCAAATATTTCATCGAAGGCCGCGTGGGCCGCGGCGCAACGCGGGAAGGCTGATGGCTGCCGCCACCGGGAGCCATCTGCGCGTTGCCGCGCTCGCGTTCGTCGCGCTCGGCGTGTTGCTGCGACTGATCGGCATCGATTGGGGCCTGCCCGCCATCTACGACCCCGACGAGCCGGACTTCGTCAATCGTGCACTCGTGATGCTCGATACCGGCAATCTCGATCCGGGCTGGTTCGGGCATCCCGGCTCCGCGACCATGTACAGTTTTCTCGCCGCCTTCGCCGCCTATGCCGTGACGTTCGGCGGAGGTGTGGCGGCAGCGGTCGAAGCGTATGCGGTCGATCCGTCGCGTTTCTTCCTGCTGGCGCGTCTCGTGATCGCCGCGTTCGCTGCGGCGACACTGGTGCTGACCTGGCGTTTCGCGCGCCGCTCGCTCCCGGTGTCTGCCACTGCGGAGTCGGCCGCCCTGGCCGGACTGGTGGCTGTCGGGCTGCTCGCGCTTGCGCCGCTGCACACGCAGTTCTCGCGCAATGCCCGGCCGGACATCGAAATGGTGTTCTTCGTCACGTTGAGCGTATTCGCCGCGATCGGCATTGCCACACGCGGCCGGTGGCGCGACTACCTCGCAGCGGGTTTCTGCCTCGGGCTTGGCATTGCCACGAAGTACCCGGCCGCGATCTTCGCGCCGCTGCTGCTGCTCGCCCACCTGCTCGGGCAGCACGATCGCGCCGCGCCGGCCTGGCACGGACTCGAGCGGCTCGTCGGGGCCGGTGCAGCCGTAGTCGCGGGCGTCGCTGTCGGCGCGCCGTTCCTGCTGCTCTCGCCGGAGGTCGCCCTCGGAGATATCCGTTTCGAGGCGCGCAGTTACCACTTGAGCGGTACCTCGGCGGGCTTCGCCTCGTCCCTGCTGTCGTACCTGTTTGTCGTATTGCCCAACGAGTTCGGCTGGCCCGGCATGGCGCTGGTCGCGATGGGCGCCTTCACTGCGCTCACCACCCGTGCGCGCGGGGCCCAGCTCGCACTCGCTGCGCTCCTGCTGTTCGTACCTGTCATGGCGTCGCTCGAGCTGCGTTGGGATCGCTGGATGCTGCCGGCAGTGCCCTTCGGCTGCGTGCTGGCCGGCGTCGGGGCGGCCCAGCTGTGGCGCCTGATCGCCCCGGTGTCGGGCGGCGTGCGGGCGTCGCTCGCGGCCGCGGTGCTCACCGTGTTGGCCGTTGCCGGGCCCGCGTTCAATTCGCTGCCGTGGACGGTGGCGAATGCGCGGGGCGACAGCCGAGATGCCGCCGCCGCCTGGATCGGCGCCAACGTGGAGCCGTTGAGCCGCGTGCTGCTCGAGGCTTACACGCCGCAGCTCGGGCCTGATCGCTATCGTCTCTACAACGTGAGCGGCGGACGCATCTGGCCGCTGGACGCCAACGGCCGCCGCCTTGCGGTACCGAGTGGCGTGATCGGCACGCTCGCCAACGTCGACGAAATCGAGCGCTATCGCATGGACTACATCGTGATTGCCAACCACTACGACCGGCGGCTGGCCGAAGCTGCACGCTATCCGCAGGACATCGCGCTGTATCAGGAGATCATGCAGCGGCACGAACTCGTGTTCGAGGCCGACGCCGCACCCGGGCAGGCGATCGGCCTGCCGGTCCGGGTCTATCGCGTGCGCCGCTGAAGCAGGCGTTCCCGTCGCATCATCGCCATCCGCACGGCCATCAGCGTAGCGCCGGCAGCAGATGCTCGCCGATGATCTGCAGCGCCTCCGCAGGCTCGTCGTGCAGGCGCAGTGCGATTTCGTCGAGCCCCGCCGCGGCGAGCGCCCGTATCCTTGCGGCGATCGCCCCGATATCGCCGGGATCGCCGGTCAGTGTCAGATGTTCGACCAGCGCGTCGATCACGTCCTCGGGCACGCCCTCGATGCTGGCGCTGCGCGTCAGGAACGCCTGGAGGAAAGCCGGCTTCCGCGACTCGACGAACGCAGCCGTTTCCCGATCGAGAAAGGTCTCGGTGAACCAGGGCATCAGGAAGCCGCGCCAGATGAGTTCGCGCCTCGCCTCGGCGATCGCGACGGCGCGATCGCGCTTCACGTGCCAGGCCATGAAGTTGTTCACGCGGAAGGCGCGGCGTTCGCGGCTGCTTTCGGCGAGTCCTGCGGCGATCGCCGCGTTGATTTCCGGCATGCGCCCCAAAGGGGCATCCGACAGCATGGTGCCATCGGCAACGGCGCCCGCCATGCGCAGCATTTTCGGGAAGGTGGCGCCTGCATACACGAAGGGCGGGATGGGTGACGCCCACTCGGCGCGGTAGGCGTTCAGGCTGTAGAGCTCGCCCGTCACGTTGGTCGCCACGTCAGGCCGCAGATCTTTGAGGATGCGGATGCAGTCGCGGACGGCGGTGACACGCCGTGTCGGTGCGAGCGCCGTGACGCGGCTGACGGAGTGGCCGAGGCCACCAATGAGGACACCGGCGCGCCCGCCCGACAGTTCGTTGAGTGTGAGCAGCTGGTCGGCGATGCGCAGCGGATGCATTTCGTAGGGACTGACCGGCAGCGTGGCGAGCCGCAGTCGCCTGGTCGCGCGGGCGGCGAGCGTCAGTGCGGGTACCGGGTCGCGCCGGGAGGGGAAGCTCGCGACCCACAGCGTGTGGATGCCGTAGCGTTCAGCCTGGATGGCCAGGGTCTCCACGGTTGCGGCCGGCAGTCCGGCCTCGAGGATCACGTCGACATCCATGGCCCTGTACCCCGTTCCCTCGAATTCCACGCTGCAGGATCGGAAATATGAGACATTTTGTCACAACTTCCTTGACTGGTTCCGTATATGAGCGAGAAAATCTCAAATATGGATAAACCCGACCGGATGGCCCTCGCACAGGGCACCCGGCAGCTGCTTCAGCCGCTGGCGAGCCTGCTGCTCAAATGCGGCATGACGTGGCGCGAGTTCGCCGAACTCGCGCGCACGGTGTTCGTGCTGGTCGCGAGCCGCGAGTATGGCATCCGCGGCCGGCCGACCAATGTTTCACGCGTGGCGATCCTCACCGGCATCGGTCGCCGTGAAGTGGGCAAGATCCGCCAGGCGATGGACGAGGAGGGTCCGCCCCTGCCGAACCAGACGACCGACGCCACGCGCGTGCTGTCGGGCTGGCACCAGGACCCGCAGTTCCTCGGCGCCGATGGCAAGCCGCGCGATCTTGCGCCCGGCGGCGCCGGTGCGAGTTTCGAGGAGCTCGCGAAGCGCTTCGCCCCGGATGTGCCGCCGAGTGCGATGCTGAAGGAACTCCGCCGCGTGGCGGCGGTCACGGATCTCGGGAGCGGACAGCTGCGTGTCACCCGGCGGTACTACCAACCGTCGCTCCTCGACGCGCAGTGGATACTGAACGCGGGCAGCGTTTTCGCCGACCTCGGTGGCAACATCAACCACAACCTGGGCCGGCGGCCGGGCGAGGGCAGCTGGTTTCTGGGACGCGCGACCGATGACCGCATCGACGCCCGCGCCGTGCCCGAGTTCCAGGCCTTCCTCGAGCAGGAAGGCCAGCAGTTTCTGGAGCGGATGGATGCCTGGCTCGCCGCGCATCGCGCCGCTCCGGAGTCGCCGCCGGCGGAGACCCGCAAGGTCGTCCGGCTCGGCGTCGGCCTCTTCATGATCAAGGGCGAGACGGACAAGCAGACAGGGAAACAACCATGAGCAACCAGACTCGATTCACTCGCTGGTGCAGTGCTGCGCTCGTCGCGGCCCTGGTCGCGGCCTGCGGCGGAGGCGGCGGGAGCGTCGGCGGCATCGACCGGCTCGGTGTCACCTCATCGTCCGGGTCGATCACCCAGATCGGCAGCATCTTCGTGAACGGCGTCGAGTGGCGCACCGACACGGCCGACATCACGGTCGACGACACCAGTGGTATTGAGAGCGAACTTCGCGTTGGCCAGGTGGTCGTCGTAACCGGCGACCTGGATCCCTCCGGCACCAGCGGGCGCGCCGAGACCGTCGATGTCGACAGTCTCGTGGATGGGCCGATTGCCAGCATCAACACCGTGGCGGAAACCTTCGTGGTGCTCGGCCAGACGGTGCGCGTGCTGCCGAGCACGGCGTTCGACGACAGCCTGCCCGATCGCAATGGCGACCAGTCGCGTACCTTCGCGGACCTTCGGGTAGGTGATGCCGTCGAGATCAGCGGCTTCCGCGACAGCGGCAATGTCATTCGCGCCACCCGCATCGAGCGCGACGACGACGGCGACTTGCTGGAAGTGCGCGGTGTCGTCACGAGTGCCGATGCTTCCAATAACCGTTTCAATATCGGCAGCCTGACCGTCGACTACGACGGCGCCGCGCTCGATGACGGATTTTCGCCCGAGCCCGCCGTTGGCCAGTTCGTCGAAGCCGAGGGTGTGCTGAGCGGCGGCATTCTCGTGGCGGACTCGGTCGAGCTCGAGGATGGACTGTCCAGCGAGGAAGGCGATGAAGCCGAGGTCGAGGGCTACATCACCGACTTCACCAGTGCCTCGGCCGTGTTCCGTGTGAATGGCGTCCGCGTCCAGGCTGGCGCGGGCATTGGCGCCGGTATCCGCGACCAGCTCGACAACAACGTGAAGATCGAGGCCGAGGGCGAGTTCAATGCCTCCGGCATCCTGATCGCCGACGACATCGAGATCCGGGTGCAGGACGGCGACGAGGACGTGGAAATCGCGGGCCGCGTGAACAGCGTCGTCGGCAATACGGTGACGATCGACGACATCACCATCGTCATTCGCGTCGATGCCGCGACCCGCCTCGAGGACAGCAGCGATCTGGATCTGCCCGAGTTCGGCCTGGGGGATCTCGTCGCCGGCGACTACGTCGAGATCCGCGCGGCCGTTGATCCGTCTGCTGCGACGAACGATGTCATTGCGACCCGGCTGGAGCGCGACGAAGTTGACGACGAGTTCATCCTGCAGGGCCCGGTCTCGGCCATCAATGAGCCCGAGATCACCATTCTGGATGTTGACATCGATACCGATATCGCCGTGTTCCTGATCGACGACGAGGATGTCGGCGAGGTCGCATTTTTCGCGGCACTGAATGCTGCGCCGAATCCGGTGGTCAAGGTCAAGGCCGACTTCGCCGACGTCGTCGCCGATACGGTACTCGCACTCGAAGTCGAACTCGAGGATGTCGACGGCAGTAACGACGACTGAGATGCGCTGACGGGGCCGGGGCTCGCCGCGCGCGAGCCCCGGCTTTTTTCATTCCGGCAGGGCGTACGCGCTGAGCCAGTCGCCTATCTTGAAGCCGTACTGCCACATGTGTCCGCCCGAGGCGACGACCACGTATTGCCGGCCGTCGATGCGGTAGGTCATTGGCGTCGCCATGCTGGCGGTGGGCGTGTGCGTTTCCCACAGCTGCCGTCCCGTCTCGATATCGAAGGCGCGAAAGCGCTCGTCCATGGTGGCACCGATGAAGACGAGTCCGCCTGCCGTGGCAAGTGGACCGCCCGCGGTCGGCGTGCCCCATGCGAGCGGGATCGGCACAGGCATCAGCTTGTCGAGCACGCCGAGCGTCCGTCGCCAGGCGATCGTGCCCGCGGCCAGGTCGACGGCAACGAGTTCGCCCCAGGGCGGCGGGTTACAGGGCGTGAACATCGGCGAGAGCAGCGGTTTGAAGGTCTGCGCGTAGTTCGTGCCGGCGAGCCGGCCCGGCTTGCCCATCAGGCCCGCCATCGGATCTTTCAGCAGCTGCGGGTCGACCTTGTCGACCGGCGTCAGCTGGATGAATGTCGGCGCGCGGTTCACCGGCATGACCAGCAGCTGACGGTCCGGATCGAAGGCACCGCCGCCCCAGTTGTTCACCGCCATGCCGGGGAAGACGACCGTGCCTTCCAGCGATGGCGCGTTGTAGTAGCCGCCGTGGCGGCTCGCGGCGATGCGCTTGCGGCACCAGCCCCGATCGATGAAGGTGAAGCCGAATGCATCTTCGGGTTCGAGGCCCTGTTCGACGAGCGGAGGCGGGGCGACCGGAAACGGCTGCGTGGGCGAGAGTACCTCGCCCGGCACCGCCGCCTGCGGCACGGCACGCTCCTCGATCGGAAACACGGGCTCGCCGGTGTCGCGCTCGAAGGTGAAGATCAGGCCCATCTTGGTCAGCTGCACGACCGACGGGATGCGCCGGCCTTCACGCTCGATCTCGACCAGCATCGGCTGCGCCGGGAGATCGAGATCCCACACGTCGTGGTGTACCAGCTGGTAGTGCCAGGCGATCTTGCCTGTCGCAGCATGCAGCGCGACGACCGAGTTGGCGTATCGGTTCTGCCCTGGGCGAGTGCCGCCGAAGAAATCCGGCGCGGCGCTCGCGGTGGGCAGGAAGACCAGGCCGCGTGCCTCGTCCACGGACATCTGACTCCAGACGTTGGCCGCACCCGTGGCGGCGAGCGCCGCGTTGGTCCAGTCCGCCGTCTCTGGCTCCGCGCTGTCGCGGGGAATCGGGTCGAAGCTCCAGCGCGGCTCACCGGTGCGTGCATCGAACGCACGTACGGCGCCGCTTGGACCGTCGTTGCGGCGAAACTTGGTGTTGTTGCTCGAGCCGATAACGACGGTGCCCGCGACGATCACGGGTGGCGAGGAAAACTGGATGTCGCCAGGGCGCAGGTCGGCCGGGCGTCCGATGAGTCGTGCCTTGATCTCGGCCTCGTTGCGGATCGCCGCGCCGAGATCGATCACGCCGGCGTTGCCGAAGCCGGCACAGGCCTGTCCGGTTCGCGCGTCGACCGCGAGCAGCCGGAGATCGGTCGTCGCCATGAAGAGCCGGTGCCGGCACGCGGCGGACTGTTCTCGCGGCGCGCTCACAGTGTCCTCCCAGTAGGCGATGCCGCGGCAGTTGTAACGCAGCCCGGGCGGGCCGAGAGCGGGTTTCGCGTCGAAGATCCAACGCTCGCGTCCACTCACCGGATCGAGCGCGACGATGCGGTTGAACGGCGTGCAGAAGACGAGCGACTGGCCGGCGGCTGCGGGCGTGAGTAGCGGCGTTGCGTGGAAGCTCGCGAAGGCGCGGCGATCCGGATGCCGCTCGAGCTCGCCCGTGCGGTAGACCCAGGCAGGTGCGAGCCGGGCAACGTTGGTGCGATCGATGTCGGCAAGAGCGGAATAGTGCGAGCCGCCGGCATCCCCCCCGTAGTGCAGCCAGTCGCCGTCACCGGCTGCCCCGTGGTCAGCGAGCAGGAGCAACGGGGGGACGAACGCAACCATGCTGCGGCGAAGGTTCATGCCGCTAGACTAGGATGCCGATTTCCCCAATGCCAGAGGAGCGTCGCTTGATCGAGTTGTTTGGCATCAACCTCTCCACGTTCACGCGCAAGGTGCGCCTCGCGCTGGCCGAGAAGGGGCTCGACTACCGGCTGGAAGTTGCCCCCATGGGCTCACCCCGGGTGAAGGCGCTCAATCCGCTCGGCAAGATTCCGGTGCTCGTCGATGGCGAGATCGTCGTGCCCGACTCCTCGGTGATCGTGGCCTACCTCGAGCGCGCCTATCCCGCCCGGCCGCTCTGGCCGGCAGGTGCTGCGGCGCTCGCCGAGGCGCTCTGGCTGGAAGAGTTCGCGGACACGAGTCTGCGGGAAGCGACGCTGCCGTGGTTCGCCGAGAACGTCGTGAAACCACTTTTTCAAGCGGTGCCCGGAGACCCGAGTGCGCTCAACGCTGCCGCAAAGCTGCGCGACCGGGCGTTCGGGTACCTGGAACAGGTGCTGACCGGTCCGGCGCCAACTGCGGGCGAGGGGCTGACCGTCGCGCATGTCGCGATCGGTGCGCAGCTCGTCACCTATCGCCAGGGCGAAGGCGATCTCGATCCCGGCCAATGGCCGAATCTGTCCCGCTGGTATGCCGCGCTGAGCGCCCGGCCCGCATGGGACGGGATACTCGCCGAGGAGCAGACCGCGCTTGCCGCGGCCCGTAACCGCGTCAAATCGCGCCGGTGAAGCAGGGTGTCACGCGCCGGTTCGCGGCGCATGACATCACGCGTTGCGACTGCGCGGGCAAGAAAAAGGCCGCCCCGGTTGCCCGGGGCGGCCTCGTCATCAGTCAGTCAGGTGTGCGTGCCGCTTTAGTTCGGCGCGTCGCAGTCCGTGCGCTTCAGGACCACCCGGCGGTTCTGCGCCCTGCCTTCCGGCGTCTCGTTGTCGGCAATAGGCTCCAGTTCGCCGGCGCCAGACACATTCAGGCGGCCCCTCTCGATGCCCTTGGACTCGAGGTAGTCCGCGGTCGACTGCGCACGTCGCTCCGACAGGCTCTGGTTGTATTCCTCCGGACCTGAGCTGTCCGTGTGCCCGATAACCGTCCCGGAGACGAATTTCAGGCTCTGCAGGTTGGCGGCCACTTCGTCGAGGATCGCCTTGTCTTCGTCGGTCAGCTCCGCCGAGTTCAGCTGGAACGTCAGCTGGCGGGTCACGTCGCAGGTGCAGCCCTGCGGACCCACGCGGTCGCCCTTCGGCGTGTCCGGGCACTGGTCATTCGCGTCGATGACGCCATCACCATCACTGTCAGCCGGCGGTGGCGGTGGCGGTGGCGGGGCGGGCTCGGGCTCGGCTACCGGCGCCGCAGCCACTGGTGCGACTACCGGCTCGCTGTCGTCGCCGCCGAACGCGTACAGCAAGCCGATGTTCACGGCAACGAGATCGCCGACCTCGGCGTCGAACCACTCACCATCGGCACGCAGGCCGAAGCGGTCGCTGATCTGGATCGCCACGCCGCCGCCAAGCGTCAGCCCGCTCTCCGAGCCGCTGCTGCTCACGTTGCCCTCGTAGCTGAGTTCCGTGTCGAAGTCGTAGAGGCCGCCTTTGAGGAAAGGCCTGATTTCTTCCGACCCCACCGGAATGTAGAAGACGGCATTACCGCTGAACCCGTCAAAGCCGAGCTTGTAGTCGCCCACCGGATACACGGCGCCGTCCGGCGCGTTGACCAGTGATTCCTTGAATTCGCCGGTGGTGTGCCATCCGGCCTCAAGGGCAAACCAGCTGGCGAACTGGTACTGGGCGAAAAGCTTGCCGCCGACCGAGCCGTCCTTGATGACATCCTGGTCGCCGTCGGTCCAGTCGAAATCGGTGAAGCTCGCCTGGCCGCCGATGCGCCAGCCCGGCGGCTCCTGCCCAGCCTCGGCGGCAGCGGTGCTCAGCACGGCAAGCAATCCCAGCATGGCGGTACGATTCATTACGGAGTCTCCTCGACTGTTCTTCCCGCGCCTGCCCCTGGGAGGACCCGGACGTGTCAGCGCGGCATTGTGCTCCGCGGGAGCGGCGGAACCGTGCTGACCCTGGGCTGGCTTGTCGCAAGTGGATCGGGCCGATGCCGCTATCCCCATACGGCGCCGACCTGCATTTTTTAACGTGCTGGAAGTATACGGGAGCGGCCTAGCTGGTCAATCGGCGGGTCCCTCGTGTCCCCCGTGCGGGCATCGACTGACCTGGTGGCGGCTCAAGGTGCCTCGCGGAGGCGGGCGAGCCAGCCGGACTCGGCTTGCGGCAACGCGATGAAGGGCAACCTGGTCGCCGCCGCCAGGCGCTGCGTCAGGGCACGACCCCCGCCTGGCGCTGCGGCCAGCCGCGGTCCGCGTACCGCAGCGAGCCGTTCGGCGTAGGGGTAGGCCTGGGCGGCGCGCTCGAGTTCGCGCCAGTTATCCACTGCTTTAAGCAGTTCGACCAGTTCCGCCTGCACGCTGCCCGGGTCGACTGCCGGCTCGCCCGACAGGCTTGCCGCGGCGCGCCGGTCGAACCAGGGCGTGAACAGCCGCGCATCGCGCAGCATGTGCCAGGCCGCAAGCAGATGCCCGCCGTGCCATTGGGGACTCAGATCCGGCAGGCCGGTGGCGTTGAAAGCCTGCTGTTCTTCGGCGGTACGCGCCGGCACGTCGAGCAGGGCAACAAGCCCCGCTGAGCGGCGGCGAGCCAGATCGAGTGCGATCGCCGCGCCTGCGCCACGTCCAACCAATCCGGCATCTGCCGGTACGCCCTGCGCGGCAAGAACCGCATCGATCGCGGCCGCCGCGGTGTCGAGCGGGTTGCCCGCCAGCGGGGAGGATTCGCCATGGCCGGGCAGATCCGGTATCACCACCGGCCCCGCCGGGCTGTCGTTGGCCAAAGCCAGCAGGTTCGCCGACGAGCGGCCCGCACCGTGCAGCAGCACGAGCGGCCGGCCGCTACCGCCGTCGCGCGTGCGCACGTGCACGTCGGCGCCGTTCACCTGCAGCATGCGGCTCCAGCTGCGTCCGACCAGCGGGCGCGTCGGCGGTGGCGGCGGTGCCGCGCTGCCCGGGTGTTCGCGCAGGTGGCGGTGGCAGCGCGCGAGCGCATCCGTGGCGCTAGCCGCATGCACCGCGCGGACGCCATCGGGCAGGTCGCGCAGCCGGTCGAGGTGTGCTGCCAGCGGGTCACCGCCGCCCGTCGTGATCAGCACGGGCACCCGCAGGTTCGGCAAAATGCTGTCCGGCTGCGACTCGAATGCAGCCCGATAAGCCGTCGCGTAGTGCTCACCTGCGCGGAGTAATTCGAGCGCTCCGGCCTGCAGCTTCGCCGCATCCGGGACGTCCAGGGCCATGCGCGTGGCGGCGCTCGGGCGGTACCAAGGGAAAAATATCGTCTGCTCGCGGATGCGGCTCCACAGCCACGCGAGATGGCTGCCATCCCAGCGCGGTTCGAGCGGCGGCAGGTAGTGGGCGAGGATGTCGGCCCGCTCCGCGGCCGTGAGCTGCGCGAGGCCATGTGCCGCGACGGCCGTGACCCGGGCGGGCGCCGCCGCCGCGAGCCAGGCGCCGATGCTGGCTCCGGTATGGAACCCGTAGATGCCGAACCGGCCGAGTCCCAGCGCATCGGTGAACTCGCCGAGTGCCGCAGCCAGATCCGCGATGCTCGGGTGGGCCTCGCGGAGCGGGTCGGACTGGCCATAGCCCGGCGTGTCGGGTGCGATCAGCGTGAAGTCGCGCGACCACTGGCCCATCAATCCCTCCATCTCGCGCGAGGACTGGGGTGACTGGTGGAGCAGCAGGACGACCGGGCCCTCGCCCGAGCGCCGGTAGTGGACCTGCCGCGTGCCATAGCGGCCGTCGAGCGTGACGAAATGGCGGTTGACCGTCATGCGCGGGAGTGTAGCGTCTCCGCCTGCCGCGGCGTGGTCGGAGCGCCGCGCCGGTTCCGGTACACTCGCCCCGCGCGCCATTCGCTTTCATTGAGGCTCTGTCGATGCGTTCCGTACCTTCCGTTCCGCTGCTGCCCCTTGCTGTCTGCTGCCTGCTCGCGACGGGGTCCTCTGTCGCGCAGACCGATGGCTGGCAGTACTACGGCGGCGACGCCGGCGGCAGCCGTTACTCGACCCTCGACCAGGTCAATCGCAGCAACGTGCGCCAGCTCGAGCTCGCCTGGCAATTCCGCACCGGGGCGGTGAAGCAGAACCCCACGCTCAAGCCCATGATCGATTTCCAGGCGACGCCGATCCTGCTGCCGGCGGAGTCAGGCGGGCATCTGGTCGTCTGCGATCCCTTCAACAAGGTCTTCGCCATCGATCCGGTGACCGGCAAGGAGCGTTGGAGCTGGGATCCGGAGATCGACAAGACGCCTTACGCCGGACGCTTCAAGTGCAAGGGCGTGGCGTACTGGCGCGACAGCGTCGCGCCGGCCGATGCCGCCTGCAGCTCCCGGCTCTACATGCCGACCGCCGACAAGCGCCTGTTCGCCATCGATGCGCGGGACGGCAAGCTGTGTGCCGACTTCGGCGCCGGTGGCGTCGTCGATTTCGAGCCGCTGATCCAGGCGCTCGAACCGCGCGTGGGCACGCAGGCCACGCAGCTGCTGAGCCCCGCTGCCGTCGTGCGCGATACCGTGGTGGTCAGCACCACCTCGAACAAGTTCCGCAGCGAGAAGTCGGTGAACGGCGCGATGCGCGGTTTCGACGCCCGCAGCGGTGCGCTCAAGTGGGTGTGGGATCCGCTGGTGCGTGAACCGCAGCCCGGCATCGAACCCACGCCGCGGGAAGTCGGCGGGGCGAACAACTGGACACCGATGTCGGTCGACAACGAGCGCGACCTCGTGTTCGTGCCGACCGCTGCACCTGCCGCCAACTACTACGGTGTGCACCGCCCTGGCGACAACAAGTGGGCGAACTCGATCGTCGCGCTGCGCGGCTCCACCGGCGAACTCGTGTGGGGCTTCCAGACCCTCCACCACGACGTGTGGGACCGCGATGTCGGGTCGCCACCGATCGCCGTCGACATGAAGCGGGATGGCGAGACCATCCCGGCGCTGTTCCAGCTGGTGAAGACCGGCATGCTGTTCTCGTTCAATCGCGAGACCGGCGAGCCCCTGTTTCCCATCGAGGAGCGGCCGGTGCCGACCGACACCGACATCGACGGCGAGCGGCTGTCGCCGACGCAGCCTTTCCCCTTGAAGCCGCCGGTGCTGGTGAAGAACACGATCACGCCGGATGACGCGTGGGGCTTCACCGTGTTCGAGAAGATGTATTGCCGGCGGCTCATCGAGAGCATGCGCCACGGCAGCCACTACGAGCCGCTGATGAAGAAGGGCACGATCCTCTACCCGCAGGTCGGCGGTGGCTCCAACTGGGGCGGCGGTGCCTTCGATCCACAGCGCAACCTGCTGATCACGCCGGTCTCGCAGATTCCCTACTACGTGAAGATGCTGCCGCGGGACCAGGTCGATCCCGAGTACGCCAAGCGCCCGGAGGCGGGTGCACCGCTGCAGGGTCCCGGTTACGTCGGCGATACGCCCTGGGGCGTGAAGCAGGGGCCGCTGATGTCCTACTCCTTCACGCCTTGCACCGCACCGCCGTGGAATCTGCTCATGGCCATCGACATGGCGGAGGGCGAGATCAAATGGCAGGTGCCCTTCGGCGTGCTCGATCGCCTGATGCCGGTGCCGATCCCGCTCAAGTACGGCACGCCGTCCGCGGGTGGACCGATAATCACCGCGGGTGGCCTCATCTTCATCGGCGCGACGACCGATGCGCGCGTGCGGGCCTTCGACATCGAGACTGGCGAGCAGGTATGGGAGTACCGCACGCCGACTTCGGCGCAGGCCACGCCGATGACCTACAGCGTCGACGGCCGCCAGTACATCGTGTTCGCGGCCGGCGGCCATAGCTGGTACGACGGCAAGGGCGTGGACGATTACCTGCTGGCGTTCGCGCTGCCCGCGGCCAACTGAGAGTTGGCGCATGGTCAGCCGCGGCCTCTGCGACTAGACTCGTCGACGGGAGCGCGCATTTTATGTTGACCGAGAGCATCACCATTCAGGAAATCATCCTGGCGTTCGCCCTGATCGGCGTGCTGGGTGGCTGGGCGATCGGCCGCATCTTCGCCCGCTTCAGCCGCAGCGGGGGTTCGAGCGTCGGCACCGACCAGCGTATCCGCGGCCTCGAGGCCGAGTTGCGCGTGATCCAGCGCAAGGCCGAGGAAGCCGAACTCGCGCTCGAGCGGCACCGCGAGGAGTCCGAGCGCACGCGCGCCGAACTGGATGCCGCGACCGTGGAGATCGCCGCGCGCGATGCCGAGCTCGACAACCTGCGCCGTGGGCTGACGGAGGAGTGTGGCAAGACCCAGCGGCTGCGCCACGACCTCGCCGAGCGCGCCGAGGAAACCATCCGCGCGAGCCTGCGCGTGCGCGATGCCGAAACCGAACTGAGTGTCGCGCGCGCGGGCTCCGATGCGGTCCTCGAGCAGGTCCAGAGGCTCGCCGCCGAGCGCGAAGAGCTGACGGGGCGGCTGCGCATCCTGCAGTCCGAACTTGCGTCCACTTCGCCGCCACCGGTCACGCGACTGCCCGTCCGCGACAGCAAGTAGTCCAGCCAGGTCGCCGATGGCCGCCCCCCTGCAGTTCGGTTTTCCCGTTCCGCAGGTCTTCCTCGACGGCAAGCCCGACATGGCGCTCGTGCGCCGGTGCCTCGCGCTCGGTGAGCGGCTCGGTTTTTCGAGCGCCTGGGTGCAGGACCAGGTTGCCGGCAACGTGCCGCTGCACGAGTCCCTGACACTCATGGCCTACGCGGCGGCGCTGACCGAGCGCGTGCGGCTCGGGGTGTCGGTGCTGGTGTTCCCGATCCGCCACCCTGTCCATGTCGCCAAGATCGTCAGCACGCTCGACAACCTGAGCGGCGGCCGCATCGATCTCGGCATCGGTCTCGGCCACGTGATGTCGCCGCATTTCTTCGCGAGCTACTCCGTGCACCACCGCGACGCGGTGGGGCGATTCAACGAGGGCGTGGCCATCATGAAGTCACTGTGGACGAAGCCCGTGACGGATTTCGCCGGCAAGCACTACACGCTGAAGGGCGTGGCGATGGAGCCGAAGCCGCTGCAGCAGCCGCATGTGCCGCTGTGGTTCGGCGGACAGCACCCGGACGCCTTGCGCCGCGCGGTGCGGCACGGCGATGCCTACACCTGTGCGGGGCCGAATAGCGTGCAGGACTTCGTCGGCTTCGTGGAGCAGATCAAGGGTCACCTCGACGCTGCCGGTCGCGATCCGGCGACGCTGCCACTTTCCAAGCGCGTCTATCTCGCCGTGGATCGCGATGCCGCACGCGCCAAGCGCCGGCTCGACGAGTTCTTCACGGCGCGCTACCCGTGGCAGGTCGAACGCAATCCGGACTTCGTCGCGGACATCTGCTATTGGGGTGAGCCGGGCCGTGTCGCGGAGGGCCTCGCGCAAGTCGTGCGCGCCGGCGCCCGCACGATCATTCTCAATCCGCTCTGGGATTTCGAGGAGCAGATGGAGTCGCTGGCCGTCGAAGTCCTGCCTGCCGTGCGCGCGCTGGCGGAGTAGGGCGTGCATCTCGACGTCATCCTGGATACGCGCGCCAGCGCAGCATCGCTCGCCGAGCTGGCTGTACTTGCTGAGCGGCACGGGCTGGGCGGCGTCTGGGTGTCGAGCCTCAACGACTCGCGCGATCCCTACGCGAACCTGTCGCTCGCTGCGATGAAGACGAGCCGCATAGCGCTCGGGCCGATCGCGGTCAATCCCTTCGATACGCACCCACTCAAGATCGCCGCCGGCTGGCTCACTCTGAATGAATTGGCCGGCGGCCGCGCGCGCATCGTGATCGGCGGCGGAGGCGAGGCCCTGGAAGCGCTCGGTATCCGGCCGGCCCGGCGCGTGCGCGCCGTGGCCGAGTGCATCGCGATCCTGCAGGCGGCAAAGACCGCGCAGCCGATCGATTTCGCGGGCGAGATCTACCCGGTGCGCCACTGCCGCTTCGGCTGGGTCAGTGCACCGGCGCCACCGGTGTACGCCGGCGCGGGCCAGCCACAGATGCTCGCGATGGCGGCACGCACCGCTGATGGCATCATGATGAGCGACGTGCCGCCCGCACCGGCCGCCGCCGCGATAGGTACGCTGGACGCAGCGCTGGCGTCGAACGGCAAGTCGCGCCCACCGTTCGCGACCAACGTGTTCACGGCCTGGCACGTGTACGACGACCTCGCGGAGGCACGCAACGAAGCGAAGCGCTGGCTGCTGCTGCGCGGGATCTTCCGGCCCTGGCTCCTCGCGGAGTTCCTCGAGCCTGCGGACGTCGAGCTCGTGATGAGCAGTCGCGCGGCGTTCGCACGCGCGTTCGCGCAGTGCAGCCCGCTGGTGGAGGGCGTTCCGGACGCGATACTCGACGCCCTGGTTGACAACGTCACGCTGTGCGGCACGCCGCGGGATGTCGATCGACTTGTCGGGAAATTGCGCAAGCTCGCCGCTGCGGGGCTTGGTGCCGTGGCGCTCCGGCTCTATGCCCGCCCCGACGAGTCGATCGCATTACTCGGCGGGCCGATTCAGCGCGCGCTGGCCTGATTTGCATTCATTCGCACCGGATCCGGCGCTGGCCGTGCCGGTCAGGGCAACTTAACGTGACCCAGGTGGCTGCACCGGAGGTCACGTGAATGGACTGCCTTCTCGTGAGGAAGGACATGGAACTGCTGGGCACCACGCTCACGGTGCGCCTTGGCCTCATGCTGTTCGGCGGGATGGGGCTTCTGTTCGCCGTGCTGCGACTGATTCCCTAGTCGAAGTCCTTCCCTCGCAGCGACTTCGTTCGCGACCGCTGGCGCTTCGTCTCCAGCCGCTTTTCCTTGGATGCACGCGTCGGCTTCGTCGCACGGCGCTTCTTCCGGCGCACGAGCGCGGCGGCGATGAGTTCCGCCAACCGCTCCAGCGCCTCCGC
>SXGT01153135.1_pt1 | contig 19761 bp, 18 predicted proteins | sample 3176221 | NCBI WGS metagenome assembly SXGT01 (sample SAMN11356862, study PRJNA531348) | freshwater metagenome | isolation source: freshwater sample F1-120 | place: China: Fuxian Lake, Yuxi | collected 2017-12-25
CCGCAGGGGGGCCAGCAGGCAGACGTCTTAAAAAGCACGGGGCCCCTGATCGACGGATCGCCATCGCAGACAAAGACATGCGCCACGGCCGCAAGAGCAGGAGGAAAACGTTCAATGGCTTCAAAGAACATTTTGTCCTTGATCGCGCTAGCAAAGTGACCCGCGAGGTGGTGGTCCGCCCGGCCACTGAGCCCGCATATGAGGCCGTGGAGTTGGTTGTCGACGTCCTGGAGAGTGGCCAGGGTTTGCTGCAGTGGGCCATTGACCTGGGGTACATGGCCAGCCCGCGGATTACCCAAGGGGCAGAGCCGGGGGGCTCCATCCTGGCTCGCCCCTGGCCACACGGCGGACCGCTGTGCAGCAAGGCCGATTGCACGCTGGACTTTGCCCACGGCCTCGTCACCTGTCCCAACGGCCAGACCGTGCCCAGGATCCCAGGGAGGCCTGTCCAATGTCCGGCCAGGGCGTGTGACCCGTGTCCGGTGCGGGCGCAGTGTACCAAAGCCCAGATCGGGCAGGGAAGCAGCCTGACCATTCGCGCGGACGAGTTGTGCCAGCAGAAGCTGCGTGCCACACTCTCCACCAAGCGTGGTCGGGCCTCGCTGCGCAAACGGACAGCCGTCGCACAGGCCATCTCCCATCCGTTGGCACACCCAGGCCGGCGTGCCCGCGACAAAGGGCTGCGCAAAAACCCATTTGACGGGCGTCGCCATGCGGCCGTCAGCAACCTCCAGGTCGCCGCACATGATGAGGAGGAACGGCAACTTGCTTCTTGAGCTATTACCTAATTGATCAGTGTTCTAGGCGGTGGCGTCGATGGGGGCCATGGGCGTCCTGTGCATGGTGACCATTAGCGTGGCCCTGCCGCAGGCCCGACGCATTCGGTGAGGCCCCGCGCTGTGGCGCCGGGGGCTGACGGCGTGCCCCTGGAGCGCCTGCCGGAGATGTAGCCTGACGCCCGCGTCTGCTGCAGCGCGGCCAGGAGGCTGGCGCGGCACTGGCGTTGCCTTCCCGCCTCTGTGCCTGCGGCCCATCGGTGCCTGGGCCCTCTGACACGCCAGACACACCCACGCGCCAGGACAGTCGCCAGCGCGCGGGCAGGCCAGGGATGCCACGCGCATCGTCCTGGCACGGTGGAGCCTTACGTCGCTGGCTGGAGCCGGACACTCTGACGGGCCAGCAATTTCCAGCTACCGCCTTGCTGCTGCCAAACTTGCAGCACCCCGATCTTGGTGGTGGTCGGCTTGCCGTCGGTTTCGCTTTCAGACACCCACGTATGGCGCGCAATCGCATCTATGCCGACGATGGCGGTGGTATGATCGGACAACGTGAGGGATTTGAGGGTCGCCTTGCGGGTCATAACCCCTTGCACGAACTGGGCTTTGTTCTCCACTCTGCCGTCCGAATGCCCATAGCTCAGCTGCTCAGAGCACAGCGCTTCCAGTTGGGCCTGCTCCTGACCAAAAATCGCCTTGCGCAGCGCCTCGACCGCCTGGCCCACCGCGGCCTCGTCGGCGGCAGCGGCCAGCGCTGCCGTGGGGCGTAACCCCAGACTGACTCCACCCAGTGCCAGCGCACCCGCCATCGCGAGGTGACGACGTGTGATCTCCATAACTCTTCCTCCCTGGAGGGCGCTCCGTCGTGCGCCCCTCCGCGCTCCTGTTCCGCATGGCCAGCCGCAGCAACCGTCAGCCCGACTGGACGATCCCTGCGCGACCGCATACCAGCGCTGGCATGCTACCGAAGAGTGCCAGTGGAGGTCAAGCCTCTTTCGCGTGCAGCTCCAGGGAGCCGACGTGGCGGGGGAGCCTCGCACAGCAAGGCTCATTTTGCACAGCCCGCGCGGTCTCCGCTGACGCAACAGCCATGGCGATGGCCACAATGAGCCTTGCTGAGCCTCGCAAGCCGTCCCTTGTGCGGGAGTCAGCATTATGCTGACGCAACATCCAAGGATTTACTTGCAGCTCTCGTATCTGTTTTGCTCCGCACACGGTCATCGCTGTGAGAGGGCATTATGGCAGTAGGCTGGCGTGTCTGGTCTAGACTCCTGTTGGCACTGGCCGTGTTGTTTTCCCATGATCAGCTGCGTCGAGCAGGGGCCACCTGGCGCCCAGGCAGCAACGGACCGGCCGGGCAGCCAGGCGAAGTGGTTACTATTATCATGCCACCACCAGACGTTGCGCCCTTACCATCCGAGACAGGGCACTCGTCGGCGCAGTGGTGGAGGGTGTCTCATGCAACGTCCGCCAGCGTCCACCTCGTCCCAGCCGCAGAGTGGCTATGTCGGGTCCGAGGTCTGTGCGGCCTGCCATGGTGATATGGTGGAACAGTTACGTACCACGCCGCCTGCCATGTTACTCCAACAGGCTTCCCCCGACCCTGCGCTGCACTGGGGGTGTGAGTCCTGCCATGGGGCTGGCGAAGCCCATGTGACCGCCGGTGGCGGCAAAGGCGTGGGTGGACTGATGACCTCTTGCGACACCTCCGCGCAGGCCCGAGTCGCCGTCTGTCTCCCCTGTCACCAACAGGCCGGTGAGTCGTTGTCGTTCCGGCATAGTGCGCACACCGTGGCCGGGGTCGCTTGTAATGACTGTCATGCCCCGCATGCTGCGGCACGGTCAGCGCACCTGTTACGCCAGCAGACACCTGTACTGTGCTTGTCCTGTCACCAGGAGATCAAAAGCGCTTTTGCCCTCCCGGTGCACCACAAGGACAGACTCATGGGCCAGATGGTGCCGGCAATGCCCAACTGGCCAAGGCGCTGAAGGTTGACATCCCCCCAGTCACTGGCAGAGCCCTGCAAAACAAGGATAACGCTGCGATGTTGCATATCATTGCAGAAGGCAAAGGCAAGATGCTTGGGTACACGAAGAAGCTGTCGGCCCAGGAACAGGTGCTGGTGCTGGAGTATCTCAAGACATGAGGGCAATAGTGCGCTGCGCGTGCGTTGCCTATGCCAGCGCATGGAGAGGAAACAGGCGGATGCAGTGGGTCGTGTGGTACAGAGTGACGCTCGCCTACCTTGCCGGGGTAGCTGCTCAGACCATGGCCCAGATGCCGGCCAGCGTGGTCCAGAATCCGCTCGCGGGCTCGCGGGTTTTTGGGGCCAAGGGCTGCGTGCAGTGCCACGCCGTGAACGGGGTGGATGGCACACGTGGTCCTGACCTCGGGCGTAACACCGTCTCCCGTTCCTTCTTCGATTTTGCCGTGGCTATGTGGAATCATCGACGGCGATGTGGTTGGTATTCTCGGTGTTGGCGTCGCTGGCCTGTTTGTGTTGTTTCTCCCTTTTCTCGACCGGCGTGCTGCCAGAGGACAAGTCAGCCCGTTGTTCACCCTGATCGGCATGGCAATGGTAGCCTATATACTCCTCTTGACCTATCTTGGTTACACGATGAGCCCAACACAATAACCGGCGGCTTAGGCCTGTCCCAGTTGGGGCGACCGGCCAGTCGCCCCAACAACACAGACGGGCCGATTAAGAGCCTCCCGGGATAGGCTCTTAATCGCCTAGCACCTCAAGCACCGCCTTGGGGAGCACACGGTCCTTGAACCACACCACCCGGGCGGGCAGGTCGTTGGTCTTAACGCCGGCACGCTCCAGGTTGAGCCGCTCGGAAATCGCCAGGATGAGATCCTGCCGTCCAGCCTGGCGCACTTGCGCAAACTTCTTGCGCAGGTATTCTGGCCGCCAGTAGCCGACAATTTCCAACAGCATGCTGCGACCGTCCGGGTGTACCAGACGAAAGTCCGGCACCATGACGCTGCCCGGCATGGGGATGAGATCGACCTCGCGCTCCAAACGCCACGGCGTTTTGGTCTGGGCCCAGCGTTCCGCGAACGCCTGTTCGAGCATGCTGTCGTGCACTTTGCCGGGCGGATAATGCGAGGTCAGGCCACAGTTGGCGTCCACCTCAAACCGGGCGATCTGTGGGGTATACGGCGACACACGCCGTGGCACCAGCGTGGCGGTGAGGCTCCAGCGCGTCACGTGTAGTAAGGCGGGCAGCAGTTTCGCCAGGGCCAGACCATAGCGCGTGCTGGGGGTGAACAGGCTGGTTGGGCCATCAATCGTCAAGGTAAAGCCGTGATCGGCATCGCCCTCGATATACGCCATGAGGCCAAACAGTTTCACATAGCGAAATAGCAACTTGTACTCGCCGGGGTCGTTGCGGTGCGCCGTAATGACGACATGGCTGGCGCGATACAACACCCCCTGTACCTGGGACACATTATAACGTTCGATCAACGTTTCCGGGGTAGGAGCCTCAAAGCTACTGAGAATCTGCTGCTCTGGCAGATCGGCGTAGAGCCAGGCGCGCATCTGCTCTGGGCTGACCTCTTGGGCCAGGTCGTGGCTCAGGGCTGCGGCCACCGCAGTAGCTGTGGCACTGCTGCTCTGCGTCCCGGGCATGGCCTTGGCGGAGAGGGTAAAGACGCGCTGACGCAAGTCCACGGGATCGAGTGGGCTACGCACCTCAAAGGTGCAGAAGGCGCTGTCCAGGAGATGCGCCAAGCCGCGTTTCGTGCGGTAATCGGTGTCTTCCCCTTCCAGTTCCTGGAGCTGGGTGTGCAGGTCGGCGCGGGTCTCCCCGACGGCGTCCTGGAACAGGGCAATCAATTCGGCGGCCTGGGCGAGCACATCGGCCCGCAGGGGCAGGCGTTTCGGAATGATGGCCTCGCCCTGATAACGCTGCATTAACAGCTCGGTCGGTAGCATGTGCTCTCGTCGCCTCCTTCGGCAGCTAGGGGGAGGGGTGCGGAGGTCGGCAGGGCCAGTTGCTCATAGGGCACCGGCTCAGGAGCCAGACGCCGGCGGCGGGAGGTCTGCTCCTCGCTGGTGGCTTCGGCGATGACTTCATACAGTAGCGCCAGTTTGCCCTCGCCACGGCGCAAAATGCGCCCCAAGCGCTGGATGTACTCCCGTGGTGAGCCAGTGCCGGACAGCACAATGGCGACGCTGGCTTCGGGCACGTCCACCCCCTCGTTGAGCACCCGTGAGGCCACGATCACGGGATAGTCGCCGGTACGAAAACGCTGCAGAATGTCGTGGCGTTCTTTCACCGGCGTCTTGTGCGTAATCGCCGGCAGCAAAAACTCGCGCGACACCCGGTACACCATGGCATTATCATCAGTAAAGACCAGCGTGCGGGCTCCGACGTGCTGGGCCAGCAGGTCGCCCAGTACCCGCAGCTTGCCCGCCGTGCCAAAGGCGATGGCACGGGCCTCGCGGTGCGCCAGCATAGCGCTGCGTCCAGGCCGCGAGCGGGCACTGGCTTTGACAAAGGCTTGCCAGCCTGCCAAACTGCCCAAGCGAATGCCCTGTTGCTGCAAAAAGCGGTTGCGCGTCTCAATCAGGAGGTCATAGCGCTGGCGTTCACGCTGCGAGAGTTTGACGGTTAAGGGCACGATGCGATGCTTCGCCAGCACCGTGCCGGAGAGCGCCGTGGCGGTGGTCCGATACACCTCGGGTCCGATCAACTCGTGCAAATCCGCATGCTTGCCGTCGTTACGTTCGGGGGTGGCGGTTAAACCCAGCCGATACGGCGCCAGCGAGTATTCGGCAATGACGCGGGTAAACTCGCTGGGCAGGTGATGGCATTCGTCAAACACCAGGAGGGCGTATTGATTGCCCAAGATCTCTGCATAGATGGCGGCGCTGTCATACGTCGCCACCAGCACTGGCGTGCGGTCATGCGACCCGCCGCCTAAGAGTCCCACGGTGGTGTCCGGAAAGGCGGCCAGGAGATGGGCATACCACTGGTGCATGAGATCGAGGGTCGGGACGACGATCAACGTACTACGGCGGGTGGCCTGCATGGCGAGCTGGGCGACGTAGGTTTTTCCCGCCCCGGTTGGCAGCACGACCACACCTTGGCGACCGGCCGCCACCCAGGCTGCCAGCGCCTCGAGCTGATGGGGATAGGGCGTCATCTCCAGGGCCGGCACCAGCGTGAGCGGGCTAAACTCACGGGCACTGTCCACCACGGTGGTGCCCGCGGCCTTTAAGGTTTCCACCAGACGCCGGTAGTACATGGCGGGGATGCGGAAACGCCCTACGCGGTCGTCCCACACCGCGTAGTCAATCCAGGCCGTGCCCGCCGGCGGGGGATGTAATAACAGCGTACCGCGATCAAACGAGAGGGTGGGGGAGCGTGCCATAACCATCCTGGACAGAGAAGTCACAACGGTGCCAGTGTGCACTGGCGGCGGTGTGCGGGAGTATACCATGTGCCGTGTGGTGCGGCTGCACCTTGTCACTGCAGGGAGGCATGCGCTAGGATGAGCGCATCATCTATGATATCATATAATACTTTATGTTCTCCATATGTTGTGTGCTGTGTAAGGAGAGAGACGTGATGCGTGTGGCACGCTGGTGGCGAATAGGTTGTAGTATACTGTGCCTGTGTGTGGCGTGTGGGGTGAGCCTCGCACGTGCTGATGCCAAAGCCGATAAGGCGTCCTACCTCAAGAAAGCGCAGCAGTACAGCCAGGAAGGCAAATTTCCAGAAGCGGTTATTGAGCTGCGCAATGCCGTGAAGATTGATCCCAACGATGCCGAAGCCCAATGTGCGTTGAGCGAGGCGTATCTCAAGCAGGGAAAAGCCAGTCTCTTGGGCGATGCGCGCAAAGCCTTGGAAGCTTGCACCAAGGCTAACCCGACGCAAGTCGGCGCGCAGATCACCCTGGCAGAGCTGTATACGGCGGGCAAACAGTGGGCGAAAGTGCAGGAACGCGCCGAGGCCGTGCTCAAACACGATGCCAAGCACCTCCAGGCCCATCTCCTGCTCGCCAACGCTTACACGCAGCGTCAAGACCTGAAGAAAGCCATCGAGACGATGGAGAACGCGCGCAAAATTGACCCCACCTCTCTGCCACCCCACCTCGGGCTGGCGATGCTGCACGCGTCTGGCAAGGATACCGCCACCGCAGAAAAATTATACCAGGAGGCCTTGCAGCAGCATCCGCTGTCCGTCCCCGTGTATACGGCCCTGGCTGGATTTTATGTGCAGCAGAAGCAAGCGGCCAAAGCCATTGACCTCTTGCGCAAAGCCATCGACTTAGAGCCGACCAATGCGGCGCTGTACATCCAGCAGGCCGGTGTCTACATTGTCCAGCAAAAACTGCCAGAGGCAGAAGCGATTTTGCAACGCGCCACAGCCGCCGCCCCGCAATCGGTGCCAGCGTTCGTCACCCTGGGGGATTTTTATGCGCAGGGCAAACGGCTGACCGACGCGGAAAACGTCTACAAACAGGCCTTGGCACTCCAACCCGATGCCGTGGTTCCGCAGGAGAAGCTGGCGGAGCTGGCCTTGACGCAGGGCCGCTTTGACGAGGTCAGCAAGTATGCCAACGACCTCGGGAAACACCCAGAAGCCAAGGGCGTGACCTCCTATTACAAAGGACGTATCGCCCTGGCGAAAGGGCAAACCGCTGACGCCATCGCCACCTTCCAACGCGTGCTGAAGGAAGCCCCCAATTTCGCCCGCGCGCATTATATACTGGGCCAGGCTTATATCCGCGATAAAAAGCCGGAGCTTGCCAAAGCCTCCCTGACGCGCGCCATCAGCCTCACGCCAACCCTGGCGGAAGCCCATGTACTGCTGGCAGAACTGGCGCTGCAAAGCAAAGCCCCTGATCAGGCCATTGAGTCAGCCCAAAAAGTACTGAAGATCTCCCCGGACTATCCTGGCGCCTATCGCTTACTGGGCCAGGCGCACATGGACAAGGGTGATGTCTCCCAAGGCCTGCAGTTCTTCAAGATGGCGGCGGAACGTGCTCCGCAGGACGCCCCAAGCCAGATGTATCTCGGACTCGCCTATCAAAAGAACCGCCAGACCTTGGAAGCCTGTAGTGCGTATGCGAAAGCGCTGGAGCTCAACTCAAGCCTGGTCGAGGCACGCGCCAATTTCATTGCGCTGTGTGCCCAGAAAGGCCAGTATGAGCAGATCAACAGTGGGTTGGGCAAAGCCCTCGAACAGGACCCTAGCAACCTACGTTTGCAAATCCAGCAGGCCGCCTTCTACGCCGACCAAAAGCGTTTTCCAGAGGCAGAGGCGGCCTATGCGAAGGCCATCGCGCTTGAGCCCCGCAACCCACTCCCGCTCTTAGCGCTGGGGGATTTTTACATGCTGGCGGTCCAAAAGCCCGACGAGGCCGTGGCGACCTATAAAAAAGCCGTGGTGCTGAAGCCGGAAGCTGGCTTGCCACGACTGATAGAACTTGCCTTCCGGCAGGCCAAGCTCGATGAGGCGGGGCAATATGTCGACGAGTTGCTCAAAACGGATGAGGGCAAAACGGCGGGCAAGTATTGGCGAGGCCGCTTGGCGCTGGCCAAGAAGCAGAGCTCGGAGGCGGTCCCACTCTTGCAAGATGCGGTGCGCGACCGGCCGACCTTTGCCGCAGCGCACTACTACTTGGGACTGGCGTTGATGGCGACCCAGAATTTTCCCTCGGCCAAAATGGCTCTGGGTGAGGCGATTACCCTGAGCCCGAACCTGGTGGAGGCCCATCTCGCCCTGATCCGGAGTCATATGCAAACCCGTAACCGGGAGGAGGCCCTCGCCGTGGCCGAGACCTTGGTCACGCAGCAACCAGACAACGCCTTGGGTCGCCTGGCCTTGGGGGATGTCGCCTTCGCGATGAAAGAGTATGCGAAGGCCCTCACCGCCTTCAAAGTGGCCATCGAGAAAGCCCCGCAGGACGCCCGCGGTCCGTACTCCATGGGCCTGGTGTATGCGGCGCAGCAGCAGTATCCCGAAGCCCTGGCAGCGTTCGAACAGGCGCTGACTGTGAATCCGCATGCCTTGGAACCCCTAGGGCAGATTGCCGCTATTTTCTACAAACAGGGTGTCATCGATACAGCCGTGCAACGGGTGCGTACCCAGATCCAGGCCTCGCCGAAAAACTCCCTGATGTACACGCTCCTGGGACAGCTCTATACCGCGCAAAAGAATGACGTGGAGGCCGAAGCCGCGTTGAAGACCGCGCTGGACTTGGATACGGGTGCCGTCCGGGCGCACCTTGATCTGGCCACTCTCTATATTCGGCAAAAAGCGTTTGAGAAGGCTCTCAGCCTCTATGACGATCTCTTGAAACGCCATCCCACGATGGCCGCGGCGCATATCGCCCGGGGGATGATCTATGACGCGCAAAAGGAGCACAATAAAGCCAATGAGGCGTACCAGCAGGCGCTGAAGATCACCCCGAAATTCGTCCAGGCGTTGAATAATCTTGCCTGGAATTACGCCGAGCACGGCGGCAATCTCAGCACGGCGTTGGCGTACATTCAGACGGCACAAGAAGTGGAACCGGACAGTGCAGAGATTGCGGATACCGCCGGGTGGATCCATGTCAAAATGAAGAACTATGCCAAAGCCATCCCCCTGCTCAAAAGCAGCACTGAGAAGGCGGCCACCAATCCAACCATTTGGTACCATCTTGGCATGGCGTACTATCATCACGGGGAGTTGCAACCGGCTAAGGACGCCCTGCAACAGGCCCTGACGTTGCAAAAGGACTTCCCCAATGCTGCAGAGGCGCGACAGACGCTGACGGAGATTGGCTTAGCAGCGATGAAATAAGTGGCCACGGTGTTGGGCGTTGAGCCTGACACCGTCCCCTAGCGCACCCGCTGCCCGCCTTTGAGCACCAGCGTGAGACGGGCCGGATCTTGTAGGATGCTCAGATTCTGGAGTGGATTGCCCGTCACGGCAAGACAATCGGCCCACTTGCCGACCGCGACCGTGCCAATGTCGTCCGCCATGCCGAGGCAATCGGCCGCCCACCCGGTGGCGGCTTGCAGGGCTTGCATGGGGGTGAGGCCGGCCTCCACGAGCAAGGGGAGCTCCCGCGCATTGATGTTGTGCTGGTGCCCGCCGGCATCCGTGCCCGCGATCACTTTGACGCCAGCGGCGAGGGCCTGCTGGATGCTGGCCATGTGGTGCGCGTAGAGGGCGTGACTCCGGGCCTGGACATGCGGGGCACTATGGGTGCGGTGGAACACGTACACGGTGAGGGTGGGGACAAAGTACGTGCCGCGTTCGGCCATCATAGCGATGAGTTCTGGATCTTCGTCCAGATAACAGCCATGCTCAATGGAGTCAACCCCAGCCTCCAGCGCCATACGCAACCCCGGCCCTCCCAGGGCGTGACACATGACACGCCGCCCCAGGGCATGGGCTTCATCCACCAGCGCCCGCATCTCGTCCTTGCTAAAGGCGCTATCTTTTGGACCGTGCCCCTGGCGTGAACTGGCCCCACCGGTGGTGGCGCATTTGATCACATCGGCACCGGCCCGGACCATGGCACGCACCACCTGTTGTACCTCGTGGATACCGTTCGCCACGCCCGAGGGCAGCGTCGGGTCCAAGACCACACAGCAGTCGTGCCCCGAGGGACTGACACGATCCCCCAAGCCCCCCGTGGGCGAAATGATGTTGACCGCCAGCACTAGGCGTGGCCCTGGTATTAACCCCTCTTCGACGGCCATCTTGAAGCCCACATCCAGCCCGGCAGCGTCACGGATGGTGGTATAGCCTGTGGCCAGGGTCTGTTGCAGCACTGTGGCAGTACGCATATGCACCGTGCTCAGGGGCTCGTGCAGTCCCCAGCGCTGGGTGAGGCCGTACCCGTGGGCCGCGAGGTGATCGTGCGCATCGATAAGACCGGGCAACAGCGTGCACCCCGTCAGGTCCAGCGTTTCCGCCTCGGCTGGCGGGGAGACCGCCTGTCGCGGCCCCACCGCGACAATGCGTCCGTCGTTGATGAGCACGGCGGCATCAGGGAGCGGCGCCGCCCCAGTGCCATCAATGAGCGTTGCACCCAGGAGGAGTTGCATAGCGGAGTCTCGCTTTCTCGTACGCCTGCGGCCCAGGCGTACGGCATCCCGCACACCTGGGCCAGGCCTTTACTTAAAAATCGCCAAGCACTTCGGCGCGTTAAACGCCCAGGTCTCGACCCAATCCACAATGTTGGCCTTGTAGCCCATCTCCGCCATGGCGCCCACCAGACACGTCCAGTTGAGCACCTCTTGCTGACCCGCCGCTTCCATCTGCGCGAGGGGAATATCACGCCACTTGTCGTAGTCGCCTGCGCGCATGTGCTCCAGCAGTTGACGGTCGGAAGCCAGGTCAGGGTAGATCCAGTGGTTCTTCGCAGTGAGGAAGGCGTGCGACCAACTGGACGAGGCCATGAGCACCACACGCCAGGGGCTGGCTTTGAGCACACGGGCCGTGGCCTGGCCGACTGCAAAACAACGCCGTGGCGACGGCGACGGTGGATCAGGTTCTGTGGAATACTCGGTGGAGCCACCACGGTAGCGAATGACACTGCTGCCATAGCAGTTCACCGCCATCGGCAACACTGGATACTGAAAACCTTTACGGTCCAAATCCAGGAGCAGCAGCGTGTTGGCGAAGGCATGCCCCAGGCCGTCTTCGTGCAACGGTTTGTAGGCATAGGCCATATCAATGCCCTCTTCCAGCAGCTTGGTCGCCAGGAAGCGTCCCGCCGCGTGTTGCCCAGGCGAGCTAAACGTTTTATCGTCCGGCTCGCCCCAGATGTTAGGCCGCCCGCGCAAGCGTTTATAAGGCTGAAAGGTGAGCTGGTCGTAGGCCAGCAGGCAGAACGGCGGGATGATGTCCTCGCGGAAATTTTCGTACTGGTCATCGCCCCACATCAAAATAAAATCTGGATTAAACGCGTCAATTTCCTCGCGGACGGTGCGGAAGGCTTGAAACACACGCGCCCGGTGGGCTTTATGGGCCGTGATGCCTTCGTCGTCGCCCCACTCGCGCTGCATGGGTTCGGGCCAGTTGGCCGGGTCTCGCAGGTGCGCCGGAATGCGCGGGTCCGAGTGCAGCATGCGGGCCAAGGGCCAGGGTTTATATTCGTCCGGGACTAACCCTGGGGGGTAATGCGTCGCGCCAATGCCTAAAATGTCGCCCATGATTTACACCTCCGTCGTGGCCTGGCTCAGGAAGCCAGGGAGTTGCCGCCAGCGTAATCCTTGCACGTCGTTGGGGATTGCCACCGCCTGCCCGGCGCCCGTTTCGAGCCCGAGCGGATGATGCACCAACTCAATCATGTTGCCATCGGGGTCATGAATTTGAACCTCTCCACCCAAGCCTACGGCTCTGGGTGGAGATTCTGGGTACCAAGACCCACAGTCAGTTCCTGACTGCCGTTGTGAAGCCACAACGCGGCAAAAAAGATCGAGAGCACATGTTCCAGTCCCCACGCCAACAACACCAACGCGCTGTTCACATCCCGGCCACAACTGGCCCCGCATGGGCACACATGCCAGCGTTCACGGAGCGGTTTTTTGAGCACCGCATCGCAGGCATGACACCGCTGAGAGGGTTTGAGGGAGCGCGTGGGAGCCTCAACATACACGACACCAGCTTCTGCCGCTTTGTCTCGCAGGATGCCAAGGAATTGTCCTGGGGCACTGTCGAGAATGGCTTTGTTGAGTCCGGCTTTGGCTGCCGCGCCATTGGGGGCATACTGTCCCGTGGTCTCGCCGTGCTTCGGCTGTGGACGACGTACCATGTTGGCAGGCTGGAGCTGTTCGGTAAAAATCGCTCCCGCCCCGTCAACCATGCTGGCCGCGTGTTTGTGGTGAAAGTCCAGGCGTTGCCGCGCAATCTTGCTATGCAGTTGCGCCATGCGCTTGTTGGCCAGACGCCATCCATGGGAGAACTTCGTCTTGGTCTCCCTGGACTGATACGCCGCTTTGAGCCGCGCTGCGCTCTGTGCCAGAAAGCGTGGATGGGCCATACTGGCAGGGTGCCTGTCCGTACTCGCGATGGTCGCAAACGTCTCGACACCCCAGTCAAAGGCTATGGTGTCCACACCATGGAACCGCTCCGGCTGACAGACCAGGACAATCGAGGCGTACCATGTCCCATGTCGGGACAGGATATCACAGGTCTTGGGCTCACCACTCGTGCGGGCATCGCCTCGTATACGGACATGCCCGATCCCCGACAACCGCAGACAGCCATGCTGCATGCCTTCTCGGGGGAGCAACCGCCAGCCATCGCCATGCGTGGGGTAACTCCAGCCCTTAAACCGTTTCCGCGACTTGAAGCGCGGATATCCCGGCGCATCGCTTCCATCTTTGAGACGACGAAAGAACGCCTGAAAGGCTCGCTCGACACGTTTGAGTGTGTGCTGTGCGGCTTGGGCTGGCAGCGGACTGGATTCTTCATGGCGCAGTGCGGTCAAATCGCGGCACTGTTCCGCATGCCCCACCGTCACCCGTTGGCGCTTCCAGGCCGCACGGCGTTGTTCCAACGCTGCATTGTACAGCAGGCGATGGGCTTCTCGCTGCGTCTGCAGCGCCGCGTCTTGCGCTGGCGTGGGATAGAGGCGATACGTGGCACGGCGATTGACAGTTTCCATGCCGTCCAGTATCCCTGAGTTATGGCAACAAAACAACCGCTAAAGACGCTCTATCACTGTGTGTATACCCTCAATTTCCCCTTAGTTCTTGTGACAAAATATCGTCGAAAGTGCTTGACGCCTGTGATGCGGGACCATCTGGTGGGTACGTTTACAGGGCTGCTGAAAAAGTGGGGTGGTACGCTTCTTGCGTGCAACGGTGAAGCGGATCATATGCACCTCCTGATTGAACTGCCCCCAACGGTGCTCCTGTCCGTCTTCGTCAACAATGGGAAAACCGTCTCCTCCAGGTTGCTGCGAAAAGCCTATCGGACAGCACTGGCTCGCTGGTACAGACAGCCTATGCTCTGGAGTCGGTCCTATTGCGTCCTCAGTTGTGGTGGAGCACCGCTCCGTGTGCTTCGTCAATACATCGAACAGTAAGGGAATGGTGCGTCCTAGAGGACGCACGCTCGCTTCACCACCAGCTAACCGCATGGAGGTCTAGATATAGCACTACGAGCTATCCTGGTAGATGTAATACTGATCTGTGTCCTCACGCTGCCCGTAGCCGGGGTCAGCCTCCGGGCCGGTCCCCGTGCGGCGCCCGCGTGCATAGGGTACGCCCAGGGTGCGCAGATGGCTCAGGGTGCCCTCCCAATCGTCCACTTCGAGGGCAAAGTGCACCGCTGGCACTCGCGTGGCCTCCAGGGTCTCGGTGAAATGCATCTCGCCGGAGCCAATACGGAGTTACAGCTGGCGGGGATTGATGGCGGGACCGCGGTCGAGAAATGCGGCGCCAAGCACCGTCTCGTACCACTGGCGTGTCCGCTGCCGGTCGCTGATTTAGACATTGACATGCTGGATCATGGTGACTCTGGCCATGGTCTGCGCTCCTCACGATGGCCCACCACTGTGGGCGACACTGCGTCTATGCCTGGCGCTAGCTTGCACCATCCCGGCCCAAATGTCAACGCCGTTTCCACACCCACACCGCTTGGCAGATGACGCGCTAGCCACAGTGCGCTAGACTGGGCACGTTGTGAGGAGGCGGACAACCAGCAGACAGGGATGGTGCATATGACCCAGGAGACGCAACAGGCAGAACGCACCGCTGGCGTAGTGGTGGCGTGTCGGCGGGGGGATGGCCGCTGGCTCTTGATCCGGCGCAGCGCCACGGTGCGCCGACCACTCCAGGTGTGCTTTCCAGGCGGCTGGATTGAGGCCGGCGAGAGTCAGCACGACGCTGCCGTTCGGGAAATGCAGGAAGAGCTGGGCGCTGCGGTTGTGCCGCTACGTTGTGTCTGGCAGAACACGTTCGGCGAACCATCCCGCGTCCTGTGGGGCTGGTTGGCGGAACTGACCTCCAGCAATCTGACACCGAATCAAAGCGAAGTGCACGAGATCCTGTGGCTTACCCCGGACGAGGCCATCCGACATCCCGATGTCATCCCGGGCACCGCGGCGTTTCTGGCGGCGCTGTGCCAGGAGGAGCCAGTGAAGCAGCCTGCCCCAACATCGCCCAGTGTCTAGAGGGTCAGAGTCTCGGCCAGCACGTGGGGTCGCGGCAGGCTGAGAGCCCTACGGGGATAGGCTCGGCGACCCCTCTGCTTGCCGCTGCCGGGGAGCCGCATCGCGTGTGTGCAGAGAGCACCGCCCAGCCGTAGAGCCCCGGCGCCATGACGAAGCGGGCCTGGCGTGGCCTGTTGAGGCCTCGTCTCGTCTCCCATGCAGAAAGGCTGTCCAACGCACGCGTCCTATGCTATGGTCCAGACACACCACTAGGCCAGATACGCCAAACTTAAGGAGCGCAGCATGCAATTTGGCTTGATGTACGAAATCCAGATTCCCGAACCCCACTATGATGGTATCGAACAGGAACGCTATCACCAGGTCATGGCGCAGGTGGAGCTGGCTGACGAAGTCGGCTTTTCCCACGTCTGGACGGTCGAGCACCACTTCCTGAAAGAATTTTCCCACTGCTCGGCTCCAGAGGTGCTCTACGGGGCGCTCTCGCAGCGCACCAAACGCATCCGCATTGGCCATGCGGTGGCGCTGTTACCGGGCCAGTATAACCATCCGGTGCGGGTGGCCGAGCGCGCCGCGGTACTCGATATCGTCAGTAATGGCCGCATGGAACTGGGCACCGGACGCTCCACCACCTTGATTGAGATGGATGGTTTTCAGGTCAACCCTGCCGATACCAAAGCGCAGTGGGAAGAAGCCATTGGCATGATTCCAGAGATGTGGACCCAGGACATCTTTTCCCACCAGGGGCGTTTTTACCAGATCCCGCCGCGCTCGGTCATCCCCAAGCCGGTCCAAAAGCCTCATCCGCCTCTGTGGGTGGCATGCAGCCAGCCGGACAGTTTTCGCTCCGCGGGGGAGATGGGCTTAGGGGCGCTGTGCTTCAACCTGGGTGGCTACGGCCAGATGGCAGAGCGCGTCCAGATGTACCGCGAGGGCATCAAGCATGCCAAGCCGGTCGGCAAGTTTGTTAACAACCAGATCGCGGCGCTGTGCGTCACCCATTGCGCGGAAACCGACGAGGAAGCGCATGAATTTGCTGGACCCGAAGGGGTATGGTTCGTCAACATGGCCGAGAAGCTGTATGCCCCCTGGCAGGGCCGCGCCGTGCCCGAGTCCTACCGGTTCGCGGTGTCGGCCATCCAACAAGAACGCACCGGCAAAACCTTCCAGGATCATGTGCAATCCGGGGCTTTTGCCATGGGCAATCCCGACACCGTTATCAAAGTGCTGCAAAAATACCAGGAGGCCGGCATCGATCAGATCCTCTGCTTTATGCAAATGGGGAACCTGGCGCACGCCCGCATCATGGATTCGATCAAATTGTTTGGCCGGTATGTGATCCCCTATTTTCAGTAGGCAACAGGCGACAGGAAGTTCCGAGCATGTCCCCTACGCTGGGTGGCAGCGTGCCAGTGGGCTGCCACCCGACACGATCACTCGATGGCTGCCATGGGAGCGCCTCATGACCGGTTGGCTCACCACCTTCACACGGCGCCGGCCCACCAAGATCTTTTATGGTTGGTGGATCGTCACCATTAGCCTGCTGATCGATGCCTGTAAACACGGGGCTTTTAACCGTGGCTTTACCCTCTACGTCGTGCCCATCCGGGGCGAGTTGGGCCTGAGTGTCACCGCCATTGCCCTGGCCGAAATGTTGGGGCGCCTCGAAGGTGGCGTGCTTGGCCCGGTGATGGGCTATATCACGGACCGTTACGGACCGCGCGTCATGCTGGCGTTTGGTGGCCTGATGTCCGGCCTGGGGTTTATCTGCCTGTCACAGACCCACTCCCTGTTTGCCTTTATGTGCATTTTTGTCGGCATGCTCTCGGTGGGTTTTCGTTCTGGCTATAACAACGCCTCCCTGGCCGCGGTGAATCAGTGGTTTCGCCGCAAGCGCGGCCTGGCCATGTCCATTGTGGCAGCCGGCAATGGGCTGGGGGGTGCGGCCCTGGCGCCGCTGGTGGGCTGGATGGTGTTTGCCTGGGGCTGGCGGACCTCGGCCTTCATCTCCGGCCTGATGATTCTGCTCATCGTGGTGCCACTCGCCTGCCTGATGAAATCCTCGCCGGAAAGCATGGGCCTGCTCCCAGATGGGGACCAGCCCGCCAAGCCACCAGCTGCCCCAACAGCGCTCAAGCCCGGCGTGGCGTCTGGCGCGCGTCCGCCTGTCCCTTCGTCCACCGTGCCCCGTACAGCGTTACCCGAGCAAGATTTTACGGCGCCTGAGGCCATGCGCACCCCTGCCTACTGGCTGTTGATTCTGGCCACGGGTCTGCGCAATACAGTGCATTCCGGCATGTCTTTTCTTCTGGCGCCTGTCGTGGTGTGGTATTTACAGGGGAGTGGGCGCAGCGCGGCGGACAGTCTCCCCTGGGCGGCGTTCTTCGTGGGTCTGTTGTCGCTGGGAACGTTTGTCATGACGCCGCTCATTGGCTGGCTGGGCGATCGTCTGCCTAGGCCGCAGCTCAGTGCGGCCTGTATGGCGGTGGGCAGCCTGTCCATGCTGCTGTTTTTACCGCAGAGTGGTCAGCCCTGGCATCTGGGAGTCAGTATCCTGCTGCTGGCCGTGGCGGAGAGTGGCAATGCGCTGAACTGGGCCATCATGGGCGATTTTTTTGGGCGCAGGGCCTTTGCCACACTGCGGGGCTGGCAGCATCTGCCCGATCAACTGATGTCCATGAGCACGCCGGTGTGGATGGGCTGGATTTTCGACCAGACCGGTAGTTATTACTGGGCGCTGATCCCACTGGCGGTGATCTATGGCCTGTCAGCCTGCTGCTACTGGACCTTACCGAGACCAGCCTTGCCGTTGCGCTTGCAGGTGGCGCCAGTCTCTTAAGGGCTCCGTGACCACTCCGCCAGCTAAAGCAGGCGGCTTCGTTAGGAACGACGGAATCCTTGCGCCTGTGGCGCAACGGCACTTCCCCTGTCAGCTCAAGTAGATAGTCCCCTTGCCGGGGTCTTTATGGCGTCAGACCTGCGTGCGGGAACCGCATGGGCGAGTCGTACAGTGTCGCACCTTAGAATTGACCCCGCAGGATGGTCTTGCCTGCGGGTTGGGGCATGTCACTGGTAGCTTCCACCGTGACCGCAGCGCTCTCAACACTGCTCTTGTCGACGAGGAGGGGCACCTGCAACATCGTCGGACCGCTGGCGGCGGGTGCGAAGGCCTCAGAGCGGATGGCGGATCCGCGCACCACGAACCATAATTGATACCACTCGTGCGGGCCGAGGGAGGGCAGATTGTGGAACAGCAAGGTGCAACGGTGCTGGCGGGTATCCCAAAACACCATGGCTCCAGCGTGAGGTGCGTGGTCCGTCCCGGTCATGGCGAGTATTTTGAAGTCATTTAAGAACCATTCATGCTCGCTGGCACGGTTGAGAATGGTGTGGCTTTTGACCGCGACATGGTCTACATGCCGCAGCGAGGAGACGATCAACCATCCCTGGACCACGATGACCATGGCGGCAGCAGGCATCCAGACCCATGGGGTGCGGAACCATGTCGTCTGCGGACGTCTCGTCGGGGACGGCCTGTTCGTAGAGACGCGGGTGGGAGCGTCCAGTGTTGCCAGGAGCCGAGCGCGTAGCGCTGCTGCGGGGCGGTGCTGGGGAAGCGCGTGCGGCAGCAGACTCAGGAGCGTACGGTATTCCATGACGAGGCGGATTGCTTCCGCATCCCCGGCACGCAAACGGGCCTCAATGACCTCCTCATCCTTCGGGTCGAGGATGCCGAAGGCGTACTGCATACAGAGATCCTCCAGTGCTGCAGATGTCATGATCTCCTTACCCCCTTCTCTTCTCTACGAATCCACGCACCGTTTTGGATGCATGTGCCAGCAGTCGCTCTGGCTGGTTTTGCCCCTCCTCTGCCGTCGTGGGAGCTCTGTGCCCTCTTCGTGCCGTCCACGGCGGCATGTCCAGCACCGCTTGCTCCGGCACCGCAGTGCCTAGCGGGAGGCAGGGTTGCCAGTGGCGCTGGGGGACGCCGACGGATGGGGCGAGCCCGGGGTGGATACCGAGGCGACCTGAGGAGATTTTCTGCAGCGATGGGTGATCACAAGCTGTCTTTGGTGGAGCACAGAGGGGCCGAGATTCCATAGCACCCAAAGCCGGGCCAGGGCTTGGGACAGAGACCAGGAGCGATGGGCCCCCAGATCTGCGCCTGGCGCAACCATTTGCAGCCCTGCCACATCCGCGCTATGCTCCAGACGCTGCCCGGAGCCCAGGGCCACTGCCCCAATCAAGCGCGACGCGGTATGCCTCCCACTGTTGTAGGGCGTGGGATCAAGCACCGCGTGCTCCCGTGGCGCACGTCCCCTCTGGATGGTGCTAACCCAGCACCATCGTCCCTGAGAAGGAAGTCACCCATGCCACCATCCATCACAGACCACGGGCTCCCAGAGGCCGCGACCGTACCACACCTCGTCTTCCAGGCCCAGGCCGTGACCAAGGTCTATCACATGGGTGACGTCGCCGTGCATGCGCTGCGCTCGGTGGATCTGGAGCTGTATGAGGGCGAATGCATCGTTCTCCTCGGGCCCTCGGGCAGCGGCAAATCGACGCTGCTCAATATCCTCGGCGGTTTGGATGTGCCCTCGAGTGGGCGCGTGCTGTTTCGCGACCGTGACCTGACCGCCGCGGACGATGCGGCCCTGACCCGGTTCCGGCGCCAGTACGTCGGGTTTGTGTTCCAATTTTATAACCTCACCTTACGCGGAGCCCTGTACGGGGGTGAGGGCCCGTAAAGTGGCGAAAGCGGAGCGGAGGGCATTGAGGTAGAGTTTGGACTTTAGGGCAAAATGATGAAGCTTGGTCCTCATTTTCAGCCGCTCTAGTTTAATA
>SXGT01084555.1_pt1 | contig 19759 bp, 19 predicted proteins | sample 3176221 | NCBI WGS metagenome assembly SXGT01 (sample SAMN11356862, study PRJNA531348) | freshwater metagenome | isolation source: freshwater sample F1-120 | place: China: Fuxian Lake, Yuxi | collected 2017-12-25
CAGTGTATCATTCCCTTCCAGAAGTGAGATAATCGCATCAAGTTGTAGAGGACGAAAACTCTTGAATCCAAAGTATTTCTGCAATGCCAAATGTGCCTCGACCTCAAGTTGTCGAGCGTATTCCTCTGGGTCAAAAACTTTCTCCACTGTTTGTTTCTTCGGAGCTTGTTCTATCTCTGCCCAAACTAAGTCATCGTCGTCATCATCGACTATAATGTATTCTTGAGAAGGTTCGTCATAAGGGTACTCCTTTCGTTTCATGCTTTTTAAAAACTGACACTTTAAGTAAAAGATCTAACAAAATAGATTTGTGTAATCTATCGAAGTTCGAAACAAAATTCTTTATTGGGAAGGTTGAACTTTGACCCGCTTGGATTTCTTGGACAAAGAACTTTCAGAATGTCGCTTTTGTGTCTTGTTCGCAGCCATTTCTGGTTCAACTGAGGGGGTTGGGGGCTTAACTGCACCTATCCCCGTAGAGCCAAATCCACCTGCTCCTCTAGCAGTTTCGTCGAGTAGGTCCACTTGTTCGAACTCCACTGAAAGACAAGGACTGATAACGATCTGGGCAATTCTGTCTCCCTCGTGGATAACATACGGCTCATCTCCCAAATTGTAAAACAGAACCTGAATCCAACCCGTGTAGTCTGAGTCAATTACCCCGGCTAAAGTAATCAACTTGTTATTCGCAACTGAAGACCGAGAAAGAATACGTCCGTAGTAACCACGTGGGATCGCCATCTGTAAATTGATGTCATATTTCCACGTCGTTTGTGGCGGGATAGTTTCGAAAGACGGTGCGTAAAGGTCGTAGCCAGCGGAGCCGTCCGTTGCTTTGGTGGGGGGTTTAGCATCGTCACCAAGAACGAATTGTACTTTGGGAAGTTTGGGTTTTGTTTGTTGTTTCCTCTTTGGCATTTCTGTTTGATAAACTACTGAAAGAGAACAGTTTTTAAATTGTTTTCTATAAGTAAGCTTTTCTAAGAAATTTCAACCATCGAACTTCAGACTACGAAAATCTTTGTTTTGAATTTTTACTGTCCTGTTTCGATCATTTGTACTCCCGGAGGCAGACGTAGACAGGGACCCAGGGCAAATCGTTTTTGCGTGAAGAATATTCCACTGCTAAAGTGCCTTTGATGACGAGTCTAGACTCTTCATCCATTTGCAAATTTTCCAGTTTCCTTCCCCACAAAGATGGAGAGAGGTTTGCCATGTGGTAAAGAAGAAATCTTTTTTGCGTAATCAAATTGATTAAGTGTAGGTTGGATTCGACTGAATCTGTTATCAATTTTTTCACAACATCGTTGGATTCTCTGAAATACTTCAAGAGAAATTCACCCGTTTCCTTAGTGTATACACCATACGAAGGTGAATATTTTACCCCAAGACTAGAGAAGTAAAACTCGCTTCCTTTGACACTGGCGAAGAGCCAAAGTATTCTGATTGCCGTGGAATCTTGTTCAACGGCTAAAGGCGCTTCTGGTTCTTCAGAACTATTAGTTACTTTTTGCCGTTTGCTTTCGTGGTCATCACCTTCTTCCTCCGAATTCACCCTCTTTGTACTCTCCATGTTTTTGAAGTTTAACTCAAAGTTCGAAGGCTCTTCGTACTTTGACTATGTCTCGAAGTTCGATGATAGCGGAGCAGACTGTCCGAAATTCGATTAGGGTTGAAGTATAGCAACACGAGAGTTTCCATTAAACAATATACACACAGGCAAGCGTCAAATAACATTTTCCGGAAATGTCGTGCGTCCGTTGCAACCAACCTTTTGGCGGTGAAGATCATTTCTTGGTCAATCTGGGCCATTGTAATACTTGCTACAACAAAATCATGAGTGAGAAATGTTTAGTCTGTGATTGCGCTATACCACCGTCGCTAGTGTTTGACCTCATAGTGGCCGGTCGCTGTGTAAAATGTTGGAGGGCAGGGAAAGTACCATCCCTCCTGAAACAACTTGAATGGCAGCAAACATTACGCTCGTTTGGAAAATTATAAAATTTTGATCAGTTCAGTCATCGGCACAACTTTTATTTCCGTTTTGGAGAGCGGTCTCCCAGTGAATTTCAACAATCAACTTTTCAGTAAAAAATCAACTTGACTCGGCTGCTGGATTTTTATTACCACCCGTTAGCTTGCTTCTGCAAGTAGCGCACACGAATGCCGTGTCCGTTCTTGATGATCTCAGTGGCAGGAAGCAAGTTGTCAGTGCATCGGAGATCTTGATGGCACATCAGAGGGCTGAAAACATCACCGACTGTGAAAAACGTGGGCATGTTTTCCAGACGAGCGTCGATATTGTGTTTCTGGACGTTGAGGCCCGTTGCACCGACCAATCCGTGACCGCACACACATTGTCCTCCGTAGCCAGTGCAGCTGCCGTTGACAGTCAAAGGTCCACCGAATCCCTCTGCGCATTGCACTCCGGGGGTGAAGTAGTCAAAGTCATCACCTAGGCCGGGTTTGACGACAAAGTAAAAGCGGAAATCCAACGGGTGACCGGTGCGCTCTAGGAGATGCTTGGCATACCAACTCTCCAGTTCGAAAGTTTGATCCGGTTCATTGAATAGACCAGGGTTACCGGTTTCGGCATTGATGTCGACAGCAATCGATATGAATTGGTCACAGGTAGGGTTGTCGGTGCCGGGGCCGCACTCGGTTTTGTTTTTTGCGACAACAATTTGGTTCGGGTAGTGTGACATAGCATCACGCTGTTCGATGTAGTTAGCACGCCCAGGTTTGGTCCATGAATTGTGATATTCCAGTTCACCTGGTATCAAAGGAGTTGGTCCGACTAAAGATTCAAAACCGAACCAAGCAAACTGCTGGAGTCCAGTGGGATCCCATTTAAGATCGGACAAAAAGGGGAATTGAACACGCAAATCGGCTTCAGCGACGCTATTTTCCCAAGGATTGGAAAATCCCCAACCTGCCCAATACTCCCATTTCCGGTGCATTCTGGATCGACAGCTGGTTTCAACATCACGGCTGTCGATAGCTCCGTGTTGAGAACAAAGAGCAAAGGCAGTGAAACCACCAGCTACGTCAGCGATTTCCTTGGGGAAGAAAGCGCGACTGCAACGACCTGCCTCCCAATAGTCGGGGCGGCACCACATTCCCAGAGTCCAAGATGCGTCGTATCCCAATTCACTTCCGACATAGCTCATCAAGTCAGTTCCATTGAGAGTGTCACTGCGTTTCATCCAACCGATAGTGTGTACTACGAGGGAACTAGCTTGGTCATTATCGTAGAAGTGAGTGCCCTTGGGGAGTTTCAATCCACTTGGACTTAACCAAAGTAGTTGAGTGAGAATTCGAGCACGAGTATCCATGTCGTTGGTACCGTTGCGGAGACACGAGGTAAGCCCGGTGCAGTGCTGAGAGAACTGATAGATATTGCATCGATCGTTGACAAGCTCACCCTGACCGAATCCAACTTGAGCAGTGAAGAAAACACCAAGAGGTACAACAATGTTGCACTCTGAATGGGGAAAGGGGTTCTTAGCTTTCCAATAAAACATGTGGTGACTAACAGATTGTCCCTGGAATGGAATGGTAACGTACATGGACTTGGAGCCGGGGTGTTTGTCATTATCTGATAGGATAACTTGACCCTTTGACTGGAGAATAACGATACGAGGAGCGAATTGACCAACGTGGATGGCAGCGAAATCATCAGACCTTTCGTTTTCCTTGACACGTTCGTCCTCGAGCCTGATCAAAATTGCCTGAGGACCGGAACGCACAAGTTCGGTGATTTCAAATTGCTTTACACCAGGCTCATGTCGCTTAATGTTGTAGGTGTAGCCAAATGGAACAGTGGCAAGACCTGGAAAGATTCCTTGGTCACCTTCGCAAAGTGAAATGGAATCACGGGGGTTGGTGTCAGCTGCACAGTTCCAAGTAGTTGCCGACAGATTGTGGCCAAAGAGGGCGGGTTTTTCAAAGGTAATCTTGATGTTCCTAGAAGAGCTCACATAAAGTTCAATGTAAGCAGAATAGACGGGATTCTCAGGCCAAAAATCAACCAACGAGTCAACGTCGAAGCGTGCAACGAAGCGAGTCGGTTCACCGGCTAGAATACGCTCGACACCGTCGAGTTCGTTTGCTACAACCTCGCTGGGGCGAATGCTATCGATAATTCGATATTCAGACATCTCAATGTCAAACCGCTGATCCTGCACTGCATTGCGTTGACCAAGTACTTTTCGGCCAGAGGCACAGTACAAAAAGAGAAGTAAAAGCGAAAGCCAGTGCATTCTCCGGGTTTGGGTGAGTGAAAAAGTGAAAGAAATGTGAAATAATAAATTTTAACTAGTAAAATAATTGTATTTAGTTTTATTAAGCATTGTTATTTTATTCCATTCAAATCATACTGTCGAGAATGCAACGTGTGAGATTAACTCGACTCGCTGCAAAAGTTGAAAAGGCAGTCACCGATGGGTTAGTTATTACACCAACTGGTACAAGATACGCGATCGGAGAGTCAGTCGATAGGTGTTTGATGAGTACACAGTACTATTCTCATGAGAAAATGAAGAAACTCAGACGTAATTTTGAGACTGAAGGTGCAACATTGCCGGACTTTGAAACTGTTACGGAATTCAAAAACGCATACATCGTGGACGCTATTTTCGATACAGTGAAGAACAACCCAGTCGAAACTATTGCTGCTCTCAACTTTGCTAGTTCAAAAAACCCAGGTGGTGGTTGGTCCAGTGGTGCAGTTGCACAAGAGGAGTCACTTGCAAGATCCTCGGCTTTGGTGCAAAGTCTGCAACTCGAAGATTGTCTTCCCTTCTATTCCACAGCAAATCAGAAAACCAAGAGTTTTGCACACGAAGAACAACTTCGCAATGGATTGATTTATTCTCACGGTGTGCCTTTCTTCGTTGGTCAGGATGAGAAATTCTGCGAACCTGTGTATTGCTCGGTGATTTCATGCGCTGCTGTCAATCGTAACTCAAAATTGGTGAAAACTCACCTGAACGGGCAACAAGTCGAAGAGTTTATGAACATCCGGATCCGCAATGTACTTGCCATCGCACTTCATATGAACGTGTCAACTCTCTTGTTGGGTGCTTGGGGCACGGGGGTGTTTGGAAACGATGTTGGTATGATCGCAAGACTGTTTTGGATCAACATTAACCAAACCTATCGCAACTGTTTTAACAAAGTGATCTTTGCGATACCGGATGCGGAGACATTGCAAGACTTTAGGAATTTCTACCGTTAATAAAGGCAAAGTTTATTAATGCACTTCAACTCGATCCGTCAATTATCCGAGTGAAATTTCCAGCTTATCAAATAAGCTTTGGCTGATGGATCCAAGTCCGGAAGAGGGTAAAAACACAACAGCTCCGCGAGGGGTACGGACGTCGCCAGTCTCGCTTTGTAATGTCAGTAGGGTTTCACCCACAGAGTTGACTGGTTCATCTCCGTGAGTCTTGTAGTACATCACCAATGGGAGGTCCCAAAGTTCCTCCGATAAACGGTAAGCGGCGGGTACTTTCTCTTCGAACCAAGCAGTAAACTTTTCCACTTCGACGGAGACATGTTCGAGTACGGGCTTGAAGGCTGAAGTTTCCACAAATTGGGCAATGTGGAAGTATTGCGGTCCCGGTAATCTATGTCTGTGTATATCCCGGTAGGCATGAGTTGAGTCTTTGTCTTCGCTCATAGTCGATGAGTTTGGTTTGTTTCAGTATGAAAACTTATCAGGAGCCTCCGGGTTACAAACTTCGGGTCAAATCGAAATTCGGAAACAGTCGTTAATTCATCAATTTTTATTTCATTTCAACCTTACTAAGGCCCATAATTTCATCGATAGACTCTGGGCCGAGCGAAAGGTATTTCAGTTCCTTTGTAGGTACCCTTGTTTCAATTTCCGATTTGGAGTAGTTCCTAATGGACAAAATTTTCTGTGATAATAAAGGAAATGAAATAGCACACGATTCAACTGCTCGTACTACTGCGATTGAATCTGAGAACTTTCTCTTTTCCGGACAATCCGTCATAGTCTGCATCACATCGAGTACAAAGTCTATCACTCCTATACCATCGAGTTGGTTCAATTGTCCCGGATTAGAGTTCCAGAATAGGGAATTCGCCATGTAGAATACTTCTAAGAGAACAGAGTGTATTCTGTTGATGACTTGAGACGCACAATTGAATTCAGAGAAACATCCTTTCTCTATCATTCTTTGAGGTATATTGTACTCTTTGCATAGGTAGAAGTTTGATAAGACAAACAAAACATCTAATTGTAATTGCGGTTCTCTGCTGGAAAGGGCAGAGTTCAATGCTTGCAAACAACCCGAGTCGATTAGTTGTTCTGCGATGGCATCGTCCGTAGAGGATAAAGAGCGCAAAATGTAAAAAGGCGTAAATTCGTCCTTACTTCTTTGGTGGTAGATCAACACAGTGATTTCAAGTAATTCAGGCAGGGAGTCAAGCAGCCAAGGAAAAAGAATCAACGTCCTCCGATAATCTTGTCGAATGAGGTTGTACACTACTCTACAAGTTGTACTACTTATTGTGTCCGTGCCCATGATGCATAACAAATCACGGTTGACAAGTTTCTTCGCTAAATCCCCGAAAATATCAAAGTCTTCCCAGGTCAGAGAACATGACATTGTGTCTATCAGATCTAATAATTGCATTCTAAACACACGCGCTCGATCAGACATGATACATTGTACCCATTGTATCAACTTGGTGCATAATTCCGAGAAAACCGTCCGATAGTTGGTCTCAGTCTTAAGTACATTTGAGATTATCCAGAACGAAGACTTAAGAATAGAAGGGTAAAGACTGGTTGAAGTTCTAAAATCAAGAGGTTTGTCTATCACGATAATTAGTTCTGTTAAAAGCTTGTCAAGGCGACTGTGGTTGGACATTGAAAACCCATCGGCGTAAGACAAGTCAACTAGAACTTTTAGGAAAAGATCTAATTGAAATTCATCAAGCCCTGGTGAGATGGCCTGACAAAAGTAATCAGCGTAACCCATATCGACTATCACATTGATGGCAGTAGGGTTGATGTGTAGTTTGAATTCGATCTGTTGTAATTTGTGAACGATCTGAGAAGGGTTGTTGGATGCTTTTAGTTCTTCCAGAAGAGTTTCGAACATTCCGTAAACTTTGGTTGACATTTTTTGATTTGTTAGAGTTTCAAAGAAATGTATTTTATATCTCAAAATGTTAAACTTCCGATTAGACAGTCTATTTTACGTCAAGGAATGTTTTCGGAGCGCGTTTATTCTACTTTAACAAGTAACTTGTGACGTAAGCATTATTATAAATTTCCTTTACAAAGACAACAACATGAGATCTAAACCCTCAGTCAAACATTCTTCATCAACTGAAAGTCACGGAGGTTATCAGGAGAACATTCCTGTTCCTTCTAAAGAGCGCGATTGGCTCACAAATACACAAGTTAAATCGGGCTCAAGAATTCTGCATGTCTACAACTCATCCGTGCAGGTTTTAGTCAAACTGTGACCAGAGAGAAAAAAAAACCCCGACTCAAGTCAAATTAAGTACTGAATAATTAAGTCCACGTCTAAGAAAGATAGTGGCCATGTTTAGTAAACTTTCAAATTCCAAGACTTTTGTTCAGGGCTTCCAGTGTTTTGTCTGTTCCACGGTTAATGTAAGTGTCATCAAATTTGTAGTTGTTCATAAATTTTGCAATCAGTTGTGTATATTGGAGGGCGTCGTAACGGGCTTGAACTAAAGATCTGGAATAGCCACGTGCTTTGCGTGAATCAATCATTCTATTAGCCACTGCTTCGACAAACGGACTTAGCCATGTGTCAGATTCAATCAAGTGACCAAATATGATGGTCTTGTCAAAATCTTTAACTTGCGGGCACTTGTCTTTGATATGACTTATGACTGTATCGATAGCAGTCTGTAAAGGGGGTGCGAATATAACGTAAGGTGCGTGGTAGACATTCGTTAGAAATACTTCTCGTGCGACCACCTCCTTAGCTCGTTGTTGTGCTGAGCTAGCTAGATTCCAAAGTGTTTTCAAAGTTTCAAGGTCTTTTACGGCCTTGTTCTTTATGGCCTCCACTTGATCAACAGGCGTATTAGGATCGAGTAAGGCGACTTTCAATGTATCAAAAACAGCCTGAATGTCAACTTTTCCAAATAAATTGTCAATGTCACGTGGGATGGTATTTTTTCGGTAATCGATCAATGCTTCATCTGGATTCTCAAATAGTTCCTGCCACTTCGTATCGATTTTGCCAGCTACAGCTCTAGCAAACCTTACTGCCGGTTCTTGTATGAATTTTGTATAGCTCTCACGATTCCATTCTGCTAGTTCTGAGTAGGTTGGTTCTTGTCCATTTTGCTCGTAGGTAGTTTCGTTGAACGCGGGGCTAAAAAAAGCAGGTTCTTCTTCACTCCAGCCGGCCGGTTGAATGTTTCCCTGTTCATCTCTTCGTGATTCTTTGTAAAATGACTGAGTACGTTTGTACTGGTTACGTTTGTCATCGTTTGAGGGTTTCTGAATAACATAAAATGTACCGCCTCCAGTTTTGAGTTCGTATTGACTTTTTTTCACGGTTTTTGGTCGACGGGGAACTTTCGGTCTTCTGATGGGTTGACGTTCAGGAGATGATGATGTTGAAATTGACGAGGTAGGTTTTTTGGGCGTCGATGGAGGTGGTTTTACCTTTGGTTTTGGGGGGTTAGATGTACCCTTCGAAGAAATTGACGACTCTTCTACTGAAGAACTGCTACTTGCAGAAGTTGATTTTTGTGGAGATTGCTTAGGATTTTGAGCTGACTCGGAGGAACTACTCTTACTTTTAGACGAGCTACTTTGAGACTTTGACGGGATTTGCTTAGGTTGTGACTTTGGACCAGATGAAATACTGCTCTCACTACTCGCTTTCGATTTAAGTTTCTCTTCACTGCTACTTCTTTTTAACGTGGATCCTTCACTTGCAGTTTGTTTTGGCGGAGGTTCATTGCCAGGTGGTTGTTTAGGTTTTTGACTTGCAAAAGGGTTCAATCGGAACATCTCGTTATTTCATATATTTATACCGATCTTGTACCAGACTTGAATAGTAGACAGTGATTTCTACTGGAAGGAAATGTAACAATAAAAGATTAAAATTTTGATCTTAAACTTGAACCGGTTTAATCATTGTGTCGATGACCATCACGTTGACAGAGTAAGTGGCAGTAGCTTTCTTCTGGACAACTTGAATTTTCTTCGGTTTTTCAATGATTTCAATAACAGGGTATTCCAATTTGATTGGGTTGGTCATGTGCAGCACGTTGGGATTCACAGTGAACTCAAAGCTGACTCCGTATTCGTTCTTCATGACCCTGGCTGGGTGGGTTTTGTCCTTGTGCAAGAGATGAGCTTTCAATGCCATCAAACTGACCTCAGACAGATCTCGGTTTTGTTTCGCCAGTGTATCTCTCAGTTCCTCCAGTTGACGATCAGTAGGACTGATGAAGACGTAGGTTCGGTTTGGTTTCAGTACAATATCACCCCTGCTTATTGCTTGACGTAGGAGGGTGATACCCATTTTGTGCATAGAATGTGATTTTGTACTCTTTTGACTCTTTGAACTGATTACCGAAGGCAAATCAGTATTTTCGACAACCTGCGGCAAATCAAGCACTACATCTTCAGTTGTCTGTACAACTGGTACCGTATTGACAACACGTAGAAGTTTGGAAGATACTTTCTTTTGCTTTGAGTTTGAAGAATCAACGGGTCGGTGTACAGGAGGTCGAATCGGGGGCAGCAATGTCGCGCGACGTGAAACCGGAGTGTAGGATCCAGAGGGATTGATTTGCTTGTGAAATATTTCCGTCTGTACATCGATGTCGTTCTTCTTGAAGAATTGATTCAATCGATGAGAGGTGATTTTGGGCTTGTGCGCACGATACTGTTCGAAGTCATGGTTAATCTTTTCAACACTTGACTTGACAATTGACTGCAACAATTCCTTTGGTTCGGCGGTACCCAAAGTGCGTAGATACTCAATCATACTGCAACATTGAGGTGTTTTGTTGACATAATTTCCAAGGGTCGTAATTGAGTCAGAACTTGACAATATCTTGGGTATGTCATCTTTCTCCACAGAGGTGTTTTCGTAGAGATTTTCAAACCGACTTTTGACATAAGAGTTGATGAACTCGACCGCTGCTGAAAGTCTCTCTGTGTTCGAAAGTTGATCGGTGAAAGCGGAACGTGGGTCGGGTGCCAAAGGTGGAGAATTGCTTGTGAAAGGCATCAATTGAGACTGAATTGTACTTTGCTCTACTAGTGTACTTTGTGTAGAGATTGGTGTATATATAGACCTTGTGTTCGCACGGTAGAGGTATAATTTTTTTTCTATTCTTTCACAGCAAGAAGTAAGACTCAGTTTTGGCTTGTCATTCAGAATTTAATAACACCTCAACTACCTTTGACCAATGTCCAAACGAAGCTCAGAAAGTGAACCGAAATCTATACCCAAGAAGGTCAAAATTCATTGTCCTAGCTTTAAGTACTACAATTTCAGCGATATTAAGGAGTTCCGCATACTATACCCGGATATCGTACCAAGGGAGAATTTATTCGGTTGTGCAAAGATGTTGACAATACTAGAAAATGAAATCAGACAACCTTTGATTGAACCGGAGAAGTATGAGTTTTTCTCTTCCTCTGGAGTAGGGTTACCGCTTAATCGTTGTCTGCATTTCTACGGTGTTTGCAGCTCTTCCAAACGCACAACAGTACTGGCATTTGCTCAGCAAGAGAAAATGAAAGTTCTCGAGCTACAGGGTACACTTGGACTAGTACCCGATGTTCACATTCCAAATTTGTACAAATTGGCACAGAGTCAACTTAGCCCAGTCATAGTTTTACTGAGGAACTTTTCCGAATTGATCGGCAATGAGTTCAACCCGCATCTTCACAGTGACGAAGTTGGCAAGCGTCAAAGTTTATTGTACTTTCTGAGTCAACAGTTGGACAGTATAGTCCGTTCGAGGTGCCCTGTATGGACAATATTCCTGTCTGACAAACAACCCTCGGTCGACTACAGTGTGGATAAATTCTTCACCTCCAATACATACTGGAATTGCACTCAGATGGAGCTGATCAATGACTTCTTCACCGACATTGATAGATGTTTGATTATACGGGCACTGACTAAACGTTATTGTGGGAACAGTGAAATCTTCCCCTTTGATGAGCAGGAATTACTGATGTTCTGTTTCACTTACACCAAATACTGTACCTACCGCCAGATTGATACCTTCCTGCGAAGTGTATTCAGTCATTTGAAACTGACCAACTCTGAATTAACCAAAGATACGTTTGCAGATTACATCAAAGCACGCGAGATGGTAGATGTCGGATTCTATCCCAGTTATGCTGGAAACATCGCACCTTTTGTAAAAGAAAAGTAAAGCATAGAAAACATGAAACACCTTCTCAACAAACCAGTGGCTGGAAGTTTACTGGAGTATTTGATAATTGTACTTACATGGTCGGGGTTGATACTTTTGCTTTTTCGCTATAGTTTCCTCTACTCAGAGATACTTGAAATGTCTGATCTACGCATCGCCGGTGCTGTACTGAGTATAGCAGCTGGTATTTTTCACCCGTGCCAGTTATACCGCCTCAACGATCGATTCCTACAACCCTATGTCACCCTTGCACAGCTTCGCTTGGTTCACCTAACACTGCAACTCATCCTTATTGCCAATACCACTGCCATTGTCCTACTCAACGTCAAAGGACTCAATACATTTGCCTACTGGCAGCCTTTCTCAGTCTACACCGTTGTCTGTCTACCCTGGGAACTCTACTACGCTGTAATCTCACGGAAAAATCCATTCAACACTCCACCGCAACACGCTATTATCATCTGAGTAAATACCTAACACCGACTTTCCATTACGCGCGCATACATTTTCAATGATTTGTACACAATTTGTACTCAAGTTCAACTCAGCCCTGCGCGTGCTCGCGTGTCATCGCTCGATCAACACGCGTGTTCGTGACGTACAGTGTGTTCTGAAAGGTTGATGGGGCGCCCTATCAGACGAGTTTTAAAATTGTTTATGGGGGCGTGTTCTCGGTAAGCGGGCAGTCGCAAAGCTTACGAACATTATTATGTACCAAAAATCAAGGGGTATAATAAAACATGCAGAGTCATTCTCCGACTATTTCTTTCATTACCATCACATACTATACTACCCCTTAACTACTATCTACCATATTAGGAAGGTAAGTTGCGCGAAAAAGTTGGGTTGAAATTTGTACCAAAGTTGTATGTTTTGGGTACTACCGGGGTACAAATTTCAACCATTTTGTACTCGAAATTGTACTAGTTGGGTACAAATTTCAATCACTTTGTACTCAAATTTGTATTAGTCGGGTACAATTTTCAACCATTTTTGTACCAGAATTTGTACCCGGTAGTCTTGGATTCCAAATTCATCGACGGAGTACAGAGAAAGATCAGTTTAATTTGTGAATAAAATCTGACACTAGGAGTGTGTTTCTACTTGTTCGAGTCGAAACTACAATCGTATTGAGGGATTGATCTGTGTAACGGAATGGAACGGCGTAAATCATCACAACAGACTATAGCTTTTAAATGGGCAAGACCTTCATCAATTCCCAGTTTGATTTCTTCGTAACTAGGTTCAACTGGTGGAATTCTTAAGAAGAGGATAGAGTGCGGTGTATCGGTGACATGTTCCATGACCAAGATAAGTTTTGGTTGGTTTCAGTTTATTCAGTGCAGTGAATTGAAATCGATTCGCTATATTAAAGTTTTACTAGTAATAAACCTTAACTTTTTGATCATATTCTAGCACCAAACTGAAACCTCTGTCATGTCTGTCGAGGATATGGTAGATAGACTACATGTCAGAAATCATGAACGCAACGCCGAATTTGACGCTCGGTACAACAGGAGATTAGCCAAGCATTTGACTTATCTTAAAACTCTTTCTCCAGTGGATCTTAAGCCTTGCCCTGTGTGTAACGAGACAACACACAAAAAATTAGATATATGTATAGAATGCAGTCGCGCAAAACATGTAGAAAAGCGCGCACTCAGACAACAATACATGGAAAATTGCATACGGAAGAGGTATTCTAAACCCTAAGTGTGATAAATACTGTCTGTATTACAAAGATTTCAATGATTTTGTATCAAAGGGTAGTGCTTTGTGTACAGAATGATTGAATTTTGAGTGTTTACTCATTTGTTTCGCATACAAGCTTGCACCACATCGATTACAGATGCCTGCATCGGCACATCGACCTCTTCTATATCAGATTCCAGTGTTTCAGGACTTACTACCTCAAGGCCAAGATTGGTGCGATAGTAGTCGACAAGACCACGCATATCCTTCCCTCGTAGATAACCGGAAGCTTCAAGGCCGAATTTCATATACGGGGCAAGCGTTCCCCGTTCCAGTTCGCCAGACAACACTGTACCAAGTGCAATTGACATAAACCCTTTCAATTCTTGAGGTTGTTTTTTCAAATGTACCAAGGAGCTGTAGAAAGACGACATACGCACATCGAAATCAAGTTTGCCATGTGACTGTACCTCGTAAAGAATCTTAAAGTATCCAATCGCAGGTAAGATGTCTGAAAATTGAGGAATTCGTCTGACAGCCTTCTCTAGTCGGTTGAGGATAATCTTGGGCATACTAGCTAAAGACCAGTTTGCATCTTCTTGCAAATAAACACGAGCCTTCAGGACAGGTGTCTCCACAAAATTTGAATCTTTGATAACTTGCATCAACCTCCATTTGAACTCAACTCTGATCAACCCATTAAGCAACACTTGGCTGCGTAAAGGTTGATAGATCTGTGACCATGCATTTTCCAAAGCTTGGCTCTTCGAAATTGAAAATATACCCCTTGTCCATTCCGGGAATGGCCAATTAACGGTAGAAACTTTGCGATCTGAACCATGACATTTTTTAGACTCGAAACATTTGTTGGAGCAAACTCTTGTAGCGCATACAGAGCAGCTCAATGTAGTTGGTATTTTACAAACGGAGCAATTCATTGTTTTGTTTGGATTTACCACTACGATGACTAGTATAAATGGAAAAAAACTTAGATAGCGTGTTCTTTATTCGTAACAATGGTCAGAATTTCTCAAGTTCCTTCTCGAATGCGTCTATCCACGCTGAGGCTTTGTCTTGTCTACTACCGGACACGGTGGTTCCACGGAAAATAGGAGTGGAATTTAAAACAGTAAACCAACCGTTGATTTCGATCAACTTACTTCCACTGACAATTCTCACACCCTTACCGCCCCGAGCAATGTCACTGGGGTCGATGTTTTTGTAGTTCATCAACACAACAAGTTGAGCCAATAGCCGAGTTGGTGTGTCAAAGTCCGCAGGAAGGTCCAAATTACCGATCGCCTTGAAGTAGGGCTTCAAAGCTGCACACTCTGATTCAGGTAAGTCACTGAAATCGAAGTTAGCGTAGTAGGCTGGTTTCACGCACTTGACTAATCCCTTGAGTAGATAGGCCTTGTCTATACTACCAGAGGGGGTGTCTTTCTTCTCACGTTTCGGAGAGGAATCCCTCGAGCGTGACTTCTTCGCAAAAGGGTTTGTATGGGTTGGGTCCGGATCGGTCCAATCTCCCAAGGCCTTTTTGCACCGGTTGAAGTACTTCGCAAAGAGCAAACCGTAGACAGGGTGCATTATCAGATTGTAGTTGAAGTTTTCCTTAAGGTAATTACTCCGATTAACCCACGCGATCAAATCATCCTTCACCTCATTGAACTTGGCAAGGTTTGGATCGTTTGGGTGGAAAGAGGCATGTAATATGCGCTCTCCGTCTCTTTCAAGTCGATTTTCCTTCACGATATCCCAGTAGTGTTGGGTGAATCCGTATCTATTAAAATGCTCCCAAGATTGAGGCTCTTCTGACTCCATAAAATAATTCATATTCTTCCAGAACCCGTGCAATTGAAGGGGGTTAAAGGAATAATTGATAATTTTCTTCGACATTGCGATGTTGTTGGTTTTGTTTTTGTGTTTCGGACTTAAAGACTGGGAAACTTTGAAGTATCGCTGAAAACGAACTTCGATTTTAATATTATCTGGGCAGTAGAAAATTTCTGATTGAACTACATTGAGGGTTTTATTGGAATGCAATTAAACAAGCTGTCCACAAGGCTGCCATAAAAAACGGATTGTCTCGGAGTATCGGGTAAATTAGGTAACCAATTTTCAATTCGAGCAACACAATAAAGATCAAGTACACTATCGGGTAGATTCTTCCATAAACCGAGGATCTGACTGGACGGGAGCGGTAGGGAGAGTAGGCTATGATAGTTATGGCAGGGAAAAAGTAGTGCAGGATTAAGTTGAACCACCATTCTAATGCTGTAGTCTCCTTTCCACCGAGATAAATCATCCAAACCAATGCCACAAATAAGGTGTATCGGGCTGCCCATTTTCCGATCACAGGGTTCGCGGTAAACAAGAAGATCCAATCCAATACCGCACTCTGAAATGAAAAACTCCCGAGAAATAACAACGTCTGTCTCAATGAAGGTTGCGCGACAAAGTAAGATATTGTCAGAAACAATGGGTAAAGTGAAAGCGCAAAAACATTCGGGGTAAACTTCATATTCGAGAAACAAGGGAATGAATTGTCGCAAATTAAATTTATTTGTCTCAGATTCCGAAAGAACGAACTATGACAACCCAGGGTGAACCTACAACCCCGGCAGAAGGGTTAAAATGGGCAACCGAACTTCGTAATCTATCGAAACTTCTGAGGCCAAATCGTACACCCGTCACTAATGAGGATCGCAAACCAGATTATGTTGCTTTGGTCAAGTTTCAAATAGAAACGGCAGTTAGGAGGGAACAAAGTTATATCGAAGATATATTCGATATCGACAATACCATAATTGATACACTTGAGAACGAGTGGTATGTTCGTCTGTCTGAAATGGACAAACAAAGATATACTTTCAAGTTTCTAGTCAAAGACACTTGAAACATAAACACTTTATGCTGGCTTTGTATTCAATTTTAAACTATCCATTCAGATGTTGTGTACCGGGCACACGCAAGTACAAAGTTCCGACTCCTTACGGCTACAGTCAGGGCAAGGCTTATTAGGGTTATTTGAATCTACCCAGTTGCTTCGGACCCTTTGCTTTTCTGCAACACATAGACTACAAACCCCACAAAACCGACAGAAGAATTCAGTTTCGCGGTGGCGCTCTCGGCAGTAAACAAATTTGTGGTGATCAATGTAAGGATCACGGACACTATGATTAGCGGGACCGCAGAGAGCAACAAAACATCTGGGTCGTCTCAATTCGACTTGTTTTTCAGGACGAGTTATAATTTGAGACTCGAGTTTTTCAACTCTCTCCAGCAAACTTTCCATTTGTTTACGCAGCAATTCTTCAGCTTCGCTCATTCTTACGAAGTAATAAACTAAAAATTTGGTATTTCATAATTATCGAAACTCGATCAATCCGAACTTCGTAGTTTCAGAACTATGAAGCTTTAAACTTTACTGAAACTTTCACACTCAAAAACAACAACAACAAACGTGAAACATGCCAAAGTTTACACCGGAACAAGATGCGAAAATCAAATCAACTTTAGACCTCACAATGGGTCAACCAACTGTCCCTTTACCAGTTGTGAAATTCAGCAAGAGTAAGAAAGCGAAAACTTACATACCAAATGGCGAGAATTTGTATCAACGCGCTGTACTTCGGATGTGCAAAGAAGGGTTCCCACTTGAATTTGAAGTACATTCTACCGAGAAATTACTTTTCACCAAAACATTCTGGGAACCGCTTGGAGTCAGCTGCACGTTGAATCTTAGCCCTGAGGGAAAGACAACTGCTCTTTTGGATCAAACCGATCCAGAAGGTTCACTACCCAGACACGTCTTCGCCGAGAGGGAGAGAAACCTTTCCGCTAAAGCGTCGAGGGAACGTTCATTTGCAGCGGTCAAAAAAATACACGAACTAACTCAAACCTACATGCACCAAATCGAAACGCTTGTAGCAGAGGCTGGGGTTTCGATGTACAAGCGCCCTGGGTTCAAGTTCATCGACTTTTCCAGGAGACCGTACCGCTGCTTTCCCCGTGCACAGCCCAATCTCCGAATTGACCAAACCCTGGAACCCGAAGAATTTACAACCGATATAGATTTCAACCCTTACCTCTGGGAATACAAGTATTGAAATAAACTTTGACACTGAAATTTTAACATTCTGGTTGGTATTCTACTTCCTTTCTGGAGATTTATCCCTTGATTTTTTTCCATTCAGGGCAAACGCTTTGTTTTTCAGTACAAACCCTTCTTCTTCGTACTGACGAATAAGTTTTTTAGCTTCACTAAGCGTATTCTTCCAGGAAAGGGTCTCTGGCTCTTTGATACCGTTAATGTAAAGCTCCACTTCATCCTTGTTGATGAACCAAATATCCCTGATATTCTCATCGTCGGGACGTTTGCGATACAATTTTGCCTTGATGACAATCTCCTCATCATGTCGCACCAAAGTTGCAAGCCTGACATCCAAACTACGTTCGCAGAACTTCACCCACTCCCGTAGTAGGTTTTTGTGATTGAACTCGCAATCCTCTACAGTACAATTCAAGTTACTCATCAGCACACATTGAGTGCACAAACCTTCTGAAATATCCTGGATTTCTTCGGCAAATGAACATTCCTCACCTTCAGCATAACGATCACCGAGGTGTTTGCATGCAGAGTAATAAAAAGTGGTCTGGTAATCGGTGCACCAATAATTCTCACACCCGGAACAAGTTGCGCCTTTGTCATCCCAACACAGTCCATCACAGTCAATGCAATGATGACTTGAACTGTCACTACCGGGGCACTCTGCGTCATCTACATACCAACAAGTTGGCAGACAAAATGGGTTGGTACATGCCATTCTCAGATAAATCAAATGATAGTTGAAATATTTAAAATATATATTCTTTCAATTCAGTTAAACTTCTTTCCAACCAAACAATGTCCAAAGCCGGTGGTTGTGACAATGATACACGTGGGCAAGCTTCCAGTGATCGCTCCGTGATGGAGAGTGAGGGAATTCGTGACAGCCCCGCCTACCATGCCTACTCCCAGACCATTCACTGTCCTGATACCCACAACTCTGACTGTGAGCGACAAGAAGCCGTCCAACCCTTCCTTGGCAAATACGACAAGTAGCTTGACGAAAAAAAGACATTCAAGTCGACGAAGAAATAAATTCACTCACTCTCTCTGTCTTGAATTCAAATAATTTCCGTAAAGAAACATGTCACACTCCGAAGACTATCTCAAGAAGATACTTTCTGATTGTGTCGAAAGTTATGACACACACACTAGCTCCCAATCTCTCATTGTAGTCAAAGAATACGTTCAAAACAACGGGGTGAATGTGAAAACCCTTTTGAAATTGAACTACTTCTGTGAATTGTATTTGATCTTAATCCGACCGTACATGACACCTCAGCTTACGTACATTGTATTACACATAATGTGCAATCTTTCAGCTGCTTACAATTTCTTGTCACATTGTTTCCCCTACACAAGTGAATTTGTTGAAAAGCTAGTACAATTCATCCCACTCCGAATTAAGTCAGAACCCACAAAGTACACCTTTGGAATAGCCGAATCTAGTTGTTGGATACTCTCAAACATACTGAAAGAAAGTCAAGTCTACATTCATCAAATTTATTCACTCAGTATAACCTGGCGTATTGAACATTTTTACAACCTTCTAAAAGCTAGATTTACGAATGAAAGTAAGTATCTAGAGACTTTGGCAGACTTGATTGGATGTCTAACATGCGAAGCGTCATCTTCCTATGTTAACCTCAACAATTATTTTTTGGTGATTTTATGTGATCTTTTGCAGAGGTCAAAAAATGCATCAACGCTACATCTAGTTTGTTTTGCTCTGTGTAAGTTACTCGATCAGTTACCGCTTGATGATTACAAGCATTGCATACCGGATTTGGTTGAATGGTTACGTTCGCAGAAGAATTTCGATCACCCAAGGATTGCCCAAGCTTCCGCTGTACTAATGCGTGCTATTTCCAATATCGCTGACGAATTTCTTACCGGTCTAATTGACAATGACATTCTCGATCTCGCATGTCGCTTGTTAAGGTACGATCCGTTGTGCAAATCTATACAACTTGATTTACTTTTCTCTTTATCCAACTTCTGTACGACTTTGTACACGGAACGTATCGACAGGTTGCTATCCCAAGAGTGTTTCGACACTTGTTTCGAGAGAACATTACACCGCACTTATTTGGTTGGCCAATCAAATAACCAAAACTTAGAACACTTGAGACTGTGTGCAACACTAATCCTCAATGCAAGGGATGATCAATTATCAGAGTTGGTAGCTCGAGGAATGACGGACTCTGTTTGCACTGTATTATGCTTTTGTCAGAACAAAGATTTCGCTTTAGAATTCATTACTGCTACATCGAAAAATAACTGCCCTGTCAAATTCACAGAAGAACAACTGAAAAAACTCGAAACACTAATTGGAAATTACACAAATGATAGATTGACCGAAAAGGCAATCTCTTTAATGGAAAAGAAAACAACCATTTTCCCTGCTATTGAGAAATTGACTTTACACGACGAATCAGTTGAAGACGTATTGTCAATCCAGTACATGAGACTTTAACTAGAAAGTGGGAACAAAAACTTAAACTAGAGGTTATGAGAATAAAA
>SXGT01149373.1_pt1 | contig 19757 bp, 17 predicted proteins | sample 3176221 | NCBI WGS metagenome assembly SXGT01 (sample SAMN11356862, study PRJNA531348) | freshwater metagenome | isolation source: freshwater sample F1-120 | place: China: Fuxian Lake, Yuxi | collected 2017-12-25
AGACCGGCGGCATCATGATCAGCGCCCTGCCGGGCGTCACCACCACGAAGCCTGGGTCGGCTCAAGTGCCCTTGCCCGGTATCAGCGTCGACGTGCTCGACGACGACGGGGTGCACGTCGGCAAGGAGGCGGGCGGGCTGCTCGTCATCACCGAGCCGTGGCCGAGCATGCTGCGCGGCATCTGGGGCGACCCCGAGCGCTTTCGCGAGACCTACTGGTCGAAGTTCGCCGACACGCCGACCGGGCCGCTGTACTTCGCGGGCGACGGCGCACACCTCGACGAAGACGGCGACGTCTGGCTGCTCGGCCGCGTCGACGACGTGATGACCGTCTCGGGTCACCGCCTGTCGACCATGGAGATCGAGTCGGCGCTCGTCTCGCACGACCTCGTGGCTGAAGCCGCCGTCGTCGGCGCGAACGACGAGACCACCGGTCAGGCGGTCGTGGCCTTCGTGATTCTCAAGTCGCGCAAAGAGGGCACCGTCACGGCGACCGAGGCGAGCGACCAGCTGCGCGCGCACGTGGCGCAGCAGATCGGTGCGATCGCGCGCCCTCGTCAGGTGTTCGTGGTCGCCGAGTTGCCCAAGACGCGCTCAGGCAAGATCATGCGCCGGCTGCTGCAAGACGTCGCGGAGGGTCGCGAGGTCGGCGACACGACGACGCTCACCGACACGAGCGTGATCCGCATCATAAGCGACACGATGCCCTAGTGCCTCGCACTGCTTCAGACACCTCGTACGAGTCGAAGCGTGCGAGGTGTCTGACAGCGTGAGATGCGTGCGGGTGGTCGGGCTAGGCGAACTCGAGGCTAGGCGAACTCGAGGCTAGGCGAACTCGAGAATGAGCTCGACCTCGACGGGAGCGTCGAGCGGCAGCACCGCGACGCCCACGGCGCTGCGCGCGTGCGTGCCGATCTGATCGCCGAAGATCTCGCCGAGCACGGTCGATGCGCCGTTGGCCACACCGGGCTGCCCCGAGAAGTCGGTGGTCGAGGCGACGAAGACGACCACCTTGACGACTCGGGTGACGCGGTCGAGCGAGCCGATGACGCTCTCGGCAGCGGCGAGCGCGTTGAGCACCGCCGTCCGGGCGAAGCCGGCGGCCTCCTCTGCGCTGACCTCGGCCCCGACCTTGCCCGTCGCCGGCAGCGCGCCGTCGACGAAGGGCAGCTGCCCCGCCGTGAAGACGAGGTGCCCGCTGATGACGGCCGGCACGTAGGCGGCGACGGGCTTGGCGAGCTGCGGGATGCTGATGCCGAGCTCGGCCAGTCGAGCGTCGATGCGGCTCATGGTCAGGCCTCCCCGGCGATCGGTCGCTTCAGGTACGCGACGAGCCCGCCCTCGGGCCCGGGCACGACCTGCACGAGCTCCCAGCCCTCCGACCCCCAGTTGTTGAGGATCGCCTGCGTCGTGTGGATCATGAGCGGAGTCGTGAGGTACTCCCATTGGGTCATTGCGCGGTCCATTCAGCGTCGTCATAAGCTCGGTGGCGTACCCTTGATCATATGTCTGCCCAGAATCAGAAGGCCTCAGGAGTCATCGGCGCGATCGCCGGCATGCTCGGCCTCAGCGCACTCGCCGGCGTTCTCGTGACCGTCATGGTCACCCCGGCCCTTGCCGTCACCGGAATGGCGGCGAGCAACACCATCGGAATCTTCGAAGGCCTGCCCGAGTACATCAAGATCAACGAGCAGACGCAGCGCAACGCTCTCTACGCTGCGGTGAACAACAACCCGGAAGACGGGTACCGCCAGATCGCCACCGTGTTCGCCGAGAATCGCGAAGAGGTCGAGTGGGACGCGGTCTCGCAGTACATCAAAGACGCCACGATCGCGGGTGAAGACCGCCGGTTCTACGAGCACGGCGGTGTCGACATGCAGTCGATCATCCGTGCCGGCCTCGGCAACCTGACCTCGGGCGGCATCGAGTCGGGCGCCTCGACGCTCACGATGCAACTCGTCAAGAACATCTTTATCACCGAGGCCCTCAAGGCCGACACGATCGAAGAGCGCGATGCGCTCATCGCGCAGGCGCAGGAGCAGAGCCTCGAGCGCAAGCTCAAGGAGGCGAAGCTCGCGATCGGCCTCGAGAAGGAGTACACCAAGGACGAGATCCTGCTGGCGTACCTGAACATCGCCGGCTTCGGCGGCAACACCTACGGCATTCAGGCCGCCTCGCAGCAGTACTTCGGCGTGCCGGCCTCTGACGTCACGATCGCCCAGGCAGCGAGCCTCATCGCGATCGTGCAGCAGCCGGGCGCGCGTTCGCTCGGCGACCCCGACAACTACGCCGCCAACGAGGCGCGCCGCACCTTCATCCTCGACTCCATGCTGAACGAGGGCTTCATCACGCAGGCCGAGCACACCGAGGCGATCAACACCCCGGTCGACGAGGAGTTCGTCACGCTCACGCCGCCGAACAACGGCTGCATCGCGGCCAACGGCTACGCCAAGCAGTTCTGCGACTTCGTGGTCAAGAACGTCAAGAACCTCGAGGCGCTCGGCGCGACCGAAGAGGAGCGTCTGGCCAACTGGAAGCTCGGCGGCTACGACATCTACACGACCATGAACCTCTCGCTGCAGCGCGTGGCGCAAGACCGCGTGCGCGAGGTGGTTCCGACGACGAGCACGATTCTCGACATCGGCAGCGTGGCGGTCTCGGTCGAGGCGAAGACCGGCCGCATCATCACGATGGCCCAGAACCGGCCCTTCGACGACTCGCTCGAGGGCACGGCCGACCCGAAGACCACGGCCATCAACTACGCGACCGACCGCGAGTACGGCGGCTCGAGCGGGTTCCAGACCGGGTCGACCTACAAGATCTTCGGCCTCGTCGCCTGGCTGCAGGAGGGCCGTGGCCTCAACGAGATCGTCGACGCCTCGCGCTTCGAGCTCAACCAGGCCGCCTTCCTCGACACGTGCGACGACGGCGGAGGCCCCTGGGGCGGCAAGTGGGAGTTCAAGAACTCCGGCGGCGGTGGCGGCACCGCGATGAGCGTCTTCAACGCAACGGTGAGCTCGGTCAACTCGGCCTACGCCTCGATCGGCGAGCAGCTCGACCAGTGCGCCATCCGCGGCGCGGCCGAGTCGCTGGGCGTGCACCGCGCTGACGGCAACCCGCTGCAGACGAACCCCTCGGCCATTCTCGGCACGAACGAGATCGCACCGCTCACGATGGCCTCGGCCTTCGCGGCGATCGGCAACGGCGGCATCTACTGCGAGCCCATCGCCGTCGACCGCATCGTCGACCGCAACGGCAACGAGCTCGACGGCCAGCAGCCCGACTGCCGCCGGGCCATCACGGCCGAGGTCGCCGCAGCGGCCGCAGCCCCGATGGCCGCCGTCATCACGGGAGGCACCGCCACGCGCTCGCGCATCGGCGACGGCGTGCCGATCATCGGCAAGACGGGCTCGACTGACTCGTACAACCAGACCTGGATGGTCGGCACGACCACCGAGGTCGCCACGGCGGTCTGGGTCGGCAACGTCACCGGCCGAGTGTCGATGCTGCGCTACCCGAGCGGCTCGTCGATCCGCCACGACATCTTCCGGCCGATCATGGCGGCGGTCAACGGCCAGTACGGCGGCGGCGCGTTCCCCGCTCCGCCCGCACGACTGCAGGTGGGTTCGGGCGTGCAGATGCCCGATCTCGCGGGCCAGACGCAAGAGCAGGCCAAGGCGCTGCTCGAGGGCCTCGGCTTCCGGTTCGAGGTCGGCGGTCAGACCGACTCGGCCCTGCCCGAGGGTGTCGTCACGGGGGCCAACTACGCCCCCGGCACGCTGCTCGCGCGCGGCATGACGGTCAAGGTCACGATCAGCCGCGGCAACCTCATCAACCTGCCCAGCGTGGTGGGTCTCGACATCGATACGGCGATCAGCACCCTCAACGACGCCGGCTTCACGAACCTGGGCCAGTTCTGCGCCCAGATTCCTCCCGTCGAAGAGGGAGGGGATCCGAGCCAGGACGGCATCGTGACCCAGCAGAGCCCCTCAGGCGGCTCGAAGGTCAAGTACGAGACGGGCATCACGCTGACGGTGGCACGAGTCGTCTGCTCGTGACTCGAGCAGTGCGTGTCGCGGCCGCCGCCTCCCTCGGGATGGCGGCGGCCGCGGCCGTGTACGGCATCGCGCTCGAACGACGTGCCTACCGAGTGCGGCGCGAAGTCGTCCCGGTGCTGTCGCCCGGCGCCGACTCGATCAGGGTGCTGCATCTCAGCGACCTGCACCTCGCGCCGTGGCAGCACGACAAGGTGGCGTGGGTGCGCTCGCTCGCGAGTCTCGATCCGCATCTGGTCGTGAACACCGGCGACAACCTGGGGCACGCGGATGCTCTTCCGGCACTTGCCGAGGCCCTCAGCGTCTTCGACAGCGTGCCGGGAGTCTTCGTGCACGGGTCGAACGACTACTTCGCTCCCACCCCGAAGAATCCGCTCTCGTACCTGACCGGTCCGTCGAAGGGTGAGACGACCGCGGCAGAGCGCCTCGACACCGAAGGGCTCGAAGCGCTGCTGCGCGACCGACTCGGCTGGGTCGACCTCAACAACAAGGTGGGGCAGCTCACGATCAACGGCTCGATCCTCGAGTTCATGGGCACGAACGACGCCCACCGCGGTTGGGATCGCCTCGACCGTCTGCCGGCTCTCGTCGACGCGCTGCGCGAGCTCGACGATGATGACACCGACGACCCCGCGGTCATGATCGGCGTCACGCACGCGCCCTACCAGCGGGTGCTCAACGCCTTCACGACGCAGAACACCGATGTGATCTTCGCCGGCCACACGCACGGCGGCCAGGTGTGCCTGCCGGGCTTCGGCGCTCTCGTCACCAATTGCGACCTGCCGCGAGATCGTGCGCGCTCGTTGTCGATGTGGCACCACGCGCACAAGGCCTCGTACCTGAACGTCTCAGCGGGCATCGGAACGTCGATCTACGCACCGATCCGCTTCGCCTGCCCGCCCGAGGCCGTGCTCGTGACGCTCGTGGCCGACGACATCGGCTATTCTTGACGGGTTGCCCTGGTTCGTTCAGGGCGGCACCGGGGTATGGCGCAGCTTGGTAGCGCGCGTCGTTCGGGACGACGAGGCCGCAGGTTCAAATCCTGTTACCCCGACTCGTGTGATCGGGATCGCCTGCGGGCGGTCCCGATTGCTGTTTCTCGAGGAGCGCGGAGAACCGCGGCTCAGCTGAAGTCGGCGTCGGGGCCCTGCTCGAGCGCAGCATCCAGCCCCACGGGCGCCCGCCAGCCCGACGCGAGAGACTCGCCCGATTCGTCGAGATAGCACGAGCCGCACAGGCTCTCGTAGGTGACGTCGACGCCGTCGATCGCCACCTGATCGCCGTCGAAGACGAACACGCCGTCGATCGAGCGCGCGTTGAAGATCGCTTTGCGGCCGCAGCGGCAGATGGTCTTGAGCTCTTCGAGCGAGTGCGCGACCTCGAGCAGGCGACGGCTGCCCGGGAAGGCGACCGTCTGGAAGTCGGTGCGGATGCCGTATGCGAGCACGGGCACGTCTTCCCGTATCGCGATGCGCAGCAGGTCGTCGACCTGCTGCATGCTGAGAAACTGCGCCTCGTCGACGAGCAGGCACGACACGTCGGTGCCGGTCTGCCGCACGATCGCCGCGCGGTGGGCCTGAAAACGCACGTAGACGTCGTCATCGACGTCGATCGTGAAGTCGACGGGCCGCGTCACGCCGAGCCGCGACACGATGGTCTGGTCGCCCTTGGTGTCGACACGCGGCTTGGCGAGCACAACGGTCTGCGAGCGCTCTTCGTAGTTGTAGGCGGCCTGCAGCAGCGAGGTGCTCTTGCCGCTGTTCATCGCGCCGTAGCGGAAGTAGAGCTTCGCCATCAGAGCAGGTACCCGTCTTCGGCCGCGCGCCGCATGAGCTCGGCCTTCGTGCTCGACGGGCGGCCCGCTTTCGCGTACTTCTCGCGCACGCGGCGCAGATAGGTCTTCGCCGTCTCGTACTGCACGTTCATCTGCGCCGCCACTTCGCTCATGCTGCTGCCGTTCGCATAGAGCGACAGTGCTTCTTTCTCGCTGACCGAGAGCTTCGGTCGAGCCGGATGCTGCGCCCCCTTGGGCAGGGGCCGCCAGTCGCGCACGGGCTCGCCCGTGAGCTCCATGCCCATGACCCGACGTGCCGCCTCCATGACCTCGCCGAGCGGCATGGCCTTCGAGAGGAAGGCGGAGGCCCCCGCCTCGAACGCTCGATCGCGCGCCTCGGCGGTGTCGAGGCTCGTGAGCACGATGACCTTCGCCCCGGCAGCGCGGCACGTGCGCACGCGCGCTTCGATCGAGACGGGCTCCTGCAACTGGAAGTCGAGCAGCACGAGGTCGGTCGGAAACTGGTCGCTCTGCACGAGCTCGAACCAGGTCGGCGCTGTCAGCACGAGCTCGAAGTCGGGCGCGTGCGCAGCGATCCAGCTCGCCAGGCTGTCGAGCAGCAGTTCGTGGTCGTCGAGAATCGCGAGACGAACCCGAGACACCGGGCGCGCGTCAGAATCCATACTCAAACTCTAGAGCGATTCGGCCCGGCAGTCCGGCCGCAGAGGAGCGCTCGGTCACGCCGCGCACGAGCTCGATGATGCCGCGCAGCTCGCGCAGCGCATCGACGGTGGGCTTGGGCGTGCTGATGATCCACTGCACCTGCAGCCGCCCCTCGGGCGACCGCAGCCGCAGGTCGAGCTCGGTCGCGGCCAGGCGGCGGATGCTGAGCTCGCCGATCGCGCGCAGCAGGGTGCGCTGCTCGAGCGTCGCCGCGCTGCCGACGTTGTCGGGGTCGTCAGCGCGCGCCACGATGTTGAGGTGCGGATGCCGCCCGACGAGGTCATCGAGCAGCGTCGCAGCCCACCCCCGCTCGACGTCGGCCACGAGCAGGGCGCGAATCGTGCGCGCGAGCCGCCGCGCCTCATCGCGATCGTCGTCGGTGAGCTCGTCGGCGTCGACGACTCGACTGAGGTAGGGCACCGCCTCGAGGTTGAGCGTCGTGATGCGCTGCTGCTGCACCGATCGCGCGACGCTGCCCCGCTGGTCGACCGCGGTGGCCTCGGCGGCCGCCCAGGCGCGCTGCTGCCACCGCACGATCGATCCGTTGAGCGAGCGGGCGTAGGCCGCGGCCGCGAAGCCGAGCACGGCGACCGGCAGTGAGCCCGTGACGGCGTAGGCCAGCGTCGGCACGTCGGTCACCGCCCACGGCGCCTGCAGCATGCCGAGCATGGCGCAGACGAGCGTGTGCACGACGGCCCAGAGGGCGATCTCGCGCGCCGGTCGGTAGGGGGTCAGCGCGATGAGCACGATGCCGGTGACGAGCGGCGCCCAGTCGTCGCGCACAGCCTGATTCGCCCCCAGGGTCGACAGCACACTCGTCACGGTCATGACCATGAGCAGCAGCTGCAGCATCTGCGCAGAGGGTGCCCGCCAGACGGGTCTCGAGACGCGCGATCGATCGAGCATGAGCCAGACGGCGGCGATGAGTGCGAGCAGCGAGACGGCCAGCCAGGCGGGCGCAACGACTTCGGACCACCGCAGTGCGAGCGCGATCGTGGGCATCGCGAGGGCGAGAATCGCAGCGCCCGTCGTCACCGGTCGCGCAGCAGCCGCCGACAGCGGGTCGAGCCGCTCGAGGGTGATCTCGCCCGGCGAGAGCACGGGGACGAGCGGTGAGCGATCGACGCTCACGATGCACCCTCCTCGTCGCCCGGCGCCCGCACCGGTACACGCAGCAGCACCGAGGTTCCCTTGCCGGGCTGCGACCAGACCACGGCGGAGCCGCCGATCGTCTCGAGCCGCCCGACGATGCTCGTGCCGACGCCGAGTCGGCCGTCGGTGCGCTCATCGAGCGCGAAGCCTCGCCCGTCGTCGATCACCATGGCCGACACCTCAGTGGAGCTGCTGCCCAGCACGACTTCGGCGGCATCGGTGCCCGCGTGCCGGCGAACATTGGCGATGCACTGCGCGATGGCGCGGGTGAACTCGTCGAAGGCTTCTCCGTCGAGCGCATCGAACATCCCCGCGTCGGGCGAGAGGTCGACCGTCACGGCCCCCGCTGCCGCCTCGTCGATCGCGGCTCGCAGCCGCTGCGCCCGCTCGCCGGCAGCGTGCTCGACCGCGTCACCGACATCGAACCACTCCTGGCCCACGATGAGGGCGAGATCCGCACGGATTCCGGCTCGCGCCCCGTGCGACAGCGCGCGCTGGGTCGTCGTGATCACGGCGAGCTGGTTGAGCACGGTGTCGTGCAGCAGCGCTGTCGCCCGGGCCTCGAAGGTGCGCCGCACGTCGGCGAGCATCTCGTCACGTGCGGCGCGATACAACTCGATCTGCGAGTCGCGCGAGGTGAGCAGGTCGACACGCAGCACCGCCAGCAGCCCGACGACGATGAACCACACGACGATCGTGGTCACGTCGATGCGCCAGGGCGACCCGAGCCAGAGCAGGGCGAAGAACGATGCGAGCTCGCCGATGGCGAAGCCCGCGGTGGTCCAGACCATCGACGCTCCGAGCCGCGGTCCGGCGCCGATGACGAGAATGAGCGCGATCTTGAGCAGCACGATCGTGTAGTCGTCGTTCGCGACGGGGGTGTCGAGCTGTATCGAGGCGATGAGCGTGTACCAGAACACGCAGAGCCCGCCGATGACGAGATAGCTCGCCGCGATGAACGACGAGGGGGCGCGCTCGAGCAGAGCGAGCAGCACGATCATGGGCACGAGCACCAGCAGCGCCGGCCAGACCACGAACTCGGGCAGATAGGCCTGAATCGAGACGACGATGATCCCGACGCCGATGAGGCACACCGCGGCCGCGGCGTGCCCGGCTCGAGCGACCGCGGTGCTCGTCGTGCGCGTGGCGAGGTGCGGCGGCAGGCCGAGCGGCATGCGCTGCCCCCTCTCATCACTCTTCTGCGCAGACCGTGACGACGCGACGGACGTGGGTTCGGGTGCCCTGCGAATGCTGGGGCCTCCTCGCATTATCACCCAGCGCGGCGACCGCGCACAGTCCGCTTCCGGGGGCCATCGCCCCTGTCACGGGCAGGGGCCCAGGCGTAGGCTCTCGTCATGCCCGCCGTCGATCTCAACAGCGACCTCGGCGAGTCGTTCGGGGCGTGGAGCATGGGCGACGATGCCGCGATGCTGCTGCTCGTGACCAGCGCCAATCTCGCCTGCGGGTTCCACGCGGGCGATCCCTCGCTCATGCTCGCGGCGAGCCGCACCGCGGTGCTGCGCGGTGTCGCGATCGGCGCGCATCCCTCGTACCGCGACCTGGCCGGATTCGGCCGTCGCGACATGGAGGTGCCCGCCGAGCAGCTGCACGCCGACCTCCTGTACCAGATCGCTGCCCTCTGCGGCATCGCCGCGCACGCCGGCGGCCGCGTCGCCTACGTGAAGCCGCACGGGGCCCTCTACAACCGCATTGCCGTCGATCTCGAGGTCGCCGAGGTCGTCGCCGACGTCGCCCGAGCACTCGACCTGCCCGTGCTCGGCCTGCCGGGCTCGGCCATCGCCACCGCGTGCGACCGGGCCGACGTGCGGTTCGTGCGCGAAGCCTTCGCCGATCGCGGCTACCTCGCCGACGGCACCCTGGCCCCGCGATCGCTCGATGGAGCCGTGCTCACCGACCCGGTGGAGGTCGCCGAGCGCGCGGTGCGCATCGCCACCGAGGGAATCGTGGTGGCCGTCGACGGCACCGAGGTCTCTGCCCGCGTCGACTCGCTGTGCGTGCACGGCGACACCCCCGGCGCCGTCGAGCTCGCGCGCGCCGTTCGTGCCGCGCTCGATGCGGCGGGTGTCGAGGTCACCGCGTTCGCATGAGGCTGCTGCCCTGCGGCGACCGCGCTCTGCTCGCCGAGTTCGACGCGCTCGCGCTCGCGCTCTCGGCCCACACGACCTGGAGCGCCGCCGCTCACTCCGGCATCGTCGAACTCGTGCCGGGAGCGCGCACGGTTCTCGTGCGCATCGACCCGGCCGTGACGGGGCTCGGCGCGATCGAGCAGTGGCTGACGGCGCACCCGCCCGCCGATGCCGAGTCGAGCCTGCCGTCATCGGGCCCGGTGATCACGGTGCCGGTGACCTACGACGGTGACGATCTCGCCGTGGTCGCCGACGTGTGGGGATGCTCGCTCGAGGCCGTGGCAGCGCGGCACGCCGCCACCGAGTGGGTGTGCGCGTTCATCGGCTTCGCCCCCGGGTTCGGCTACTTGGTGCCGGTCGACGCAGATCTGCCCGTCGTGCCGCGTCGCGCGACGTCGCGGCCCGCGGTGCCTCCGGGTTCGGTCGCGCTCGCCGCCGAGTACTGCGGCGTCTACCCGCGCGAGTCACCCGGCGGATGGCAGCTGATCGGCCGTACCGCGGTGTCGCTGTGGGATGCCGACCGAGACTCCCCCGCCCTTGTCACCCCGGGCACGCGCGTGCGCTTCGAGGCGGTGCGCGGATGACCGACGTGCGGGTCATCGACCCCGGGCCGCTCGCGCTCGTGCACGACCTCGGGCGGCCCGGCCTCGCCTCGCTCGGCGTGAGCGCCTCGGGCGCGTTCGATCGTGCGGCCCACCGGCTCGCGAACCGGCTGGTCGGCAACGACGAGCACGCCGCCGCAATCGAGTGCCTGCTCGGCGGGCTGCGGCTCGCACTGCCGGGCGGCACCTGGTTCGCCGTGACCGGCGCGTGGAGCGACGCCGTGCTCGTGACCGACGGGGTGCGCGCCACGGTCGAACCCCACACGGCGATACGGACGGATGCTGATGCCGAGCTGCACCTCGGCACCGTGACGCACGGCCTGCGGTCGACGGTCGCCCTGCGCGGCGGGCTCGCCGTGCCCGCGGTGCTCGGCTCGCGCTCGCGCGACACCCTCGCCGGGCTCGGGCCCGAGCCGCTGCGCGCGAGCGACGTGCTGCCGCTCGGCCCCGAGCCCGTCACGCCCGTGCCAGTGGCCGACCTCGTGCCGGTGGATCCCCCGACCGACGGGGTCGTCGAGCTCGGGGTGCGCCCCGGTCCGCGCCACGAGTGGTTCACCGCCGAGGCCCACCGACTGCTCCTGGCGACCGAGTGGACGACTTCGGCCCGCAGCGACCGCACGGGAGTGCGCCTCGAGGGGCCCGCGCTCGAGCGGGAGCCCGACCTCGTGGGCGCCGAGCTGGCGAGCGAGGGGATGCTCCGCGGGAGCATCCAGGTCTCGCCCGACGGTGCCCCGACCGTGCTGGGGCCGGATCATCCCGTGACGGGCGGCTACCCGGTCATCGCGGTCGTCGTCGATGCCTCGCTCGACCTGCTCGCCCAGCTGCGCCCCGGCCAGCCCGTGCGCCTGCGCCTCGTCACCGGGCACCGCTGACCGCGCCCAGCGCGAGCTCGGCGCCCGACCAGCGGCGGCGCAGCCAGCGGTCGTGGCTCGCCACGACGACAGCGCCGGGGTGCGTGCCGAGCGCGTCTTCGAGCTCGGTCGCGAGCCGAAGCGACAGGTGATTCGTCGGCTCGTCGAGCAGCAACACGTGCGGAGGTCGCCCGAGCACGAGCGCGAGCTCGACGCGTCTCTGCTGCCCGACCGAGAGCGCGCCGACCGGGCGATCGAGGTCGCGCTCGCTCAGCAGCCCCAGAGTCGCGAGCGGCACAGCGGCGGCTCTCCCCTCACCCAGTGCGGCCGCGTACAGCTCGCGCGGGGTGCGATGCGGCTCGGCGAGGCGGGTGTCTTGCGCGAGCACGCCCACGCGCACGCGCGTCCGTGCGGTGCGCCGGCCGGCATCGGGCGGGATGCTCGCCGCGAGCACCTCGAGCAGCGTCGACTTGCCCGATCCGTTGGGACCGGTGATGAGCATCCGGTCGCCGGCGCGCAGTGCGAGCGTCACGGGCGCGAGCCGCCGGTCGACCGTGGCCTCGTCGAGCGCCACGAGCGGTTCGTCGGTCTCGAGCGCGGCGATGCCCGGCGGCAGCCCGCCGAAGCGCAAGGGCTGCGGAGGGGCGCCGAGCTGATCGCGCTCGAGCTCGTCGAGCCGTCGCTCGGCGTCGCGCACTCTCCGACTGATGGCGACCTCGATCGACGCCTGCTTGAAGTTGCGCACGAACTTGTCGTTGTCGCGCACACGGCGATCGGGATTGCCGAGGGCGCGTGCGGTGACCTGCACGGTCTGGCGAAGCTGCACGAGCTCTCGCTGCTCGAGCTCGTAGCTGCGCACCCATCGCTCGTGCTCCCTCGCCTTCTCGGCGAGGTAGTCGGTGAAGCCGCCGCCGTAGCGCACGGCCTGCCCTCCCCCGTTCTCGCCCGTCGCTGCCCGACGGCTCGGGTCGAGGTCGACGAGCTCGGTCGCCACCTCGTCGAGCAGGGCGCGGTCGTGGCTCGCGAGCACCACCGGTCCGCGCCAGCCGAGCAGGTGCTCGCGCAGCGAGTCGACCGCCCGATCGTCGAGGTGGTTGCTCGGCTCGTCGAGCACGAGCGCATCGGGGCGGCTCAGCAGCAGGGCCGCGAGCGCGAGCCGGCTGCGCTGGCCTCCCGAGATCTCACCGAGCGGCGTCGGCAGCGGGATGCTCGCCACCCCGAAGGCGTCGAGCAGGGCATCGCGGCGCGCGTGCCGGCTCCACAACTCGACCTGCTCGGCCTCGTCGAGGGCAGCGGCATAGGTCTCGTCAGCCGCGGGGTCGCTGCCCAGTGCGGCCGCCGCCGCTTCGAGACGTCGTTCGAGGTCGAGCAGAGGAGCTTCGGCTGCCTCGAGGATGCTCGAGACGGGCATCCCGGAATCGAACGGCACCTCTTGCGGCAGCCAGCCGAGTCGCGCGGGGCGCGCGATCTCGCCGCTGTCGGGCTCGTCGACGCCCGCGAGAACGCGCAGCAGGGTCGACTTGCCCGCGCCGGTCTCGCCGATCAGACCGACGCGCGCGCCCGCGGGCACGACAAGGTCGACGTCGCGCAGCACGGCGCGGCCGTCGAGAATGCGGGTGACGCCGAGCGCGATGAGGGGCGCGCGGTCGCCAGAGGACAGGGTTGTAGACAAGTGGCACCGCCGGGTTCGCAGGATTCCCGCCGGGCTCAGCCTCGGGCGCGGGACGATCGACTGCGTCACAGCTCCATGCGACCAGGGTACCGGCCGCGACTCCCGACGGTCTAGCGGGCGGCGCGCTCCGCGGTCTCGACGACGTTCGCGAGCAGCAGTGCGCGCGTCATGGGGCCGACGCCGCCGGGGTTCGGTGACATCCACGAGGCGACGGTCGCCACGTCGTCGGCCACATCGCCCGCGATGCGCGAGACACCCGTGTCGGGGTCGACGAGCCGCGAGACGCCCACGTCGAGCACGATCGCGCCGGGCTTCACGTCGGCGGCCTTCACGATGCCGGGCACGCCCGCGGCCGCGACGATCACGTCGGCCCGACGCAGGTGCGCGGCGAGGTCGGTCGTTCCCGTGTGCGTCAGCGTCACGGTGGCGTTGAACTCGCGCCGGGTGAGGAGCGAGCCGATCGCGCGGCCGACCGTGACGCCGCGACCGATCACGACGACGTCCTTGCCCGCCCACGACAGCCCGTGGCGCTCGACGAGCTCGATGACGCCGCGCGGTGTGCACGGCAGGGGCGTCTCGATCGGGCGGTCGACCCGCAGAACGAGACGACCGAGATTGGTCGGGTGCAGGCCGTCGGCATCCTTGTCGGGATGCACGCGCTCGAGAATCGCGTCGGTGTCGAGGTGTTTCGGCAGGGGCAGCTGCACGATGAAGCCCGTCACCGCGGGGTCGGCGTTCAGCTCGTCGATGACGGATTCGAGCTCGGCCTGGGTCGTCGTGTCGGGCAGATCGCGGCGGATCGACGCGATACCGACCTCGGCGCAGTCCTTGTGCTTGCCCGCGACGTACCACTGCGAGCCGGGGTCGTCGCCGACCAGCACGGTCGCGAGGCCCGGAACGATGCCGCGCTCGCGCAGCGCCGTGACGCGCTCCGTGAGCTCGGCCTTGATGGCCGCCGCCGTGGCGGTGCCGTCAAGACGCTGCGCAGTCGAACTGCTCACGCCTACAGCCCCGGGTAGAGGGGGAACGCCTCGGTGAGGGCCTCGACGCGGCCGCGCAGCGCGGCGACATCGGGGTTCGGCATGAGGGCGTGCGCGATGATGTCGGAGACCTCGGTGAACTCGGTGTCGTCGAAGCCGCGCGTCGCGAGCGCCGGGGTGCCGATGCGCACGCCGCTCGTGACCATCGGCGGGCGCGGGTCGAAGGGCACGCCGTTGCGGTTGACGGTGATGCCCACCGAGTGCAGCACGTCTTCGGCCTCGAGGCCGTTGAGGGGCGACTCGCGCAGGTCGACGAGCGCGAGGTGAACATCCGTGCCCCCCGTCAGAACATTGACGCCGGCGGCGATCGCGTCGTCCTGCGTCAGACGGTCGGCGAGAATCTGCGCGCCGCGGATGGTGCGCTCCTGCCGCTCGACGAACTCCGGCGTCGCGGCGAGCTTGAACGCCACGGCCTTCGCCGCGATGACGTGCATGAGCGGCCCGCCCTGCTGGCCCGGGAACACGGCCGAGTTGAGCTTCTTGAACAGCGACTCGTCGTTGCTGAGGATGATGCCCGAGCGCGGGCCCGCGAGGGTCTTGTGCACGGTCGAACTGACGACGTGCGCGTGCGGCAGCGGTGAGGGGTGCAGGCCTGCGGCCACGAGGCCGGCGAAGTGGGCCATGTCGACCCACAGCTTCGCGCCCACCTCGTCGGCGATGGCGCGGAACGCTGCGAAGTCGAGCTGGCGCGAGTAGGCCGACCACCCCGCGATGATGACGGTCGGCTTGACCTCGAGCGCCTTGGCGCGCACGACATCCATGTCGACGAGCATCGTCTCAGGGTCGACGCCGTAGCTCGTCGCGTTGTAGACCTTGCCCGAGAAGTTGAGTTTCATGCCGTGGGTGAGGTGACCGCCGTGGGCCAGCTCGAGGCCGAGGATGGTGTCGCCCGGCATGGTCAGCGCCAGCATCACCGCACCGTTCGCCTGCGCGCCCGAATGCGGCTGGACGTTGACATAGCCGCAGTCGAACAGCTGCTTAGCGCGATCGATCGCCAACTGCTCGACCTCGTCCGACGGGTGGCAGCCCTGGTAGTAGCGCTTGCCGGGGTAGCCCTCGGCGTACGTGTTCGTGAGCACCGAGCCCTGCGCCTCGAGAATGGCGCGCGGCACGAAGTTCTCGCTCGCGATCATCTCGAGCGTGTGGCGCTGGCGGCTGAGCTCTTGATCGAGCACGGCGGCGATCTCGGGGTCGACGTCGACGAGGGCGTCGTTGAACGAACTGGGGAGGCGGTCGGACACGGGGGCTCCTTCATGGTCTGCCGGGCGCAGCCGGCTGTGGTCTGCTGCGGGGCCCAGGCGTACGGCCCCTCACCGTGTCGGTCGCTTCCTGATGGTGACCCATCTGAACGCCAGTCGCGACGGGTTTCAGTCTATCGCGGCTCGTCTGGAGTCGCGCGTTACCGAGATCAGGGCGACTCGGCCTCGACGACCTTGATCGGGCGAGTCGTCAGCGGCACGCCGCGCGCGCGGCGCCGCGACTCCATGATGAGCAGCGCGACGATCGCGAGCCCGAGGGCTCCGGCCTCGACCCAGGGCAACCAGGTCGTGCCCGAGAAGGCGAAGAGCCCGGCGCCGATCGCGGCTCCACCACCGATGCCGATGTTGAACGAGGTGGTCAGCAGGGCAGCGCCGACGTCGCGCACGTTGGGCGAGGCGACCTGCAGCAGGCGCGTCTGCAGCAGCGCGGGCAATCCACCGAAGGCCGCGCCCCAGATGACGAAGGCGAACACGACCACGAGCGGCACCCCGGCGAAGAGGGCGAGCACGCTGACGGCGAGCATGACCGTCGCGAGCATCCCGTACAGACCGCCTCGGGGGTACCGGCCGCCGACCACGCCGGCGAGCACGAGACCGATCGCTCCGGCGCCGCCGTAGAGGAACAGCAGCACGCTGAGCGACTCGGGCGGGAAGCCCGCGGTGTCGAGCACGTACGGCGCGATGTAGGTGTAGAAGACGTTGTGCCCTGTGATGATGATGACGACGAGCAGGCACACGAAGAGCACCGAGGGCATCGTGGGGTCGCGATGCACGGGGAGGCGGATCTCGCCCGTCGCGAGAGAGACGCGGTGGTCGACCGCGGGCAGGAAGAAGATGACGAGCACACCGATCACGATCACGAGCGCCGCGATCACGCCGAACGCCGCTCGCCAGCCGAGCGCGAAGCCGAGAGCCGTGCCGAGCGGTACGCCGAGCACGAACGCCGTGGTGCCGCCTGCACTCGTCACGGCGACCGCGCGCGCGAGCTGATGCCGCGGAACGAGGTGCGCAGCGTAGGCGCCGGCGACGGCCCAGAAGAGTCCGTGCGCGAGACCGCCGAGCACGCGCGCGCCGACGAGCATCTCGTAGCTCGGCGCGATCGCGGCGAGCACGTTCGCGAGCGAGAAGATGGCGAGCACGACGAGCAGCAGGCTCTTGCGCGAGTAGTGCCGGGTCAGTGCGGCGAGCGGCGCCGTCGCGACGACGACGGTGCCGGCGAAGATCGTGATCAGCAGGCCGATCTGAGACTCGGTGACGGCGAGGTCGCTCGCCATGACCGGCAGCAGGCCGGTCGGCAAGAACTCGCTCGTGACGAGCACGAAGATGGCGATGGCCAGGGTGATGAGGCCCACCCAGGGAAACGGGCGGTCAGAAGGAGTCATGAGAACGAGAAGCGGCTTTCGCGGTCAGCGCAACGCCGCTGACGATCACGGGGACCCCGAGCCGGGCATCCGCATCTAGGCTATCGCCACGATCACCCGACAGGAGCGCCCGTGACCGCCTACCTCCCCGTCGCTCGACTGTTCCGCTCGCGCGAGCGCGGCGCCGACCGCGTCGCCTTCATCGAGCTGTTTTTCGACCTCGTCTTCGTCTTCGCGGTCACGCAGCTCTCGCACCACCTCATCGAGTACCCCACGTTTCAGGGCGCTCTCGAGACCCTCGTCATGCTCGTGGCCGTGTGGTGGGTCTGGATCTACACGACGTGGGTCACCAACTGGATGAACCCCCAGAAGGGCCCCGTGCGGTGGATGCTCATCGCCCTGATGCTCGTCGGCCTCGTGCTCAGCACCGCCATACCGCAGGCGTTCGACGACCGGGGCCTGCAGTTCGCCCTGGCATACCTGGTGATGCAGGTGGGGCGCACACTCTTCGTTGTCATCAGCTACCGGCGGGTCGGAGACCCGCAGGCAGCGCTCAACCTCACCCGCATCACGATCTGGTTCTTCTACTCGGCGCCGTTCTGGATCGCCGGGGCCTTGATCGGCGGCGATGCGCAGCTGCTGCTCTGGGCCGTGGCGCTCGGCATCGAACTGTCGGCGCCCGCCGTGCGGTACTGGGTGCCCGGCATCAATGCGTCGCCGATCGAGAGCTGGCAGGTCGCGGGCGGGCACATGTCTGAGCGCGCGGGGCTCTTCATGATCCTCGCGCTCGGCGAGTCGATCATCATCACGGGCACGTTGTTCAGTCGCAACGAGATCACCGCCTCGTCGGTGTGGGCCATGCTCGCGGCCTTCGTCGGCACGATCCTGTTCTGGCTGCTCTACTTCAGCCACGGGGCTGAGCACGGTGAGCGGTTCATCAGCCGAGCCGAGCAGACGGGGCGCATCGCGCGGCTCACCTACACCTACCTGCACATGGTTCTCGTGGGCGGAGTCGTGCTGCTCGCCGTCGGCGACGACCTCGTGCTCGCGCATCCGGATGACCCGCTCGACGCCACGACCAATGCCATCGTCGTCGCCGCGGCGGCGCTCTACCTGCTCGGCAACCTGCTGTTCAAGCGGTCGATCGGGCGGCCGTGGCTGCGCTCGCACCTGCTCGGCATGGCGGCGTTGACGGCGCTGTGGGCGACTGCTCCGCTGATCTCTGGGATGACTCCACTCATGCTCACGTGGATCGTCAACGGCATCGTCGCGCTCGTCGTCGTGATCGACGAGTACGTGTGGCCGGTCGACGATGACGACGACGCGGATCAGGAGGCCGCTGACTCCGTCGAGATCTGATCGCCGGCAGCGGCCGAGCGGGCGCGTCGAGCGAGCATCCCGACCGTGGAGCCGAGCACGAGCGCCGCCAGCAGGCAGACCACCGTGACAACGGGCAGCGCGGCCACCGACCATGCGCCGATCACGAGGCCGCCGAGCAGCGCGCCGCCGCCGATGCCGATGTTGAACGAGACGGTGATCCAGGCCGCCGCGATGTCACGCAGGGCGAGGGATGCCGTCTGCAGCAGGCGCGCCTGGAAGATGATCGGCACCCCGCCGAGAAAGGCGCTCCACAGGGTGAGCAGCACCAGAACCGCTAGTGGTGACGACGATGCCAGCCCGACTCCGGCCACCGAGGCGATCACGCCGCTCAGCAGCACCGGCAGCAGCGCGCGCGGGTAGCGATCGCCGAGCACACCGGCGACGGCGACACCGATGGCGCCCGCGGCACCGAAGAGCAGAAGCACGCCGGCGACATCCGCCTCTCCGAAGCCCGCGATGTCGATGACCCAGGCCGCGATGTAGGTGTAGAACGTGGCGTGGCCGAGCGTGACGAGCACGACGGTGGCGCACAGCACCATGACCGGCACGAAGGTCGCATCACGCACGGACGAGAATCGTGCGGCTCGAGGCGCATCCGCCACCCGATGCTCGACCGGCGGCAGCACCGCGATAATGAGCGCCGCGATGACGACGACGAGTCCGGCGATGACGGCGAACGACACCCGCCAGCCCACGGCCGCGCCGAGCAGGGTGCCGAGCGGCAGCCCCGCGACGCTCGCGACGGTGCCGCCCGCGGTGGCGATGGCCACGGCGCTCGCGAGCCTCTCGGGGGCGACGAGCCGGGCCGCGTACGGAGTGACGACGGCCCAGAAGACGCCGTGCGCCGCGCCGCCGATGACGCGGGCTACGAGCAGCACGGCGTAGTTCGGTGCCAGCGCCGCCAGCAGGTTCGCGACGGCGAAGACGACGAGCAGCACGATGAGCAGGCGCTTGCGCGGCACACGCTGCGTGAGCTGCGTGAGCGGAGCGGTCGCGACGACGACGGTGGCCGCGAAGACCGTGATGAGCATGCCCACTTGGGGCTCGGTGATGCCGAGCTCAGCGGTCAGCTGCGGCAGCAGCCCGATCGGCAGGAATTCGCTCGTGACCGCGACGAAGATGCCCGCCGAGAGCAGCGAGAGCGGAAACCACGGCAAGCGCACGCGCTCAGCGTAGTCGCGCGCCTCGGCACCCACCGCCCGGCGAATAGGCTGAGCAGGTGAGCGAGACCCACCACCACTGGATCGTGACGATCGTCTGCGACGACCGCCCCGGCATCGTGCACGCCGTCACGGGCGCCATCGTCGAGGCCGAGGGAAACATCACCGAGCTGCAGCAGTTCTCGAGCCTCGACTCGGGCCGCTTCTTCTTGCGCCTGCAGACCGAGACCGTGACCGACCACGACGCGCTGCGCGCCGCACTCGAGCCCGTCATCGAGCGCTACGGGATGCAGTGCCGTATCGACGCCGTCGGGCGCCCGCTGCGCACGCTCGTGCTCGTGTCGAAGGCCGCCCACTGCCTCAACGACCTGCTCTTCCGTCAGCGCAGCGGGCACCTGCCCATCGAGATTCCGCTCGTGCTCGGCAACCACCCCGACCTCGCCGAGCTCGCCGCGTTCTACGACGTGCCGTTCGAGTCGCGCGCGGTCACGACCCCCGATGAGAAGCAGGCGTTCGAGCAGCGCATTCTCGAGGTGGTCGAGCAGCATGACATCGAGCTCGTCGTGCTCGCGCGCTACATGC
>SXGT01626838.1_pt1 | contig 19753 bp, 15 predicted proteins | sample 3176221 | NCBI WGS metagenome assembly SXGT01 (sample SAMN11356862, study PRJNA531348) | freshwater metagenome | isolation source: freshwater sample F1-120 | place: China: Fuxian Lake, Yuxi | collected 2017-12-25
CGACAAGAAGGGCGCTACGCAAGAAAAGGTTTACGACGTGGTCTGGGGCGATGCCGACACGCGGAAGGCCGGAGCGGATGGAAAACTTCCGGCCGTAGGAACCACAGTCGATGTGGCGAATGCGACGTGGACGAACACAATCGGCGATCCTGAGTTGATCACGGTGTGGACCGATCCGGATTTCGATGCATCGCTGCGCGCGTTTTATTACGTTCGTGTGCTCGAGATTCCGACGCCGCGGTGGGTTGCGTATGACGCGAAGTTTTACGGGACCGCGATTCCGAAGGACGCAAAAGCGAGCGGCCAGGAGCGCGCGTATACATCGCCGATCTGGTATACGCCGGAGAAGTAAGAAGAGTACTATCCGGGAAACTGCGTCAGCGACAGAGTATTGCCGTCGGGATCCTTGAACCATGCAATGCGCGCACCGTCGGGTGAGGTCCACACGCCGGAGTCGTTTTGCGGCAGACCGGGATATCGTTCAAACGTGACCCCGCGGGAGCCGAGTTCGCGCATTTCTGTGGCGATATCCGCCACACGCCAGCCGAGTGCAGTGTACGGCGCGAGGGTAACCGCCTGCACTTTCATCACGCGCAGGATGATTCCGTTTGCATCAAAGACGATCGCAAATGGAGAGTCTTCGACCAGTGGGAGCCGCAGAACGTCTTGGTAAAACGCTTGCGCCTTCGATGCGTCAGCTGTTGCCACGAACGCGACCAAATCAGAATTCACCAGCATGAATTGCCTTCCCTCCGCGCCCGGGTTTGAGTGCGACGATACCGCGGACGACAGGCGATAGAAAAGCCTGTTGCGTCCGTACGGCTCTGGTTGGTGAGATATAACGTCCTAGCTTCAAATGGGTTAGAGGCCGAATTTCGGTTTAACATCATCAGGGTTGACACGGGAATGATTCATATATAAACTAATTATTGCCCCGAACGCTGCACAGGGCTGTTGCGGTGCCGATTAGTTGCCATGTAAACTAATTTTAAGGGCATTGGCGCGGAGTTTTGGGTTAAATCACGGGCATTTTGCTCGTGTGTACTTTTCGCTTGTTCAACCTATGGGTGGTTAAACCGCGCGGGTCGGTCTAAAATGGGCGCTGGGGCCCGCTTGGAACCCTCCCTCACGCAAAACGGACTGGAGACTACTATGGCAACGCCGGCAGTCAATGAAGCCAAAGACAAGGCGATGGAGCTCGCGGAAGAATCGCGCGAGAAGGACTGGAAGTTTCCGAGCTTTACGGCGGAGATGTTCCGCGGGAATTTCCGCTGGGACCTCCTGCATCCGTATCCCGTGCAGTCGGCCGAAGACAAGCGCATCGGCGATGAGTTCATCGCGAAGCTGAAGGTCGTCTGCGAAAAATACATCAACGCCGAAGAGATCGATGCGACCGGCGTGTTCCCGATGGAAGCACGCCGCGCGCTTGCTGAAGTCGGCGCGTGGGGCATGAGCATCTCGAAGGAATACGGCGGCCTCGGTTTGAGCAAGGTGAACTACTGCCGCGCGCTGCACTTCCTCGGCTCGTACTGTGCGAACACGGTGACGTGGCTCTCCGCGCACCAGAGCATCGGCGCGCCGCAGCCGTTGAAGTTGTTCGGTACTCCCGAGCAGAAGAAGAAGTGGCTGCCGCGCATGGCCGCCGGCGAAATTTCGGCCTTTGCGCTTACCGAGCATGAAGTCGGTTCCGATCCCGCGCGCATGTCTACCACGGCCACGCCGAGCGAAGACGGGAACCACTATTACATCAACGGCACAAAGCTGTGGATCACGAACGGCACCGACGCGGACATCCTCGTCGTGATGGCGAACATCCCCGGCAAGATCGTAAACGGGAAAGAGCGTCTCCAGATTTCGACCTTCCTGGTCGAGAAGAACGCCCCCGGCTTTGAAGTCGATTACAAGTGCCACTTCATGGGCCTGAAGGCCATCGGCAACGGCGTGCTGAAGTTCAACAACGTCAAGGTGCCGAAAGAAAACATGATCGGCAAGCCGGGCGAGGGCCTCAAGATTGCGCTCACGACCCTGAACACGGGTCGCCTCGGCCTGCCGGCGTCCGCCACCGGCGGCGCGAAGAAAGTCATCCAGGAGCTGGAGCGCTGGATCAACGGGCGCATTCAGTGGGGCGTACCGATTGGCAAGCACCAGACGATCGCGCGCTACTCGGCGAACATCACCTCGGACGCCTTCGCGATGGAGTCGATCTTGTGGCTCGCGGCGTCGTTCGCGGACCGCGGTAACGCGGACATCCGCCTCGAAGCGGCTGCGGCGAAGTTCTTCTGCACAGAGACGGCGTGGCGCATTCTGGACGACTTCATGCAGGTGCGCGGCGGACGTGGCTATGAGACGGCATCTTCGCTGCACGGCCGCGGTGAGCACACAGTGCCGGTCGAGCGCTGGCTGCGCGATTCGCGCATCGGCCGCATCTTCGAAGGCTCGACGCAGGTCATGTATCTCATCATGAGCCGCGAAGCAGTGGATACGCACTTTAGCCTCGTGATGCCGATTCTGAACCCGAAGCCGGGCCAGAAGGAAAGCAAGCTCTCGCTGATGACGAAGGCGGCGAAGTTCTACGCGAAGTGGTACCCGAGCCTGTACTTCCCGAAGATCTCGGACTTCAACGTGCGCTACCTGAGCCCCGCGAACCAGTCGCAGTTGCGTTACATCGAAAAGACGGCGCGTAAACTCGCGCGCGTGCTGTTCCACACGATGGGCAAGTACCAGGCGAAGCTCGAATTTGAGCAGTGCATCCTAGGCAACTTCGTCGAAATCGGCGTGGATCTTTTCGCGATGGCCGCTTCACTGGCCTTCGCTGAGGCCAAGCTCTCGGAGAACCCTGCGGACCAGACGCCGCAGGAACTCGCGGATCTGTTCTGCAAGAACGCGCGCGTGCGCATTGCGAACAACTTCCGCGCAGTGCGCAGCAACCACAACAGCACCTTCGACAAGGTCACCGAGACCCTGATGAACGGTGAGTTCAAGTGGATCTACGGCGAGGACGTATACACTGAGGACGCGCCGGAATTCCGCAGCGCCGCACAGGCCGCTGACGCGATCGCGAAGGCCGCGGCGCATCATCCGGTCCACGCAAAGTAATCCAGCGAATAGACAAACGAATTTGCCGGGGCGATCCCAAAGGATCGCCCCGGTTCGTTTTGATGCCATATCGCGGATGGTGATTCCGCTGCGACATGGCTTAAACTAGCTGGATGGCCAGTACAGCGAAGAAAAAAGCCGTCAAGTCCGCTGCCGCCGTTGAGGTACCGTTGCGTGTGACGCTGCGGCGTCCGCCTGCTGGCGTGCAGTATTGCCTCGGCCGCACCGACGACGGGGAAGTCCATGAGCCGAAGGTTTCCAAGGGCCGGGACCTATCCTTCGATCTCGTGCTGCGCGCGCGGCCCGGCGCGGATGCGAAGTCCGTGAACCTGACCGGCGAACACGCCCACGGTACCCCAACCACGCGCTTCATCCCGATTGGCGTGGGCACGCTGGCCGGGCAGGCGGATTCCTGCTGGACGCGTGTCGTGAAAATTTCGTTGTCCGGGATTACACCGAAGATGGTTCGCGAGGTATCGGCACGTGCGGGAGCGCGGCTCGCGGCCAGTGTCGAAGGCTGCGACAAGTGCGGCGCGCCTGTTTGCGCCACGGTGCCGCTGCTCGATGGAGGCTGGAAAGTCCAATGATGTCAAAGGTGGCGCGCTGGATTGAGATCGCGGTGGGGCTGTTCTTTTTGATTTCCGCCGCGGCCAAAGCCGTCGACATGGACGCTTTCGGTGTGCAGATATCGGCGTATAACGTCGTCAAGGATGCGAGCGTCGTCCGGGGTTCGGCTTACTTTGCCCTGCTGCTCGAGACGGCGCTTGGTGGCGCGCTTCTCGCGGGCATCCGTGTAAAAGGACTTACGCATCTGGCTTCAGGCGTCATGATTGTCGTGTATAGCACGCTTATCGCGTACGCATGGGCTTTTCATGGGCTCACCGATTGCGGCTGCCTGGGCACGTGGGTGACGATGGGGCCGGCGGCGTCGCTCGCCAAGAACATCGTGCTGCTGGGCGCGCTTGGTTTTGCTTGGTTTGGCGGCAGGCAAGCATCAGCCACAATGGCGAACAACGGCATGCGCTTCGCCGCTGCGTTCATCGCGGCGACGATTGTAATTCTCGCGCTGGCGGGTGTTGTGATGCGTGACGGCGGTGGCATGAAGCCCATTCACGGCGTACCGCAGGACGGTGCGCGTCCCTATGCACAGTTCGTGTTCGAGGCGGACGGTCAGCACTTTGATCTCGGCAAGGGCGAACATCTGGTAGCGATGTTGAATGCGACCTGCGGGCATTGCCGCGCGTCGGTGCCTGCGCTGAATGCGCTGGTCGAGACGCCGGGTCTGCCGCCCATGGTTGCGCTGATGATGGGGAGCGAGAAAGAACTCGCGGACTTTCAGACGCAAACCTCGCCGCTCTTTAGTGCGCATCTGATCGAATCGCTCACGTTCATGGAATTCATCGGCAGCACGCCGCCGCGGCTTTCGCATATTCGCGACGGCGTCGGCGTGCGGCATTGGGATTGGCAGGACAAGGTGCCCGAGGCGGAAATCCTCCTGCACTTTGCGAAACCCGGCGAGTGAGCACGTGATTTCCTTCGACGAAGCGTACCGCACCGCACTGGGTACGGCGCGTGTGCTTGGCGAAGAGGCAGTTCCGTTCGCGCAGTCGCTCGGCCGCGTGCTTGCACAGGATGTGCTCGCCGATGCACCCATGCCGCCCTTCGACAAGGCCATGGTCGATGGTTACGCCTGCCGCCGCGCGGATCTTGGCGGCGCGATGCGCGTTGTCGATACGGTCGCCGCGGGCCACGCGCCTGCGAAGGCCGTAGGTGCCGGTGAGAGCGCCAAAATCATGACCGGCGCGATGCTTCCGAGCGGGGCGGACTGCGTATTTATGGTGGAGCATTCACGGGCCGAGGGTGGCGCCGTGCATTTCACGGGCCGGGACACCGGCGACAACATCGCTCGAACCGGCCGCGACTACCGCGCGGGCGATCTGCTGGTGAAGCGCGGCTCGCGCATTCATCCGCCGGAGATCGCCATTCTTGCGGCGGTCGGCTGCGTCGTTCCGCGCGTGTACCGGCGGCCGCGCGTGGCCGTGCTGGCGACGGGCGACGAGCTGGTCGAGGCCGATCGCACGCCGAATGAGTGGCAGATTCGCAACAGCAACGCACCTCAATTGATCGCGCAGGTATCGCGACTCGGAATTGCCGCGGATTACATCGGTGTTGCGCACGACAACGAAGCCTCTGTCGAAGAGTCGCTCGCGCGCGCGGAGGGCTGCGATGTGTTGCTGATTTCTGGTGGCGTATCGATGGGTGACTTCGACCTCGTGCCCGGCGGTCTGCGCAAGCGCGGCTTCGAGATTCGTTTCGACCGCGTCGCGGTCCAGCCGGGAAAGCCCACGACCTTCGCGGTGTCGGAACGTGGTTTCTGCTTCGGACTGCCGGGCAATCCCGTATCGAGCTTCGTCATTTTTGAACTACTGGTCCGGCCTTTTCTTTTTGCGCTGATGGGCCACGACTACCGTCCGACGACGGCGCGCCTTCCGCTCGGCGAAGCTTTCACGCGGAAATCCGGCGCACGGCAGGCCTGGGTCCCCGTGTCGCTTCGCGCGGACGGCCACATCGCCAAGATGGCGTATCACGGCTCTTCGCACATCAGTGCGTTGTCGGGTGCGGACGGCCTCATCGCCTTTCCCGAAGGCGCCACGGAACTTCCCGCCGGCGCAATGGTCGATGTGCGATTGATCCGATCGTAAGCACTATCGACTATCGTGGTCAGGCCTGCGACGGATCGATGGTCTCGGACTTGTGCAACAGCCGCCCTTCCATGCCCCCGGAAACTGTCAGTACTTCGCCGGTGATGTGTCCGGCGAGGCGATCGGAGGCGAGGAAGGCCACGGCGTTCGCGATGTCCTCCGCGCGTGCGATGCGCCGGTGCGCGCGTGTCTGCAAGGCCGGCACGACGTTTTCGTGTTTACGCAGCGAATCTTCGGTCATCCGCGTCAGCGTCCAGCCGGGACACACGGCGTTCACACGGCCCGCCGGCACGAGGCGCACGATCTCATTTTTCAGTGAGCGCGTGAGACCGTAAGTAAGCCCCGCTTTCGCCGCAGAATAATCGGTATGCTCCGCCTCGCCGAAGACGGCCGCCGTCGATCCAATCAGGACGAGCGCGGCGGAGTCGGGCCGGGCGCCGGCAAGGTATCGAAAATATTCGCGCGCGCACAAAAAACTCGCACCGAGGTTTGCGCGGATCGTGTTGTCCCACTGATCGAGATCCATCGCATGAATCGGCGTGGCATTCGGAGGCCACAGACCGGCGTTCGCCACGACCACGTCGATACGGCCGAAACGGTCCTCGGTCTCGATGAAGAGTTTGGCGGCGTCGATCTCGGTGCGCAGATCGCCCTGCACCACAAGGCTCTCCACCGGCAGGCGTTTCGCCAGGGCATCGACCGCTTCGATGTGCGTGTGTCCGTGCAGCGCGAGCTTAGCGCCTTCGGCGGAAAATATCTCCGCGCAGGCGCGCCCGATCCCGCCGGACGCGCCGGTGATGATGACGACTTTATCCTTGAGTCCTGAATCCAAAACAACGGCCTTTCTGGTCTCTGCGATTTAATCTTTCACGAGCTTCGGATGGTCCAACGGTTTCCCATCTTGGAAGTCGTTCCAATGCAAGAGTGCGTTATACACGTAATTGAAGTCGCCGTGATTCAGATAGCGGTGCATGGGGTTGAAGCTATATAGGATCACTCGGCCGCCGTCAATACGCGGGATATCGACAATCGCCGCGGATTTCTCGAGCGTTTCCTGTCCCTCAACGAAGCCGCTCTGTAGAAATTTTCCTTTATCTTTCGGCTTCTCCTCGGTTTTTTCGTCGTCCTTCTTCGTTTCGTCCGGCTTTGTCGCATCGGCAGGTTGTTCCGCCGCATCCGATTTCGGCGCGTCTTCCGTCTTGGCGGTCTCGGCCGTCTTTTCTTCGTCGTTTTGCTTCTCGTCGTCCTCGTCTTCGCGCAGGGGTTTTGTGCCGTACTTGAGCACGATCCAGTGGTCGAATTTTTTGGGCACGGAATACAGCGGCCCGTTTCCGCGCTGGACCCAGTTGGTGTCTTCGTAGCCGTAGGTGATCGGATGATCACGCCGCGTGACCATCGTTTGTAGCGAGGAGCCCGGCGTGTCGACTTTGGCGGCAGATGTACTCACGTTGCGCACGAGTCCGAAGTCGGTCGCGAGCTTGCCTGACGATCCCAACAGCATGAGTGTGCCGCCTTCGTCGAGAAACTTCTGCAATTCGGCGACGCCTTCGAAGCCCATGCCGCGCGTAATGTCGCGCCCGCTATCGACATGACCATGCGCGGGGAATTCCCGTGTGGGCCGGTAGTCGATCGGGCCGAACTTTGGATCGCGGCCGTGCACGAGTATCTTGGCGTCCGCGCCGCCTTGATCGGCTACGAGGATCACGTCGAACTTGCCGCGCAAGCCGCCTTGCCGGATTTCCTGATCGGAGATATAGGTGTACGGCACGCCCGCCTTGTCGAAAGTCATGCGGATCCATCCGTCCGGCTGCGTGCTCACCCACGTGTGGTAAAGCGCGAGCCGCGGAAGGTCGACCGTATGCGTTGGCACGGTGGGCATTTCCGCGAGCGCGTGGAAGTTGAGCATCGTTTTTTTTGCGACGTCCACTAGCTTGCCGCGGAGCCCGCGCTGGTGCGCGATGATCCAGGTGCCGGCGGGATACTCGACATCCCCAGCTTTGAAGGCTTCGTTCGCCGCGAGGACTTTCTGATTGCCGAGCAATACGCGTGCTTCGATGAGGCCGTTGCTCCCGACCTGCGAAATCGCGTAGGCCTCCGGATCGCCTTCGTCGACTTTGCCTGATAACGAAAGCGGCGACAAGAGTAGTTCGAGGTCCTTGACCTCCAGTACGGCTTTGTCTTCGATTTTTGTCGTCTTCACACGATAGAGGTAGCCAAGGGTCCAGCTCACGTCGTCGTAGGGGCGAATCTCCGGCGGTGTCTTTGGGAATTCCTGTGACTCCAACAGGTTCTTCGCATGCCGGCCGTAAGGCTGATCGAGCCGAACGATGAAATCGCCGGCTTTGAATTTGCCTTCTTTGACCTCGAAGTCGCGTGTGGCACGGTGCACTTCGATCGCGTGCCTCTGTAATTGATTGATCAGATAGCTCAAACGAACGGGATCTTGTTCTTCTGCGGGGATGACCCATGCATGCGGCTTATCCTTGACGCCCGCGCGCATGTTGTTCTTGCCCTTCTGATAAAAATTTTCAAGCATCTCGCGGCCGGTATTCGATAGCAACCGGAGCGACGCGAGCGCAGCGGACTGCATATAGTTCGTGTTGTTGCGCAGCGACCAGATCAGCTTCTTCGGTGGCGGGTCCGCGTTGTACCACATGCGCTCGGTGACGGGTTTTCCCGCGAATTCCGCCGTGCTGAGGTCGCGCTCCATCGTGCGCGCCGACGAATTGCCGAAGGTCTCGTAAAACCGGCCCATCGAATTGTGATTATTCGTGATCCAGAGCAGATAGCTCGGATTCCAGCCGTCGTAAAAACCCCAGGTCCACGCGCCAGGCACGTTGAAGCGCTGCAATTCGGCGAGTTCGTAATGCGCGAACATTTGCCACTCGCGCACGGTGATTGGATCGACGTTTACATTGTACGGGCCCGTGCCGCCGGAGACGTAAATGAGCGGCACTGATTCGTGCAGATCGAGCGAATAGACCGGGTGCCATTCGTAGAACTGGTCGACATACGTTTGCGTGAGCTTGAGGCTCATCTGGATGCCGTCGCGGTTGTTGTCGTGGAACGCGTAATAGCCCCAATAGGGCGGCCCTCCCGCAGGCGCGTAGTCGGCGTCGTCGTAATCCTTCGTGTGGCGGTAGTACCAATCGACGACCTCCGCGCGGCCGTCCACATCCGTAACGGGTGTGATAAGAACAACGACTTCCTTGCGGATGCGTTCGATGTCCGGATGCTTGGAGACCGCGAGCCGATATGCGAGTTCCATCACCATCTCCGGCGGACCGGTTTCGGGTGAGTGAAGGCCGGCGGTGATGTGCATGATGGGCTTTGCCTTCGCAAAGATATCGGTCGCTGTGGCGTCGTTCGTTTTGCGCGGATCTGACAACGCGCGCGTGTAGCCTTTGAACTCGTCAAGCCGCGCGAGGTTTGCCGCGTCGCTGATAATTACCAGATGAAAGGGGCGGCCTTCCTCGGATGTACCGGTTTCGATCAGGTCGACATTCGGCGATGCGTCGGCGAGCGCCTGGAAATAGCGGATAGTGTCCTCGGGCCGGGTCAGGTGGCCTTCGGCGCCCGCGATGTATCCCAACACGTCGCGCGGCGACGGCACGCTTGCGTCTTCCGGCACGTAGCTCACCATTGGCGTAAGGTATTCCGGCGCAGTCGTAAACTGGTGGATGTCGAGAGTGCTCTGCTCGTCCACCTGGTCCCACTGGGCAATTGCGCGCCAGGGCGCCTTCGGCCCCGCTCCGGCGGCGGGATCGTTCTTGTCGTAGTCATAAGCCCAGGCGACAGGCGCCGCCGTTGCGAGCAGAACGAGCGCCGAGAATCGCACACCATTCATATTGGGTTTCCCTTCGCAGGCCGCCAGGCATTTCATGGACGGCAGAGCAGATTACCGTATCGGGGTAACAGCGTTTTTTCAAGATTCACCGGTGCCTTGGGCGTGAATCGATGCGCGCGGTATAGTGGGGACGGCTTCAATATTGGATAGGGACAATGGTGGCAGCTGGAAAAACGACTGATCGGCAATTGCTTGCGACGCATTTTACCGCGGCTCAACCCTTGCGCGTGCTCGTGATTACGCTGAGCGATCGCGCGTCGGCAGGGGTGTATGAAGATAAGAGCGGGCCGAAACTGCGCAAACATGTCGAGGATTTTTTTTCAACCGCAAAGATTTCTTTCGCAATCGAGTCTGTACTCTTGTCTGACGACGCATCCAGTTTGCGTGATCGCCTAATTGCCGCGCGCGCCGGTGGGGCGCATCTGGTCTTCACGACCGGTGGGACCGGAGTGGGACCGCGGGACAATACGCCGGAGGTGGTGCTGGGATTGGCCGAGAAGGTGATCCCCGGGATCATGGATCTGGTCCGGCTCAAATATGGCGCGGAGAAGCCCTGTGCGTTGATCAGCCGGAGTGTTGCGGCCGTGATGGGGCGGACCGTGGTCTACGCAATCCCCGGCAGCAGTAAGGCCGTAGACGAATACATGGGGGAGATTCTGAAGTCGATCGAGCATATCGTGTGCACGGTGCACGGGTTGGACGTGCACTGAGTGCGGTGTGTCAGACGGACTAGCGTGATTCCGCGTCCGCTGTTTCTGATGTGGCAGCCTGAGAGCCAGATGAGATTATGGATTCCGGGGGAGCTTCGTTCTGCGCACTGGCTTTCGCTTCGAGCTTCTTTCGCGCCGCACGTTTCTTTGATGCTGAGTACACGTCCCAAATTTTCGGGAACACGCTGACGGCAATCATCATCGCGCGGGCCTCGAAACCCACTGCAATCCTTCGTTTGTGATCCGCGATGCCGCGGACGAGTTTTTTGGCGACGTATTCGGCGCTGAGCAGCGACCCGCCGGCGAGCACGGCGCGGCATTCGGGCGGATAGAGCTTCACTTCTTCGCGGTATCCCGGTGTGTCCGTGTCCGGCGGGAGCAGCAGGTGCACGCGGATGCCGCGGTCGCTGTACTCGGCGTGAAGCGTCTCGGCGAGATTGCTCAGCGCGGCCTTCGTCGGGCCGTAGGCCGAGAATCCGAAGATGCCCATGTGGCCTGCGGGAGACGACGTGATCGCGATGAAGCCGCCATTGGGGTTTTGCAGGAGATGGGGGAGTGCGAGCCGGATAGTGTAAATGGCCCCGCGCAGGTTCGTGTCGATTTGGCGGTCGAAGTCGGCTAAGGACAGCTCATGGAAATTACCGGGATGGCAATACCCGGAATTCGCGACAACGCCGTCCAGGGGGCCCAGTTCGAACTGGATCATGTTGATGTAGTCGGAGAGTGTTTCGGCGTTCGTGACGTCGCAGGCATAAGCGCGCACGCTGATGCCCTTGCCCACCCCTTCGAGCGCGGTCTTGGCGGCTTGCAGGTCGTCCTTACCGCGTGCGATGAGCGCCAGGTTCGCGCCGTTCCGTGCAAACTCGCGCGCCATCTCCAGGCCGATGCCGCGCGATCCGCCGGTAATGAGAATGTTCTTGCCTTTGAACGGATTGAGAATCATCGCCTGATACCTGTGCAGCCGCGATCAGTATACGGTGTACGTTCAGGCCTGCTCAAAATGAAACGAGCGCAGGCCTTTTGGGCCTGCGCTCGCTGTCGGAGCGCTCAGCTGTTTAAGCTGGGGCTTGCGTGATTAGTCGCCGGAGACTTCCGTCTGCGTCAGCTGCACGCCGGAATCGGAGACCTTGACATCCACCGGGCGCGCGTAATGGAAGAAACCGATCATCATTTCTTCCCAAGTCTGGTCACCCCAGTGCACGGTCTTTTCCGGATCTGGGTTGTACGGGTTCTTGTCCGAGTTGTCGAAGTGCGCGATGACGTGCATCTTCGCGCCGGCCGGCACTTCCAGCGGCTTCTCGAAGTTGTAGGTCGTCTGCCAGTTGAAGTCGTACTTCGGCACGGAGATAACATGTTCTTCCTTGCCGTCCGGGTAGACCATGTAGTAATCGAAGGACTTGCCGCGGTAGTGCGCGTGCGGCGCAAGCGACATGATCGTCACCGGTGACTTGAAGTCCAGCCAGCCCTCGACCTTGTGATTGTCGGCGCGCGCCGGGATTTCGAATTCGGTGTTGATGCAGTTGCCGGTCATCATCTGGTGCGTGATTTCGCCCTTGGCGAACTTGATGCCGAAGCGCGAGCGGTCGTTTTCCAGCTTGCCCGTCGGCGTGTAGTGCACCTGCCAAATCAGGCTGGAGCCCGCGGGAATCTTGCGCGCCTGGCCTGCCGGGAGGATCTGCGGCACGCCGCCCGGAGCGAACGCATCCAGGAAGCCGCCTTCGTTATCTTCGTCAACTTCTTCGCTGCGGAAGTTCATCGGCTTCTTCGGGTCGCTGACGAACATGATGATGTGGTGCACGACCTTCGGATTGCCCGGGAGGCACTCCATCGCGGAGACCCACACGTCTTCCGTGAAGTTCGTCTTGGTTTCAAAGTACTGGTAAGGAACGACGCCGGTCGGATTGATCGCGGCGCCTTCCGGCATCTCGAAGATCATGTCCGGCTCGCCGATGCGCCATTCGCTCTTGTTCACGGCTTCGCTGGTCTTGAGGTCGGCCGGGTTGCCCTGCGGCATACCACCGTCGACCCACGCTGCGACCATGGCCTTCTCGTCCTTCGTGAGGCTGCGGTCGTTGGACCACTTGCCCACGCTCGGATCAGCGTGCCACGGCGGCATACGGCCGTCGTTCGTCACTTCCTTGATCATCTTGCCCCAGCCACGCACCTGGCGATAGCTCATCATGCTGAACGGCGCGATGCCGTTCGGACGATGACACTCGCCGCACTTCGCTTCGATCAACGGAGCGATGTCTTTGGTGTACGTGTACTTGCTGGACGCGCCCGACGCCGGGGCCGACGCATCCTCAGCGGCGAACGCCGCCGGAGCTGCGAACGAGCCGGCCAGCGCCAGTCCGAACGCAAACAGTCTGGATCCATTCAATGTCATTGCGAAGCCTCCCACGAAAGATGTCCGGAGCGCCCGGACGCTGCACGCCATTTAACCCAGAATCTGAGTCTGGGTTCACATCTCTGCAGACCTATGCTAAGGCCTGTAGAGAATGCGAGCATTTTATCATGTTATCCCTCAAAGTCAAGCCTATACTTATCAGTCTGATGCGCAGCTTGGCCTATTGGTTGCCCGTTTGCTAGGCTCGCTTTGGCGCTCCTGGAAGCGCCCGGGGACATGCGAAATGACAGGGACTATATTGGTACCTATTGATTTTTCGGCTGCGGAACCGGCCATTACCGACTGTGCAGCGGTGCTGGCCAAGGGGTTAGCCGCCAAAATCGTGCTGCTACACGTTGAGGCGCCGGAGCCCGCCTTCGTGGGGTACGAGGCCGGGCCGCAGAGTGTGCGCGACTCTGTCGCGCGCTCCATCCACGGGAACGGCCAAGCCTTGCATGCTGTGCGCGACCGGCTGCGCGCACAGGGGCTCAGCGTCGAAAGCCTCCTGATTCAAGGGTCGACTGCAGAAAAAATCGTCGATGAGGCCGGGCGCCTGAATGCGGAGTACATTGTGATTGGATCGCACGGTCATGGGGCGTTATTCGATCTGGTGGTAGGAAGCGTGAGCGATGGCGTGATCCGTCGTGCACCGTGTCCTGTGGTCGTCGTGCCGCGTACGGCGCAGAAAGCGAGTTAGTGCGATGGCGGCAACGTCGTCACGAGTCTGGCGAAACTGGTCGGGGCGGGTCGAGTGTCGGCCGTCAAGTTATATCGAGCCGGCATCCTTACAGGAATTGCAAGCAGTCGTCCGTGATGCGGCGGCCACTGGCAAGAAAGTCCGCGTGGTTGGATCGGGCCATTCGTTTACCGAGATTGTGGCGACGGACGATGTCCTAATCTCGCTCGATGGATTGCAGGGTCTCGTCGACGCCAAGCCGGACGCGGGCGAGGCGACCGCATGGGCGGGGACGAAACTGCACCTGCTCAATCCGATGCTGGACGAGCGTGGCCTTGCGATGGAGAACCTCGGCGATATTAACGTCCAGTCGATTGCCGGCGCCGTGAGCACCGGCACGCACGGCACAGGGATGAAATTCGGAAACATTGCATCGCAAGTGATCGGGCTGACACTGGTCACGGCCTCGGGCGATCTGCTCGAAGTATCCGAGACGCAGAACCGCGAGTTGTTCAAGGCCGCGCAGGTGTCGCTGGGGACGCTTGGCGTGATCGCGAAGGTACGGCTGCGGCTCGTGCCGTCGTACCGGCTGGATTACTGGCGCAAGAAGAGCACCTTTGAAGAAACGCTGGCGAAAGCCGAGGAATGGCGCGATACGCATCGCCAATTCGAGTTCTACTGCTTCCCGCACGCACCCGAGGTGCAGTTGAAATTCCTCGACCAGACCGATGCGCCGGTGAACGTCAACGCGCGCAAGAAGTGGTTCGCCGATGTGTTCATGGAGAACCTGATGTTCGGCGCGATGAGCATGGTCTGCCGGACGTTCCCGTCGACCTGCATTCCGATCGCGCGTTTCTGCGCGAGCACGGTGGGGTACAGCCACGAGATCAACGTCGGCCACAAATCGCTCTCGACCGTGCGCATGGTGAAGTTCAACGAGATGGAATTCGCGATGCCGGCAGAGCGCGGGCTGGAGTGCGTGAAGGAACTGAAGGAATGGATCGACCGCGAACGCGTGACCGTGCACTTCCCGATTGAGTTCCGGTACGTGAAGGGCGACGACATCTACATCAGCCCGCACACCGGGAGGGACTCGGCGGCCATCTCGGTGCACCAGTTCAAGGGCATGGACTACAAGAAATATTTCGACGGCTGCGAGGCCATATTCCGCAACTACGGCGGACGCCCGCACTGGGGTAAGCTGCACAGCCTCAAGGCAAAGGATTTCCGCGCGCTCTATCCCAAGTGGGATGACTTCCAGCGTGCGCGCCAACAGCTAGACCCAAAGAGCACGTTCCTAACGCCGTATCTGAAGAGCCTGTTTATCGATTAGATGGCTAACGTTTAGAGGGACTGCGACGAGCAGGTGCTTCGATGACGCGGTTTTGCATGCGAAGAATGTCGTGTGGATGAGCGATAACGTCACATTAAGAATGAGAACGAGTGTTGGATCCTATTTTACGCTAGTCGGCGTAATGTCGATCCCGCTAATCATATGGATTGTGGGGTTCATTATCAGACGCGATTTCGTCTTGTCTGCATTGGTCGTGTGTCTTGTAATTCCCGGTGGATTTTTTGTCTGGCTCTGGACGTTCCGCATTGAAGTGCAAGACAATATTCTTACGTATCGTACTCTTACCTCACGAAAACAAATTCAAGTCTCAGAAATCGAAAAATCATGGATTGAAACCGGGTTAAGTAATAAGTCTGAAGGCTTGATCCGGCTGGTCATCAAACCCATCGCCGACTCAGGGGCGGAACAGTTCTCGATCAATCTGAAGCCATTTGCCTTGGACGATCTGCAAAAGCTGTATCCGATCGTCAAGCTAGGCAAGCGGGGGATGAGTTCACACAGGCGCAAACGCGAAAAACTACAACCGTAACGATTGCAGCATTCGCTTTTCTCATTCGCTCTTAACGCCAATGATATCGACGTGTCGGTCTGTCACTTCAACAACATCGAGCCTTGATAATCCGCTCGCGACAAGCTGCCCGCGAATTTCCTCCGGCGTGAACGCCGCCAGAAACGAATTGTAAAAATCCTCGCGCAACAGCGGATGCTCTCCGGCGGCGTACGTATCCACCAGCCGTTGCGCGTCAGTGGCTGTTGGCGGACGAAATAAATCGCGGACGAATACAAGCGCGCCGGGCTTTGCAATGCGGCGTATTTCGCGCCAGAACGGAATCGGATCGGGCAGATGGTGCAAGATGCTGTTCGAAAATACGATTTCGATCGAGGCGTTCTCAAAGGGGAGTTGCTTGGCGTCCGCCTGCGTAAAGAGCGGAGTAGGGCCGGACCCCGTCCGCGCGGTGGTTCGCGCGAAGCGCAGCATCGGCAGCGAGGCGTCGGCGGCGAATATCCGCCAGCCGGGCCGGCGGCGCTGAATCCGCAGGGGAATGTCGCCCGGGCCGGCGCCGAGGTCGAGCGCGAGACAGCGCGGACGGTCCCCGGCGAGCGACAATAATTTTTTCGTAAAGGCTTCGTTAACCTCCGAGAAATCCGTGCGCGCATACGCCTCCGCACGCTCGGGGGTGTCCATTACCTCAGGTTCGGGAATTCGTTGCATCGGCTTTTCTCGATTTCGTGCTCGCTATCGTACTCGAACCACGGTTTATATTCTTGTCGATTGCGATAACGATGACGAGTACGATAACGAACACAACACACGACGTGACGCAGAGGAGACTTTACATGCCTCGAATGACGACGGTTGGACAATACCTAATCCATCGGCTCGGCGAGTTGGGCGTCAAGCACGTCTTTGGAGTACCGGGCGACTACGTGCTGGGATTCTATGATGAACTCGTTGCGAGCCCGATCAAGGTAGTGGGTACATGCACCGAGGCCGGAGCGGGATTCGCGGCGGACGCCTACGCACGCGTCAATGGGCTTGGCTGCGCGTGTATCACGTATTGCGTCGGTGGTCTGAACTCGCTCAACAGCGTTGCGGGGGCGTATGCGGAGAAGTCACCGCTCATCGTCATCAGCGGCGCGCCGGGGATGGGGGAGCGCGATCGCTCGCCGCTGTTGCACCACAAAGTGCGTGACTTTACGACGCAGCTCGAAATCTACGAAAAGGTTACCGTAGCCGCTGTTGCCGTCGAGGAACCGGGCAGTGCGCCGCGCTTGATTGACGAGACGCTCGCTGCGTGCTTGCGCCACAAGCGTCCCGTGTACATCGAACTGCCGCGTGACGTCGTCGACAAGCGTTGCCCAGCGCCGCAACCGTGGAAACGGCGCACGCTGAAGAGTGACGAAGCGGCGCTGGCGGAGGCGGTAGACGAAGCGGCGGGCATGCTGAAGCGCGCGAAACGGCCAGCGATCCTCGCCGGTGTCGAGTTACACCGTTTCGGCCTGCAGGATCTCCTGCTGAAATTCGTCGAGCGCTCCGGTTACGCCGTTGCAGCCACCTTGCTCGGGAAATCCGTCATCACCGAGACGCACACGCAGTACATCGGCATCTACGAAGGCGCGATGGGCCGTGAGGACACCTGCAAGATTATCGAATCGTCGGATTGCCTGCTCATTCTCGGCGCGTTTCTGACGGACATCGACCTGGGCATTTACACGGCGAACCTCGACGTATCCAAGACGATCCACGCGACGGCCGAATACATCGGCATCAAGCACCACATGTACGAAGACGTGAAGTTGCAACACTTTATTGAAGGACTGATGAAGGCCGGTATTGGGCCCAACCGGAAATTCGTCGCGCCACGCAAGGAGATCCCGCGGTATACGGCGAAACCCAGGGACGCGATTACGGTGCGGCGGTTCTTCGCGCGCGTGAACCATTTTCTCGACGAGCGCAGCGTGGTGATCTGCGACATCGGCGATAGTCTTTTTGGCGCTGCGGACTTGTCGATTCACCGGCACACGGAATTTCTAAGCCCCGCGTATTACACATCGATGGGTTTTGCCGTGCCTGCGGCCGTCGGCGCGCAGAGCAATCGCCCGGGTCGTAGGCCGATCGTGTTCGTGGGCGACGGCGCGTTTCAGATGACCGGGCAGGAGCTCAGCACGATTGTGAAGGAAGGCCTGAACCCGATCGTGTTTGTGCTGAACAACAAGGGATACAGCACCGAGCGTTTCATCAAAGACGGGAGCTACAACGACATCCACGACTGGGCCTTTCACAAAATCCCCGATGTGCTCCGCGCGGGGCAGGGTTACCAGGTGCGAACCGAAGGCGAGTTGGAGGAGGTGCTGAAGGCGGTCGAGAAGGACACGAAGGCTTTTTCGATCGTGAATGTGCATCTCGATCCGTATGATCGGTCGACGGCGATGGAGCGGCTCGGGAAGCGGCTCGGCGCCAGGGTTAAATGATATAGACAGGATTGCGGGATTTTTCAGAATTGACGAGATTAAACGTGGAGCCAGCCACAATTCAGTTTATTGTGGCCGGCTCGTTTGCAACTATGCGCGGACGGCGACGACGTCGAGTCGCGTCATGGTGACGCGCACGCAATCGTTTGTTCCGCCGTGTTCGGCTAGATATCGATCCGTGAACGCTTCGACGAAGTGTTCACGCTCAGCTTCGGGCACACGTTGCGTGTAGCCCATCCAGGTTGTGCGAATCCAGCCGGTGAATCCCTCGCGTGTGTGCTCCATGATGCGCGGCATGAGTTCGACGCGAACGGGGCGCAGCCCGGCTTCGTTCAGCCAACCCCGGTACTCGTCCGGCGCGTAGAAACCGTATCGGAAATCGAAGTCACGGAAGTATGCGGACCATTCTGCGTCGCGTATGAGTCCGTTAAACGTAGTGACTGCTTCGGCTGCCGCGCCTTTGCCGCCCATGCGCAATGCTGCGCGTCCGCCGGGCCGAAGCGCGCGGCAGATCCCGCGGATGGCTGGACGATGATCGACGAGCCAGTGCAGGACAGAGTTTGAGAACACGGCATCGAAGGCTTCGGTAAATTCGAGGCGCGAGGCGTCGCCGAATTCAAACCGAAGATTGTTCCGGTCTGCCATATGACGTTCCCGCGCCAGTGTGATCATTGTCTCGGAGCTGTCCACGCCAAGCGCGGAGCCGTGCGGCGTCATATCCGCGAGCGCGGCGGTGATTTTCCCGTCGCCACAACCCACGTCGAGTACGTCTTGACCGTCGCGCAGGTGCAAATCATCAACGAGTTCGAGCGCCCAGGATTGCTGGGCCGATGCGTTTGCACTATAGTCTTGTGGATTCCACGTCAGTTTCATTGCGCAACTCCCTGTGCCGCTGGCGTATTCACCGCCACCACGCGTTCGATGACCGTACGCACAACCGAATCATCGACGGCGCCTTCACACTCGTCCGCTTCTTTTACGAACTCGCGATAGACAACGTCCAGCATCTCGCCGGACAAATCATACCCGTATGATCGCGCCACGGATGCCAGCGCGGCGCGGCCCGAGCGCGCCGTCAGCACCAGGCGGTGCCTCTCCACACCGACGGCTTCCGGTTGCAGGAAGCCATAGGTACGCGGGTCTTTCAGGATGCCGTCCTGGTGGATGCCGGAGCTGTGGGCAAAGGCGTGCGCGCCGACGATGGCTTTGTTCGGCGGGACAGGCATACGCGTGAACTCAGCGACGGTTTTGCTGACGCCACGGATCTCGCGCAAGCGGATGTGCGTGCGTCCGGCGTTCTTCATCGCCAGCAACGCGGCTACTTCCTCGAAGGCCGTGTTGCCCGCGCGCTCGCAGATGCCGTTGACCGTCACCTGCACTTCGCGCGCGCCGGCGTGAATCGCGGCCAGCGTATTCGCGGTAGCCAAGCCGAGATCATCATGACAGTGCGCCGCTATACGCACACCCTCGGGCACTGCCGCGACGATTTCCGCGATGCGTTCGGCGTATTCCCAGGGCGTCGCGAATCCGACGGTGTCGGGGATGTTGATGCGCGTCGCACCGGCGTCCACGGCTGTCAGCACCATTTGCCGCAGGAAGGCGCCTTCCGCGCGCGTTGCGTCCTCGGGACTGAATTGCACGACCGGTGCGCGATCGCGCGCGAAGCGCACACATTTTTCGACGCGGCGCAGTGCTTCGGCGCGAGTCAGGCCCAGTTTGGCTTGCAGATGGATGTCTGAGGCGCCCAGGACGACGTGCACGATCGGCTTGCGCGCGGAGGCCATCGCAGAAACAGCAGACTCGATGTCCGCCTCGACGCAGCGCGAAAGCGTGGCGATCTCGCTGTGTTCGATGACCTCGCAGATGCGCCGCACAGCATCGAAGTCACCGGGGGAAGAGGCGGGGAAACCCGCTTCGATGGTATCTACCCCTACGGCCTCCAGTTCGCGCGCTATTTGTACTTTCTGATCCGGCGAGAAATGTACGCCGGGCGTTTGCTCGCCGTCGCG
>SXGT01031197.1_pt1 | contig 19752 bp, 12 predicted proteins | sample 3176221 | NCBI WGS metagenome assembly SXGT01 (sample SAMN11356862, study PRJNA531348) | freshwater metagenome | isolation source: freshwater sample F1-120 | place: China: Fuxian Lake, Yuxi | collected 2017-12-25
AACACGCCTGGCTTGAGCACGGCCATCAGCCGCAGGTAAAAGTCGTGCGTTGGTGCACCGTGCTCAAATGGGAAAAACTGCCGAAGCCACGCCAAGTTCGCCTTGCAGAACGACGCAATCTCCTCGGCATCCTGGGCGCCCCCAATGAACGCAAGCACAAGAACGACAATGCCCTCGCTGAGGTCATGCCTTTTGCCGCGATCGTCGCGCCAATCCTCGACACGGGAAGAAATCCTGTGAAGTTCTACAATTGCGTTGCTAGGGGTCCTGTTCGTTGGCCACAGATCAGAGCCCTGCGGCATCCGATTCGATCGTTAGCCGCAAATTGTGTCAACGGCTCGCGATGATGTGGACCTTGCGATCGCCCTGAAAACTGCGCGCATCGGGCTTGACACCCCGGGAGCATGTGGCTACGGTTCCGCACTTGTCTGTCGCTCAAGGCGACGCGTGAAACACTGGTCCGTCGCTCAAGGCGACGCGTGAAACGGAGTTCCCTGTGCACACACTCGACCAAGCCCGCCAACGGTTTCCCGACCGTGTTCGCGAATATGTTGAACAGTTGCACCGAAGAAGCGACCCGGACGCACGCTACGCGACATTGCTGCACCTGACCGAGGCGTTGGCACGGCACGTGGCCACCTTGTGGAACTGCGAATATGCGCTGCGCCCGGCGCCCAACACCAAGATTGAGCCCACGTTGCGCGCTTCGAGCAGCAAGGGTGCAGCGTTTGGCGTTTTGGTAGGCGCCATTCGGACGTTTTCCGCACATCTCAAAGAGCCTTTCGCATTGCCCGAGTTGGGCCAGACGGTTAGCGAGCGTCTGCCGCCAGCATGCGCGACCGCGAGCGCGCGCGTCGAAATCGCATACCACGGGATCTCGGCATTCGAAGTGCCTCCTCGTCGTGTCCCGGCCTATGCGGATGCGGAGGTTGCGAGGCGTACTGTTGGCAGCATCAACCTCCTGCAATTCCTCGACGCGATCACGAGGTTGCGTAATGAAAACGCTCATCAGGCTGACCGCGCCCATTGGCCAAAGGACCCAGTTTGGTACCAATTCCTGGTCGACAACCTCGAACCTGCCGTCATTGCAGTGCTGCACTGGCCGCCCGTGTTGGGCCTGCTGACCAACTACGAACAGGTCAGCGTCGCCTCGCCGTCGACGCCACTGCGGTCGGGGCAGGGGTTCGATACCGAGGTCGTCCGCGGGCTGCCACAAATCATGCTACCGCTTGGGCCCCAGCTGGTTAGGAGCGAAATTGCGCTTGCGGAAGGGCATTGGCTGGCCAGCCGGACCGACCTCGCCCTGACCGGCATCCTGGGCCAGTGGGCGGACTTCCCAACCACCAAGATGCCGTCGACCGCCGAAGCACGGCGCCTGTACCGCATCGATTTCGTGTCCCGCCTGGTCGACGATGGTCGCATTGATCAGGCAGAGCGCGCTGCGCTTGTCGCACGACAGGAGGACCTGGGGCTAACGACCGCTGAAGCCAGCGACGTCGAGCGTCAGGTTTGGGCCGATCTGGCGAAGGCGCTGGGTCACGCGGCAACCGCCGAGCTAGACCTGCCGGAGACGGCGATGGCAGCCGCGTTTGTTGGAGACATGCCTGGTGTTCGGGAGCAAGAACGTACCGAGATCCTTGGCCGGTGTTTCGACCACCAGCGGGCTGACATCGAGCGGCTTGTCCTTCAATCCGAGGTCGTCGAGCAGTCGACCGTGGCCAGACTACTTGGCATGGACCGCGTACTCGTGCAAGCGCACATCGGCCACTTGGTTGCGGCCGGCAAACTCCGCCAGCTCGGCGCAGGCTCCGAAGATTTTCAATACTATGCGCTGGTCCGTCCCAATCGCCTTGCGCCGCTGCGGGCTTTCCTGGCGGAAGCAGGCTTGCGGTCAGACCAGTTCCCAAAACTGAACGACGCCCTGCGCAGGTTGCTGGTCGTCGTATTTGAGCTGCTCAAGAATGACGGGGATCTCGCTGCCGAAGATGGTACCGACCTGCGCGAGATTCATGATCGACTCCTGATGGATGTCGACGCATCAGCGCCTGCACAAGTGAGCGACCCTGGCGCCAAGTCCCCTGCCGTGGCCGAACTGGTCCTGCTAGTCAATGGCAATCGCTTTGATTTGCGCAGCCCTACTAAGACAATGGCAGCCGTTGGCGACTTCTGTCGAGACGTGCCCGGCTTCTTGGCGTCGCTGCCTTGGCGATACGGCAAGAAGCGCTACCTAGCAGGCGCGCAGCCCGCGAGGGTTGAGGGTGACGGCCATGAGTTTTCCTACCCGGTCGCCGTCAGGATCGGCTCTGGCATGGCGTATTTCGAGGGCGTCACAGCGCGCGAAGATGTCGCGTACTTGCTGGCGTTGTTCTTGCAGCGCATCGGCCAGGTCGCACAGGTCGTAGGCGGGCCCACAGTGCAGTTGGATGCTGCCACGCTGTCCGAGCTCACTGCCGACATGGTTGAGGTCGCGCCATTTGGCGTTTGCATCGTCCACGTTGCCAAGCCCGAACCTGGGGATCCAGAGGATGTCGACGGCGAGCCCGATGAGGTCAGGCACTACCTGGTCGGGCGTACGTTTGCCGAGTACGCCGGACGCCTGACCAAGTGGCTGGTGGACAACGGCCATGTTTCCGAGCAGCGCCTTCCCCTGACGCAAGGCAAGTCACACGCACTGGTTTCGTGGAAACCTTTTCACAACAGCGGTCTGCCATTCGATTGCCCGGTCTGCTACAAAGGGATCTATATTGAGGCGGGCCTGCTGAGCATGGAACCCTTGGCGCTTGCGGAAGAAGCCTTCGACCATTTCCTGCCCGTTGAGGTGCGCGAGACTTTCGCGCTTGAACCGCTGACCGCCGCCCTTGTGCCGTCGGCCGGCGCCATTGACGGTTCTACGGAGCAGGCCCCCTTGGGGCGACCTCGCAGTGGCTTGGCCAATGGCTTTGGCCTTCGCCTTTTCGGCACGGAAATACGGGCAGGATCCGTGCGGGAATTGGCCGCGGTCGTCGTCACAGAACTGCAGGCCCGGGGCCACTTGCTGGACTTGCAGTGCGGCGTAGCCGCCGGACCAAAACGCTACATCATCAGTCCTTCACCCTTTCATCCAACAGGCTCTGCGGGCGAGCCACGGCCGTTCTGGTACCCGCATCAGGTCGGCGGCCTCTACGTCGAAGTGAACTACGGCCGTGCCTACTTCCTCGAACTGATGATCAAGCTCTGCCAGCAGTATGACCCGGATGTCGTGCGGCTGCGCACCGATGATGCGAGTTGAAGCCGGCCAAGTGCCGTTTTCGGCCAATCCGGGCGGCGCAGCACTTCGTATGAGGCTCATCCATGCCCGACCCCGTCCGCCTATCTGGCTCGTTTGGCCTGTACCTGACGCTGCCCTTCAATTGCGGCTTCGCCGTCGCCTATGCCCCCGGGCCAGAGCGCTTGCACCGCCTGCACGAAATCGCCGCCGCGCTCAACGCCGAGACAACCGGCTACGTGTGGCGCGCCGAACCTCTGACGGCGGTGCCATCGCTGTTTCTGGCCAAAGGTGGCGTCCTCGTTGGCGTGCCGCAGCGCCGCGAGGCCACGCAACAGCTGGTGGCACGTGCATTTGCCTCCGAGGCTATCGGCGCCGCGCTCGTCGGCGAGGTGGTCGAGGAGGTCGTGTACTTCGACCACGGCGTCGGCAGCGTGACGGTCTCTATCGAAGGTGTCGTGGACAACGCCGAGGCACTGCCTCGTCTGCAGCAATTGGCGACGCGGCTCCTGGCAGATCTGGAGTCATCCGCTGGCAAGCCGAAGCTGTTGGTGGACTGGCCGGCATTTCGGGCAACATTTCGCGACGCTCTCGCGCGGACTGGGGATCTCTACGACTGCTGGGGCATGCTCGCCAGCGGCGGCGACGGGCGCGGCCGGATCATGTGTGTGGGCAACAACGCCTTTGTGCGCGCCGAGCTCGCTGGGCCGTTGGTGGTGGACCGCGCCGATTTGGTGGACATCGTCTCGCCCTTCGCCGGTCTCGAGGCCGATGTGGTGCGCAATCTCGCGCCGTTGTGGCCAGGTGCGCAGTACGTCGCCTGCGGATGGGAGGGCCAGATTGCGATCGTCAACAGCCCGCAAGCGGAGCATACCCTTCGTTGGTGCTGGCAATTCGCAGCGAACTACTGGGCGCTCATCACCGACCTCGATGCGTACATCTATCAGCAGACTTTGGAATCAACGCGCAACCAGCTGGACCCAGCCCAGGCCCAGCGCGCTATGGTGCGCATTCAGTGCATCGAGCTTGCCATCGACATCTTGACCCACGAGTCACTGCCGAACAACTTTGGCGACCAAGGCCACGAAGTGGCCATCTACAAGGCAATCTACGAATCCTGGGAGACGGACCGCTTTCTGGTCGGCATCAAAGAGAAGTTTGCCCACCTGAGCGTGCGGTTTGCGGCGCTCAGTGCGGTCGTTTCCAACCGATCGCAGCAACGCATGAACGTCGTCATGCTGGTCTTTACCGTGTTGACCTTTGCCAGCGTCATCGCGGATGTGGTGTCAGCGATTGACTCCAGCGGCACGCTGCTCGACACGCGGACTCGGGTGTTTCTGATTGTTTTTGGCGTATTGTCTGCCACGCTTCTTGCCACATTCAGCTTCTTGCTGCGCGATCCCAGGCGCTCGTCTGAGCGGCACAGGGTCGCGAGGGTCGATGCAGCCAAAGCGGCGATTGGGCGCTAGACGACGAGCGGGCGTCGAAGGCAACTGCAAAACGGAACGAAGTACTGGAACCAAATGGACCGGGCCCCATGGCGCCCCCGCATGGCCGTTGGCGTTCCGGTGGCTGCAACGCCAGAGCGATTTGGGGGCCGAGCGCGAACTTGCGACCCCGTAGCGACCCCAAACCCGCTTGACTCCCCCGCGCGCCGCAAGCTACGTTCCCGCCGCCGCAAACGCGGTCACGCAGCCATGAGCAGCTCAAGCGCCACCGACACCCTGCTTCGCCGGACGTTGCCGCGGCCGGTGGTCGAGTTGTGGGCGGCGACGCTGGACGCCGGCACCGACGAAGCGCGGCTCAAGAATGCGCTGGCGACCTTTGAGTGGTCGATCCGCCTGCAAATCCTGTGGGCGCTGCCGGTGTACCTTGCCGGGCCCCGCGACGACTACGTCGACAAGCTGTTGACGGCCAAAGAGTTGGCGAAAGTCTCGCTCGGCCGCTGGGTCGAACTGCACCGCCACCTCGCAAGGGCGTTGGCTGGGCGCGACGGCCACTTTCTGGCCGGGGCGTTCGACTGGTACGTCAACGTCAAGGGTGAATTCAAGGTCGAGGCCAAGGCCGAAATCGACGGCGTGGTCGATCTGCGCAACCGCGAGGAGGGCCACCGCAAGAAAGGCGTGCTTACCGCCAACGATGCCCGCGAGCTGACCGCCACGGCGGTGCCGATGGTGCGTGCCTGCCTGCGGCGGGCGGTGGTGCTGCACCGCTTTCGGATGGTAGTGTTGCGTCGGGTCAAGCGGCGCACGCGCACCGAGAGCCAAGGCGAGGCGCGCTTTTTGGCTCAGGATTGCGACTGGCAGTCCATTACGCTTGCCAGCAACCCGATTGATACCGACGCCGACGACGAACCGGTCGTGCACCTGGTCAACGCCGCTGGCGACGCGCTGCTCGAACTGTGCCCGTTGGTGGTGTTGCGCCCCGACAAGCACCGCACGGATGCCGGCAGCTTGCCGTTCTTGCTGCACGCCATTGCCAAGGAGACCCTGTCGCTGGTGCAACCCACCACGGGTTCGGCGGTCGAGGTGCATTGCACCCTGGAAGGTAGCCGAGTCGCCTGGAGCCACTGGCTTGCCCAACCGCCGGAACGCTTTGCCGAACTGGTCGTCGCCAATCCCAACCCGCACGCGCTGCTGATCCTGGCCGGCGGCGCTCTGCCGGTCGACGGCCAGGTATTGTGCGGCCACTTTGAGCTGCGCGAAATCATCGGCGAAGGCGGCATGGCCACGGTGTGGCGGGCCTGGGACAGCCACCTGCGCGAAGAATGCGCGCTCAAGGTGTTGCGCAATGACTATGCGGCAAGCGCCGAAATTCTGGAGCGGTTCCAACGCGAGGCTGTGTTGCTGCGGCGGGTCCGCCACCCCAATGTGCTGAGTGACGTGCAGTTCGAGAAAGACCGCGACGATGGCACGCTGATCATCCGTATGCCGCTGTATTCGGGGCGTACTTTGCGACAGTGCATCACGGAGCGTCCCCCAGCCCCGCAAATCTTGTGCTGGGCCGAGCAGGCCCTGTCCGCGTTGGTTGCCCTGCACGCTGCTGGGATCGTGCACCGCGACGTCAAGCCGGCGAACTTCTTGATGAACGCGGCAGGCGACCTCGTGCTCGGCGATTTCGGCGTTGCGATGGACGAGAACGCGCGCATGACGCGCACGGTGCACCAGCACGGCACCATGGCGTACATGGCGCCGGAAGCCATGGTCAGCGCCAAGTCCGCGACGGGCAAGGCGGACGTGTACAGCCTTGGCAAGGTCTTGCACGAGTTGCTGGTCGGCGAAGAGTTGGACCATACCGTGCGGCCGGGCGAAGACCTGGACGGGGCGATTGGCGAGTTGCTCAAGGCCATGGGCCAGCGGCTGCCGGAGAAACGGTTGGGGGCGGCGGAGGCGTTGGAGCGGGTGCGGGGGTTGAGTGTGGCGGTGGTTGATGGTGTCGGAAAACGCCGAAGCGACCACGATGCAGGCAACCCGCTGTGCGCCGTGGAGCTTGACGACGATGAGACACCGCCTGTGGGCACGCTGCGGGCATTGGCTGCCACCGAGACTGGGAAGTCTCCGAAAACTAATAGCAAGCCGCCAGGGGGCCAGACAGGCGCGGGCAGTGTGCCGCAAAGCGCGTTACAGGCTGGGCAACTCGTCGGCGGTCGGTACGTAGTCGAGGCATTGGCAGGGCGTGGTGGCTCCGGGGAATGCTTCCGCGCACGCCATTACCGGTCTGGTCAGTTGGTCGCGATCAAGTGCGCGACGTTTGAGTCGGCCGCAGCCTGGGACAACCGCATAGTGAAGTTCTTCGAGTTGGAGGCCAACATTCTTGGTTCGCTCCGCAATGCCACCACTGTAAGGCTGCTGGACTTTGAGCTCCTTGGCGACGGCAGGCCGTACCTGGTCCTGGAGTGGATTGCCGGCGAATCGCTGGAAGTGCTCTTGCAGCGTGCAAAAGCCAGTGGTCAGAGTTTGTCCGAGCCCTTCTTGGCGAGGATGGCTGCCCAGGTTCTCCGCGCGCTGAGCGAAGCCCACGACATGGGGATTGTGCATCGGGATGTGAAACCAAGGCATATCATGGTGGTCCAGCGTGACGGTGAGAGCTGTATCGCAAGGCTTCTAGATTTCGGCATCGGCAGCAAGGCCGGATGCGAGGACGTTCAAGAGCCAGGTCGTGTTCTTGGTACGCCGGCATACATGGCCCCTGAAGCTTGCACCGGTATGCAAGTCGACTGCCGAGCCGACGTCTATGCCGTCGGGGTCACCCTATTTGCGGCGATCACCCACCGACTGCCCTTTGAGTCAGATAATCCGCTCACGCTGATGTTTGAAAAGGCCACCAGGGACCCGGCCGACGTGCGAGACTTCGCAAAGGCGAGTCTTTCTCCGGCTCTCGCACGCATCGTCTCGCGAGCACTTGCGCGCGACCCGGACGATCGCTTTGCAACCGCGGCCGAAATGGCGACTGCGCTTGAAGGACTGCTGCCCCGATCCCGGCGGCCGGCCAACCCTTTGGCCAGCGACTGAAGTTGGCGATCGGTTTGCGAACTTCTGGCGCCCTCTGCTGCGGAAATGTGACCTTTTTACAACCGCGTGGTCGATCCTATGCCATGCGGGAGCGACCGCTCCGCATCAACTCGACACGCTCGATGGCCTTGCCCCTTCCAGATTGGCTCGGTGCCTTCAGCCGAACCCAGCCTCCCCCACCCCCGCCAAAACCGCCGCAATCGCCTCCCGGTACGGCAAAACCATCACGCCGCCCAAGTCCTGCGCCGCCGGCACCTCGGCCGCCACGATCCGCGGCACGCCGGGATGCGCCTCGCCAAACGCACGCAGGCCGCTCAAGTCCGCAGACCGCACATGGTCGCGGGCCTTGATTTCGACCGCCACCCGCAGCCGTCCGTGCCGCTCGACCAGCAAATCCACCTCAGCGCCGTGCTGGGTACGCCAGAAGTACAAGCGCGTCTCGGGGTAGGCGTAGCTTGTCTGGCGCCAGACCTCCAGGATGAACCACTGCTCAAAAAGCCGGCCGCGGACGTCGCGGTCTATCGGCCCGCCCAGGCGCCCGGCGAGCGCGTTGGTGACGCCGACGTCGAAAAGGTACATGCGCGGCTGTGCCACCATGCGTGCTCGCGGGCTTTTGCGCCAGGGTTCCAGGCGAATCCCCACAAAGGAGTCCACCAGGATCTGGTCGTACTCTTGCGCCGTCTTGACCGACACCGCGGCGTCGCGCGCCAACGCCGAATAGTTGACCAGTGCACCGCAATACGCGGCCGATAAGTCGAGGAACCGGCCGAATGGTCCGATGTTGCGAACTGCGGCTTCGGCGACGATTTCTTCGCGCAAGTACAGGTCGCCATAGGCGCGCAGCAGTTCTGCCTTGTGGTCGGCGTCGCCTGTCGCACATACAGCAGGCAATGCGCCGAACCGCAGCGCCGCCTCGAGGTCAAAAGCGTCACCAAGTTCCGGCAGGGTCAGTGGGTGCAGGTGGCGCAGCGCCGCTCGCCCGCCCAGCAGGTTCACCCCGCCACGGCGCAGCTTGCGGGCGCTCGATCCCGTCACGACGAACCGCAGACCGTGTGACTCGATGAGGCTGTGCACCTCGTTGAGCAGACCCGGGAGGCGTTGGATCTCGTCGATGGCGACCGTTCGAACGCCGCGGGCGACGTGGCCAAGTACCTCCGCGCGAAACAGGCCGGGATCGCGCACCAGTCTGAAAAACGTCGCCTCGTGCAGCAAATCAAAGAGTGCATGCGGTTCGGCGGCGAGACTTTGGCGGACCAGGGTTGACTTGCCGGTCTGGCGTGGCCCGATCAGCACGACGCTGCGGTTGCCCAAGTTTAGGATTCGATGGAAGGAGCGCATTTCGTGTATCATGGTACAAAATCGTACGCCAATTTTGGAGCGTTGTCAACGAGACTGACAATGCGCTGAACACATGTGGTTTTTGCCTCACGCCCCCACCACCCCCACCCAGCACCGCTTCCCATCAAAAACCACCGCATACTGCCGCACCACCGCTGCCCCGGAGGCCCTGACTTCCGCCGCGTAGTCGCGCTCCACCAACTGCGCCTTCGCCGCGGCCATTGCCTGGTCAGCGGTCTCACCACGGCGTCGGTTGGGCACCTTGAGCTCCATGACCACGCCCACGCCACTCGGCGCGCGCGGCCGCACCAGCACATCCACGCGCCCAAATCCGGCCTCGCGGTTGCTGCGCACTTCATGCGTACGATCGAGCACCACCAGCAGCCCGGCGACGAACGCTTGGTAGACGACCTCGGGCGCGCGGCCGCCGGTATCGTGGTACGACAATGTGTGCACAAGCGCAGCTTCCATGGCCTCCTCAAAGGCCGCGGCATCGCCGCCAAGCATGGCCTTGCACAGCCGTTCGACGGCGGTTGCGCCGCCGCCCATCTGGTTCAACGCGTCGCGGAACAGCCGCCGCCACGCGCCCGCGACTTCGGTGTTTGGCACCCGCAGCGTGCAGCGCCACTGGGTCTGTTCGTCGGGGTCGCGGGTGGCGCTTTCGGCCCGCAAATACCCACAGTGCAGCAGGAACGCCCACACCGCTCCAGGATCGGCGTACACGGTGCGCAGCGACACCGCTTCATCCACGGGCTTTGCCACGCTCTCGCCACGCAGCAGCGCCTCCAGGTCCACCAGTTCCGCGCTCGCCCGCTGCACCAGCAGCTGCCGCAGTAATGCGTCGGAGGCGGTATTGACCCAGTACGGCGCAAAGCCATCGACTGGATTGTTCAGGTACGACAACACCGACCATGGGTTGTAGATGACCTGGCCGCCAAAGCGGTAGCCGTTGTACCAGCGCTCCAGCTCTTGCAAGTCGGCGTCGCGGTCAGCGGCGTGCAGCAGGGCCTCGACTTCGGTTTGCGTGAACCCGAACGCCGTGCTGAACGGCGTGTGCAGCACCGTGAACACGCCCGGGTTGTTCAGGCCCGAGAACACCGACTCCTTGCCGACGCGTAAGATTCCGGTGAGCACGCCCTTGTAGAGCGCGGTGTTGTCTTTGAGGCCACCCGAGAGCAGGTTGCGAATGAGGTCGATGGCTTCGTCGTGGTAGCCGTGCTCGAAAGCGCTGTGCAGCGGCGTGTCGTATTCGTCAATCAGGATTGCCACCGGCTGGCCAGTCGCTCGGTGCAGCCAGGTAGAGAGCCTCAGCAAGGCACCGCCAAGATCGTCATCGCTCGCGCCGTCACCCGAAATGCGGGCAAACACCGGACGTTCGTCAATGTCCAAGACCGGCTCAATTGCGCGGCGCAAGCGGCGCGCTTCTGTTGCAATTTCGCGGCAAATGGAGGCGCGACAAACCTGCCAGGTCAGCGCCTTGACGTCCTTGAAGGTGAAATACAGCACCGGATGCGCAGCCAAGTGCGCGTCGCGCAGGTCCGTGCGGCCCGCGATGTGCAGGCCCTCGAACAACGCCACCCTGGCCGCCCGCGCCACAGCTTGATCGCCTTCGTCCGGCTGCGGCAGCTCCAGAAAATAGCGCAACGTCGAGAGGTTGAGCGTCTTGCCAAACCGCCGCGGCCGCGGCAACAGCAACACCTTGTTGCTGTTGTCGAGCGCATCAGCCACCAGCTCAGTCTTGTCGACGTAATACCAACGCTCGCGGCGGATTTCGCGGAAGTCGCTGGTGCCGAGCGGCAGGCGCAGTTTCGGGGGCGGCATCGGTCGCTCCGGCGCCGCAGGCTGGGCAGCGCGAGGGCAGGGTAGCATGGTCTGCGATTGTGGGTCAGTATTGCCATGCTGCCCGCCCAAGCCGGCATCGCGACTTGCCGCAGGCTTACGGATCCTGGCCAACAACCTCAACCAATACGATAGAAATGTCGTCGTCGGACCCGCCCTTGCGGGCCGCGGTTGCGATTTCTGCCGCAGCCCGGCGCAAGTCAACCACGACATCGGCGCAACGCCGCGAAAGCGCGGTCTCTATGGCCGAATCGCGCATACCCTTCGACACACCGTCCGAGCAGAGCAGAATCAGGTCACCGACCTGGGCTGCAACGGTCACCACTTGGGCCGCAACGCCTGGTCCCTGGCCGAGATAGTCGCGAATGACCTTGGAGCCGTCGCCGCTTGCTGTCAGGCGCCGCAATCGTCCAGATGCGCGGTGGTACTGGTAGCCCACTGTGTCGCCACTGTGGCCTAGGAGCACACCGCCAGCGTCATCGAAACGCGCTACCGTCGCGGCACACGCACCGAGCGACCGGCCATCGGCGTCAACGCCCAACGCGCACACTGCCTCATTGAGGGCGGCCAGAGCCTCGCCCAGCCGGAGGTGACCGGCGCTCGCAGCGCCACGTTGCAGCCCGGCGTCCACCAGACGCGCCGCCTGACCGCCCAGAGCAGCACCGCCTACCCCGTCAATGACCCAGAACAGCGCGCCAGACTCGTCCAGGCGTAAGTAGATTTCGCCCCGTTTCTCCGCTTCGGTGCGCCTGGCGAACGTCATCGTGGACAGCGCGTCTTCATTGGCGTCGACCAGTTCTCCACCGTGACGACCAGCGCAATCTTCCAGCGCATGGCTCCCACTGGTGTTCTGTTGCAGCAGGATGTGGAAGCGCAACAGCAAGATGACCTCCGTGCAAGAAATCCTGCGACGCGCGGCATGCCCCAGCGGTTGAGTCTGCGGAGCTGAACCCTGCGCGGTCGCCGGCTACTTCTTCCCAGCCCCCGCCAACACCGCCAGAATCGCCAGCACAACCAGAATAGCCAGCACCAGTCTGAGCACGAACACCACCAAGCCGCACACCCAGGCCACCGCCAGCACCACCAGCGGAACCGTCACCACCAGCGCCGTCGCCGTACCGACAAATACGCCCAGGTCGGCAACAAAGCAGCCCTCAACGGTCGGCACGGCCGCGCGGCCCTCGCGCAACGCCCGGCGTGCGATTTGCAGGATTTCCAGCGCCAGTTTCGGATCGCTGCTGCTGTGTTCGCGCGCCATTTGTCGGCAGCGGCGCACCCGGTTGCGCCAGTCTGGCGCCAGCGCCTCTGCAAGCACCAGCGAGCGCACGCTTTCGCGCGCCAGCCGCAGCTGTTCGTCGGCGCTGGCTGTCGGTTCGGCCTGTTCAAGCGCTTCCCAAGCTGCCTCTGCGTTGGCAATCTGGTCCGCATGGCGCTGGCGGGCCTCGTGGACCGCGACGTCGACCGCAAGCTGGGCACCATCACGGCAGACCTGCACCCAGAACCACACGAAACTCGCCAAGGCCAGCACGATGGGCACGCCCACGTAGATTTCCATCCCCGGGCCCGCTAGCACCTCAGCAGGCAGGCCGCGCCAAACTAGCTCGAGTCGGTCGATCAGGATGCCTGGCGAGAACGGAAACCACGCCGCGTCGCCCCAAACCAGCGCGCCGAACGCCAACCAGCTGGCTACCAAAGCTCCGGCCACGCCGCCCGCCAACAGCGCCGGCATGCGGTCGACTTGGGTTGCCTCTACCGTGTCACCCATCCTGACCTCGCCCGCCTCCTCCCGTACATCGCCGCCGCGGCATAGTAGCCCAATGCGCACCGGTGCGTCACGTCGTCGGCTTTCTCGGCGTCACCGATCGTTACTTGCGCCGTCGAAACAGAATGACGTTTGGCGGCAGCGGCTCAGGCGGCAATGGGCCCGGCCGACGACCTTGCCCACCGCTCTCTGGTTCTCGTTGCGCGTCTGGCTCCGGAACGGACAGCAACTTCAACCAGGCCACCCGATGGGTTTCACGGTCGTACAGCACCGCGCCGGCCACCAGCAATGTCAGGGCCGACCAAAGGCTCGCCATGCCGGCCTGCGGCGAGTCGCTGAGAAAGAACGCGGGGGTCACCGCAAGAAACAGCACGCCGTCGATGCGCATTGCCGCGAAGATGCGCACCGCCATCGGCGGCGGCGGGCCGTCGGTTCGCATGAGCATCGCAGCAATCGACAGCACCAGGACGTGCGAGATCAGAAGTCCGTAGGGCATGAGCACCTCCTTGCCCGCATTGACTGCCCTGCTCGCTTGCCTCTGACAACCTGAGGCCACCAGTCGCCGCCAGCTTCGGTCCATGTGCCGCAGGCCAACCTGTCAGGGCACAGTACATCGGCCGTCTTCTCTGTGCCGCGCCAGGTTCGGCGCACACCGGAGCCTCAGATGGTCGAATCCCCCACGGCGATCTTGCAAGTGCCCCCAGGCCTGATGGATTGCCTGACCGTGCAGCGACTGCAACTGCCTGGCATGGCCCGCCAACGTCACGAGGTCGTTCGGCGCAACTTGCGACTGGTCGTGCCCGATGGCGGCGAAGCGCCCGCCAATCGCGAAGTTTTTGTAGCCAGCGTCGCTTTGGGCCTGGATGCCGTGGCGCCGTCCCGCGAGAGCAGGCTGCGCAATTGGTTGGAATTGCTTGGTCACTGGGTCGAAGCGGCACCTGAGGCCGTGCTGCAAGTGCGTTACCACGGCGGAAGCGGCAAGGCGCCGCGCGTCGAACTGCTGGTACACGGCGTGGCCGACACGCCCGAGCGCGCCGCCAATGCCGTCCACCGCGGCCATGACGACCTTGCGCAGTTCTGGTCGTTGCTCGGCGACAACCTGGTGTGGAGCCCGGTGCGTTCGACGCTGGATGCCTACCGGCTGCCTTTTGACGACCGTGGCAACCTCATCGAATTGTTCGCACGCGAAGAGCCCAGCGACACTGGGCAGTGGTCCTACCGCGCGTTCCGCTGCATGGTCAGCGACATTGCCGACCGCGGGCTGCCATGGCAGTGGCCCAACGGCGCGCCGTTCGTGTTCGCTGCGTCGCTGCGCGCCGTCGAGCCCACACCAGCCGAGTGCAAGGCAATCGCCGCGGCCGGAGAGCCGATGCGAGACGATGACCGCAAGGTCTTCGAAGTGCGTCTGCACCTGGCCAGCGACCGGCCACTGCCTGACATGGCGGTGCAGGTGTTTGCCCAACGCTTGCTCGGCCGCAGCGGCACGACCAAGGTGCTGGATCACAGCGCAGCCGACCCCAGCAACTGGCGGCGCGGCGGTTTTGTCGCCCATCGGCCCGTCACGCCTGACCAGGTGCAGATTGCGCGCGCCAACCTGCTGTTCGGTGCGATGCAACCCTGGGAGCCGAGCACCGCGCCGGCCGATTTGCAGCGCGCACGGCGCCTGGTGCCGGCACTGCCGGCGATTACGGTGTTTCCGGCGCCGTCGACGCAAGGTCTGGGCGTCGCTGTGCCGGTGCCCGAGCGCATGCCGCCCGAAAAGGGTATCGAGCTGGGTGAGGTGGGGGTTCGCCACACGCGCCGCGCGGTGACCCAGTCCGACGCGGACGCCGCGCTGCACACCTACGTTGTCGGCAAGACAGGCACCGGTAAGTCGACGCTGTTGCTGAACTTGACGATGGGCCGCATCCGCGACGGCCACGGAGTCGCAGTCATCGACCCCCACGGCGACCTCGCCCTCGATGTCATTGCCCGAGTGCCGCGCGATCGCTTGCAGGACGTCATCCTGTTCGACCCAAGCGACTTGGAGTATCCCATTGGCATCAACCTGCTCGATTGGGACCCGGAGAACTCCGCTACCCAGACGTTTCTGATCAACGAACTGCTGGCCATGATCGGCGACCTTTGGGACCTCAAAGAGGTCGGTGGTCCGATCTTCGAGAAGATGTTCCGCAACGGCCTGCTGGCCCTGATGGACACGCCTGGCACGACCATCGCGGAGTTCTCACAGTTCATGACCGACAAAGAGTACCGCAACGGCGTGCTAAAGCGCTGCAAAAATCCAAGGGTGCGCGCCGCTTTTGAGGACGAAATGCTCCTCATCTCCGGCGAACACTCGTTTCAAAACCTGTCGATTTATGTCACCAGCAAGCTCGACGTATTTGTGGGTGACCAGTACATCCTGCCGATCGTCAGCCAGCCCAAGACCGCCTTGGATTTTCAAGAAATCCTCGACAAGGGCAAGATCCTCATCGTACGCCTCAACAAGGGTCAGATCGGCAATGTGGCGTCGCGCATGCACGCGATGGTCATCATGGCCAGGATCCTGGCTGCGACGCTTGGCCGCTCGGACCGGCCACACTCCGATCGCCGGCCCTACCATGTCATCGTCGACGAGTTTCACAATGTCATGACGCACTCGATGGTCTCGATGCTAAGCGAGGCCCGCAAGTATGGTTTGCGGCTGACCATGGCCCATCAGCACGTGGCACAACTTCGCGATGACCTGCGCGCGGCGGTCATCGGCAACGTCGGGACTACCATCGGCTTTCGCGTGGGGCCCGACGATGCGCGCTTGCTCGCACAGGCCGCCTGCGAGCCGGAGTTGCTCACGATGTTGCCTGGGCTGCCCAACTACCATGCCGTGATGCGGGCCACCAGCAACGGTGAGCAGTTGCCGCCGTTCGTGTGCCGAACGCTCGCCGCCCCGGCGCCCGCAGCAGCCGACAACCTGACCCAGGTGCAGATACAGTCGCGGGCGTTGGCGGCCCGCCGTTCGCGGCGCAAGGGGTGAGCCATGCGCTATGCCTTTTACCAGTGGCTGCCGATGGCATCGCGCTCTTGGCTCGCCAAGCCCCAGTTCCTGACCGCCGGGTACTCAAAGCACTGCCGCTGGCACCCGGCCGCCATTGACACCACAACGCCGCTGCCGCCCAATACCGCACGTTGGGCGCCGCCGTGGCGTCGTAATGACCGCAATGGACGCCTTGACCGCGTTTCGGACGTTCTGTCAGCCCATGACCGGCGCGGATGCTGCGCAATTGCGCACAGAGCGCGAGCAGGCGCAGGCGCTTCACGGCCTGGCGCGGGCGTGTACGCACGACTTGCGCATCCGCGGCCTGAACGATGGCGACCGCCTCAGTGCCATTTCGACGGTGCTCATGCGCATCCGCACTGTGGGTCCGCGTGGCCTGCGACCGGACGACCCCGAGACCGAGTCGCAGCTGCGCTGGTACCTCCGCAGGGCAGTCAAGAGCGAGATGCTGACGCGCCTGGAAGAAAACTCTGGCTTGTTCAAGGTCGCCGAGTCGCTCGACGGCGACTTGGAAGATCGTCGACCGTTACAGGTGGCGGCGAACACGCCAACGCCATTGCAGTGCCTGCTTGCGGTCGAGCGCGAGCAGCTGGCCAGCGATTTTTACGACCAGACCGGCGAGTTACTCGAACGCGCCATTGCGCTCACGACCGAGACCAAGCGCCGCAAGGGGCGTCGCTGGGGCGACGAATTCGCCAAGGTCATTGTCGTATTTCTGCGGGTTGCCGCAGGCGATCTGACCCTGGTCGAGTTGGCACGCCAGCGCGTGGCTGGGTCGCCGCGCGCGTTGACGCCGTCGGTGGTAAGCAACTGTGCAAAGGCCGGCTGGATCTGGCAGCGCCGTCACGTGGATTGGCTGCGCGAGTGCGGTCTCGTCATTGCGATCGACCTGGACGAGGTCGCCTGGAATCCCGATGGGGCGGGCGTTGGCTCGTCGGATCGCGATGCTCTGTGGCGCGCTGTCGTCGCCGCTGCCGAGGCCGACGAGCGGGTGGCCTTGGATCGCCGTTTCACGAACTACCGCCACGCGGTGCTGGCCGAGATCGACGCCCAGCAAGCGGCCGGCGCATTTTCGCCGGTCGAGGCCAGTCTGGCGCGCCACGGCGTCGACCACTTCCTCTTCATCCAGCCGCGTACTGCCGTTTGAACGTTGGCGGGCCGGTGTCTCCGACCCCGCCGATGCCGTATTGAGGCTCTTTATGGATACTGACCTGTTTGCACTGCACGACCTGGGCCGCGACGAGGCTGCGTTGGGCCATGTGGACACGCCACGGGCGCCAGCGGCCATTGCTGCGCGCGGTCTGGCCCCCGGCTCGAACTTGCGCGGACTGGTCAAGCGCGACGATTTTGCACCGCAGCGGGTGCCCTCGCAGGCTGGGCGTCTGGCTGGCATGCGGCTGTACGAGGCAATGCCCGGCGGGGTGCTGGTTTTGGGTGTGGCGGCCGACAAACCGACGGAGTTGCAAGTACGTTGGGCCAACTTGACCGGCGAATCGCTGTTGCGCGACGGCATGCTCTGGCTGCGCCCTGCAGCAGAAGCTCTGTGCGCCATCGAACGCGCCGACGGCAGCGGCCTGGTCGTGGCACGCGGCGGCCGCCATGTGGCCGAGTTGCGCGCCCGTGGCGCAGGCGAGTTTCGCGCGGCCGAGTCGCCGCTTCCGCAGGCTGTCCGCAGCGTACCTTTGCCGGCCTGGCTGGCTGGGGCCATGGCGACTCTATCTTGGCCACCTGGCTGCGAAACGGTCGCCGCCGCCGGGCTGACCGCGCGCCATGGCGTTGTCGTCGACCCGGTGGACCAGTTGCAGGCGATCCTGTCCGGCGTTTCGGCGCCGCTGCACCCGGCCCACAATTGGATCGCCGCTCTGGATCGCAAGCAGCGCCACGCCTGGGGCGTGCGTCTGACCGCAGAGGCGCGGGCGCTTGGCGATGACCTGCAGCACCTCGACGAAACCATGGACCTCGACGACAGTAGTTGGCGCGCCGAATTGGCGACGGCATGCTGGCACCGTGAGATCCTGGCTTGCGCCCGCAACCTGTTGGCCTGGTTGGGTGAGGCGGAGGCGCTGGACCGCGCGCTGGACGTCATCGACCGCAAACAAGGCCGCTGGTGTGTGGCGGTGCCCCGGCCGTTGCGCCTGGACGACGCGCGGCTCGCAGCGGTGGCGCGCATCGATCCATCGGCGTGGTGGGCGAGATTCAGCGGATGAGCGCGGCTGTCGATCGCCATTGCGGCCCATCCACAACGCGGAGGTCCGCTTGCGCCTGAGCGACCGCCTGCGCGAGTTGGCCGATTCCATGCCGGCCGCCGAACTCGCCGTCCACCGCCGAGCGCTGGCGGGCGGGCCCTGGCTTTGGCCAGCTGCGGCCACGGCCGAGACCGCGTGGCTCGCCGACCGGGTTGGGCTCGCTAAGCCGGAAACCGCCTCGCGCTCGTGGTGCGTGCCTTTGCTGTCGGTAGGACCGGGCCGCGCTGACCTGTGGTGTTTTCCGGCGCCGCCTGGCGTCCGCGGTGCGCTGGCTGGTCTTGCGCCATCGGCAGAGCACGCCCTGGGTCAAGCCTGTCTGGCGGTCCAGCGGCTGTTGCCGGTCCTGGCAGTCCAACGCATCAAACGCTTGACGGAGCAGCCGCGCGCGCTACACCTGACCAGCTGGGGGCCGGCCGATGGCGTGGCGGGCTATCCCGACGACGCCCTGTCGGGCGGCTCGTATGGCTTGGCGTTTGCTGTGTGTGCGGCCGCCGCAGGCCTGCAATTGCCGGTTCCGCAAGACGCTTGCTTTGTTGGCCAGTTGGGAGAAGATGGCCAGGTGCTCGACGCCGAGCTCGGCGAGAAAATCGCCCTGGTCGCTGAGTGTACCGGCCGGATCCGCCGGCTGTTCGTCGCCGACGTGTTGGTTGAGCGGGCGCAAGCACTGCTGACCGGAGCCGGCCGAACGGACATTGCTGTGCTGGGCGCTGCGACCTTGGGCGAGCTGCTTGAGGCCGTGTTTGGTGGTGATCTGGGGCGGCTGCCCGTCGTGCGTGCCGGGCAGGATCCCGAAGCGCGGGCGCGGGTTCTGCGGCGCCTGCGCCACGTTGTGCGTGCCGGCAGTCGGGTCACCTTGCACTGGGCGCCTATCCTGGCGTGTGCACGTGCCGCCGCAGCGGCCTGGGCAGACGAACCGGCCGACCGCAGTGCGGAACTGCGCTACCTCGCCGCCGTCGCCAGTCGCCACGCTGGTGAACCCAGCGACCCGTTGCTGCCGGCGACCGCCTGGTGGCAAGCGCTGCCGCCCGCGCAGCGCGCCGAGGTGCTCGCCAACTATGTGCAGCATGCAACCGACTACGGCACTGTGTTTCCAGAAGTGATGACCCTGGTGCTCGGTATGGACGATGCGCCCGAGACTCCGGAGCAAGCGCGACTGCTCGGTGCCCGCGGCCGCTACCGACAGCTGCGCTTCAGCCAGGAAGAGGCGGGGCTGCGCGACCTGGTGGCGTCTACGCAATTCTGGTGGGACCACTCGATGTTCGACGACATCGCCAAGCCGCTCAGCGCCGCCATTCGCTTGAGCGCGGCACTGGGTCACGACGCGACTTTTGAGCGCCTGGCGAACTGGGCAGCGGAACTGGACGAAGACAACCTGCTGCAACCGCGCGACGCCGCGTTTGTTGCGTTGGCGCTGGGGACTGGGCACGCGCTGCGCGGGCAGGTGGACGCAGCCGTGGAACCTCTGGCCACAGCGGCGCGCGGGGCGACAGGGGCGCTGGCGTGCAGTGCCTTGCGTTGGGCAGCTGTGGTCTCGCGGGCTTCAGGAAGGGCTTCCGCAAGCGCGGTGGCACAGTTGCGCACGGCGGGCGCAGAAGGGCGGGCGCACTGGTATGCGGCCTTCGCGGGCTTGGATGAAGCGCTGCACACCAATTCGGCGGTGGATTCCGCCCTTGGCGAAGTCGTCGCAAGCCGGGCGCATGGCCTGGTGCAGTTGCTCGACGGCGTGCCGGAGGCGGAGCGCGCACGTCGGGTGACGCGGTTTTGGCCGTATTGAGGGC
>SXGT01361184.1_pt1 | contig 19752 bp, 19 predicted proteins | sample 3176221 | NCBI WGS metagenome assembly SXGT01 (sample SAMN11356862, study PRJNA531348) | freshwater metagenome | isolation source: freshwater sample F1-120 | place: China: Fuxian Lake, Yuxi | collected 2017-12-25
CAAGATCCTGTACGACGACGCCGTGCACGTGCCGATGGCATCGCTTGCCGACGACCTCCTCTTCCTGAGCTTCAACGGCCTGTCGAAGGCCTACCGGGCGCCGGGCTTCCGCACCGGCTGGATGGTGGTGAGCGGCGCGAAGTACCGCGCGCGCGACTACATCGAGGGGCTCGACATCCTCGCCTCGATGCGCCTGTGCGCCAACGTGCCGAGCCAGCACGCGGTGCAGACGGCGCTTGGCGGCTCCCAGAGCATCCACGAGTACACGCGGCCTGGCGGCCGGCTGTACCAGCAGCGCAACCTGGCGCACGCGATGCTGAACCAGATCCCGGGCGTGAGCTGCGTCAAGCCAATGGGTGCGCTCTACATGTTCCCGAAGCTCGATCGCAAGCGCTTCAACCTCAAGGACGACATGAAGCTCGTGCTCGACCTGCTGCGGCAGGAGAAGATCCTGCTGGTGCACGGTACGGGCTTCAACTGGCCCGATCCTGACCACCTGCGCATCGTGTTCCTGCCGCGGGAGGATGACCTGCAGCAGGCGATGCTGCGCTTCGGCAACTTCCTGTCGCGCTACTCGCAGTAGGCGTGCCGGCGCCGCGCAGAGCGCGCGCCGGCCGTGCCGACGATGGCAGACCTGCACATCGATGACTTCCACCGCGATTGCGCCATGGTGCTGCACCAGCTGTACCAGGCCTTCCCGCGCAAGGTCACGGTGTTCGTGGAGGACATCATCGGCCACGACGAGCCAGACGAGTTCGGCATGCACTCGCGCCGGCACCATGCCTGCTTCGCCGCGCTGCTCTGGCTGGCGGACGAAGGCCATCTGCGCTTCGAGTCCGTCATCCGGCAGGAAGCGATCGACCAGGCCGTGCTCACCGGGCGCATGTTCGCCCTGCTGTGCGCGTCGCCTGGGGCGGACGAGCACGCAGGCAGCGCAGCGCTCGACATGACGCGGAGACCGACGGCAACCGCGAGCTCACCCACGAGCGCGCCCGCAAGCGCGCCCGCAAGCCGCGTGCTGCGCATCCGCGTCGCACTACAGGCCCAGTCATCCTTCGCGATCGAACGGGTGATGCGCGAGCTGCTGGCGAAGGCCGTGCGCTGACCGGCCGCCACGCTGCCGCATCGCGCGACGATGGCGCCTCGTCAGGCAGTGCCGATGCGATAGAGCAGCCGCGCGTCGTAGCCACACACCACGTCGACGAGCCCGCAGAGGCGCGCGTCGAGCGCGGCATCGCCCGTGTCCACCCATAGCGGCCGTCCCGCCAGCGCAGCGAGCTTCGCGCGGGTGGCGACAACGCAGAGTCGCGCCGAGGATGCGCGCAGGAAGCGCGCGGAGAGTTGCTGGTTGCCGCGCCCAAGCAGGCTGCCCTGGTTGCCTGTGGGCGACAGCACCACCACGGTCGGCACGCCGGCATCCCCGTCGTCATGCACGAGCGCGAGCAGGCCCGCTTCATCGACGTCCAGTGCGACGACTGCGCCGTCCTGCCAGACGTCCACACCGAGCAGCGTGCCTTCGAAGCCCAGCTGCCGCTTCACTGCAAGCAGGGTGCTGCCGGCGCCCAGCACGTAACGCGCGCCGTGCTCCACCAGCGCGACCACGCCGGCTGCCGCTTCTTCCTGGGCGAGCGGCTCCGACTCGCGCCCACCGATCTTCAGGTTCTGCATGTACGCGGGCAGCAACGGCACGCGCAGGGTGCCGTACCAGCGATTGTCGATGCGACCTGACCGCAACGCGGCCTCGTCGATGTCACGCACCTCGCCATCGCGCACGGCGAGCAGTTCGCCTGCAACAAGCTGCGCAATCACCATCGCTGCCGCGTGCGGGGTGAGTGCGAACACGCTGGAGTGCATCTTCACGCCGGCGGGGATGCCGAGGCAGAGTTGCGGCCCTGGGAGCGCGGCCAGCACATCGCGCGCCGTGCCATCACCACCGGCGAACAGCAGCAGGTCGATGCCGCACGCCACCAGCCCGCGCGCTGCCGTCGCGGTGTCCGCCGAGGTTGTCGTCGCACCGGCCGGCGCACCCGCAACGACACACGGAATGCCGAGCGCGGCGAGGATGTCCTCACCCATCGCGCCGCCCCAGGCGAACCACTACACGTCCTGTGCCGCGTTCTCGGCCGCGTTCTGGGTCGCGTTCTGGGCCGCCTCCAGCGCGCGCAGCGCCTCGGCCACCCGCGCTGCGGCGCGTGGCTGCACGCCGGCCGCCCGGGCACGAGCCTGAATGTCCTCACCGTCGCTGCCGCGAAGTGCAGCCGGACCACCCATGCCGGCGACCGGATTGACCAGGAGCCCGATGCGCGCGCGGATGGAGCCGGCGACGACCGGCGCGGCGCTGGCAGCCGCGTCAGCCCCCTCCGGCGCACCCGGGCCCGCGTCACTCACCCGCCCTGCCCCGCCGGCAGCTTCAGTGCTCGCGCCAGGCCGAGTTGGTCGAAGAACCGCGCGCGTGCGTCGGCGTCGACCTTCTTGGGCAACAGCAGATCCAGTGCACCAACCACCTCCCGCGTGCGCTGCAGGCGCAGGATCTCGCGCATTGCGAAAGCCTGCTCGCGCTGCGCCTCGAGGTCACGCGCAACCGCCTCGGGCCGGCGCACCTTCGTGGCGCCGGCGTGCACCTGCGAGAGGTTCTCGTAAAGCGACTCGAGCGTGCCGAACCGGGCGATGAGCTGCGCGGCCGTCTTCGGCCCGACGCCCCGCACGCCGGGGACGTTGTCCACGGCATCACCCACCAGTGCCTGGTAGTCGGGAAATCCCCTGGGCTGCACGCCGTATCGAGTCGCGAATTCGCGGGCACCGACGTGCGTGCCGTCGTCCCACATGCGCGTCGTGTCATCGAGCAGCAGTTGCCCGTAGTCCTTGTCACGGGTCATGAACCATGCAGGCCCCGTGGCGTGGGTCTCGCGCCATTGCCGGTGCAGCGATGCGAGCAGGTCGTCCGCCTCGAGTTCCGGATCCTCGCAGCGGAACCAGCCGAGCGCGTCGCAACTCGCCTGACACAGCGCCATCTGGCGGATGATCTCGGGGTCCGGCTGGGGCCGCTGCGCCTTGTAGGCCGGGAACAGGCGATTGCGGAAGCAGGTGGTGAGGCTGGTATCGAACGCCACCGCGATGTGGGTGGGACCAAGCCTTGCCTGTGCATCGAGCAGCGCGCGCGTGAAGCCAAGCACCGCGTGCGTCGCCAGCCCATTGCTGTCGTGCCATCGCGCGGGCATCGAGAAGAAGGCGCGAAAGAGGTAGATCGACGCATCGACCAGCAGCACCGACGGCGCGTCAGACATCATCGATACCCTGTTCGAAGTCGCCCCACAGGGGACATGGATTGCCGCCGGTCGCAGCCGCAAGCGCGAGCGCAAGGCGATCGATGCGCGGCGGCCAACGAGTGCCGAGCCGCCGCTGCACCTCGGCCACCACCCTTGCACGGAAGGGCACACGATCACGCCCGAGGCTGTCGAGACTCAGGTGAAACGGCACGCGCGCGGCAATTGACAGCCGCCATTCCAGCGCCTGGGTGCGAACCTCGGCGCGCTCGAAGGCGTCCTGATCCGCTGGCGAGCGCAGGGCCGCGGGCACGTAGGCATAGCCGAAGTCCACCAACGTGCGTCGGTGCGCGCCGGCGAGGCACCAGTGCGCCGCCTCGTGCAGCGCGCTGGAGGCATAGTCGAGCGTGAACAGGAGCCGCGCCGGCACACCCACCGCGGCCGGCACATAGAGCGGTTCGCGCGCGCCGCCGTGCATGCGGACATTCACCTCGGCGAAGGTCGCATCGAACACGCGGACGAGGGTGCATGCAGCGGTGACCACGGGTGCTGGCTGCCGGTTCACTCAAGCCCTGCCGACAGGCAGGGCGTGTCGCGCAGTGCCTGCACGTACGCCGCCGGCAGCAGCGCCTCGCCCGCGAGCAGGTGGGCGAGATAGCCCGGCTCCGGGCGCAGTCCCGGCCGAATCGCCGCCGCATTGGCGACGTAGACCCACGCCGGCACGGGCGCACCGCCCGTCGCAGGGGCCAGCAGGTAGACCTCCCGGCTGTAGTTCACCGGCGTGCGCTCGAACGGATCCAGCTGCGTGATCCCCTCCGCATGCCGAAGCCGGTAGAGCACCCCGTGCACACGGGTGCCAGGCTGCCAGCGGATGTTCGCGTGGCCGGCATCGTCCCGATTGCCCGCTCGCTTGTCGAAGCACAGTGCGAAACCCGCCAGTGCCGCACCCTCGGCATGCACGAAGTCGATGCCACGCTCGCGCATTCGCGCCGGGTTCATGTTGCTGCCGTAGGCGAAGTAGGCCTGGATCATGGGCCGCGCTGGTTCTTGCGCAGCCGGAAGTGCAGGTCGTCGCCTTCCTGCCACTGCGCGAGCAGTTCGTGCTCGAGGAAACGGCAGAACTGCGGGATGTCGCGCAGTGTTGTCGGATCGCTCGCAACCACGTGCAGCAGCGCGCCGCCGCGCAATCCACGCACGGCCTTGCGCACCATCATCAACGGCTCCGGGCACTTGAGGCCTCGCAGGTCCGCGAACTGCTCGCTGGACGCGGCCGGTTCAGGCACGGTGGTGAACTCCCGGGGTCTCGATGCGTCACATGCTAACCGCGTGCGGCAGCCAAGTGGCGGCGAGATGCCAGGCACCGGGCTGCAACCGCATTCCGTGCGTGCACGTAGTTCCCGGTACGGCGGCGACGAGGGGCAGGCAGCGCCGCGTGCCTGTCGGGACGGCCGGGCGGTGATGGCAGCCGTGGGTGGCACAGGGTGAAGTCGGTGGTCAGCACACGGCGTTGCGATGCTGTCGAACGCCGAGCCGCAGGCGCAGGATGGGCGCAGGTCTGGGACGCATCATCCGGGCCCGCCGTCGGCGGCTTGACGGGTCCGCTACCGCGTGGCGAAGTCACCCGCTCCCGGAATCCGGCAGCAGATCGAGACGTTCAGCCTCAGAGGGTCGTAGTCATGCAGTCCACCCGTCACTCGATCATGCTGGCACTTGCAGCTTCCACCCTGCTGTCGGGCAGCCTGCTGTCCGGCAGCCTGGCGCACGCGCAGGCAACCGACGGAGCCGGCACGGTCTCGGATGCAGCCGCCACGCCCGCAGCCGCCGAGACACTGGCCGCGGAGACACCTGGCGCGGAAGTACCACCCATTCCCGTCATCACGACAGATGCAGTCCCGCAGACCGCCGAGGAGGCGAGGCTCGGAGCAGAGGAGTCAGTTCGGGCCGTGCGCCGCGCCGGCGAGGAGAAGGTCGCGATGCGGCAACGCCAGGTTCGCGCGATCGAGGACGACTTCAGTGGCTTCGACCCGCGGCTGGTGAACGCACTGGTCGCGCTCGGCGACGCCTTGCACGAGTTGAAGCGCGACAACGAGGCGCTCGAGGTACTCGAGCGCGCGCAGCATGTGAGCCGCGTGGTCGATGGACTCAACAACCTGGAACAGATCAGGGTGATCGACGCACTGGCGCGGGTGCTCAGCAGCCTCGAGCGCTGGCCGGACGCGATCCGGGCGAAGGAGTACGCGCTGTCGCTGGTACGCAGGGGCCATGGTGCCGACAGCATCGAGCTGGTCGGCCAGCTCTACGAGATGGCGGCCTGGTACGAGAGCGTCGGCCACGTATTCGGGGCGCGCCAGGCCTACGAGCGTGCGGCGGTGATCATCGACGCCAAGGTCGCCGCCACCGATCCACGTCGCGCCGATGCGTTACGCAAGCTCGCGCGAAGCTATCGCCTGGAGCGTTTCCCGGAGCACCGCACGAGTCCCGACGAGCCGCGCTACGAGGTCGACTTCGCCAACCAGCCAAGCGGCAGCGCCGAGCGCCGTGTGGGCGTGCTCAACCGCTTCGGCCCAGGCGAGGCGGCGCTGAAGGAAGCGATTCGCATCTATCAGCGGCAGACGCCGGTCGCCACCATCGAGACGTCGGCGACGCTGGTGGAACTGGGCGACTGGTACCTGCTGTTCAACAAGCTCGACCTCGCGATGCTCGCGTATCGCGAAGCACGCGGGCAGCTGGCGCAGTTGCCCGAACAGCAGCGGGCGCTGTTCGCGGAGGCATCGCCTGTGTACTTCCGCGCGCCTGCACTGCCCCGGCGACCGCCGATCGACGCCATCCCGGAGTACCGCGGCTATGTGGAAATGGCCTTCGATGTGTCCGAACGCGGCGAGGTGTCGAACGTGCAGGTGATCGGCGCCACGCCGGACGGCATGCTCACGGAGCCTGCGCTGGATGCCATGCGTCGCGCTCGCTACCGACCACGGCTGGACGATACCGGCAACCCGGTGCCGAGCAGCGGCCAGCGCTACCGCTTCGAGTTTCCCTACTTCCAGCAGGCCGGCACGTGAACAGCGGAACCAGCCCGAGCTTCCGCGTGCACGGCCAGCCGTCAACGGACGCGCGCCGAGGGCGTTCTGCGGCGATTGCCGGATGGCCACCGGCCAGTCGGAGGATCTGTCATGACACGTAACGAAGACCAGCCGGTGGCACGAACCGCGGGCCAGTGGGCGAGCCTGCTCGTCGTTGCACTCACGGTGTCAGGCTGCATGTCGTCGTCGCTCCCGGGCGGGCAGCAGAGCAGCATTCCGACCGTGGGCGGCATTCCGCTGCCCGGGGGCCTGCCTTCGCCGGGTGGGCTGCCGTCTCCCGCGAGCCTCCCGGGCCTGCCCTCGCCACCCGGGTTGCCGTCGCCGGGTGGCGCGCCATCCGAACCCGGCGCCGACGACCCCGGCGCGGGCGAACCCGGCGGCACCTCGGGACCACCCGTCGTCACCGGGCCTGACATGCCCAGCAGTGGCGGCGGCGCGCCCGGCGGCAAGCAGGGTGACAAGGGCCCGGAGAGCGGCGAAGAAGGCGACCCCTCGGCGAGCGCCGGCAACGGCACGGACCTGCCGAAGCCCGTGATCAAGCAGCGGCCTGCGGGGGCGGACAGCGACACCGAGCCCACTGACGCCGCAGGCGACCCGGGTGCCTACGGTGCACCCGAGGGAACCGAGACCGCCGAGGGTGGCGTTCCGGGCAAGCCGAGTGGCAGTGACAAACCCGGCGCCGAAGAAGCCACCGGCGATCCCGAGATCGACAGTGTGCTCGGCAGCATCGATACCCGGATCGGGACAGAGCGCCAGCGCATCCTCGCCCGCACCCAGGAGATCGAGGCGAACGATCCGGATGCCGACAGCGCCGGCGCGGGTGGCGCCACGCCGGGCACCGGCGATCCGACGGGTGATGACTCGGCACCGCCGTCCCCGGGTGCGCGTGGTTCGGCAGCGCGAGGCAGCAATCCCTCCGCGCTTCCGGACCTGCCCGACGCCAGGGAGCAACCCGAGGCCGTGATCGCCCGCGGACCTGCGCCGGCACCGATTCCGGGCGACGTCGGCGACGGCGGCGGCGACGACGTGCTGGCGCGGCAACTGCGCGAGGCAGCAACCTACGAATCGGATCCGGACCTGCGGGCCAAGCTGTGGGACGAGTACCGCCGCTACCGACAGGCGGTGAACTGAACCATGCCCCGGAGTCGACCTTGACCCCGCATTCGGTACACGGCCGCCCGGGCTCGACGGAGCACGCGCGCGTCGTCCTCGCGCCATTCCTGCACAAACGACCATTGCGCATCCTACTGCAGCCACACTCGTTCCGGGCCATCCCATGATCATGCGTTGTCCGACACGCCGTCGCGCCGCCACCGGTCTCGCGTTGCTTTCCGTGCTGCTGCCGGCCTTACTGCTGCTGGGCGGCTGCGTGTCGCGCACCACGCGCAGCGTTGATGCCCGGCCGGCAGTTCCCGTGACTGCCGCACCGCAGGTTGTCAACGGCACGGCGCTGCGCATCGGCGTCGCCGTGTTCGATGCCAACGTGCCGGGAGACTACGAGGAGATGCTTGCAGAGGGCATCATCCCCGAGGTGCGCAAGGCCGAGGCCAGCTACCTGCCCTACATGCTGAAGAACGTGCTGCAGGCCTCCGGCCAATGGGCCGAGGTGCGCGTGCTGCCGAGGCTCTCGAACGCGATCGACGTGACGCTGCTGTCGCGCATCGAGTCTTCCGACGGTGAGCAGATGGCGCTCACGGTCGCCGCTACCGACGCCACCGGACGCGTGTGGTTCAACCGCGAATACGAAGGGGCCACCAGCAAGTACGCCTACGATGCCGCCGTGCCAAGGGAGATCGATCCGTTCCGTGACCTCTACCGGAAGGTGAGCGATGACCTCGCCGCCTTTTTCGCCTCGCTGTCGCCAGAACAGGTGCGCGAGATCCGCCGGGTGGCCGAACTGCGCTTTGCCAACGAGATGGCGCCCGAAGCCTTCGCCGAGTACCTGCGCATCCTGCCCAACGGCCAGGTCGAGGTGCGGCGCCTGCCGGCCGACAACGATCCGATGGTCGAGCGTATACAGCGCGTGCGCAATCGCGAGTACGCGTTCATCGATGCGCTGGACGAACACTACGCGAACTTCAACCGCGCGATGCGTGATCCCTACCAGCGCTACCGTCGTGCCAGCTACGAGCAGGCCGTGGAACGGCGGCGGCTGCTGGAGGAAGCGCGCAACCGCACGATCGGCGGTGCGGCCGCCGTCCTCGGCGGCATCGCGGCAGCTACCCAGTCCGAGGGCACCTATGGGCAGGCCGGTGGGCTCGTCAGCGTGGCCAGCGGTGCGCAACTCCTGAAGTCCGGTTTCGACCGCCGCATCGATGCCCGACTGCATGCCGATGCGCTGGTGGAGCTTGGCACGTCGCTCGACGCGGAGGTCACGCCCCACGCGCTGGCACTCGACTCCGAGACGCTCACGCTGAGCGGCACCGTCGACGAGCAGTACAAGGACCTGCGCACGGCGCTCGCACGCGCCTGGCGGCGTGACCTCGGGCTGCCCGAGAGCGGAGCGGAAGCAATCAGCACCGACGGCGGTGCACTTCCCTTGATCGGTGGGCCCTCGATCGGCGATTCGGACGCAGCGGTTCCCGTCGACGCGCTGCCGGCGGCACGACTCGAGCCGTCAGCAGGCAGCGGCGATGAGCGCGACGAGCCCGTGCCCTCGCCTGCGCCGACGACCCTGCCCGGCGCCCTCACGCCGGACCCGGAACGGTAGACGTGCCGACGCTGCGTGCGGATGCCGCCACGACGATCGTCCGCCCTGCAGCCGTGCGCCTCCACGGCGACCCCCTGCCCGGACGACTGAAACTTCGACCCGGCCAGGTGCGGGCGCTCGGGCTTGCACTCGCCACGCTGTCAACCCTGGCCTGCTACCTGCTGCTGCCGGCCATTCGACCGGTGCCGGAAACGCCATCGGCATCCCGTTCCGAGCCGTCGACCGCCGGCGTTCCTGCTGCGTCGGCGAGTGCCGCGGCGCCGGTGGAGACTCCGGCGCAACGTGCGGAACGCCGCCGTCTTCGCCGCGCGGCGCAAGACGCCTTCGAGCCGCTGGAGCGCGTGCGCAAGGCGCTGCACGCACTGCATCCCGAGTACTGGGACCCACGCGGTGCCGCCGCTGCCGACCAGCTCGCCCAGGCCGGCGAGCAGGCCTATCTCGCAGAACGCTACGCGGAGGCCACTCGGGACTACCTGACGGCACGCGCCGCCTACGAGCGCCTGATCGTTGCCGGCCGGCAGCGCCGTGCAACGGCAATCGCGACCGCGCGAACCGCAGTGGATGGTGCGGATATCGACAGAGCGCGACAGGCCGCCACCCTGGCAGCGCGAATCTCCGACGGGGCTGACGTGCGCGCGGTGTTGCGCCGCATCGCCGTGCTGCCCAGCGTGCTCGCGCTCGTTGACCGCGGCATTGCGGCGCGCGAGATCGAGGACCACGAGATGGCGCACCTGGCCTTCACCGAGGCCCTGCGCCTGGATCCCGACACCCGACGAGCGCGCCAGGCACTCGCCGAGGTGAATGCAGCACGCACGCGGCAACGCTACATGTCGGTCATGGACCGCGGCTTCGCGGCACTGGAGACCGCCAGCTACGACAGCGCGCGGGCAGCGTTCGAGGCGGCAAGCAGCTACCAGCCGTCGGTGACTGCCGAGGCACTCGAGGCCGTGCGCAGCACGGCGCTGGTCGATGAACTGCAGGCGTTGCAGGCGCAGGCAGATGCGCTACTGCGCGGTGAGCAGTTCACTGCTGCCGAGAGGATTTACAGGCAGGCATTGAAGAAGGACCCGAGCCTCGCGTTCGCACAACGTGGCGCTGAGCTCGCGAGCCAGCGCGAGGAAAGCGCACGCGCACTCGACGACGTGCTCGCACACCCGGAACGCCTGTCGTCCGACGACGCGCTTGCCGCGGCGCGCCGGACGCTGCAGCGCGCGCAGGCATTGCGCGACGTCGGCCCGCAGCTGGCCAAGCGCACGGCACGCGTGCAGGCGCTGATCGCCGGTGCGGGCAGGCCCGTCAACGTCGAGCTGCGCTCCGACAACCTCACTGCGGTGCGCGTCTACCGCATCGGCGCGATCGGCGCGTTCGCGAGCAGGTCGCTGTCGCTGCGCCCCGGTCGCTACACCCTCATGGGAACGCGCGACGGCTACCGCGACATCCGGGTCGACATCGACGTGCGGGCCGGCATGGCTCCGGTGGATGTGCGCTGCAGGGAACCGATCTGATGCGTTCGCCTTTCGTTCGACTGGCATTCGAGGAGTCGAAGTGGCTCCGCGCAACGTCGCCCCGATCATGAGCCTGCGCATGCAGCACAGCAGCCCCCAGGCGGAGGCGGAGGCGGAGATGCGCATCGCACCTGTGCGGTTCGAGCCCTCGTTACCACCGCAACGACCGCGTGGGCTGCTTCGCCTCTACCAGGCGGCGGTCGTTGTCGGCATGACGTTCGTGCTGCTGTTCGCGTTCCTTCAGGCGAGTACCTCGGTCACGGTGCAGACCAGTCCCCAGGGCAGGATCGACGTGCAGGGAGGCTGGCGCGGTGCGCTGGCGCTGCCCGTCGGCGCAAGCGTGCTGCTGTTGCCCGGCAGCTACGATGTCGTCGTCGAGGCCCCCGGATACGAGTTGCTGCGCAGACGGATCGATGTGCACTTCGGCGGCCCCCAGCGCTTCAGCTGGTCGTTGCAGAAGCTGCCGGGGATTCTGGCGCTGCGCAGCACACCCGCCGCAGTCGTCAGCGTGAACGGCAAGCGCATCGGCAACGCGCCCGGCAACCTGCGGCTGCCCGCCGGCGAGCACGTGCTGCGGCTCGACGCGGACTACTTTCATCCCCTGGTGCAACGAGTGCGCATCGACGGTCTTGGCCGGACACAATCCCTGAGCGTGCGCCTCGCCCCGGCCTCTGCACTGTTGCGCATTCCCACGCTTCCTGCGGGCGCGGAAGTTCGCCTCGGCGAACGCACCCTCGGGCGCAGCGATGCACCCGTGCGGGTGCCGGCAGGCGACCACCTGCTGGTGCTGAAGCTGCCTGGTCACCGCGCGCGCGGCGTGCAGGTGAACGTGGTGGCCGGGCGCGACGCGAGCCTGCCGGTACAGCAGCTCGAACCCGCCAACGGTCTCGTGGAGGTGCGCAGCACGCCCGCCGGCGCGTTCGTCGAGGTCGACGGCCAGTTCCGCGGTGTCGCGCCGCTCGAGCTGTCGCTGCAGCCGGGGCGCAGCTACCAGATTGGTGCGCGCAAACCGGGCTTCACTGCCAGCGAGCGGCGCGTGGAGGTGGCGAGCGAACGGGACGTCCGCGTCGAACTCGCGCTCGTGCCCGAGTACGGCGAGGTCGCATTGACGATCGAACCGGCAGACGCGCAGGTGTTCGTCGATGGCAGCAACCGCGGCCGTGCCAGCACGCTCCCGCGCCTGCGCCTGGATTCTCGTGCGCACGTGATCGAGGCGCGCAAGGACGGCTTCGTCAGCCAGCGCACGACCGTGGTGCCACGTGCTGCCCTGGCGCAGGAGGTGCGCTTTCGCCTGGTGAGCCTCGATGAGGCACGGCAGGTATCGAGCGCGCGCGAGATCCGCACCGCATCTGGGCAACGACTTCGGCTCGTGTATCCCAGGACCTTCACCATGGGGTCACCGCCACGCGAACCCGGGCGTCGATCGAACGAGGTGCTGCGCGAAGTGGAGATGACCCGGCCCTTCTACGTGTCGGTGCTCGAGGTGAGCAACGCGGAGTTCCGCCGCTTCCGGCCACAGCACGACTCCGGGGAGTACCAGGCGGTCTCGCTGAACGATGACAGCCTGCCGGTGGTCAACGTCGGCTGGGGTGATGCCGCGGCCTACTGCAACTGGCTGTCCGCACGGGAAGGCCTGCCGCCGTTCTACCGGATCGCGGGTGGCAGCGTGGCGGGCTACGACGCCACGGCTACCGGCTACAGGCTGGCCACCGAAGCAGAGTGGGAATACACGGCGCGGTACAGCCCGGGCGGGCAGTTGCGCTTCCCCTGGGGTGCCGCGCTACCGCCGCCGAACCGCACGGGCAACTATGCCGATCGCGCCGCGGCGGCACTCGTCGGCCGCATCCTGGTCAACTACGTCGACGGTGCGGTCGGACCATCGCCCGTCGGCCGATTCACCGCCAGTGCCCTTGGCTTGCGTGACCTCGGCGGCAACGTCTCCGAGTGGACCAACGATTTCTATGAGGTGCCGGTCAACGCCCGGGTGGCGAATCCCCTGGGTCCGAGTGCCGGCCAGTTTCACGTGATCAAGGGCTCGAGCTGGATGCATGGCACCGCCACCGAACTGCGGCTCGCGTTTCGCGACTTCGGCAAGGATGGGCGCGCCGATGTCGGGTTCCGGATCGCACGTTTCGCGGAGTAGCTGATCGATGCGCATGACAACGAACGACGCAGGCGGCGCTCCAGACCGCGTGGAGGCGGGGCTGACGGTGGGCATCGCGACCAGACGTCAGGCCAGCATCCGGCGGGGCCGGACTGTCTTGCGCCGCGGGCCCGTTGCAACGGGCCTGGCGATCGTTGCGCTCTCGCTCGCCGCTGCCATTGCCATCGCGGCACCCGCCGCGAATGCGCCAGGCGCCGATGGCGCGGCACCTGCCCCTTCCGCGGCAAGCGCGGCCGTGCCCGTCGGCACGGCACCTGCGGGTGCTGCCGCAACCTCGGGCGCACCACAGGCTTCGAACGGTGACGACGATGCCGCGCGCCCACCGCCCCCACCGGCGAATGCGCCGCGCCGCAGCCCCGACATCTTCGTGCCGAGCGAGAGCGTGCCGGAAGATCGCCCCGTCGCATTCCCGGTGGACATCTGATGTCGGCGCATCCCTTCACGAACGTGCTGCATCTCGGCGAGGCGGAGCTGCGCCTCGGCGATGGCGCGGGACCGCAGCGGCAGTCCCCTGTCGTCGCCTTGCTCGATGGCGCGGAACCACGCTTCGGCGCTGCGGCACTGCAGGCGCTCACGCGTGATCCGCGGCAGCTCGCCGAGGGCTACCTGCGCGACCTGAGCACCGACGCCATCGGCCTGCGCGGCGCACCGCACCTGAGCTCGGCTGACCTGCTGTATCGCCACCTGCGCGAGTTCGCCGCGGACAGTGCGACAGGTGCGTTCGTGCTCTCACCTGCCCTGCCGTCGGCGAGCCTGGGGCTGCTGCTCGGCATCGCCCACCGTGCAGGCCTGCAACCACGTGCGCTCGTGGACGCCGCTGCGCTCGCAGCGAGCATCGCAAGCAAGGCCGGCGAGCACGTGACCTATGTCGAGGCCGGCGTGCGGGACAGCAGCGTCGCAGTCGTCGTGCCTGACGGCGACGAAGTGGCGCGCACCCACGTGCTGCGCGTGCCGGGCCTGGGGCTTCGCTCTGCGAGCGATCTCTGGCTGCAACACGTGCGCGAACGCAGCATCGCGCTGTGGCGCATCGATCCGCTGCTCGACCCGACGCGCGCCGCCGCGATGCTTGCGCACTGGCCGACCGCCGGCGACGCGCTACTCCGCGGCAGCGATGGCAGCGTCGAGTTCGAGGGCGGGCATCGCCTCGACTGGGTTGCCGCCACCGTGCTGGCCCGACTTCAGGAGGCTGCGCGCGGTCTGGTTGATGCAGTGCTGGCGCAGTCACCGGTGGATGGCGTGGTGCTGCTCGATTCGAGCGTGGCAGCCGTGCCCGGCCTTGCCGCACAGCTGGCGCGCTATCGCGAGACGCGAACGCTCGCTGCAGGCGCGCTCGCGCGCGGTCTCGGACGGCTCGCACCCCTGCTTGCGGTCAAGCTGGACAGCGGCAGCGCGCCCCCCCAGCAGGCAGGCGCAACGAGCGAGCGCGCCGACGGGGTGGCGCACCTGCTGCGGCTGCCACGGGCACCGGATGGTTCCGACTGGCAACGCGTGCACGAACCTGCGGTCACCCCGCTCGCGTTGCTGCTCGTGCTCGGGCCCCACGCCCATGCGCTGCAACCCGGCGCACGACTGTCCCTGCAGGGACGCGGCACTGCCGCGTTACTGGTTGCGTCGGGGCCCACGCATGGCGAACGCACTGCCGGCGGGCCTACCGACGGCTTGCCCACGGACAGCTTGCCCCCGGAACGCAGCGCGCTGCTGCTCCACGTGCACGCCGACCACGTCGTCCTCGCGGGCACCGCCCGCCCCGGCGTCCGGGTCAACGGCCGTCTGCTCACCGGAACCACGGTGCTCCGACCAGGTGACATGGTGCGGACGGAGGACGGCACCAACGCACAGCTGATCGCCCTCCTGCCGGGCACAACGCCAGCCGCGCGTGTGCCGGACGGCGCGCGGAACCACCATGGCGTTTAGGCGTCGCCGGCCAGCCAGCGCGTTCAGCTGGTCGTTCCTCGACGTGATGGCGTCGGGCTTCGGCGCCACCCTGCTCATCTGGCTGGTGATGGACCACCAGCGCGCGCCGACCGTCGCAAACCCACGCCAGCTCACCTCCGAGGTGCGGCTGCTGGAAGAGGACATCCGCGAGGGTGAGCTCGGACTCGTCCGGCTGCGCAATGCGATCAACACCATCGACGACCTCATCGCGGACGCCCGTGGCAACGTCGAGGAAGTGCTCGATGCCGTGCGAGCGGAACGGCCGGAGGTGCCGCCCAAGGTGCCTGTGCCGGATCCCCAGGCGCGCATCGTGACGCTGCAACGCGAGATCAGCGACCTGGAGAAGCGGCTGGAAAGCCTGCGCTCGGAGGCCGGGCCCTTCGGCGGCTCATCGGCGCGCGCCTTCACCGGCACCGGCAACCGGCAGTACCTCACCGGGCTGCGCCTCGGCGGCGATCACATCGTCATCATGCTCGACGCCTCCAACAGCATGCTCGACGACGACCTGGTGAACGTGCTGCGCCGGCGCAACATGGCCGAGGGCGCGCGCCGCGCCGCACCCAAGTGGCGCCGTGCAGTGCGAACCGTGGAATGGCTCGCCAGCCAGCTGCCGCTCGAGAGCAAGTTCCAGATCGTGCTGTTCGACGAGACGGCACGCGTCGCGGTCGCCGGCAGCGAAGGCAAGTGGCTGCCGGTGCTGGGTGGGCGAGACCTCGACGCCGCCGTCGATGCGGTGAAGGCCGCGGTGCCGAAGGGCGGCACCAGCCTGGAGAATGCGTTCATGCTCGTCGCCTCGATGAGCCCGCAGCCGGACAACATCTACCTGATCACCGATGGCCTGCCGACCCAGGGCGTGCAGCCAGCTCGCGGTGGCGTGGTGGATGGCCGTGCCAGGGAGAAGCTGTTCAGCAGCGCGATCGAGCACGTTCCAACAGGCGCGACCGTCAACACCATCCTGCTGCCGATGGACGGCGACCCCAACGCCGCAGCCGCATACTGGATTCTCGGCCAGCGCAGCGGCGGCACCATGCTCGCGCCGCCGAGGGACTGGCCATGAACGCGTCCCTGCCTGGAATCGCGCAGGCCATGGCCGGATTGCGCCCGCGGATGTATCTGGCATTTGCCGACGACGCGGGCAACGCGGCCGCGGGCCACGCGGGAGCAGGCCAATGAAGAAGGCACGGCGGGATCACGACGACATCGGCATGTCCTTCCTGGACACGCTGTCGGCCGGATTCGGCGCAATCATCATGCTGGTGCTGCTCACGCGCATCGTCACGCCGGCCGTGCTCGAACAGTCGAGCCAGCAGCTGAAGGGCAGCGTGCGCGCGATGCAGGAACGCGTGTACGCAATGCGCGGTGAAGATCGCGTGCTCAGCCAGCAGCTCACGGCGCGGCAGCAGGCCATTCGCGAGAACGAACGCCTGCTCGCTGCCTACGAGGCCGAGCTCGCGCGCCTGAAGTCGGACGTGCCCGACGCAACGCTGCCCGATCCCGGCGGCAACCTGAACGACAAGTACGCGGTCGCGAAACAGACGCTCACCGAAGAGATGGAACGGCTGCTCGCGAACCGCCGCATCCGCGGCAACGCAATCGGCGGCATCCCGGTCGACAGCGAGTACATCATCTTCGTCATCGACACCTCCGGCAGCATGTTCGAGGGTGCATGGCCACTCGTCATCCGCAAGGTCGACGAGGCATTGTCGATCTACCCCGCCGTGAAGGGCATCCAGGTGATGAACGACGAGGGCGGCTACATGTTCCCGCAGTTCCGTGACACCTGGATCCCGGACAACCCGGCGCGCCGCAAGGCGATCATCGAGCGCATGCGCAACTGGAACCCCTTCAGCGACTCGAGCCCCGTCGAGGGCATCGAGAAGGCGATCACGACCTTCTACGCGCCCGACAGGAAGATCAGCATCTACGTGTTCGGCGACGACTTCGCCGGCGAAGGCAGCTCGATCCGCCGCGTGCTGGCGACCGTGGACTCGCTGAATGCGCGCGGCGCGGACGGCAAACGGCGTGTGCGCATCCATGCCGTGGGCTTCCCCCAGAACTTCCAGAACTTCGGCGGTTCAGCCTCGGCATATCGCTTTGCCGCACTGATGCGCGAACTGGCCCAGCGCAACGACGGCACCTTCATCGCGCTGCCGTCCACCCAGTGACGCACAGGAATGAACAACCACGAGCATGTCCGGCACCGAGCACGGCGCACATTCCCGGTGCACGATCGCGGGTGCGGGAAGCCCCCACAGTTTCTCCACGCGAGCCGCAATCGCCTGCGTCGGCACGCATGCTAGTCTCGGGCGGATACCCTCCACTGGCTCCCACGATGCCGCGCGTCGCCGTTGCCCTCCTGCTGTTGCTGCTCGGTGCCTGCGCATCCGATCGCGTGCAGCTGAGCAGCAAGCTGCCACGCCCGCTGATCGATCGCATCGACCTGCCCGTGGGCGTGTACTTCGACGAAGCGTTCAGCAACTTCCAGACCGAGGAGGAGCTGCCGAACCTCGGTACGGTGGCACTCAGCGCCGGCTCGATCAACGAGGAGCTGTTTGCGGCGGTGCTGCCGGGCATGTTCAGCGACGTGCGGCGCGTGTCGGCACCCACCGGCAACGAGAACGTGCGCGCGGTGTTCGTGCCGCGGATGCTCGAGTTGCAGTTCTCGCTGCCCCAGCAGACACGCAGCGGCAACTACGAGGTCTGGGTGAAGTACCAGATCCGGCTGCAGGGCGCCGAAGGCGCGCTCATCGCCGAGTGGCCGATCACGGCCTATGGCAAGTCGCCGGAGGACTGGAATCCCCTCGGGGCTCGGGAACGCGGCCTGCAGGCCGCCGCCAACGTGGCCCTGCGCGATGCCGCGGCGGCACTCATCATCAGCCTGCGCGATGTACCGGAGGTCAGACGATGGCTCGAAGACCAGCTGCAAGGGCGATCCGTCGCACCTTCGGCGTCGCCGGCCGCGGCCACGCCTGCGCCAGTCACACCACCGGCAGTCACGCCAGCAGCAGTGACACCAGCAGCAACGGAGGCGCCGTCCGCGCCAACCGCACCGGCTGCACACGAGCAGCAGGACTCCGGCACTTCTTCCACCCTCGGCACTTCTGCCACCCGCGGCACGGTGACCGCCTCGTGAGCAGCGCGGGCCTCCTGCTGCGCACGGCGCTCCTCACGCTGCTCGGCTGGAGTCTGTCCGGCTGCGTCAACGCCAACGTCCAGGAAGTCCGGATGGGGGCAACGGGCATCACTACTGCCGAGTCCGTCGTGCTGCTCGGCCGCCGCCAGAAACCGCGCTACGAGACCGAGCAGGATTTCGTCTCCTGCGTCGGCACCGAACTGCAGTCGGAGCAGATCAACGTGATCCCCGAGCAGGACTTCGTGAACAGCCTGTTCCCGTGGTTCGAGCCACGCGTTGCACCGATGGAATCACGGCAACTGCCGCGGCTGCTTTCCCAGCCCATCCTGGCGCAGAAGCTGAAGGCTGATGGCGTGCGCTACATCGTGTGGATCGATGGGCAGACCAGCAACGACACCAGCGGCAGCTTCACCTGCAGCATCTCCCCGGCCGGTGCAGGCTGCTTCGGCTTCGTCACGAACGACAAGGACGCCTCGTACGAAGCCCAGGTGTGGGACCTGAACAACCTGCAGACGGCGGGCAAGATCACATCGGAGGCCAACGGCACGGACTACTACCCGATGGTGGTGGTACCCATCCCCATCCGGGCACCGGTGTTCGGCACCGCCTGCAGCGGCCTCGCAGACAACCTTCGCTCCTTTCTGACCGGCGGCGAAGCGGGCCTGACCGGCGGCGAAGCGGGCACAGCGGCCAGCGTGGTACCGGCGCCGGGTTGAGCGCTGGCCGTTTCAGGCCTTGCGAATCACCACCACCTCGCCCTCGAAGCGCTTCGGCTCTACCGCATACCACTCGGTGCAGGTCACCTTGAAGCGCCGGTTCGCGGCCAGCTTCTCGCACAGCTTGTAGAACGGCGCGCGGCCCGGATCCGTGAGCACCACGCGCTGGGCGCCGGCCTGCAACGCGCGCTGTATCAGCCCGTGCAGCGGCTCGATGAGCTTGTTCCAGAAACAGATATCCGAGCCGATGACGGTGTTGACCCCCGCAAGGTCGCGCCGCATGAGCGTCTGGAAGCTGTGTACCTTCGGCTCGATGGTGACGCCGTTGAGCGTGGCCATCGCCTCCATGTAGGGGAACACCTTGTCGTCGATGTCCGTGCCGATCACCCGTGCACCGAACTGCTTCGCGCAGAAGATGCCGGCCGGTGCCCAGCCGCAGCCGACCTCGATCACCGTCGCACCCTTCTTCAGGGGATGCTCGCGCAGGTAGTCCATGAGCAGGTAGCTCGCGCCCCAGGTTCGCGTGCCATGGGCAATCGGATCGCTGATCCTGCGCAAGCGCCGCACCTCGCGGTGAGCGACGCCGAGGATATGCACCCCGTAGGCTTCGGTGATGTGGGCCTCGGGCGGCGGCGTCAGGCGCGGCATGGGATGCGAATCCTGCTGGCGAACATGGCCGGCCATGGTAGCGATCGCCTCCGGGCGATGCACGGACGCAGGCGCGCCCTGCGCCATGCGGCGCACGGCGATCGATCACTCGAGCAAGCCCGCGACGCCGCGGGACAGCGCGCCACACTGCCATCCGATGGGGACGCTGCCTTGAACCGAATACCCTAGTAAATTACTCTGGCATTGCGGTCAGGCGCGTCATGCGGGGCTCCCGGACAGAGACGTCCACCGCCCGCTCGACGTTGTCACAGCCACCATCGCCCCACTCAACCGCGTACTGACGACTCGCCATCATGACTTCCGCGAACGAGTTGCTCGACGATCGCCTTGCCCGTGGCTACACCGCCGGGTTCAGCACCGATGTCGAATCCGAGACCATCCCGCCTGGGCTCGACGCCAGCGTCGTGCGCGAGATCTCGCGCCGCAAGAACGAGCCCGAGTGGCTCACGGAGTGGCGCCTGCAGGCCTTCGCCCACTGGCAGACGCTGACCGAGCCCGAGTGGGCGCACCTGCACTACAAGCCGGTGGCCTTCCAGGAACAGAGCTATTTCTCCGCACCGCGCAGCCAGGCCGGTCC
>SXGT01106321.1_pt1 | contig 19748 bp, 16 predicted proteins | sample 3176221 | NCBI WGS metagenome assembly SXGT01 (sample SAMN11356862, study PRJNA531348) | freshwater metagenome | isolation source: freshwater sample F1-120 | place: China: Fuxian Lake, Yuxi | collected 2017-12-25
AGTCGGGGTCGGTGTAGTAGACCAGCGGACCCTTGGTCCCGAGTTTGGTCGCGAAGGCCTTCTGCGCGTTGCTCGGGCCGTCCTTCTTGACGCGGCCGCGGTCGTTCGCGATCGCCTCGTGGAACAGCTCGTCCTTCGAGAGGTTGTACTTGTAGGAGACGCTCTTGAGCCCGAAGAGCAGCTCGAGCTCGGCCTTGAAGTCGGCCTGCGGGGCCTGGGTCGTGGTCGTCATGGAGTTTTTGGGTAGGGCCCCGCGCGCCGCCGGGAGGTCTCCCGACGGTTCCGGGGGCAGGGTTTGCAAGCGCAAGAGCGTACACCACCGCGCGCCCGCTCAGGGCCCCCCGCCGTGGCGCGACTTTGGAACAGACTTCGCACGCTCTTCACGGGGCCTTCAGGAGCATGGATGAACTTGCCGAAGCCGTCGCAGGTCCTTGCGGAGCGCCAAGTAAGGGCGAGCGGTGCCAGCCCCCCACCCCGGGGCGCCCCCGCCCCGCCGCTCCGGCGCGAGACCCTACGCACCCCACCATGACCCCCGCCGCCGAAACCATGCACGCCTGCCCGCGCTGCTACCAGACCCTTCGCCCCGCCCAGAGCCGCCCCGAGGAGGGCGCCGCGGCGCTCCTGCTCGCCTGCCCGGAGAGCTACTGCGACTACGTGCTCGTGCTCACCCACGAGGAGCGCTTCAGCGCCCGCAAGTGGAGCTGGCCCGACCTGTTCCGCACGAGCAAGCGCGCCGCGGGCTGAGTCGGGCGCACTAGCGATGCGCGGGCTGGCGCTGCGCGTACCAGTCGAGAGTCGCGCGCAGGCCGTCGCGCCATGACATGCGTGGCTCGTAGCCGAGCAGCGCCCGCGCGCGCTCGAGCGAAGCCAGCGAGTCGCGCACGTCCCCCTCGCGCGACGGCGCGAACTGGGGTTCGAGGTGAGAGCCGAGCTCGGCCGCCATGGCGCGGTAGAGTTCGAGGAGCGAGATCGAGGCGCCGGCGCCGACGTTGATGACGCTGCCCGCGGGCACGTCGCGCTCCATGGCCAGCAAGTTGGCCTGCACGATGTTGTCGACGTAGGTGAAGTCGCGCGTCTGGCCGCCGTCGCCGAAGATCGTCGGGGCGCGGCCGTCGAGCAGCGCGCGCGCGAAGATCGCGATCACGCCGGTGTAGGGGCTGTCGTCGCGCTGGCGCGGCCCGAAGACGTTGAAATAACGCAGCGCGACCGTGTGCATGCCGTGCACGTGCCCGTAGGCCGCGAGCAGGTGCTCGCCCGCCACCTTGCCGGCCGCGTAGGGCGAGAGCGGCGAGGGCGTCATGGTCTCGACCTTGGGCAGCGTGGGCGTGTCTCCGTAGGCCGCCGAGGAGGCCGCGAACACGAAGCGTCGCACGCCGTGGGCACGACAGCCCTCGAGCAGCCGCAGCGTGCCCATCACGTTGACTTCGTAAGAGCGCAGGGGCTGCGCCACGCTCTGGGGCACGGACACCTGCGCGGCCTCGTGGAACACGCCTTCGACGCCGGCGCAGGCCGCGGTCACGACCTCCGTGTCGGCGAGGTCCGCGACCCACAGCTCCACCTGCGCCCCGCTCCCCCGCTCGCCCGCGCCCACGTGCGCGAGGTTCTCGCGCAGGCCAGTCGAGAGGTTGTCGAGCACGCGCACGCGATGGCCCCGCGCGACAAGGCCCGTGACAAGGTGCGAGCCGATGACCCCGGCGCCGCCGGAGACGAGGTAGTGAGCCATGCGCAGGGATGCTAGCCGCGAACCGACCTTCGGCCAGCCGAGGTCCCGCTCTGGAGGCCTCCCCGCCGCCGTGCCCGTCAGATTACGACTCGGGCCCGTCGTTTCCGGCGGGCCCGAGTCAGGAGAAGAAGAGCAACCAGCAGTCGGCAGTGACAGTCAGGTCGAAACCATCCCAAGGACTGTCATCCAGCCGTCGTCGCGACCCTTGTCAGTCCCCCATCCCCGGTGACCTCACACGCCGCGACGATGTAAAAAGCCAAGCCGCCCGGCCGAGCGAACGCGCCCGCTCAAGAAAATCCCGAGCCCAGCGTCGAGTTCGCCCCCACGTCGATCCGGGAGCTCGTTCTTGGCGCAGTGCTTGGGAGCGCAGCTTCAGCGGTTGGTCGGGGCGGGGGGCGTTGCGGGAGGCGGGGCGGAGGGAGCGAGGACGCGGGAGTGGAAGTTCCAGAAGCGGCGGTCGAGGGCGGAGAGCAGGGCGTCGGGTTCGTGGCGGATGCCGGGGACTTCGAGGTACTCGTGCGGGATGGCGAGCTGCTCGAGACGCTCGTGGAAGCTGCGGTTGAACTCGAGCGTGGAGTCGCGCGCGCCGATCACGATGCGCAGCGGTAGCTGCTGCACGGCGGCGCGGTGGTGCTCGGCGAGCTGCCAAGGGCTCGCGGCGCGGTAGCGCTCGAGATCGCCCCACACGCTCGCGAGCAGGTGGTCGCGCTGGGCGGCGCCGCGGTCCTCGGAGACCTCGAACTCGGGATGCAGCGGTCCGGCGCCGAGCATCGATACGGCGCCGAAGAGCTCGCTGTGCACGAACCCGAGCCGGCCCGCGCCGTAGCCGCCCATGCTGAAGCCCTCGAGGATGCGACCCGCGCGCTCGGCCCGGGTGCGGTAAACGCGATCGACCTCGGGGAGCAGCTCCTCGATGAACACGGTCTCGACCGGCGCACGACCATCGTGGGAGTCGCACCACATGCCGTTGGGGAGGCCGTTGGGAAACACGACGATCACGGGCGGCAGGTCGCCGGAGCGAACGGCCGCGTCGAAGCGCGCGGCGACCGGGGCGATGCCCGCGCCGCCGCCGCCCGAGCCGTGCAGCCAGTAGACGACCGGGAAGCGCCGCTCGCGCTCGGCGTCGTACTGCGGGGGCGTGTAGACGTGGTAGCTCACGACCGCCTTGGCGGCCGCGCTGTCGAAGGTGCGGAAGTCGACGCGCGGCGCGCGCGCGGCCGGAGTGACCCACGGCAGGGTCGAGTCCGCGGCAGCGGGGCGCGACTCGCGCGGGGCGACGGGGCGCGACGGGCGCACGGGCGCGCGCTCGGGGCCGAGCTCGAGCAGCTGGCGCAGGAACGGCTCGTCCTCGAAGCCGCGACCGCCCTGATCCATCTCGGCGAAGCGCACGATCACGAGCGCGCGCTGCGGCACGAGGTACAGGCGCTGCTTGCCCGCACCCGCGGCCTGCGCGATGCGTAGCGGCGTCCCGTCGGCGGCCCGCAGCCCGCGGAATTCGCGCGCGTCGACCGGAACGATCGCGCCATCGGCCGCCGACACGCCCGTGCCCGGCGCGTCGTTCGTCAGCCACCACGTGAGGCCGTACTGGCCGTTGGCGGCGCTCGGCACGAAGCAGGCCTCGAGCGCGTCGCGCCCGATCACGGCCACGCGCTCGAGGCTCCCGTCGTCCTTGGCGCGCTCGATCGTGCAGCCGAGCCGCACGAACTCGCCGAAGCGCGCCCACTTGCGGGCGGTGAGGTGCGCGCCGCCGGGCAGGTTGGGCTGGCCCTTCGCGTCGAGAGCGAAGCACTCGCGCGGCAGAGCGAGGCCCGCGGGCTCGAACACGCGCGCGCGCATGTAGTCCCAGTAGGTCTTCTCCGCGCGCTCCGATGCCGCGAGCTTGCGCGTGAGCACCGCGCCCCAGGCGTAGAAGTGCGACGGACCGTAGCGGAACAGGCGGCCGGGATCGCGCGTGATCGGCACGCCGAGCACCGCGCCGTACCAGTCCTCGGGCACGCGCTCGCGCGAGCCGCCGCGCAGGCGCCCGGCCATGTCGTTCAAGGGGCCGAGGTCGCGGATGCCGTAGCCCGGGCGACCGAAGAGCTCGCTCTCCGGCTCGAGGCCCGAGGAGAGGTCGAGCAGGGAGCGCACGGTCATGCGCGCGGCACGCGGGTTGTCCTTCCACTCGACGAGCGTGTCGACGACCGGCTCCTCGAGTTTCACGAGCCCGTCCGTCACCGCCGCCGCGGCGACGATCCCGCAGAAGCTCTTTGTGCCGCTCGCGAGCGCGTGCGGCCGTTCTGCGCTCCAGCCATTCGCATAGCGCTCGAACACGATCTGCCCCGCATGCAGCACGAGCACCGCGCGCCCCGAGAAGCGCTCGCTGTAGCTCGCCGCCGCCTCCATGGCCTCCTTCGATGGCGCGCTCGTCTCCGGAGGCGGCAGCTCCAGAAAGCGCTGGGGGGCGCTGGTCGCGGGCACGGGCGTCGCGGGCGCTTGCGACGGGGCGAGCGGCGCGACCTGCCCGGGCTCCCGAGCGATCAAGGTGAGAACGGCAAGGAGGGCGAGCATGGCCATGGTCTAGGAAACCCGGCGGCCCGGCGCGAGTTCCGCTAGCAGTGCGTGGAGATGCGCGGGGCGCGGCCGGCGAGGGTGGCGTCGTAAAGGGCATGGATGCCCTGCACCTCGCGGGCGATCGACCAGCGCTCGACGACGTGGGCGCGCGCGCGGGCTCCCATGGCGGCGAGCTCGTCGGGGCGGGCGATCAGGCGCTCGAAGGCGACGGCGAGAGCGCGCGCGTCGCCGGTCGGCACGATGTCGCCGTTGTGGCCGGGCACGATCAGCTCGGGAAAGCAGCCCTCGCGCGAGGTGAGCGCAGCGGCGCCGCTCGCCATGGCCTCGAGCGGCGTGAGGCCGAAGCCTTCGGAGCGCGGCACGGCGACGCACAGGCTGACGCGCTGGTACCAGCGCTTGATCTCGCGGAACGGCAGGTCGCCGAGGAACACCACGCGCTGCTCGAGCCCAGCGGCGCGCACCTTGGCCTTGAGCGCGTCGAGCCAGCGCTCCTCGCCCGGCTGGCACAGGCCGGTGAGCACCGCGGTACAGCGCGGATGGCGCGGCAGGACCTCGCACACGGCGTCGATGAAGAGATCCGTGCCCTTGCTCGGGCGGATGCGGCCGAAGATGCCGATGGCGAAGTCTCCGGGCAGGCCCGCTTCGCGCCAGGCGGCCGCGCGATCGACGGGCGGCGCGAATTCCTCGATGTCGACGCCGTGCGGCACGACCGCGGAGTGCCAGTCGAGGAAGGCCGCGGCGCGTGGCGTCACCGCGATCACGGCATCGGAGCGATCGACGAAGAAGCGCCAAAATGCGCCGTGGCGACGCGGGGTCGGGCTCGTGTAGACGAGCTTCCAGCGCTGGCGCAGCACATCGCGCAGGAACACGCCGACGATCTGCTCGGGCGCGCGCCGCGAGTGCCAGATGCGGTGCGTGCCGCGCGGCGGCGCGCTCCAGCCCTCGCGCAGCACCTGCGCGAGGGAGAGCGTGCCTCCGACGCCCATGCAAGCGCGGTCGAGGAACGCCACCGCACGCTGGCGCTGCTGGAGCGGCACGAGCGCGCGCATCGTCGCCGCCACACCCGCGTAGCCGCGGCTCAGGTTGGCGACGAGCACCTCGGTCTCGCGCAGGGAGCTGGGCGTCGTCATGGCGTGAGAGAGCTTCGCGTCCGGCGGCGCGCGCGGCAACCGCGAACGCAACGAGCCCCGCGGCGCGCGTGCGTCGCGGGGCTCGTGCGCGCTGAAAACAGCCGAGGAATCAGGCTCCGAACAGGCCCGTCTTCTTCGACTTGCGCAGCTCCTTCTCGTCGATCCAGATCACCTCGCCCGACTCGATGTTCACGATCTCGAGGGTGAACTTGTAGTAGACGTCGTCGGTCTTGCGGCCAGCGTCCTCGACGTTGCGCTCCTTCGACTTCTCGATCGAGCGCAGGTTGCCGTACATCACCGCGTCGGCGCCGATCTGCTTGCCGAACTGGCGAATCAGGTTCGGATCGACGCGGCCGGACTCCATCTGAAAGCGCACCTGCGAGCCGAGCTCGTCTTGGCCTTGGTTGGACGCGGCGAGGCGGAAGCGGCCCGACTTGAGCAGCGCGGTGCGGATCGAGTCGGTGATGCTCGAGGTGTCGATGTGCTCGCTGGTGCGGTTGTTGACGTTGCCGGTGAGCAGCACGACGCGCTTGTCTTCGCCCTTCCCCGAGTGGTCGATGTACTGCAGGTTCGGGCTCGTGAGCAGCGACTGCACCATGGCGTCGGCCATCGACTGCAGGTCGGTCGAGCCGAACTTCATGTTGACGGTCTCGACCTTGTTCGGGTCGTCGTACTGGATCGACGAGCAGGAGCCGAGGGCGAGCGTGGAGAGGGCAAGGGCGAGGAGCGGCTTGTTCATGGTGTGGGCAGCGGCGTAGGAGAAAGATGTTCGTGGGTGCTCACTGGACTTCGTCGCGCGAGCCGACCTGCAATTGCCAGCTGACGGCTTCGGGGCTCGGCGCGACCATTTGAATCGTCTTGGAAGCGGAGCCGGCAAGGCGCTCCGGCTCCCAGTACTGCGGGATGTAATTGATCTTGAGACCTGCGCGGTCGTACCACTCGACGCTCCACTGGAACGCGAGCGGCGTCGTGCGGCGGTTCTTGAGCTCGAGCTGCACGACCATCAGGCCGTTCTTCTCGGCCTTGACGATGTCGCGCATCTCGAGTGCGGCGTTGAGCAGCGCGTTGCCGACCTCGGTGCCCTTGCCGTCGTAGCGGTTGGCCGAGCCCGAGCGTGCAGCGGTGCAGGCGACGAGCGGAAGGAGCGCGAGCGAGAGCGGAAGGAGGCGGTTCTTCATGGCGTGACTCAGGGTTGAGGTGTGGTCGGGGCGGCGGCGATGGTCTCGCCGCCGACGGAATGGGCGTGGATGCGCGGACCGAGCGTGCGCGCGAGAATCACGAGCGTCTCGCCGGCCGCGAGACGGATGGTGCCGAGGGAGACGCTATCGCCGCCGACGGCACGCAGGCGAATCACGTGCTCGCCCGGGGCGACCCACATGCGCGCGGCGTGCCACGCGGAGGGCAGCGTGAACCAGCAGCGCGTGTCGGCACGCTCGGTGGCCGCGGTGAGCAGCGAGCCGAGGAGCAGCGCAGCGACTCCGGCCGCGTCGCCGTTGTTGCGCCGCACGCTTTCGGCCACCGCATGGGTCGCGATCAGCTTCATGGCGCCGCGCAGGGCCGAGCGCGCGGCGAGCCAGCCCATGCGGTCCTCGAGGTTGCGCGCGGCGACGTCGTTGACGTTCTCGACCTGCGAGGTGCGCAGCGGAGCGCCGTCGTCGACCACGAGCTCGAAACTGCTGGCGAGACCGGGGCGAGGCACGAAGCGCGGCACGCTGAACTGCGCGAGGCCCGCGGGCGTCATCAGCGCGACCGTGTCCTCGACCTTGTAGGGCCCGAGGCCGAGTCCGCCGAGCACCACGATCGAGGCGGCGTCCTGCGGCAGCTTCGAAGGCTCGCCGAAGCGCTCGACGAGGCCCGGCAGCTCGTCGTCGTAGCGCAGGCGCGTCGCGATGCGCACCAGCGCGCGGCCGGCGAGCTCGAGGCCGAGCTCCTTTCCCGCCATGCGCTTGTAGTCGATGAAGGCCTCGTCGTAGCGGCCCTGCAGCTCGTAGCTGATCGCGGAGAGCAGGTGCCCGAAGCCGCCGGCGGCGTACGTCTTCTGGTACAGCCCCTCCTCGGTCTCGAGCAGCTTGTTGGCGCGCCGCGTCTCGACGTACACCCCGTCGAGGTTGCCGCGCGCGAGGTAGGTGAGCGCGAGCGCGTTGTGCACCTGCACGCGCTCGTAGCCCTCGCCCTGGTAGTCCTTGACGCCCTCGTTGATCACCAGCGACCCGACGGCCTCGCCGAGGTTCGCCGGGCCGATCAGAGCGCGCTCCTCGAGCTCGCGCACCGCTTCCACGGCGCCGTCGAGCGCGCGCTGGGCCTCGTCCCAGTTGCCGCGCGTGAGCTCGACCATGCCGACCTCGGCCCCGCGCAGGAAGGGCGAGCTGATCGCGCGCGTGTCCTCCAAGCCGGTGCGCGCCTCGTCGAAGCGCCCGGCCTCGAACTGCCCCACGGCGGCGAGATGGCGCGCGGTGGTCGAGACGCAGCTCGCGGCGAGGGCAGCGAGGCCCAACGCGAGAGCGAGCAGCTGGCGGGGCTGCGGAGAGACGGGCGGGCGAGACATGGGGTGCGAAGCGGGGTCTCGAGGGGGACGCACCGGCGCCCGAGGCTGGCCGAGGCAGGGCAAGACGAGTGCCAAGCCCTGAAGTGGCCTTGGGGGCGCGCGCGGGAGGCCCGCGCGCCCCTCGGCGGGGACGCGTGTCCTCTATAGACTGCAAACTCCGCGCTCCGTTCTCCACGGTCCGCTGGTCGCAGGCCGAACGCTCCGCGTGCGGCCCACCCGCCCCAACCGCCCGCCCCTCCATGCACCAGCCGAGCCTGATCGACGAGGGCCCGAAGGCCGCCGCGACCACGCCGATGATGGCGCAGTACCTGCGGGCCAAGAAGGAGCAGCCGGGCGCGCTGCTCTTCTTCCGCATGGGCGACTTCTACGAGCTCTTCGGGGAGGACGCGGTCACCGCCAGCCGCGAGCTCGGCATCACGCTCACCTCGCGCGACAAGGGCACGCAGGCGCTCCCCATGGCCGGGGTGCCGGTCAAGGCCCACGAGGCCTACCTGATGCGGCTCGTCCGCAAGGGCTTCAAGGTCGCGATCTGCGAGCAGATGGAGGACCCGCGAACGGCGAAGGGCCTCGTCGATCGCGCGATCGTGCGCGTCGTCACCGCCGGGACGATCACCGAGGAGGAGGCGCTCGACGCGCGCGCCAACAACTTCCTCGCGGCGCTGCACGTGCAGGGTGCGAAGGCCGGCCTCGCGTGGGTCGACGTCTCGACCGGGCGCTTCCTCGTGAGCGAGGTACCCGCGCGCGACGTCGAAGGCGAGCTGGGGCGCATCGGGCCGGCGGAGGTGCTGTGCGCGACGACGCTCGGCGAGCGCGCGCCGGAGATCGCCGAGTCTCTCGAGCGCATGCAAGGACTGTGTCGCAGCGAGCGCGAGGAGTGGCGCTTCGAGCGCGCCACGGCTCTGCGCGCGCTCTCACGGCACTTCAAGGTGCAGACCATCGAGGGCTTCGGGCTCGAAGAAGACTCGCTCGCCGTTCCGGCCGCGGGCGCGCTGATCGAGTACCTCGAGGAGACGCAGCGCTCGGCGTGCGAGCACGTGCGGCGCATCGAGAAGGTCGAGACGTCCGAGTTCCTCGTGCTCGACCGCGCGACGCGTTCGTGCCTCGAACTCGTCGTCACCCAGCGCGAGGGTCGCACCGAGGGCACGCTGCTCGAGGCGCTCGACGCGACGCTCACGCCCATGGGCGGGCGACTGCTGCGCGCGTGGCTGCTCGCGCCGCTGCGCCAGCCCGAGGCGATCCTGCACCGTCAGCGCGGCGTCGCGGAGTTCGTCGAGGGGCCGTTTCTGCGCGAGGACGTGCGCGAGCTCCTGCGCGGCGTGCTCGACATCGAGCGCCTCGTCGCCAAGGTCTCGACCGGCCGCGCCAACGCGCGCGATCTCGTCGGACTCGCCAACTCGCTCGCGCTCGTGCCGCAGCTGCGTGCCAAGCTCGAGGCGGTCTACTCGAAGGTCCTCGGAGAGCTGCTCGCGCGGCTCGACCCGCTCGAGGACGTCAGCGCGCGCATCCAGCGCACGCTGGTCGACGCCCCGCCGCTGTCCCTGAAGGACGGCGGCATGGTGCGACCGGGCTTCTCCGCGGAGCTCGACGAGCTCGTTCAGATCGCCGGCGACGGCAAGACGTGGATGGCGCGCTTCCAGGCCGACGAGGTCGCGCGCACGGGCATGGCGGGCTTGAAGGTCGGTTTCAACTCGGTCTTTGGCTACTACCTCGAGGTGCCGCGCGGGCAAGTCGACCGCGTGCCCGAGAGCTACATCCGCAAGCAGACCGTCAAGAACGCCGAGCGCTACATCACGCAAGAGCTCAAGCAGTTCGAGGACAAGGTGCTGAAGGCCGAGGAGCGCTCGCGCGACCTCGAGTACCAGATCTTCGGCGACCTGCGCGACGAGGTCGCGCGCCATGTCGGGCGCATCCTCGACACCGCCGACGCGCTCGCCAGCGTCGACGTGCTCGCCGGCCTCGCCCAGCGCGCCGTCGAGAATCGCTACGTCGCGCCGCAGCTCGACAATGGCGAGCTGCTCTCGATCGAGGACGGGCGCCACCCCGTGATCGAGCGCATGACGGGCGGCTCCAGCTTCGTGCCCAACGACAGCGTGCTCGACCGCGACGCGCGGCGCGTGACGATCCTCACCGGTCCTAACATGGCCGGCAAGTCGACCTACATCCGCCAGACGGCCCTGATCGTGCTGCTCGCGCAGGTCGGCTCGTTCGTCCCGGCGCGCAAGGCCAAGATCGGCGTCGTCGATCGCATCTTCACGCGCGTCGGCGCCGCGGACGACATCAGCCGCAACGCCTCGACGTTCATGGTCGAGATGGTCGAGGTCGCGAACATCCTGAACAACGCCAGCGCGCGATCGCTGGTCGTGCTCGACGAGGTCGGGCGCGGCACGAGCACCTTCGACGGCCTCGCGCTCGCGTGGTCGATCGTCGAGCACATCCACAACCGCATCGGCTGTCGTACGCTGTTCGCGACCCACTACCACCAGCTGGTCGAGCTCGCGACGCGTCTCCCGGGCGTGTGCAACAAGTCCGTCGCCGTGCGCGAGTACCAGGACGAGATCGTGTTCCTGCACAAGATCGTCGATGGCGGCACCGCCCGCTCCTACGGCATCCACGTCGCGCGCCTCGCCGGCGTGCCCGCAGAGCTGCTCGAGCGCGCGCGCTCGATCCTGCGCGATCTCGAGGCCGACAACGAGGACTTGGTGCCGCGCATCTCGTCCCACGCCGGCGGCGCCAAGGACTCCACGGGCCAGCTGTCGCTGTTCGGAACGCCGCCCTCGAAGGTCGAGGCCGCCCTCGTGCGTCTCGATCCCGACCAGCTGACGCCGCTGCAGGCGCTCAACGAGCTGCAGCGGCTGCGCGCCATGCTCGGCGACGCGTGACGCGCATGGCGCGGCTCGTCTTCAGCTACCGCAATCCCGGTCGCTACGCGTTCAACGTGCTCGCGGGCGCTCTCGTTGACGAGCTCGCGCAAGGCGGCTTCGAGCTTGTGCTCGCGCGCACTTCCGCGGAACTCGAGCGCGCGGTCGCCGCCCCGGTCCAGAGTGGCGAACCGACGCTCGTCGCGTGGAGTTTCTACTCGCCGAGCTTCCCCGAGTGCGCTGCGGAACTCGCGTGGCTGCGCTCACGCGTGCCGCAGGGCTGGCTCTCTCTCGCCGGCGGCGTGCACGCCACGGCCGAGCCCGCGGAAACGCTCGCCGCCGGCTTCGATTTTGGGGCCGTCGGCGAGGGCGAACACGTGATCGTGGCTGTCGCACGCGCCCTGCGCGCCGCGGGCGATCTCGATGCGCTCACGCAGGCGCTGCGATCGCTCCGCGGGCTGTCGCACGGCACTTCGAGCGGCGTCGCGAGCGCCGGGCGCGGCGAGAGCATCGCCGAACTCGACGCCTTCGCGCCCTTCGTGCCCGCGCGGCGCCTGTTCGGTCCGATCGAGATCACGCGCGGCTGCATCTATGCCTGCAAGTTCTGTCAGACACCGTTCCTCGCCAAGGCGCGCTTCCGCCATCGCTCGCCGGCGAATATCGCCCACTGGGCGGGCGAGATCACGCGCGCCGGACTACGCGACGTGCGCTTCGTGTCCCCCACCTCGCTCTCCTACGGCTCGCTCGACGAGAGCGTGAATCTCGCGGCGATCGAGGAGCTGCTCGCGCGCGTGCGCGAGGCCATCGGCCGAGCGAGCCGTATGTTCTTCGGCACCTTTCCGAGCGAGGTTCGACCGGAGCACGTGACGCCCGAGGCGCTCGCCCTGCTGCGCCGCTATGTCGACAACGACAACCTCGTGATCGGTGGCCAGTCCGGCAGCGAACGCGTGCTGCGCACGAGCCACCGCGGCCACGACGTCGAAGCCATCGTGCGCGCCGTGCGCACCTGCGCCGAGCACGGCTGGAAGGCCAACGTCGACTTCCTGCTCGGGCTGCCGGGCGAGGAACCCGACGACGTCGCCGCCACGCTCGCGCTCGTCGAGCGCCTCGTCGATCTCGGAGCCAAGGCGCATGCACACACCTTCATGCCGCTGCCGGGCACGCCGTTCCGACGCGAAGCTGCTGGCGCAGTCGCCGAGCCCGTCCGCAAGCGCATCGAATTCTTCGAGGGCTCGGGCGCCCTGTTCGGCCAGTGGCGCAAGCAGGAGACGATCGCGAGGCAGCTCGCGGAGCGCCGCAGTCACCGAGCGACCTCGATGCCGAACACGAAGGCACGGCCGTGAGCGCGCGCCCCGCGCCCCTCGCGAGGTGCGGAACGCGCGCTCGACCGCGATGCTACGGACAGACCGTGTTGGCGCGCCGCGGCGTGGCGCAGTCGGCGTTCGACGGACTGACCATGCTGATCCCGCTGCACCAGTTGGCGCCGTCATCGTTGGAGACGAGGTCGACGAGCGCGCGGTCGAGTGACAACGACTTGCCGGGCGTGTCGGGCCAGAAGATGCCGTCGTCATAGCTCACCGAGTCGACGAGCAGGCCCTGCGGATCGACGAGCTGGATCGAGTCTGCGCCGTTGGCGAGCGTGAAGCTGCTGTACTTGTAGTCGACACCGATGCCGCCATTGGTGGCGGTATTGGCGTTGATGCCGAGCACGAAGTACGAACGCGAGGGCACGAGCAACGGGCCGCTCGCCGACTGGATCACGTGGTTGTTGCCCGTGCCGTCAGTCAGGAGCCAACCGGACAGGTCGACGGCCTGCGGCGACAGGTTGCGCACCTCGAACCACTCGCCCGAGGCATCGGACACGGCCGTGGGGTCCTTCATGATCTCGGTGATCACGAGCGAGCCGGCGCCGAGCGACAGCGCCGGACCCTGCGGGAACGAGCCCACGGAGGGAATCGTCAGCGAGAGCCTTGCGCGAGCACCCGACGGACGACGCAGGCGACACGTCGCGCGCACCGGGGACGGGGCGCGCCAGTTGCGCTGCACGATGCGCGCGTTGCCGCTGCCGTCGAGGCGCACGAGCGAGCGCGTCGGCGGCGCGTGCTCGCTGTCGAACGACAGCAGCGCCCACCCGAAGGCCTCACCGCCGCGCACCTCGAGCGCGAAGCCGCGCTGCACGGGGCTCGCGCCGAAGGCGAGCTCGAATTCGAGCTCGCGTGTGCCCGCGAGCTGGTGAGCCAAGGGCTCGAGTCGGTCCTCGTAGGCCGCGTCCTCGAGCTCCGCCAGCTGCGGTCCCCGGACCTCATCCCCATGGAACGAAACACCGATAGCCGCCAGCGCGGCCAACCAACCTGCCTGCATGGATCTCCTCGCTTCTTTTCCGGCGAAGAAGGCCCGCCGCGCGCCTCCGTGGCCCGCCGCGTCCCCTCGCTCGCCCCTCCGTCGCTTGGGACGCGCACTGGTCGCGGGGCAAGCGCGAGAAAAGCGGACCAGAAACTCAGCCGGGCGATTGGCACCGGCAAGGGGGCCCGCAACGCACAGTCACGCTGCCCCCCGTATCCGGCTTTCGGTGCTAGGCTTCTGATCTCACGTGAGACTTATTGCTCGTTTCCGATCCCACGATGTTCCACAAATCCAAGTCCAAATAGGAATCGCGACCATGCTTCTCCGTCTCGTGCACCTGCCCACCGCACTTGCGCTCGCCGCGTTTGCGAGTGCGCAGGAATTCAACATCGATTTCAATGCCGCTGCCGGAAGCCCCTCGGCTAGCTACGGCGCCGCCGCGGGCCAGCCCGGCACGTGGAACGCTGTCCCCGCTGTCGTCTCGAGCACGGCCGTGGCGCCCACGCCGCTTGTGAACACGGGCGGCGTTGCGACTACCGTCGGCGTGCGTCTGCAGGGCGGCGGCGCGTTCTCGTCGGGCTACAACGGCATCGGCAACGTTAGCTGGGACAACCCTTCGACCACCGGCGACGACGGCGCGCTGATGGACGATATCGTCGACGTCGGAGGCGGCTTTCCGACGGGCCCGGTCTCCCAAGTGCGCGTGCGCATCAACGGCCTCGCCACCAAGCTGTACGACATCTACACCTACAGCTTCGCGCCCGACAACTATCTGCCCGGCAACGGCGGCTCCCCGTGGCAGACCAATGTCGAGGTGATCGGCTCGGCCGATGGCGTCCAGTCCGTCGGCGCGCTGGACTGGCCGGCTGCGGGCCACACGCACCTCGAGACCTACGCCAAGCACACGGTCCTCGTGACCGCCGGCACTCCGCTTGACATCTTCGTCACGGCCGGCACTCCCAACCTCGGCTTCGGCTCGCTCAACGGCATCCAGATCGTCGAGTCCGTGCCTCCGCCGGTGAACTTTTGCACCTCGGGCACGAGCACGAACGGCTGCGCTCCGCTCCTTGCGGCGAGCGTCAACCCCAACGTGGCGTTGAACAACAATTGCCTGCTCTCCGTCGCCAACCTCGAAGGCCAGAAGACGGGCTTGATCTTCTACGGCATCAACAACACCAGCTTCGTCCCGCAGGCTTGGGGCAGCGGCTCGAGCTTCCTGTGCGTGAAGGCTCCGACCCAACGCACGATCACGCTCCCGACCGGCGGCATCGCAGGCCTGTGTGACGGCTCGATGCTGCTCGACTTCGGCGCCTACCAGCTCGCCAGTCCGGGCGCACTGGGCCAGCCCTTCGTGGCGGGGAACAAGGTGTATGCGCAGGCGTGGTACCGCGACCCGCCGGCCCCGAAGACCACCAACCTGTCGAACGGGGTGGAACTCACCTTCGTTCCGTAAGCGCGCCTCACAGTCGCGCTACCACCTTCCACCAGCGCACTGCCTGCGGCAGTGCTCGGGGGATTCCTCTCAGGAGACGCCTAGGCGTCTCCTGAGCTTTTTTGCAGCCGCCGGAGAAACAGGGCAGCGGCAACGGGCGCGACTGCGAGAGTTGCGCGGCACTCAGGGAGCGGGACGTTCGGCGCGCTCGCGCAGGCGCTCGCGGATCTGAAAGGTCACGAGGCCCTTGCGGGCGGCGCGGGGCGCGGGGAAGCGCTCGAACGCGCGGAAGAGGCCCTGCGCGGCGGCGGACCAGTCGCCCTCCGCCTGCTCGGGCCAAGGGATCACGGCGATCGGGGTCGGAGCGTTGCGGTCGGCGAGGATCGCGGCGCTCAGCGCTTCCTCGCGCACGAAGAACGCGTCGCCGAAGCGCACGATCGAGCGGTTGAGTGGCGAGCTGCCGGTGCGCGTGCCGGCCCAGCCCTCGCGCGCACCCTCGAGGCCGCCTTCCTCGAAGCCAGCACGCAGGCCGCGCCAGCCGCCGCGCGCAAGCGCCGGCAATGCGGCGTGCGCGAACGAGCGCAAGCTCCAGCCGTGCAGGGCCACGCAGCCGCCGAGGTTGCGCACCAGCGGCGCCATGAAGGCGTGCTCGGGAGCGTCGTCGACGCAGTACAGAACCTGCTCGAACTGCTTGGGCACCAGCGCGCTCGCCGGCCGCGTCGGCACGCCAAACCAGTCGGCGCCCTCGCGGCCGCGCTCGACGAACACGGCCACTTCCGCGTGGTCCCACAGCTCGCGCCCGAGCGAGCGCACGGCCTGCGCATGCGCCCCCGGAGCGTCCCAGGGCACCGTCACCAGAGCGAGCTTCACGCGCCCGCGGTCAGGATCTCGACGCCGTCCGGCCCGAGATAAAGCGAGTGCTCGGTCTGCGCGACCATCACGCCGTCGGCTTCCACGAGCGGCGGGTAGCGCATCAGCGAGCCCTGCCGCGCGAGCTTGGCGAGCGTGTCCTCGACGACCTCCGGATCGCGGTGACGGAAGTAGCGCCGCGCGATCGGGAGCCCGCGCCACGCCTCGATGTCGCGCAGCATGTCCTTGTCGAGGCCCTTCGCCTTCATCGGCGGGCGGACCATCATGAACACCTCGGCCTTGCCGCGCTCGACGATGTAGCCCTTGCCCGTGCAAGCGAAGGGCTCGATCGCGAACACCATGCCCTGCTTCAGGCGCCCTCCGCCGGCCTCGCCTTGGTTGGGGATCTGGGGCGGCGTGTGGACCTTCCAGCGGCCGAGGCCGTGGCCGGTGAGGTTGCGAACGGGCTGGTAGCCGGCGGCGACGATCGTACGCTCGATGGCGGCACCGATCTCGCCCACGGGGATGCCATCGGCCACGGTGGCGATCGCGGCGGCGAGCGCATCGGAGCTCGCTTTGATCAACTTCTGCCAGCGACCGTCGCTGCTGAGGTCGACGGTGAGCGCGGTGTCGGCGACGTAGCCGTCGACGTGCACGCCGATGTCGACCTTGACACAGTCGCCTTCCTCGTAGCGCGTCGGGTCATCCCAGCCGGTGCAGTAGTGCGCCGCGATTGAGTTGCGCGAGGACTGGGCCGGGAAGCCGGGCTGGGCGCCGCGCTGGCGGATGATGTCCTCGACGGACTCGAGGATGTGGCGGATCTCGACCCCCGGCTTGATGTTCTGCGAGGCCCACTGGCGGCACTCGGCGGCGATGCGCCCGGCTTTGCGGAAGCTGTCGAGCGCCACCTTGTCCTTGGGGTCGATCATCGGAAGGTGGAGGATACGGGGCCCCCGAGAGGGCGGCAATGCGCGCGGGCGCAGGGGCGGGGAGGACTTTCCATGGGGTCCTCAGGTCGGGAGCCACGGTGGCCGATGGACGACGACGTGCGAGCTTCCCGAATCGTCTCGTCCGTCGCGCTCGTGCTCGTCGGCGCGCTAGGAGCGGCAGGCTGCCGCGTCGTGCGCGAGGACGCACCGGCGGGCCTCTCCGCGGCCCGTCCTGTGAAGCTCGACGTGCGGCGCACGTGGGAGATCGTGCGCGGGGACGAGGCCCTCGGACTGGTGGTCGAGCTGGTGGCCGACGCGCAGCCTGGCCAGCCGACCGCGCGCTGCTTTTCCGTGCGAAACACGCTCGGGCAGGAGCTCGGCCGCATCGACGGGCTCGGCCGCGCGTGGCGTCACGAGCTGTTCGCGAGCGAGCCCGCGTGGGTCGGCAGCGGCACGCTCGCCGAGGGCGCGGCCGCGATCCTCGGCGGCGACGGCCCGGTCGCGCTCGTCGAGCGCTAGCAGCGCAGGCCGCGGCCCATTCCCGCATCCGGCGCTGGCCCCGCGAAGCGGACGAGAGTCGCTAATGGTCCCCGCGAGTCAGGGCGAAGAGAGGGTGTCAGGAAACCCGTCCCACACGCCTCCACATTCTCCGCTGCGCTCTTCCAACCATGATCAAGCTGGCTGCTGGTGAACAGATTGGCTCCTACCAGGTACGCGAGTTCCTCGCGCGCGGCGGGTTCGGGCTGGTGTATCTCGCGACCGACGCGAAGGGCGAGCTTGTGGCGCTCAAGCTCGGCGACATCGCCGGCGGTGGCCGCTACGTGACGCGCTTCATGGACGTCACGAGCGAACGCCGTCCCGAGGGCATCTCGCCCGACGAGACGCCGGCCGAGGCAATCTTCTTCCGCAAGGACGGAGCGCGCATCGACTTCCTCGACGCGCAGGAGATCGACGCCATGGTGAAGACCGAGGGCGACCTGCTGCGCCGCTCACGCCACCAGAACCTGATCGGCGTGCGCGAGGTGTTCCAGCACGAGGGCCGCAACGTGCTCGCGCTCGACTACGTGCGCGGCAAGACACTGCGCGAGAAGATCCGCGCGCTCGAGGGTATCCGCCTCAACTGGTTCCTGACGATCGTGCGCGCGCTGCAGAAGATGGCCAAGGCCGGCGAGCTCGCGTACCACGGCGACCTCAAGCCCGAGAACATCCTCGTCAAGCCCTCCGGCGCGGTCGTGATGATCGACCCGGCCATGCGCGGCGACGAGCGCAACGTGATCACGACCACGCCGCACTACAACCCGCTGCTCCTGCGCGACCAGAAGGCCGACGTGATGGGCATCGGCGTGATGCTGTACGAGATTCTCACGGGCGTCCTGCCCTTCGACGAGGTCCCGTGGCAGTACGCCGGCCGCGAGCAAGGCGGCGAGGTCGAGCGCCTGTCGCTCTCCTACTTCCTCTCCTATCCCCCGCCGCGCGACCTGAACCCGAACACGCCCGAGCCGCTCGCCAAGATCATCTACCGCTGCCTGACGGTGATGGACTACGGCTTGGCCGAGCTCGAGGCGGACCTAGTCGACTTCTTGCGACGCGACTGACCCGCGGCGCGTCAAACGCGATTGCGACGCGACTGACCCGCGGCGCGTCGAACGCGCGCACAGAAAACCCCATCGCCACCAAGCATCGGAGCGCGTCGAGCCCACTGGGCCCGGCGCGCTCCGATGCTTAGCGGAGGCTCGCTCTCAGGCCTTGACCGGCGTCTTGCGGCCGGCGGCGATGCGCTGCTCGGCGAGGCGGTCGGCGGCCACGTGCGTGGCGACCTTCTGCTCGCGCGCGATCGCGAACACTTGGCGCAGATTGTCGTAGATGTGGTCGATCTTCTCCACGGCCTTGGCCTCGTCGTAGCCGTCGGGGAGCAGCTCGAAGGAGACGTTGAGGATGCCGCCGGCGTTGATGACGTAGTCGGGGGCGTACAGGATGCCCTTCTCGCGCAACACGTCGCCGTGGCGCGGATCGAGCAGCTGGTTGTTGGCCACGCCCGCGATCGCCTTGCAGCGCAGATGCGGGATGCTCGTATCGTTGATCGTCGCGCCACGGGCGCAGGGCGCGTACACGTCGCAGTGGACCTCGAGGTGCTTCGAGTCCGCCACGCCCTCGTAGCCGTGCTTGGCGCACAGTTCCTGCACGCGCGCCTCGTTGATGTCGCAGATCACCACGTGGGCGCCTGCTTCCTTGAGCAGCTCGGCGAGACGGCCGCCGACGGCGCCAACGCCCTGAATCAGGACGCGGCGGCCCTTGAAGCTCGGGCTGCCGAAGGCCTCTTCCATCACGGCGCGCATGCCGTGGAAGGCGCCGCGGGCGGTGTAAGGGCTGGGGTTGCCCGAACCGCCGAGCTCGCGCGATAGGCCCGTGACCCACTTCGTGCTCTGGCGCACGAGCAGCAGGTCGCCGATGCCGATGTTCATGTCCTCGGCGGTGATGTACTTGCCGCCGAGCGAGTCGATGAAGCTACCCATGGCTTCGAAGAGCGTCTCGCTCTTGTGCTTGGGATCGCCGATCAGGACGGACTTGCCGCCGCCGAGCCCGGTGTCGGCCACAGCCGACTTGTAGGTCATGCCGCGAGCGAGGCGCAGCACGTCGAACAGGGCCTCCTCCTCGTGCTTGTAAGGCAGCATGCGCATGCCGCCGAGCGAGGGACCTAGGGTGGTGTCGTGGACCGCGATGAGGGCGTGGAGGCCGGAGGCCGGGTCCTTGCAGCGGACCACCTTCTCGTAGCCGTCGACGCGGATCTCGGAGATCTGCATGGGTGCGCGGTGGGCGGGGCGGGCTGAGTTTCGGGGCAAGCCGGTCGGGAATGTCCCGGGCGGGCGAAAGAGGATACGGCGCACGCTCGCGCCGGACCACCCGTCCCCCACGGGCGACCCCTTCCGCGCGGTTTTGGGGCACGGGAGGCGGTCCGAAGTCGGATCCGCAAAAGCAACGACACAAGCTCGCCTGCGATCGGTCAGAAGAGAGTTTCCTCGACCCCACTCTTGCGGCGCGACCGCATGGGCTGGTACTCCCCTGCCCACGAATGAAGCACCTGGTCATCGTCGAGTCGCCGACCAAAGCGAAGAAAATCAAGGACTACCTCGGCCGCGATTACGTGGTCGAGGCCAGCCTCGGTCACATTCGCGACCTGCCCCACAGCACCAGCGAGATGCCCGAGAAGGTCCGCAAGGAGCCTTGGGCGCGGCTCGCCATCGACATCGACAACGACTTCACGGCCTACTACGTGGTGCCGCCGGAGAAGAAGGCCCACGTCGCCAAGCTGCGCAAGCTGTGCGACGACGCCGACCACGTCTACCTGGCGACCGACGAGGACCGCGAGGGCGAGGCCATCGCGTGGC
>SXGT01104445.1_pt1 | contig 19746 bp, 5 predicted proteins | sample 3176221 | NCBI WGS metagenome assembly SXGT01 (sample SAMN11356862, study PRJNA531348) | freshwater metagenome | isolation source: freshwater sample F1-120 | place: China: Fuxian Lake, Yuxi | collected 2017-12-25
ACAAAGCGAGGATGAAATGCGAGGCTGAGAATATTCGCACTTACTAATATTGTCAATGTATTCAACATCATCGCGACTATCCGACGGGGGGTGCGAGACGCTCATATGGTTTCCGAACCTATAGGGCAATGGAGGTGGCCCTATATCATAACCTTGGCCATTTGCCCGAACCGGAATGCGCCCATGAATTCTGCTGACCAAGCGGAAGTTCTGGCAGTTCGATTGCAAAATGATGGGGAGAAGCGTCGGACCAGAGGATTACATCAATCCGGGTGCATTCATTGCAGTCTGTAGTGTAGCCTACCGGCGCTCTGATCAGCACGCATTTCTTGTCCAACTGACCGCACCGATTGACCGCAGCCCGGCGCGCTCACTTGCGTTTCTATACCCACTCTCTCCCGGAGAGCCCGCTTCCCGGTCGGAGCGCGACAGGTCCGCACCCGCCTCACCGGAAGCGAAAGGTCCGAACCGGGCGCACACCAAGCCCAGCCCCAACCTCGTCGGAAATTCACAGCGGTGTCGCCCACGGGAAATTTCCGATGTCACGGATTCGGCGCCGTCGGCCCACCGGCCGGCGTGAGCGGGTCGAGGCTGGCGGCGTAGCGGCCGGCTTGCACCCAGTCGGAGATCGACAGCACGCCGTTGCCCAGCGTGGTGCGGCCCGCGCAGTCGGCCTTCTGGAAGTCGATGCCGCTCGCCACGACATCCAGGCCGGCCACAATTCGCCCGACCTTCACCCAGTCGGTGATCGAGACGGCACCATTGCCATTCATATCCGCCTCGAAACCGGAAGCCACGGTGATCGCGCCGCCTTGATAACCGCCCGGCAACGCATTCGCCGTGGCGTCGGAGATCTCCCGCACGACCGGGCTGTCGCCAAACGTCAGCGCCGCGACCGTGCCGCCCGCCAGGCTCGCGTTGACGGTGAAGGTGACCTTGATGACCTCCTGCGTTCCCGCCGCCCAGGTCACGCCAGCTGGCTTGGCAAGGGCGATGCCGAGTTTGCCCGCGGCAATCTGGCTGGAATTGGTGTTGAGCGTGGCATCCACCGCCTGCGCTCCCACGACGGCACTCACGTAGGTGAGTTTCGCCGGGTCAAAGAGTATCGTGAAACCGACGGCATTCTCGCTGCCGGTCGCCATGAGTTGCACGGGGACTACCGCATTCGCCCCGGCCGAGGTGCTCTGGCTGACGATCCTCACGACATGCGCAGCGATGCTCAAGGGCGCCGCATTGCTGGTTGTGTCGCCCGAGGTGTTGGTCACCACGCATACATAGTCCCCGGTATCCGACGTTTGAATATTGGAAACCGTGAGGGTCGCGGTCCGGGTGCCGGAAAACTTGCCGGCCTGATCGGTCAACGCCTGCGGCGTCACACTTCCGGCCGGCGTAAAGTACCATCGATAGCTCAGGGAGCCTGAGCCCGGGTTGGTAGCCGCCACTGTGAAAGTGGCGGCGCTGCCGACGAGTACGACTTGAGCAGCCGGTTGAGTGGTGATGACCGGAATCTGCGGCAGATTGACCGTCAGCGTCGCCACTGATGATGTCACGGAACTCAGTGAATTGGTGACCGTGACGGTGTAGGCGCCGGCATCCGACGCCGCAACTGCCAAAATCGTGTAGGACCCGGCTGTCGCGCCGGAAACGGCCGTTCCTCCCTTTCGCCACTGATAGGTCGGGGCCGGATTGCCAGTTCCAACCACCGTGAAGGTCACACTCTGGCCCGGGTCCTTGGCTTGGCCAATGGGTTGCGCGGTGATCGCAGGAGGCTGGTCTTGCCGCCCATCACGAAGAACGAGACTGTGAGAGTCACCGGCTGCAATTGCCAGGACTCCGCCTAGCCAAACCGGGACCGTCGTCTCGCCATAGCTATTGTCTCCCCAGCCCACCACTGTGCCGTCGGACTTCAACGCGAGACTGAAGGCTCCCCCGCCCGCAGCAATCGCCACAACCTCGCCCAGCCCAGACGGAATCGTCGTCTGGCCAAAGCCATTACTTCCCCACCCCACCACCGTGCCATCGGACTTCAACGCGAGACTGTGGTGCCCCCCTGCCGCGATTGCCATTACTCCGCCCACGCCAATTGGAATCGTTGTCTGACCAGAAGCGTTGCTCCCCCACGCCACCACCGTCCCATCGGACTTCAGTGCAAGACTGTGATATGCCCCCACCGCAATCGCCACCACGCTGGTCAATCCAATTGGAATCGTCGTCTTGCCAGCTGCATTGCTGCCCCAACCGACCACCGTCCCATCGGACTTCAGCGCGAGATTGTGCTCTAATCCTGCGGCAATCGCCACAACCCCGCTGAGCACGCTCGGAATCGTGGCCCGGGCGTAACCATTGGTGTTTTCGCCCCAATCTACCACGGTGCCGTCGGACTTCAGGGCGAGAATGTGACGGGCGCCCGCCGCAATCCCTACTACTTCACTCACACCGCTGGGAATCGTCGCCTGCCCACCACTGTTGACGCCCCAAACCGCCACCGTGCCATCGGCTCTTCGTGCGACACTGTAATTCCAGCCCGCGGAAATCGCTACTACTTCGGTCAAGCCACTTGGAATCGTTGTCTCACCGAAGACGTTTCGACCCCAACCGAATACCGCAGTTGAGAAGTTTACGCTCACGAATATTGCCGCACTTGCGGCAGAGCCGCTGATGTTGGTGACGACGGCTAGATACCAGCCGTTGTCGCGTTCGGGCGCAGCGCTGGTAATGCTGTAGGTCGCCGACGTCGCACCTTGAATCGGCAGACCGTTACGCTTCCACTGATACGACGTCGCTCCGCTCGCAGTCACGCTCAGCGTCAGCGACTCGCCAACGGTCACCACCTGCCGCGGTGCACTGACTGCAGTGATGACCGGTGTCTGCGCGATGGCATTCACCGTCAAGGTCACCGCGTTCGACGCCGCGCTTCCCGCCGCATTTGTCGCGACCACCGAGTAGCTCCCGCTCGCATCGGCTTGCACACTGCTCAACGTCAGCGTGGCGTTCGTTGCGCCGCCGATGTCCGCTGCGCCTTTCTTCCACTGATACGTTGGCGACGGCGTGCCGCTCGCGGCCACCGTGAAGGTTATGTTCGCGCCGACATTGACGGTCTGTGACTGCGGTTGCGTCGTGAAGACCGGTGGTACGTTTAATGCCACCGTGGCCGCACTCGACGTCACGTTGCCGGCGCTGTTCGTCACAATCACACTGTAACTGCCGGCGTAGCTCGCCTGCATGAACGGAATCGTCAACGTAGCCGAGCGCGCACCCGGGACGTCGACGCCATCCTTGCGCCAACGGTAGTCCAACGGCCCGGAGCCGGTCGCTGCAACCGTCAAGGTCGCCGCGGCCCCCGCCGAATAGCTGCCCCCGACAGGCTGAGCAGTCACCGAAGGGACCGTGCCGACGCCCGCAGCCTGTATGAAGTAGCTCGACTCTTCGCCTGCAATCACGGTGAGCACATTACTCGCTACCTGCACGGCTGAGTTTCTCTGGGTCGTGGTGCCATCGCCCAACTGGCCAACGCCGTTGTATCCGATCGCCCACAGGGTTCCGTCGGATTTCAGAAACAAACTGTGATACAGGCCCGCGCTCACCGCGCTGACTCCGGCCGCCACTTGCACCGGAGAACTTCGCGGCGTTGTGGTGCCGTCACCGAGCTGACCATTGCCGTTGAATCCCATCGCCCACAGCGTCCCGTCGGTTTTCAGGCAGAAACCGTGGTATCCGCCTGCGGCCATCGCACTCACGCCGGTCGCCACCTGTCCGGGGGAATTTCGCTGCGTGGTGGTGCCGTCGCCCAGTTGGCCCTCGGTGTTGCGCCCCATCGCCCACAAAGTTCCTTCGGTCTTCAGATACATACTGTGATATCCACCTGCGGCCACCGCGCTTACTCCGGTTGCCACCTGCACGGGGGAGTTGCGCTGCGCCGTGGTGCCATCGCCCAACTGGCCTTGGGAGTTGTACCCCATCGCCCAAAGCGATCCGTCGGTCTTCAGATAAAGACTGTGGTACCAGCCCGCCGCCACCGCACTCACTCCGCTTGCCACCTGCACGGGTGAGTCTCGCTGCACCGTCGTGCCGTCGCCCAGCTGGCCATAGCTGTTATCACCGATCGCCCATAACGTTCCGTCGGCCTTCAGGTATAAACTGTGAAATGCCCCTGCGGCCACTGCACTCACGTCAGCCGCCACCTGCACGGGCGCGTTTCGTTGCACCGCTGTGCCGTCGCCCAGCTGGCCATAGCGATTGCTCCCGGCTGCCCACAGCGATCCGTCGGACTTCAGCTGCAAACTGTGAAATGCCCCTGCGGCCACTGCACTCACGTCAGCCGCCACTCGCACGGGGAACCTTCGGTGCGTAATCGTGCCGTCGCCCAGTTGGCCATAACTGTTGCTGCCCGTCGCCCACAACGTTCCGTCGATTTTCAGCTGCCAACTGTGGAATGCCCCCGCGGCCACTGCGCTCACTCCGGTCGCGACTTGCACCGGGAGATTTCTCTGCGTGGTGGTGCCGTCGCCCAGTTGGCCATTGCCGTTGTAACCCATGGCCCAAAGCGTCCTGTCGGATCTCAAATACAAACTGTGGTACTGGCCTGCGCTCACCGCGCTCACGCCAGTCGCGACTTGCACAGGTAGATTTCGCTGCGTACTCGTGCCGTCGCCCAACTGGCCATTTCCGTTGAATCCCATCGCCCACAGCGTCCCGTCGGGCCTCAGATGGAAGCTGTAATATGCGCCGGCGGCCACCGCGCTCATGCCCGTCGCCACTTGCACCGGGGAGTTCCGTTGCGTGGTCGTGCTGTCGCCCAGTTGGCCTTCGGTGTTGCGACCCGTCGCCCAAACCGTTCCATCGGTTTTCAGATACAGAGTGTGATAAAGACCAGCGCACACCGCGCTTGCGCCCGACACCACCTGCACGGGTGAATTTCGCTGGACGGTCGTGCCGTCGCCGAGCTGGCCCTCCGTGTTGCGGCCCATGGCCCAGAGTGATCCATCGGTCTTCAGGTACAGACTGTGGTATCCACCCGCGGCGACCGCGCTCACTCCCGTCGCCACTTGCACGGGTGAATTCCGCTGCGTCGTGCTGCCGTCGCCCAGCTGTCCTTCAGTGTTGCGACCCATCGCCCATAACGTTCCGTCAGTCTTCAGGTATAAACTGTGGAACGCGCCTGTGGCCACTGCGCTCACTCCGGACGCCACCTGCACGGGCGAGTTTCGCTGCACCGTCGTGCCATCGCCCAACTGTCCAGAGCTGTTGCCACCCGTCGCCCACAACGTGCCGTCGGTCTTCAGATACAAACTGTGTGACCATCCGGCGACGGCCGCCGTCACGCCATTCGCTATCGCTAATGGCGTCTCACGCTGAATCGGAGTGCCTATCCCCAGCTGCCGCTCAGTGTCATTGCCCATCGCCCACAGCAAACCGACCAGATTCACATGGGCGGGAGCACTCGTGACTGTCCCTGCAACATTAGTTACGGTGACGCTGTAACGCCCGGCGTTCGCGAGTTGTGCGGTGGAGATGGTGTAGGAGGCACCGCTCGCTCCGGCTAAGGCCACGCCATCCCGATACCATTGATAGGTAAGGGGACCGCTTCCAGTCGCCGTCACGCTGAGCGTAACCGAACCACCCGGCGCAACGGATCGCGCGACCGGCTGGGCAGTGATCGCGGGAGGTACATCCACGGACAGAGTGACAACCAGGCTGCTAACCTCACCAGCTGCATTGCTGACCACTACTTGATAGGTACCGGCACGCGCTGGAGAGACATTGCTGAGAGAAAGCGTAGCTCCGGTTGCTCCGGAAATCGTACTGCCATTGAAGAGCCATCGGTAGCTGAGATTCGTCCCTGAGGCCGCAACTGCAAAGTCCGCAGATGCGCCCACATTGACCCGGCGGCTTGTGGGTTGGGTCGTGATCACGGGAGCAGCAGATGTGCTGATGGCGTCATTGATGAGCGCCAAGCTGGAATCATCGACACCGTAGACTCCAGCACGGTCGCTGCTGTTATCGAGGCTTCTTACAGATCCCGATACATGTACACCTGCAAAATAGTATTGGGTACCGTCGCTCACCCAGACCGGGCCGCCGCTATTGCCCGGTCCGGCCGAAACTTCATCGATGACGAGATAGTCTGCGAGGGAGGAAGAATAGGCCCTGTTAAAGGGACCAGTCTGATGCATCAAATATTGTCGACTGTCGCCGGCTAAATAGAGACCCGCAGGGTAGCCGGTGATAATCTTGGCCGAGGCAGACTTCAGTTGAAAAACACCGTCATTCCACTTTCCGGCATGCCCCCCGTTGGCAGTGTTTTCGTAAGCATAGTGAACCACGAAATCCTGCGAGAACGAGGAATCACTGCCTTTATTTATCCTCGCTGCAGCGGTATAGCCGACGTAGAAGTAGTAGCCGCGCAAGAGCTGGCCGGCCGATGATGCCGGGTAGCTGCTTGAGGCCCAGGCGCGATGCCACCGAATCCCGCTCAGCCAAGGATCAACCGCGGCGCTGTTGAAGACAACGTGGGCACACGAATAAACAACGCGAGGGTTTCCCACCACAGCTCCACTGCCAGACCCCAACGACGTTGTCAGGAGCCCTGTAAACTGGTATGGATAGGTTCCGTATATGCCGCTGCTGGCTGCGATAGGCTGGGAGGTATAAGTTTGAGCCGCAGCGGGGGTACCGACGAGCATGCACCCGGCCAGAGCGGTACCGACGAAGAGCGAATAGATGAACCGGGGTGTTTTCACGGCGGTAGAAACCCTCCGCGAACTGCCGAAGCCACCGACTCCGAGAGGCGCGCTTCCGCCGCAACAAACTCGCCACTCCACCGCGAAAATCTATTCTGTCCCAGCCACTCCCGCACTCCCGCGAGCGCGGCACGGTCAAGTCGCGCGGCATGCTGAGGCGTGGGAGTACGCGCTTTGGTCGCCAAGTTGTACGATACCGTCGCACTCACATTGGGTAGCAGCTCCAAAAACCGCTTCCCTTCCGTATGCGCGATGTCGTCACGCTGAAGGTAGCTCTCCACCGCCATCCGCTCACGTTTCACCGATAAGTCGGCCCGGGCCACGAGACCGGCGCGCAGCAGGGGCTGTGTTCTCAACCACTCCTTGCGCTCGACGAGCAGTGGAAGAAAGTCTCCCGGGACTTCCATCGTCAGGCGGTCGAGCGCCACCCATGCTCCCCCGCGCAGCGCCGCCGGCTGCGATGAGTCGAGCCATCGCTCGAACGATGGCACTGCCTCCCATGCCAAGGTCGCGACGCTCAAGTCGAGCGCCTCGAGAAACCCAACGCTGGGATCACTCGCCCACCCCACATCTGAAATCAGTTCCAGCACCCGCCGCCGAACCGGTTCGATTTGGCCGCTTGGTGCGGCCTCACGCCAGTGGTTCCGCAATGCGACTGCCCACTCATCAGCTGAGTCGTGGCTCGCGTAAATTCGCGCCGAGTAGTCAGCGGCAGAGCCAACATCCAGCCGGCCTAGTTGATCAAGCGCCCACACGCGAAGCGAGGGAGCACTGCGCAACTTGCCACCACTCTCTACTTTAAAAATCAACCCAGTCGAGGCGTTGGAGCCGCGGTCAAGGAAAGCAAGCAATGCTGCCACCGCATCGGAGCGCGGTCCCTCAAGGAGAGCCGTGGCCGTCCGCTCAAGGAGCGCCGTCACTTCATCCTGTGACAATCCCGCTGCGAAGCGCTGCGGAAGAAAGTTCAACAACCCGTCTACTGCTGCGCGGCTCGGTGACGTCGGCCTTCCATCTGGGCTTTGCCGGTTCGTTGCCTCACTCGCGACCCGACTCTCGGCATCGGATTTCGCTCTGGGTTGTTCGCGCCAAAGAACCCAAGCCAGCCCCGCGCCAATCACCGCGGAAAACGCAACCCAACCTAGTTTTTTATTCAAACGGGGCCACATGCTCAATTGAAACAAGACTTAATCTTCAGAGGATCTGACCCGGGAGTGGTTTATTTATGAGGGGGTGACGATGGAAACCGATTCAGGCTCATGCAGTCCCCCATGTCTCACTCCCACCTGACCGCTCTGCGCATCAAAGCGCCGGTTGGAGGGGAACGACTCAACTGGGGCACCGCGAACCATGGGCGAATCATGTTCTCAATCACCGCCACCATCTGCGCATCGTTTGGTCAACGTGCGGCGGAAATTGCCGAATCGCCGGGTAGGTTTTGGAAAGTGATTTCAGCCCTCGCCACCACTGATTCCGCTCCGGAGCGTTTGTCGTTCTTCCGATCTCAAGCGGCCGCTAAGTTCCGTCTCACCTTCTAGTGGGCCGACCGCACAGTAGCGTGACACGTAGCGGCGAGCGCCAGCGAGTGGAGCGCGCCGGTGGTCCACTCGCTGGCGCTCGCAGCTACACGTCACGAAAGTTATTGGTCGCGCTACTAGTCGGGCGTTCAAACCTCCGGCATCTGCGCACCGCCGTGCGCGGGGTTCACGGTTCAGACCAAGCCAACGGCAGGACTCGGGGATCTCGATGCCCGCGGATTATTTGCTCCGCCGGGTGGCGATGGCCGCCGGGTGGTAGGTCGCCGTGAGTTCATGCGCGGTAACCCCGGCAATTTCGCGGCGGATCGGCGAGTCACCAAAGCCGATCGCTTCGCTCGCCGCCTCCGCGAGTACCGTGAACCTGAGCACCACGAGCTGCCTCCCGCCCGCGCGGAAGCTGGAGCCGGCCGCCACCGCGATGGCTAAACCCAACCGACCCTCGGCTGCTCGGGCCGCGTTGAGATTGATCGTCGCCCCGGCCGTATCCGCACCCGCCTTGAAATCCTCGTAGCGCAGGACCGCAGGGTTAAAGGTGACACTGAAGCCGAGCGCGTTCTCGTCCCCCTGACTGGCCAGCATGATCGACGCGGTGCCCGTACCCGTGATCTGGTTACCGTCGATCTCGACGGTTACCGTGCGTTGTGCCCAGACGGTGCCCGCGAGCGACAGGGCCAGTGCGAGGACGCGGCGAAGAATGCGCGGTGATTTCATGGTAATATTGGGGTGCTGGATAAAGACCTCGGGCCAAAATTGGCTTCCGCGATTTTACCTCGGCCAACGGAACTTTCAACCGGAATCATGGTTTGGCCAGGGCGTTTTCCCTGTTTTCCTGTTTCAGCCCAAAAACCCCGTTGGACACAGAGGCCACTGAGGGAAACTGCGAGGACGCCGAGGGATGGGATGACAATCTTGGAGTACCGGTCTTCACGCGCCAGGTGCATACGTTTCAGCGGGCAGCCGAATCTCCAAATGCTGCTCGGTGAACTCCTTTTCCTCCTCCGTGCCCTTTGTGACTCAAAATAATCGCGGAAAATAGGTTCAGCCGTATTATTTGGGTAATCCGTGGCGGGCTGCGACGGCCGAATCCGGGATGATGGGAGTTCGCCGTCGCAGCGCCGTTGGAACAGCTGCGTTCACGGATTCGGCGCCGTGGGCCCACCGGCCGGCGTGAGCGGATCGAGGCCCGCGGCGTAGCGGCCGGCCTGCACCCAGTCGGAGATCGAGAGCACGCCGTTGCCCAGCGAGGAGCGGCCCGCGCAGTCGGCCTTCTGGAAGTCGATGCCGTTCGCGGCGACATCCAGGCCGGCCACAATTCGCCCGACCTTCACCCAGTCGGTGATCGAGACGGCACCATTGCCATTCATGTCGGCCTCGAAACCGGTGGGCACCGTGATCGTGCCGCCCTGATAACCGCCCGGCAACGCATTCGCCGTGGCGTCGGAGATCTCCCGCAGGATCGGGGTGTCGCCGAACGTCAGCGTCGTCATCGTGCCGCCCGCCAGGCTCGCGTTGACGGTGAAGGTGACCTTGATGACCTCCTGCGTCCCCGCCGTCCACATCGTATTGGTGGGTTTGGCGAGGGCGATGCCGAGTTTGCCCGCTCCGAGCTGGCTGGACTTGGTGTTGAGCGACGCATCGGTCGCTTGCGCTCCCACGACGGCACTCACGTAGGCGAGTTTCGCCGGGTCAAAGAGTATCGTGAAGCCGACGGCATTCTCGCTGCCGGTCGCCAGGAGTTGCACGGGCACGACCGCATTCGCCCCGGCCGAGGTGCTCTGGCTGACGATCCGCACGACGCGCGGTGCGATGGTCAACGGCGCCGCGTTGCTGGTCGTGTCACCCGCGGGGTTGGTGACGATGCATACGTAGTCGCCCTCATTGGCCGGCTGCACATTGTTGACCGTGTAGGTCGACGATGTCGCCCCCGCGACGCTCTGCGGCGTGGTACTGGTCTTCGGCGTGAAATACCATTGGTAAGTGAGCGTGCCGGTACCGGTCGCCGCCACCGTGAAGGGCGCGTTGCTTCCCGCGAGCACGACCTGACCGGCCGGGTGCTGCGTAATGGTCGGTGCGCCCGTGGCGGCGCTGACGGTGATCGTCAGTGTCGCCGCCGCGCTGGTGCCGCCGCCATTCGCGGCCGTAAGTGAAACCGGATACGTGCCCGCCGTCGTGGGCGTGCCGCTGATCGCACCTGTCGCCGTCGTGAGGGTCAGGCCCGTGGGCAGTCCCGTCGCCGCGAACGACGTCGGCGAGTTGCTGGCGGTCACCTGGAAGGTATACGCCGTGCCGACCGTCGCCGTGGCCGTGGCGGCGCTGGTGATCACCGGAGCTTGCACCGGTGCCGTCACGGTGATCGCAACCGGCGCCGAGGTGGTCTCGAGCCCGGTGTTGTCCACCGCCTTGGCCGTCAGCGCGTAGCTGCCGGCGGTCGCAGGCGTCCAGGAGAGTTCATAGGGCGCCGACGTGTCGGTGCCGATGCTGGTGCCATTGGCGAAGAACTGCACCGAGGCCACGGTGCCGTCGGCATCGGTGGCGCTCGCCATCACACTCACGGCCGTGCCGGCCACGAACGAGGCAGAGGAGGCCGGGCTGGTCAGGGCCACCGTCGGCGGTGTGCCGGTCGCGCCGTTGACGGTCAAGGTGGCAACCTCCGAGGTGACATGGCCGCCGCCATTGGAAACATAGCACGTGTAGCTGCCGGCGTCGCCGGCCTGCACGCCGGTCAGGGTGAGCGTCGTGCTGGTGGCGCCGGCGACAGTGGCCCGGCCCGCCGCGGTGCCGTTGGCGAGGGCCACGGAGTTCTTCCACCACTGGAAGGTGAGCGGCGGGGTGCCGGTGACCCAGAGGTCGAGCACGGCGTTGCCGCCGGCCGATACCGCGAGCGATTGCGGTTGATAGAAGATCGCCAGCGGGCCGATCTCGCCCGCAATCGTGAGGACGGCGGCATTGGAGGTGGCACTCGAAACGCCGTTGGTGACCGATAGTGTATAGCTGCCCGCGGCACTGGCGGTCACATTCCGCAACCTGAGCGGATTCGTCGTGCCGCCGGGCACGTCGACGTTGTCCTTCTTCCATAAATACGTGAAGGGTGCGGTGCCGGCCACCGTCGCCCTCAGGCCCACGGTACCCCCGGCGGGGGCCGTGATGCCGGCCGGCTGGGTGACAAACGTCGGCGCGGTGGCGGTCGTGGGGGCCAGACTCAATTGGATCGTGCCGGTCGCGCCGTCGAGCCCGTCGACCGCGAGGTAGTACGTCGTGCCGGAGGTCGCCGCGAAGGCCATCGCGCTCGTGGCGTTGGCGCCGCCGTTGTCGTTGGCGCCCACCAGCGTGAGACCGGAGACGCTCGTGCCCGTATAGACCGCCAGCAGCGTCTGGAAACTGCTGCCGAGCGTATTGACCGCGACCGCACCTGTGGCGGGCGCCACCCACTTCCACCAGACCGACGCGCCCCCGTGACCGGGGCCTGGTCCGGCGTGACCGATGTGGTCCGGTTCGCGCAGTTCCAGACTGGCGCCGACGTTGAAGCCAGGAGCCGAGGTGGTGGCGCCGGTCAGCGTGGTCGCGTTGGCGAACAGATCGTTGGCCGGAGCGGCATTCGCCACCGTCAGCGCCATGATCGGCGACGTGATCGCGCTGGTGCCGGTAATCTGCACCGCGTAGCTGCCGCCATCGGCCATCTGTACATTGGTCAAAGTCAGGGTGGCGTTGGTGGCGCTGCCGAGGTTGACACTGTCCTTTTTCCACTGATACGTGAACGGCGGCGTGCCGCCCACCGTCACGGCAAAGGTCACCGTGCCGCCCACGACCGTCGACTGGTGGCGCACCGGCGAGGTCAGGTACGGGGCGAGGCCACCGGAGGTGATCGTCAACTGCGCGCCGTTCGACGTCGTGCTGCCGGAGCCCGAGCCACCGGTGACGACACACGTGTAGATCCCGGCGTCGGCCGGCTGCACCCCTGTGATTACAAGGGTCTGCGTCGTGGCGCCGGAGATGGTGCCACCGTCGATGACATTCGACGGGCCGAGTTTCCATTGATACGTGAGGGGAGCCGTGCCCGTCGCGGTGACGGAGAACGTGGCGGTGCCGCCGATCGCCTTGGTTTGCGGCTGCGGGTGGGTGGTGACAGGTGCGCCCGAACCCGCGTTCACCGCCAGGTTGACCACAACGGACGTCGTTTGGTTGCCGTTGTTGTCCGTCGCGATCGCGTACGCGATGATCGGGCCGGTGGCCGTTGGGGTCCACGCCTGCGCGTAGGGGGCGGTGTTCACCGTGCCCAGCAGCACATCGTTGGCGTAGAACCGCACGTTGGCGATGGTCCCATCTGCATCGGTGGCGACGGCGGTCAGGTTGATGGCCACGCTGGGTGCAAACGTGGCGCCGTTCGCCGGGCTGGTGATCGCCACGACCGGCGCAGAGCCCGTAATGGCCGCCGCGGCAATCAACAGCGGGCTGGTCTTCGGCGCGGAGGCGGGCAGGCCAAGCTGGCCGTAGCCGTTGCCGCCGACGCCCCAGAGCGAACCATCGGTCTTGACCCACAGCGTGTGGCGGTTGCCGACGGTGGCAAAGGCGACACTGTTGGTGAACGAGGCCGGCGTCGGGCGGTTGACGAGCGTGCCGTCACCGAGCTGGCTGTGATTGTTGGAGCCCATCGTCCACAGCGTGCCGTCGGTCTTCACGAAGGCACTGTGGTTGAATTGGGCATACGCCTTGGCCACCCCGGTCGCGATCGGCACCGGGGCGAGGCGGTTCACGGTCGTGCCGTCGCCGAGCTGGCCGAGTTCGTTGTTGCCCGCGGCCATCAACGCGCCGTCGGTTTTGACGAAGAGCGTGTGGAACCATCCGGCGGAGACCCCGGCGACGCCAGTCGCCACCTGCACGGGAGTCAGCCGGTTGGTCGTGCTGCCGTCGCACAACTGGCCGGTGTCGTTGCCGCCCATCGCCCAGAGCGTGCCGTTGGACTTGAGGAAAAGGCTGTGCCAGTTGCCGCCAGTCACGGCGACGACGTCGGCCACACCCGAAACCTGCACCGGGGTCAGCCGGTTGGTGGTGGTGCCGTCGCCGAGTTGTCCGCTGGTGTTGTCGCCCATTCCCCAGAGCGTACCGTCGGTCTTCACAAACAGGCTGTGGAAGTAACCGCCCGCCATCGTCGCCACCGAAGAGGCGACTTGGAGCGGCACGTAGCGCACGTTGGTCGTACCGTCGCCCAACTGGCCGGAGACGTTGTGCCCCATGGTCCACAGCGTGCCGTCGGTCTTGAGGAACAGGGTGTGATTCAATCCCGCGGCGACGGTTTGAACGCCAAAGGCAACCGGCACCGGCGTGGGCTGCGAGGGCGTCGCGCCACTGCCGACCTGGCCCGCGTTGTTGCTCCCCATCGCCCAGAGCGTGCCGTCGTTGGTCACAAACAGGCTGTGGTCGGTGCCCGCGGCAATCGCGCGGACTCCACTGGGAGACCCCACATACAGGTACGCCGGCGCCGAAGTGACAGAACTCACCGCGTTGGCCACCACCACCGAGTAACTCCCGGCGGCGCCCGCCTGGACGTTGCTGAGCACGAGGGTGGCGGCGGTTCCGGTGCTGATGACGGTGTTGCCCTTCCTCCACTCGTAGGTGCGCGGCTCGGTGCCCGTGGCTGTCACGGTGAAGCTCACGCTCGCGCCAACCAAGGCCGCCGTTGACACCGGTGGCACGATTACCATCGGGGCGGTCGGTGCGTTCACGACGAGCGTCAGGGTAAACTGCGCACTCGTACCGCTGCTGTTGGTGGCCGTCAGAGTGACGGACGAGGTGCCCGTGGCGGTGGGTGTGCCGCTGATCACGCCGGTGGTCGTGTTGACGGTCAGCCCGGCGGGCAGACCGGTGGCGGCAAACGACGTGGGGGAGTTCGTCGCGATGATGGTGTAGGTGAACGCACCGCCCGCGGTCGTCGTCGTCATGTTGGCGCTCGTGATGACGGGAATCGTCGCGCCGCCGCCACCCGTGATGTGCAGGTTGATACTGCCGAAACTGCCGCTGAAGCCACCGACCGCAATCTGATACGCCGTACCACCAATGGCGGAGAACGTGACAAGGCTGGCCAGGCCGTCGCCAGCGTCGTCGTCGGAGGCAATGTCGCTCAATCCGCCCAGAGTCGTTCCCATGTAGACGCCGAGCATCGTGTCGTAGGAGCTCCCGTTGGTATCGATGGTGACGCTGCCGCTGCTCAGAGCGGTCCACGTCCACCAGACGGAGCCGCTGCTGCCATGCGCGGTCGGCTCGTTGCTTTCCCGGCTCGCGCCGACATTGGAGCCCGTGGTCGTGATCGGCAGGCCGGTGAGCGCAATGCGATTGGCGAAGAGGTCATTGGCGGGACCGGTTCCGGCGGCGTTGACCGTGATCGTCAACGTGGTCGGGGAGCCGGTGCCGACCGCGTTGGCGGCGGTAAGGGCAACCGTCGAAGCGCCCGCCGTCGTCGGCGTGCCGCTGATCGCGCCGCTCGTGGTGTTGAGCGACAGGCCTGCCGGCAGTCCGGTGGCGGCGAACGAGGTTGGCGAATTGCTGGCGGTGACTTGGAAGTTGAAGGCCGAACCGACGGTGGCCGTGGCCGTCGATGCGCTGGTGATCACCGAAACTCCCAACGGGGCCGCCGCTGAGAAACGCACATTGTCGATCCCGCTGGTCTCGCTGCCATTGAAATATTCACCGCGGATAAGCAGATCCGTCAGGTTGCCGAGGACCGCCTGGAAATCCGTCGCGGTCGGGGTGGCGCCGGTCGTGATATCGACGTGCCACTGCGGCGTCGGGCTGAGCGGGACGCTCACCGGCAGCCAGGTCGTGGAAGGCGTCAGCGTGGGACTCGCCTGCCACACGAGGCGCTGGCCATTACCGACCAGAATCACATCGGCGGCCTGGAGATCGACACCTCCGGTCGGGTGGATCAGGTCGTACGAGAGCGTGCCGCCCGCCGCGGCCGCGCGATTGCCGAGGAAGGCCGCCGGAGCTGCAAAGGTGAAGTCACCGCCGTCCGGATCCGCGGAGTAGATATATCCGCCGGGGTTGCCACCCGTCGTCGAGTGCGTCGCGGTGTAGTTGCCCGACAGCGAGTAGGTGTTCGTGGCGAGATTGGTGAAACTCACGATCGTCCAGCCGTCGACGCCGGTGTCGAACGTTGCTACTCCGGTGGACGGTGGCACGGCGGGCGAGGCGGAGATGGCGTCGATCTTGCCGCCGTTGACCACCCAGATGATAGCGGTGGGGAAGCTGTAGGCACCGTTGGTCGCCGTGAGCTTGAGGTCGATGTGCTGCAGCAGCGGATCGGCGGTGAACGCGGTTTGCCCGGCGGTGAGGTTGCGGTAGAACAGGCTGCCGGTCGGTGAGGGGGCGGTGAAGTTCACCAGCAGTTTCACTTCATACCAATCGTTGGGCGTGATGGCCGAGCCCACGTGTGATCCGCCCAGTGCGTCGCTGACCGAGAGCAGATTCGCACCGACGGTGTATCCGGCAGGAATCGCGCTGCCAGCGGCGAATCCGTTGGGGCCAAATCTCACCATCTCGCTGCTGTTGCTAAGACCCAGATTCGAGGCGGTGTTACCGTGGCTCGCCGTGGGTGCGGGCACCGACAATTGACAGCGCCATTCCGCCAGGCCGCTACCGGCCGCGTAGACGAGGGGCGTAGGGAGGGAAATATGCGCCGCACTGGAGCGCCAGCCCTCCGGCCCCTTTACGTAATTGGTCGCATGTCCGGCATCGCCGGGCACGACGAGCGGGTCGACGTACGTCGAAGATTGGTACGCCACCCACGCCGGCGTGCCCTGGCCGTTGAGCGTGGCGTTGGCGGTGTAGCTGTCGAAGTTGACGGCGATGGGCGTCGCCGCGGCGTTGACCGTCAGGGTCGCCGGGTTGCTGGTCGCGGGCGTGCCCACGCCGTTGCTGACCACCACCGTATAGCTGCCGGCGTCAGCCGCCGACACGTTGTTCAACACCAGCGTCGCGTTCGTCGCGGAGGTGATATCGCTGCCGCCTTTTTTCCATTGGAACATCGGCCCCACGGTGTCGCCGGCGGCAACCGCGAACGTCACATTCGTTCCGACCGTCGCGGTTTGAGAAAACGGCTGCGTCGAAATCGTGGGCGGAGCGGCCGCCTGACTGAACGTGATGTCATCGAATGCGATCGCGCCCGTGGCCGGGTTCGTTCCCATGTCCATCCGGATTGTCAGGGTGGATCCGCTATGGCCGGCCCCGAAATCGAGGGCGAAAGGCGCGGGCCATCCGACATCGACGTTGGCCGCGCTGTAGAGCACCTGGTTGTTCTCGTTGACGATCGAGATGCCCGGGAGAATGCCGTTCCCACTCCAAGCGAAGCGGCTGAGGTGCAGACCGTGGAGCGTAACCTTGTAGCCCGGATCGGCGGTGAAGGTGACACTCCAGTTTTCATTGCCGTCAGCGTTATAAATCAGCCCCGATCCGCTCCAATCGCCGTGGAGGTGATAAAAAAGTTCATGGGCGCCGTAGTTGCCGCCGGCCTGAGCAGCATAAGAGACGACGACATTGGGTGTGAAGCCACGGTCGGCCAAATACGACCCAACGGCATCAGAAGTCGCCGTGACCCGACGGCCATAATTCAGATTGAGGACTGAGTTGGAAAGCTGCTCGAGACCGAAGGTCAGCACGGTGGCCGCGACTGGCGCCGCACCCAGCAAAGTGATCGCCACGGCAAGCGACCAAGCGGGACGGAGGCGGGAAATCGAGCGAAACGGAAAACGATCCGTCGCCATCGACGAGCAAAGGAAAACTGCCGGGATGTTTTTCATGGAACAGGCGTGGTTGAATGTTTGCGCGAGCCGCGGAAAAACCTGGCGGCGTCGGCGTGCGGATGCTGGCGGCTCAATTTCCGAAGGAGCCGTTGCGCTTTCCCGGGCGATCACGTCCGAGCCCTTGCCGAACCGGTCTGCGCAGATGCACATGATGTTGCTGAACCACGCGGATTGTACCGCGAAGCCGTGGGACCAACTCCGCACTTCGTGGCGAAGCCTCCCTGTTTATTGGCCATTTACTGGCGTTACGTAATCGCGCTGATCCCGTCGATCCCCGGCACGCGGGAGGAGCCAGAAGCTCCGATCGAAGCCGCAGTAAACAGTCCCGGGGCAAGCCCCGAGACATTTGCAAGGCTCCCTCAACTCCATGCGCCAATCATTGCGTCTGGTTGCCGGACCCCGCGATCGATTCACAATTTGCGGCACAAAGCCGTCGCCTACCGCGATCCGAGCCGGCGCAAGCTCCGAGGTATCGGACTGGCTTCAATTCGATCAGCCCTCACCGATTGCGGCAGCGCGTCGCGATATTCTCGGAAGACTGTTCCCTGATAAACGGGAGGAGCGCGCGGCATGACAGAGGAACAAACCCCAATCCTCCGGCCTGGTTGTGGCTTGGGCCCAAACCACCAATCCTTTTGGCAAGAAAAGGCCGATCATCGGGCCTGCCAGACAGGGCGGCGCAGGCTGGCCCTCTTTCCCAAGGGGGGAGGATGCTCAAAAAATTTCGTTTGCACGTGTTCCGCATCGTTTTTTGCCAACTTTTTTGCCGTCTCCCATGCCTGCCCTGAGTATTCTCAGCGTGCTGGTCCGGTCTCTGCGGTGTCAAGAGATTGGGCCGACTGAACTGAAGGTTGCACGGCAGAGACGGGACACCATTGCGAATAAATGCCCCCCGCAACTACTCAGGCTTTTGGTTCAAGGGTTCACGGTTTAGCAGTTGCTCGTTCAGTTCCCGACCCGGCCCAGCTCGCGCCGCAAGGCACCTGCCAGCGTCGGAGCGCGAAAAGCATAGCCCGTTTGCTCCAGTTGCCTCGGCACCGCCTTGGTGCTCGCGAGCAGCGTCCCGTCGGCCATTTCGCCCAACACCACGCGCAGGGCCGCCGCCGGCACCGGCAGCACCGTCGGCCGGCCGAGGACGCGTCCGAGCGTCGTCGTGAAATCCGCGTTCGTCACCACGCCCGGAGCAACCGTATTCATGGCGCCACGACAACGCGGTTCGACGATGGCATGATAGATCGCCCCCACGGCGTCCTCGCCGCCCACCCAGCTCATCCACTGGCGTCCGTCGCCCACCCGCCCGCCCAGCCCGAGGTGAAACGCCGGCAGCAGCTTCGCGAGCGCTCCTCCCGCCGGCGTGAGCACCACGCCGAGCCGGAGCATCACCGCGCGCACCCCGGCCCGCGCCGCACCTTCGGCGTGGGTCTCCCACGCAAGACAGACTTCCGCAAGAAAACCATGCCCGATGGCCGACGCCTCGGTGAGAACTTCGTCGCCCCGCTCACCATAATAGCCGACCGCGGACGCGCTCACCATGACCTCCGGTTTGCGCCGCATCTTTTGCAGGGCGACGACGAGCGTGCGGGTCGCGTCCACGCGGCTCCGCAGGATCGCCGTGCGCCGCTTCTCCGTCCAGCGACCGGCGCCGACATTCTCACCGGCGAGATTCACGATGGCATCGACGCCCTCGATCGCCGCTGGATCGAGTTCACCGGCGGCCGGATTCCAGGAGATCTCGTGCGCACCCGCGGCCGGCCGCCGCACGAGCCGCACGACCTCGTGCCCTTGCGTTTCGAGCAGCGCTGCCAGCGACCGGCCGAGCAAACCCGAGGCGCCGGCGATCAGCACCCGGCGTGATCCCACGACGCCATACCGCGTCGCGAGTTCGACATCCGCCTGCGTGATGGCATGCCGCCACGCGAATAGCCGCGTCAGTTGCCGGCGCACGTAACCACCACCAATCGCCCGCCCGAGCGCACCGCCGGGCAAACGATACGAAATCTCATCCGTCAACCGGCAGGCGGCCGCGCCGTCGGGCTCGACGCGGTGCAGATGCTCCCACTGCGCAAACGGCCCGCTCAATTGCACGTCGCGAAACTGGCGCCCGGCGACGTAGTCCCGGTGCTCCACCCGCCACTCCATCCAGAAAGGTCCCACCTTGTTGCGCACCGTCACGCGCGCACCGTCGCGCACGCCGCCCGTGGCTGCCACCACTTCGACGCGCTCCCACGGCGGGCACAGTCGCGCCAGCGCGCCGCGCCGTTCGTGCCACGCAAACACCTCGGAGGCCGGGCGCGCAATCCGGGTCGTGAGGGAGAAAATTTCGTCTTTCATGGTGTGAGGTCCCCTACTCCCGCGCCCCGGCAGCTGCACTTCTGAATTGTTTGAAGGCCGCCAGCGCGGCGTGGCGCGCCGTCGCGTGATCGACGATCGGCCCGGGATAATTGCCTCCCCGGCCCAGGTTCACGCCCGCCGCGGCCAGCACCTCGGCCGGTGCCTCCCACGGTGCCTGGATGTGCTCCGCCGGCAGGCGCGCGAGTTCCGGCACCCAATGGCGCACGTACTTGCCTTCGGGATCGAATTTCAGGCCCTGCAGCACCGGGGCAAACACGCGAAAATATGGCGCCGCATCGGCTCCGCAGCCCGCGCTCCATTGCCAGCCGAGCGTATTGCTCGCGAGGT
>SXGT01317357.1_pt1 | contig 19742 bp, 11 predicted proteins | sample 3176221 | NCBI WGS metagenome assembly SXGT01 (sample SAMN11356862, study PRJNA531348) | freshwater metagenome | isolation source: freshwater sample F1-120 | place: China: Fuxian Lake, Yuxi | collected 2017-12-25
CGGTCGGCGGGGTCCAGCCCCAGTCGGAGACGGTCTGGCACCAGGCCGACAAGTTCCGGGTGCCGCGCCTGGCCTTCATCAACAAGCTCGACCGCATCGGCGCGTCGTTCGACGGCGTGGTCGGCGAGATCCGCGACCGCCTGGGCGCCAACGCGGTGCCGATCCAGCTCCCCATCGGCGTCGAGGACGCCTTCGAGGGCGTGGTCGATCTGATCAGCGAGCAGGCGCTCTACTTCTCGGGCGACATCGTCGACAAGCCCGATCTCAAGCCCATCCCCGACGACATGGTCGCCGCGGTCGCCGAGGCCCGCGAGAAGCTGGTGGCCGCGATCGCGGACGTCGACGACGCCATCGCCGAGAAGTACCTCGAGGGCACCGCCATCCCGGCCGCCGATCTCAAGGCCGCGCTGCGCAAGGCGGTCATCGCGGTGAAGATCGTCCCCGTCCTGGGCGGGACCGCGCTGCGCAACAAGGGCATTCATCCGCTGCTCGACGCGGTGATCGAGCTACTGCCGTCGCCCAACGACCTGCCGCCGGTGACCGGCGTCGATCCGCGCAACACCACCGAGAAGCTCTCGCGCGCGCCGCGGAACAACGAGCCGTTCGCGGCCCTGGCCTTCAAGATCGCCATGGATGAGGGCCGCAAGGTCGTCTTCATGCGCATCTTCTCGGGCGTGATCGAGGCCGGCGGCGAGCTGCTCAACACCCGAACCGGCAAGAAGGAAAAGGTCGCGCGCCTGTTCCGCATCCACGCCGACAAGCGCGAGCGCCTCGACAAGGCGGTGGCCGGCGAGATCGTCGCCGCCGCCGGGCTCAAGGAAGCCACCACCGGCGACACCCTGTGCGACCCCAAGGCGCCGATCCTGCTCGAGCGAATCGACACCTACGAGCCGGTGATCTCGCAGGCCATCGAGGCCGAGAACAACGCGGCCAAGGAGCGGCTCGACTTCGCCCTGGCCAAGATGGCCGACGAGGACCCGACCTTCCGGGTCAAGGAGGACGTCGAGACCGGCCAGACCATCATCTGGGGGATGGGCGAGCTCCACCTCGAGGTGATCGTCGATCGCATGCGCCGCGAGTACGGCGTCGCCGCCAGCGTCGGCAAGCCGCAGGTGGTCTATCGCGAGACCGTGCTGGGCGAGGCCGAGGGCCACGCCACCTTCGAGCGCGAGATGAAGGAGCAGAAGATCTTCGGCGAGGCCCGCTGCAGGGTCCGCTCGCTGCCGCGCGGCTCGGGCGTGAAGCTGGCCAAGACGCTGGCCGGCGGCGTGATCCTGCCCGACGCGGTGGTCGAGGCCGCCATGCAGGGCCTGCGCGACGCAGCCTCGTCGGGCGCCGACGGCTTCCCGCTCGAGGACGTCGAGGCCACCCTGCTCGCGGTCGGCATCGCCGAGGGCGCCGACGGCGTGATCGGCGCGCGCGCGGCGGCCTCCGAGGCCTTCCGCCGCGCGGTGCTGGCCGCCAACCCGCAGCGGCTCGAGCCGATCATGAGCGTCGAGGTCACCACCGACGACGAGTTCCTCGGCGCGATCATCGGCGACCTCAACCAGCGCCGCGGCCACATCCAGGACGTCGAGCAACGTGGACCCAAGCGCGTGGTCACGGCCCTGGTGGCCCTGCGCAACATGTTCGGCTACTCGACGCGTATGCGCTCGCTGAGCGAGGGTCGCGCGACCTTCATGATGAAGTTCCAGTCGTACGACACGCTGGCCGCCTCGTAGGCGGCGACGCTGGTACCGGCGACCGATCCGACGGGTGACGCACGTGAGGCGGTCAATCCCCCACGTCAAAGAGATCTTCACGACCACCCCCTGACCTTCTCGACCGCTTGGCGCGGGCGGCGCCGGCTCAGGCGGCTCCGAGATCCGGCGAAAGCAGCGCCGTCGCCGCCGTGATCGCGTCCGACGAGCCGGCGAGGGCGAGCACGTCGCCGGCCTCGATGGTGTCGTCGGCCGACGGCACGGCGATCGAGTGGGTCCCGCGCTGGATGGCGAGCACGGTGGCGCCGGTGAGACCGCGCAGGTTGGCGGCGCCCAGCGACTTGCCGGCGATCGCGCTGTCCGCGGCGACCCGCACCGCGGTGGGCGTGCCCAGGCCGGGCAGCACCGCCTCGATCTCGCGGAGGTCGGCGAGCGGCGACGGCGGCTGCGGCGTGGCGATGTCGACCGGCGGCTCGGTCCCGGCGCGGCGACCCTGGGCGGCGAGCACCTCGACGATGGCCTGGGCGCCGGCGCGGACGTGGGCGTCGAGATCGCCGGCCGAACGCCACACCCACCAGGCCTCGACCAGGACCAGACCGATCAGCAGGCCGGCGGCGGCCTGGGGCGCGACCGCGCTGGTGGCGGCGATCGCCGGCAGCGCCGCGACCAGCACGATCGGCACCTGCAGGGCGACGACCAGCATGCCGCGCGGCGCCTGCGCCAGATCGAGCCCCTCGCGGGCCGGCAGCGCGCGTTCGGCCAGGGCGCGGGCCAGCGAGCGCGAGAGCCGGACCAGCCCGAGCATCAGGGGGAGCGCCATCAGGACCGCGGCGGCGATCACCGCCAGGCGCGCGGCCTGCTCCTCGAGCGCGAACCAGCGCGAGACGTCGTGGGTCGCGGGCTCGACCAGGAGACCGGCGGAGAGGGCGACGGCGAAGAGCAGGAGCGCGTCGAGCGCGAGCAGGCCGATGCGGCGGCGGGACCGCGCCACGGTGGCGCGGCGCGCGTTGGGGCGCAGCGCCTCGATCCACGATCCATAGAGCGCGGCGAACGTCGCCAGGCGGCGGGGCAGCCGCGGCTCGAGCCACGACGAAACCACCGGCCCGCGCCTGGCCAGGCTCGGCGTGAGCGCGGTGGTGATCGCCGAGACCGCGACCGCGACCGCGTACCACGCCGCGGGCAGGACCTTGCTGGTCACGCCGATGCTGGCGGCGACGAACGACAGCTCGCCGATCTGGGCCATGGTCATGCCGGTGGCGACGGCGGCGGGTACGCCGCGGCCGGCCACGAACACGCCGAGGGTGACGGCGACGAACTTGCCGCCGACGACCACCACGAGCACGACCAGGACCTCGAGCCAACCGTCGACGATGGCCTGGGGATCGATCAACATGCCGACCGAGACGAAGAACACGGCGGCGAACAGGTCGCGCACCGGCTCGACCAGCGGCTCGATGGCCTTGTTCTCGCCGGCCTCGGCGACGAGCGCGCCGGCCAGGAACGCGCCCAGCGCCACCGAGTAGCCGGCGGCGTCGGCGAGCATGGCCAGGGCGAAGCAGGTGCCCACCACCAGCACCAGCACGGTCTCGTGGCGGCCGTGGGTCACGGTGGCGCGGACCAGGCGGGGGACGACCAGGAGCCCGACCCCGATGGTCGCGACCAGGAAGCCGGCGAGCTTGCCCAGGGTGACCGCCAGATCGCTCCAGCCCAGGCCGGCGCCGCGGCCGATGGCGGTGAGCATGGTCAGGAGCAAGATGGCGAGCAGGTCCTCGATCACCAGCAGCGAGAACACGCCGCGGCGGTGCGCGAACGGCGGCGGGTGCTCGTCGAACGAGCGCGAGATGATCGTCGTCGACGAGATGGCGACGATGGCACCGACGAAGAGGCTGGCCTCACCGGGCAGGCCAAAGGCCCGGCCGATCCCGGTGCCGAGCACCAGCATGAGCCCGACCTCGATCACGGTGGCGACCACGGCGCCGGCGCCGACGCCGATCACGCCACGTACGCTGAGCTCGAGCCCGATCGAGAACATCAGCAGGATTACGCCGAGCTCGGCCAGCGTGCCGACCACGCCGGAGTCGGCGATGAACCACACGCTGGTGTACGGGCCGACCAGCACGCCCGCGACCAGGTAACCGAGCACCACCGGCAGGCGCAGGCGCTGGAACAGCACCGTCGTCACGGCGGCGGTGCCGATGACGACGGCCAGCGTCTTGATCAACGCATGCCCGTCCACTGACTCAGAGTACCCGGTCTGGCGTGAGCGACTCTACGTGGGTGCAGGACATTGCGGCGCCGCAAGCAGACCCCGAACCGCGCTACTCGTACGGCACGAAGCGCGCGCGAGACGTTCGTCGTCGGTTCAGCGCCTCGAGCTCGCCGGCGGTGTAAGCGTCGGGGCTGCCGGCGGGCAGGCGGGCGCGGACGAAGCCGATGAGCAGGGTCCGCGTGCGCGTGGCGGCCTCGACCAGGGCCTGGTCGCCGTCCTCGGCGCCGTCGTCCCAGAGCTCGAAGAGCGCCTCGCGCTTGGCCGCCAGGTCGAGGTCGGTGCGCGCCCACAGCCGATCGAGGTGGCGCCGCATGATCTCGTCGGCGCGCTTGAGCTGCTTGTCGCGGTGGACGCGGCCGATCTGCACCCGCTCGTCGCGGGTCTGATCCATCCACCGGAGCTTGTCGGACTGGTACGGGTCCTGGCCGGCCTTGCGCATCACCCAGTCGGTGATCTCGGTCGAGCCGCCCAGGATCGGGATGGTGGCCACGTCGCCGTGGTCCTGCTTGTCGTCATCCCCGACGTGCCTGGTGAAGTCCTTCACCTCGAGCCCGCTGGTCCAGTCGCGCTCGGCGTCCTTCACCTGCTTGTGCGGATCCCGGTAGTAGTCCTCGAGACCGCCGGCCGCCGCCCTCGCGACCTTCACTGGGTTGGGGAACTTGAACTTCACGCTGAACGCCGGCTTGTCCTGAAAGCTGACCTTGCCGTCGCGCCCCACCTTGCCCACGAACCCCGGCCGCTGTCGCCGATAGGTTCCTCCTCCGCTCGGATCGAGCTCGCCGCTCTCCTCCGGAGGCGTCCACGGCGGCGGCGCGTCCGGATCATCGATCAGCCCGAACGTCTGCTTTCCGATCGCGAGATCCGGCACTCCCAATCCCCGCATGGACAGCCTCCCCGGCCTTCCATCCCCCGTGCCCGTGCCCTCCGCTGGCGCTGACGCGGACGTGGACGTGGACGTGGACGAGAACCTGGACGTTCGCTGTTGCCGCGACATCGATGTAGGTGCCGCAGCCACCGCCGCTGTCGCCGCCGGCAGCCGCACCACCGCCACCTCGATCGGCTCGTACTCCACCGCCGCCGCCCTCGCCGGCTTCCAGTCGATCACCGACACCTTCAGCAGCTTCCGCTCCCGCTCCCGCGGCGGCTCCACGGCATCCAGCGCCAACATCACGGAAACGTGCAAGATCGCGCTCGCACCTACGGCGATGGCGACTCCGCGCTTCACGTCTCTTGGACCCTCCAGCCCGCCGACCCGTTGCCCGTCACCGCCGCCAGATTCCTGCGACACCTGCGGCCGGTTCGATGACACCTCGGAATGCATGCGGAGAACCTCATGAGCCTACCTCTCGCTGGCCTCCTGTCGCGGTTGTTTCGCAAGGGCCCAGATCGCAACAACAGCGCGGACCTGCGAGCCGCCGCCATCGGCGACGGTGACGCACTCTCCCGCCTCTACGACGCCCACGTCGATGGCCTGTACGCGTTCGTCTACTACCGGGTAGGGCGCGACCAGGCCCTCGCCGAGGACATCGTGCAGGAGACCTTCACGTCGGCGCTGGGCAAGACCCACGACTACGACGAGCGTCGCGGCTCGGTCTCGAGCTGGCTGACGACGCTGTCGCGCAACGTCATCCGTGATCACCTGCGCGCCCACCGGCGCGCCGACGAGGTCGCCGAGCGCTGGGACCGCATCGATGCCTCGCTGTCCCAGCTCTACGACGCGCTCGAACGCACGCCGCTGCCCGGCGACGTGCTCGCCCGCGTCGAGACCCGGGACCTGGTCACCATGACCATCGCCCATCTGCCCGAGAACTACCGCCTGGCGCTGGCCCGCAAGTACGTCGAAGACAAGAGCGTCGAGGATCTGGCCTCGGAGCTCGGGCTCTCCGTCGACGCCGCCAAGTCGCTGCTCGCGCGCGCACGCCGCGCCTTCAAGGAAACCTTCTCCACCCTCGGCCACGCGCTCGAGGAGGTGACGCCATGACCCGAAACACCCGTGACGACGAAGTCCTCGACGCCAACCTCGGCAAGCTGATGCCAATGGCCGACGCGCCCTCGATGCAGCTCGAGGCGCGCGATCGCATCCGCGCCCGCCTGCTCGCCATCCACGCCCGCCCGCGCAAGCAGTCGCAGCGATCGCGGGTGGCCATGACCGGCTGGGCGCTGGCCCTCGGCGCTGCCACCGCGATCGTCGCGGTCAACGTGGCCGGCGTCAGCAAGGACCGCGAGGCGACCACCGCCGGCACCGGCGGCAGCGGACCGAAGGCGCCCGCCGATCGGTTGACCCTGGCCGACGGCTCGGTCGCCGACCTCGGGCCCGGCGGCAAGGTCGCTGTCCTCGGTGATCGCCGGGTGCGGATCACGGGCGCCGTGCTCCTCGACGTCGTGCCTGGCAAGGGTCAGTTCACGGTCCAGACCGCCAACGGCGAGCTCACCGTGATCGGCACCCGCTTCCTGGTCGAGGCCACCGCCGACCGCACGGTCGCGTCGGTCCTGCGCGGCGCCGTCGCCATGCGCTCGGCCGGCAGCGAGGAGGTGGTCCACGCCGGCGAGCAGGGCACGATGACCGCCAAGTCGCCGCCCACCCGCGCGCCGGCGCCGCGGCTGTCGCACCTGGTGAGCTGGGTGGCCGAGCGCCGCCGCCGCGACGAGACCGTCGCCACCGGCCCGGCCCGTTCCGGCGTGCTGGTCGCGCGTAACCCGATGTGGCAAGAGCAGGAGTTCCCGCTGCCGATGCGCGAGCTCACTCTCGACGTCCACCTCGAGAACCAGGTGGCGCGGGTCGCGCTCGATCAGACCTTCCACAACCCCGAGGCCCAGCAGCTCGAGGGCGTCTACAAGTTCTCGCTCCCGCCCGACGCCGCCGTGGCCCGCCTGGCCATGTACGTCGACGGCAAGCTCACCGAGTCCGCGGTGGTCGAGCGCATGCGCGCCCGCCGTATCTACGAGGACATCGTCTACACCCATCGCGACCCGGCGCTCATGGAGCAGATGGGCGCGAGCAAGGTGTCGATGCGGATTTTCCCGCTCCTGCCTCAGCAGGACAAGCGGGTGCTGCTCGCGTACACCCAGCCGATCGCGCGCACCTACGACGATCTGACCCTGACCGTGCCGCTGCCCGATCTGGAGACACCGGTGAGCGCGGTCAACCTGAAGGTCGAGGTCGTCGGATGCGGTGCCTGCGAGATCACGTCGCCCAGCCACCGGCTCGAGGTCTCGCGCGATCGCGACAACGCCGTCGTCCGCTACCGCGGCGTGACCGAGAAGCTCGGCGACTCACTGGTCCTGCGCGTGCGCAAGCCCGACGCGCCGGCGGTGGCGCACGCCTCGACGATCTTCGACGCGCAGCGCTACGGCCTGGTGCGCGTGCGCCCGACCGTGGCCAGCGCCCAGATCACCGGCGCCGCCGCCGATCGGCCCCACAAGTGGGTGATCCTGTCGGACACCAGCGCCTCGCGTGGCCTGATGGAGCGCCGGGCCCAGACCGAGATGATCGATCGCCTGGTCCAGGAGATCGACGAGCACGATCAGGTCGCGGTGGTCGCCTTCGACGCCACCCACCGCCGCTACGCGGCGTGGCAAGACGCCATCGACGTCGATCGCAAGGGCCTGGGCGCGTTCCTCATGAAGGACGGCGGTCTGGGCGAGACCGATCTGGTCACCTCGCTCGAGGGCGCGGTCAAGCTGCTCGACGGCGAGCCCGGCTACATCGTCTACCTCGGCGACGGCACCGCCACCGGCGGCCGCCGCACCATCGATCAGCTCCGCGACGCGGTGGCCGGCAAGGCCACGTTCATCGGCGTCGGCGTCGGTGACGGCTCCGACATGCCGACGCTCTCGGCGCTGGCCGATGCGACCTCGGGCATGGCGCTGCACGTCGATCTCGGTGACGACCTGGCCTGGCGCGCGCTCGACCTGGTCGCCGCGCTGTACACGCCGCGCGTCACCGGCCTGGTCGCGACCCTCGAGACCAAGGGTGGTCAGGTCGGCGACGACGAGGTCTCGGCCTACCTGCGCTCGGCGCAGGTCGCGGCCGGCGAGGACATCGAGGTCGTGGTCCGCGCCCCGGCCCGCACCGATCTCGCGGCCCTGGTGCTGCGTGGTCAGGTCGCCGGTCAGCCGTGGACCCAGCGCGTCGATCTCGCCGCCACCCCGCTCGCCTCCGGCGACGCCGGCTACCTGCCGCGGATGTGGGCCGAGCGCCGCATCGATCACCTGATGACCATGGGTGACCGCGCGCTGGCGCCGTGCACGACCACGCCCTGCGCCACCGACGAGGAGCGGGCCGTGACCGCGTACCACGCTCGCAAGAACGAGATCGTCGAGCTGGGCAAGACCCACTTCCTGCTCTCGCCGCACACCTCGCTCATCGTGCTCGAGAACGACGCGATGTACGCGCAGTACGGTGTGACCAAGGGCAGCGGTTTGACCTGGGCCGCCTACGCGGCGCCGGCCACCATCCCGGTGGTGGCGAAGATCGCCGCGCCCGTGGTCGACCACCGGCCGATGTGGCGCCAGCCCGTGCCGTGGATGTACGGCACCGGCTGGGGTGACGACTGGGACGGCGACCGGGGCGGCGCGATCCGCGGGGGCGAGTTCCGCACCACCGGCAACCACTTCGGCAAGAACGCCGACACCTGGTCCATCGGTCAGGGCACGATCGGCCTCGGCAAGGCCGGCACCATCGGCCGCGGCTCGGGCTCCGGCTACGGCGCCGGCGGCACCGGCGGCGCGCCGGTCGGCGCCACCGAGAGCGCGCGGACCGAGGGCGAGGCCCCGTCCCGCGAGATCACCGAGAACAAGCGCGACAGCTACAAGGACATCTTCCTCGGCGCCGATCGCGGCGACAGCAACGACGAGAGCGGCGGCGCCAACAACAGCCTCGCCGATCCGTTCGCCGCGTCGGGGCCGATGCCGCTGGCCGACGGCGCGACCAAGCTCGCGCTCGAGGAAGCGCCGATGACGAGCACCGTGCCGATGCAGCAGCCGATGTCGGGCCTCGACTCTCCTGCTGACCTCGCCATCGGCGGCGGCGTCCTCGCCGGCCGCGGCCGCGGTGCGCGCCTGGAGCGGCAGCAGAACGCCGGCTGGATCGGCGACGGCAACATCAACGGCCTCGAGAGCGGCCGCTGGCACCAGCAGGCCTACTACTACGGCCTCAACCCGACCGCGTTCCACTACTCGAGCGACTGGCGCCTCGACGACGTCACCGAGTGGCTGCCTGGGTTCTCGCGCCTCGGCTACGACGACCTGTCGGAGGCGCTCGAGGCGGCGGCGGCCGGTGGCCGCGGCTCGATCTCGAAGGACGCCCGCGCGCTCCTCGACGACGCCCGCCGCAAGCTCGGCGCCGGTCGCTGGCGCCTGGACAGCGGCGGCGAGGTCGTGATCGACGCCAGTGGCCGCATCGAGGCGACGCGCAGCCTCGAGATCGGCACCACCGAGGTGGTGAGCTTCGACGGCACCACCCTGGTCCACCGCTACCCGGCGCTCGGTGTCGAGACCACGCGCGCCGCCACCGACCGCGAGCCGGCGGTGCTGGCCGCGTACCTGCCGGTGGTGGCCCCGCGCGCCGACGCCCTGGCCCGCTGGTACGACGTCAAGGTGTCCGCTCCCCGGACGATCCAGCTCACGCCGCGGGCGCGGGGCGGCGCGGTGTGGGAGCTCGCCTTCGACGACTTCGGCGCGGTGATCGCCATGACCCGCGTGCGTGGCAGCGAGCGCGCGCTCGTGCTCTCCGCCACCCGCGACGGCGCGGCCTACGTGCTGTCGGCCGGCGGCGACCGCGAGGTCCTGCGCTTCACCGCCGACCCGCGGGCGACGGTCTCGCCGTCGTCGTCGGCCGCGGTCTCGATCGGGATGCCGCTCGGCCTGCCCCAGGCCGTGCGCGCCACCCTCGACGCGCTGCCGGCCGGTGATCCGGCGCGGCGCCGCGTGTTGCACCAGCTCGCGGCCTCGTCGCTGGCCGCCCAGGACGTCGGCGGGCTCGCCGGCGTCGCGGTCTCGCTCGCCGATCTCGGCGCGCTGAGCGAGGGTGAGCTGGCCCTGATCGGCGGCGCGATGGCGTGGGTGCCTGGTGATCGGGTCAGCGCCGTGCTCGGCACGGCGTCGACCTCGCCGGCTTCGCCGGGCTCGCCGCTGGCCGCGTACCTGCGGGCCTCGCTCGACCAGCGCACCGGCAAGCGCGCCGACTTCGCGGCGGTGGCGAGCCGCGCCACCGGCGTGGTCTCGCTCCTCGCCGACTACCGCGCCGCGCTGGCGGCGATCGAGCGCGGCGACACCCGCGCGGCGATGGTGGCGTTCGATACGTTCGCCGATCGCCACCTGCACGCCGACACCCTGCGGCTCATCGCCGCGGCCCGCCTGGTCCAGGTCCACGCCTATCGTTCGCCCGAGGCGGTCAAGGTCTTCGACCGCGTCGCCGACGGCGAGTGGCGCAACCTGGCCCGCCAGGAGGCGGCGCGTTACCTCGGCAACAAGCCGGCCGAGGCCGCCGAGCGCTGGGTGGCGTTGCTCTCCGACGTCGACCTCAACGCGGCTCCGCCCATCATCGACTGGAACGCGCGCAGCATCGTGGTGTCGAGCGCGCGGGGTGAGGTCGGCTGGCAGCTGGCGATGACGGCGTGGAAGCAGCGCGTCGTCGCCGGCGGCAGCTTCGAGCACCTGATGGCGTTCGCGAGCGCGGCGGCCATGAACCCGGCCAGTAGCGATCTCGACGAGGCGCTCGATCGGGCGGCGGCCGTCGCGCCCGACGCCGACTCCGTTGCGGCGGTGGTGGGCCTGGCCAACCAGGTCCGCCACTTCGACAAGGCGCGGGCCGCGCTCGACGGGGCGCGCACGCGCTTCCCGGGCAACGCGCGGCTCCTGCGGCTGGCCAGCGTGGTCGCCGAGCAGTCGGGCGACCCCCGCGGCGCGGCCGACCTGTTCACCGAGGCCCTCAAGGCCGAGGTCGACCAGCCCATCGCGCTGTCGCAGCTCCGCGCCGACTACAGCCGGGTCATCGGCCTCTATGGTCAGGTCGCCAAGAGCGCAGCCGGCGCCGAGCGCCAGGTGGCGCGCGACGCCGCGGTGGCCGCCGGCCGCGACTGGCGCGCGATCGATCCCGACTTCGCCGCCCGCGAGCGGGCCATCGGCGAGCTGCTGGCCTCGCTCGGCGAGGACGACGAATCGTGGCGCTACCTGTCGACGCCGATCGACCAGGCGCCGCGCGAGGGCAGCTCGTTCCAGGGCGCGGCCGAGGCGCTCGAGCGCCAGGGCAAGCTCGACCAGGCGCTCGGCCTGTGGTGGCGCGCCTTCGCCATCGACGCCACCAACCCGACCTGGCTGCAGCGCGCGGCCCAGCTCGAGCTGGCCCTGGGCCACAAGGACAAGGCCCACGAGACGCTGACCCGCATCGCCCGCGGCACCTGGCACCAGCGCTGGAGCGGCGTGAAGTACTGGGCCGACAGCGCGCTGCGGCAGCAGTGACGTCCGGTGACGCGGGCCCTGGCTCAGCGACGATAGTCGTACCAGGCGCCCGCGTACGGCGCGGCGGCGTGGCAGCGCGCCCAGCAGTAGCTTGGGTGACTCTCGGCGGACTCGGCGTCATCGGCCTGGGTGAACAGCCAGCCGCCTTCGTCGGTCAGGGCGTCGTCGCGCCGCATGATCGCGAGGTAGCGCAGGTCGCCGGGCGCGCCGTCCAGATCGTCGCGGATCTCCTTCACGATCACGGCGCCGTTGGCGTAGCCGCCCACGAAGTCTTGCATGGGGTCGGCGGCGACGTCGTTGGCGTAGATGATCCGATAGGTCGAGCCGTGGCCGGGCGCAGGGCCGCGGACGTCGAGCCGCTTCCAGCTGGTGTAGTCGCCGACCGGCTCGACCGAGACCGGCTCGGCGCAGCCGGCCATCGCCATCGCCGCGCAGGCAACGGTGGCCAGGCGGTTCATGGTGACCCCACGGTGACGGCGCCGGCCGCGAGCTCGATCCAGCCGGCGCCGTCGTCGACGCGCGCCACCAGGTCGTAACGGCCGGCGGCGAGGGCACCGGGATCCCAGGTCAGTTCGTCACGGCCGCTCTGGATCGGCGCGATCAGGACGTCGGTGCCGACGCCGCGGGCATGCAGCGCGCCGACCACGAGGTCGCCGTCGAGATCGGCGAGCTGGTAGCGCAGCGTGAACGACGCGGCCGGGCCCGGGGTCACCTCGACGGCGACCGTGGGGGTTTCGTTGAGCGGCCGCGGCGTGCGATCCGGCGGGTCGCCGAGGGACCAGTCGACGAGGGTCTCGACGGCGACGTCGGGCAACGGGAACCGCGGCGGCATGGGCGCCCTCGCGTCGCGCACTCTCGACGAGATGCCCAGGGCGACGGACGCGGCGCCGCGGACCCCGACACCCGGCGCGACGATCGTGTCATCGTAGCTGTCGAGCCTCATCCCGCACCAGCGCATGCCGCTCACGGCGTCGACGGTGCAGTCGCCGGGCGCACCTCCGATCGGTGGGTAAGCGTGGCAGCGCACGCAGTTCGCCGCCAGGATCGGCATGACGTCCTCCTGGAAGCGCGGCGTGGCCGGTGCCTCGGCCGCGCACGCGGCGAGGAGCAGAGGCGTCGGGAGCAGCCAACGGTTCAAGGCGGGTCTCACAGGTAGTAGTGGAGTTGCAGGAGCGACAGGAAGCCGGGCCCGTCGAGGTCGTTGCCCTGCGCCGAGGCGCGCCCGAGCAAGTGGACCTCGAGGTGGGCGCGCGGGAAGTACTGCAGGTCGAGCTCGAACGCGTCGCGCGACGAGCGCAGGCCGAGATCGGGCTGCCAGCGGTGCAGCCCACCGCCGAGCAGCAGACCGCGGGAGAGGGTCTGGGTGACGCCGAGATAGGAGGCGAGCTGCCACCGCGAGGACTCGGTGCTCTTCACCATCTGGTGCTGTACGTCGATCTCGGCCAGCACCAGCAGGCCGGCTCGCTCGAACCAGCGCTTTCCGACCACGCCGGCGAGGACACGGCGATCGGCCGCGGACGTCGTCATCCGGGCCTGGAGCCCGATCGCGGCGGTTTCCTCGAGGAGTCGGCGCTCGGCCATGACCGCCAGGCCTTTGTCCTTGGGACCGGCTCCCAGGAACGCGATCGGTCGCGGAACATAACCGTGCGCGTGCGCTTCCCAGGGTCCGCCCGACCATCCAGCGGCGAGGCCGTAGGGCTCCTCGAGCGTGCCGAAGCCGAGGAAGCGGCGCACGTACGCGGTGTGGTCCTGCGACCTGATGCCGAACACGGGAAAGAAGCGGCCGGCGCGGACGTAGATGGCATCGCGCTCGTACATGACGTAGTGCTCCCGCGACGCCAGCCGCTCGACCAGCGGTGGCTGCGGGTCGCGAGCGCCGCCTCGGATCCCGGCGGCTAGGTAGAGAGTCAGGCCGCGTCCGCGTGCGGCCGCGGCCAGCTCGACCTGCATCGGGAACACCGCCGGCTCGAGTTCGTCGCCGCGGCGCTTGATCAGTCCAGCCCCGCGCAGATCGCCGCCGAGCACCAGCCACCCGGGCGGGGACCACCGGCCGTGGAGCAGTGCGCCGTCGCCGCCGCGGCTGATCGTGTCGCCGGCCTCGAGGCGACCGTAGTCGTCGAGCAGGCCACCGCCGCCGGGCGAGACATGGCACTCCTGGCAGCGGGAAGCGCCGGTGGTGAGCTGGAACCGCGGGTACGCCGCGGCCGGCGCGGCGACGGCGGCGACGCCGGCGAGCACGAGCGCGATGACGAGGGTCAGTCGCATCGTGCCCCCTCGAGGATCCACGACTCGACCAGGCGGATCTCGACCTCGGGCAGTGGGACGTCGGGCGGCATCTGATCGCGACCCTCGCCGCGTAGCTGGTAGATGAGCTGGGAGAACTCGGGGCTGCCCGGGTCGACGTAGTTGCGTGGGGGTGAGCCGGGTCCCACCGGTTCGCCGCACACGCGCCCGGTGAGAAACGCGTAAGCACCGTTGGGCGACGACAGGTCGAGGCTCGCCGCCGCGGCCAGGGTCGAGTGACACCCGGCGGTCGCGCACGCCGGCGCGATGATGGTCGTGTGGACGTACGTCCACGACGACGGACGGTCGCCGGCATCGTCGCATCCGGCGGCGACGACGGCGAGAGCGAGCGCCGCGGGGGCGAGGGCGAGCGCCGTGCTCATGGGACGATGGTAGACACGAAGTCGCGCTCGGCGTCGTTCTGGGCGACGGGCCTGCATCGGGATCCTCTGCAGGGGGTACGCCTGGCCCGCCCGCGGATTACCCGCAATCTTCGCCACGATCTGTTGAGAAAAACGCAACGATTGGCCGCGGCTTTCCCGAGCGCCAGCAGCCTCACGCCGTGTCAGTCAGAGCACGAAGCCGAAGCCGAGCGTGGCGCTGACCACGCTGCCTTCGAGATCGACGGCGACAATGTCGCGGAGTCCGAGCTCGTCGCGCTCGTCGTGGACGCGGTCCTTGTGCAGTCGGGCATGCACGTACGTGATGTCGAAGCTGAAGCCGATGGCGGCGTAGACCCAGCGCAGTCCGCCGCCGCCGGCGAAGCCGAAGCCGCGGGTGCCGTCGGGCGCGCCGGTGCCGGGATCGCCGTACATCCAGGTGTGGGTCGGGCCGGCGCGGCCGTAGATCTCGAGCCAGCGCGCGAAGTGCTGGTCCATCATCGTGTGGGTGAGGACGCTGCGGACGGTCAGCATCGGGCCCACGGTCATGGCGGTGTAGACCCCCTCGACCGTCCCGTCGGTGCGGCGCTGGGTCAACTCGGCGCTGTTGACGGCCAGCTCGCCGCCCCAGTGGGCTCGCCGGTAGCCCAGCGACCCGCGCACGGCGAACCCGCCGTCCTCGAAACCCTCGAATCCGCCGCGGGCGTGAGCGGTGCCCAGGCCGCCTTCCTCGTAGATCCCGATGTCGGCGCCGGCCGGCCTGGGCATCGCGTGGACCGAGAGGGCTACGACCGCGACGGTCCACCACGTGCGTGATCGCAGCGACACCATGACACCGGGTTCAGCAAGCCGCGCGCCACGCGCCTGCCGCGGGTTCCCGGGACTTGCCGCCGCGACGTCGATCCTCGTCGACGTCGATCCGGCCAGGCCTGACAGCGGTGCCATACCTGTGGCAGGGTGCTCCGATGCCCGCGCCGTCCGCCGCCGACCTCGAGCTGGCGTTCGTCGACAAGTTCTTCTGGTCGCAGGGCAGGGAGCCGTATCCGGTCCAGGAGCAGGCGGTGTCGGCGATCATCGCCGGCAAGAGCGTGCTGGTCACGGTGCCGACCGGGACCGGCAAGACGCTGATGGCCAAGGCCGGCATCTTCGCCGCCCTGGCTCGCGGCCAGCGCGCCATCTACACCACGCCGCTGCGGGCGCTGACCGAGGAGAAGTTCCGCGAGCTGTCCGACGACTTCGGACCCGAAAACGTCGGCTTCGCGACCGGCGACTACAAGATCAACCGCGACGCGCCCATCCAGGTCGAGGTCGCCGAGATCCTGTGGAACCGCATCGTCAGCGAGAAGAACGTGGCGCCCGCCGACCTCGTCATCATGGACGAGGGCCACTACTTCAACGATCCCGAGCGCGGCTACGTGTGGGAGCAGTCGATCATCGGGCTCGATCCGCGGGCCCAGCTGGTCGTGCTCTCGGCCACGGTCGGCCACCCCGAGCGCTTCTGTCACTGGGTGCACCTGACCCGCAAGGTCGACATGCACCTCATCGACTCGCGCGAGCGCAAGGTGCCGCTCGAGCACCAGTTCCGCGAGGAGCTGCTCCTCGACACGGTCAAGGACCTGTCGTGGAAGGGTGACGTGCCGGCCATCATCTTCTGCTTCGGCCGCGAGCTGTGCTTCGAGGTGGCGCGCCTGCTCAAGAGCTGCCGCCGCTTCACCACCGACGAGGAGAAGGCCGAGATCGAGAAGCGCTGCGACGAGGTCTTCCAGCCCACCGGCGTGGCCAAGGAGCTGCGGCCGCTACTCACCCACGGCATCGGCATCCACCACGCCGGCATCCTGCCTCGCTACAAGCAGCTGGTCGAGGAGCTGGCCCTCGAGCGCAAGATCAAGTTCGTGGTCTCGACCGAGACCATCGCCGCCGGCATCAACCTGCCGGCGCGCACGGTGGTGTTCCCGGCCCTGCGCAAGTTCATCAAGAAGGAGGCCCGGCTGGTGTCGCCGGCCGAGTACCACCAGATGGCCGGCCGCGCCGGCCGGCCGCAGTTCGACGACAAGGGCCTGGCCATCACCCTGGCGCCCGAGGAGATCACCGTCGATCTGCGCAAGGAGATGAAGGACGCCGGCAAGCGCGGCGCGGTCGATGAGGTGAAGATCAAGAAGACCATCTACGGCCGGGCCAAGAACGACGCCCAGCGCAAGGGCGAGCTGATCTGGACGCCCGAGGTCCACGCCGACCTGGTGCGCGGCGAGCCGGCCGAGCTGCGGTCGAAGACCAAGATCACCGCCGAGCAGGTGCTGGCCATCGGTCTGCCCGATCTGACCGTCACCCGCCTGCCCGGGGCCGCCGCGCCGGTGCCGGTCGAGGGCGCTGCGCCGGTGCCGGTGCCGCCGCCGCCGGTGATCGACGAGATCGAGGCGTCCTTACCGCCGTCGATGCGGCTCAACGTAGTCACGGTCATCGACAACCTGCTCATCGACGAGCGCGAGCGCCGCAACCTGCACAAGACCCTGGCCATGCTGGTCGACAACATGAAGGCGGTCGGCGTCATCGACGAGCACGGCGCGCAGGTCAAGGGCCAGATGATCAAGGAGCTGCAGGGGATGGACGGCCTGTTCGTCTATCACGAGCTGTTCAGCCACCAGCTCGGGTACGAGGAGCTGCGCGAGCTGATCGAGCTCCTGGTCGATCACGACGCCATCCAGCGCATCTTCGACCGCCGCAACGAGGACGTGAAGCGCGAGTGGTGCCGGGCCCGGCTGCGCGAGATGCGCATGGAGAACGGGCAGGTGGCCTGGGAAGACGTCGAGGCCGAGTGGGATCGCGATCACCCGTACGTGCCGTCGACCTGCGAGCAGCACCTGGCCGAGTTCTGTGCCCTGGTCCCGCACCCCGAGATCCACGGCGGCAAGAAGCAGAAGCGGATCTGGGCGACGATGGAGGAGGGCGGCCACGGCTTCATGGACTTCGTCGACAAGGAAGGCCTGGCCCACGAGGAGGGCAACCTGTTCTCGTATCTGGTGCGCTGCATGAACACGGCGCGCAAGCTGGGCGAGGCCTCGGAGCTGTCGGAGCTGGAGACCCTGTCCGAGCGCATCCGCGCCGTCCTGGCCAAGGTCGACAGCCGGCTGAACGACGAGAAGCGCAAGCGGGACCGCGGATGACCCAGGCCGCCGCGCCTGTCGTCCCGGTGCCGGTCACCGTGCTCACCGGCTTCCTCGGCGCCGGCAAGACGACATTGTTATCTGCACTGGTGCGCCGTCCGGAGCTGGCCCGCACCGCGGTCCTCATCAACGAGGTCGGCGCCATCGCCATCGATCACCACCTGGTGCGCGACGTGCGCGGCGACGCCGTGGTGCTGGGGTCGGGATGTGTGTGCTGCACCATTGCCGGCGATCTGGTGCGCGCGCTGCTCGAGCTGGCCGCGCAGGTGATGCGGGGCGAGCTGCCGCCCTTCGAGCGCGCGCTCATCGAGACCTCCGGGATGGCCGATCCCACCGGCGTGGTCGCGACCCTGGTCCAGCACCCGCTGGTGGCCCGGCACTACCGGGCCGGGGCCGTGGTGACCGCGGTCGACGGTCAGCTGGGGCTCGAGACCCTGCGCCGGCAGCCCGAGGCGCTGGCCCAGGTCGCGCTCGCCGATCGCCTGGTCATCACCAAGACCGACCTCGCCGAGGTGGCAGCGGTCGACCAGCTCGAGGCCGCGCTGCGCGAGAAGAACCCGGGTGCGGCGGTGGTGCGAACTGCCGGCGGCGATGTCGCTCCCGACGTGCTCCTGGCGCCGGCTCCCGACGCCGACTGGGTCGAGGCCGCGACCCGGCGTCCGGTCGCCCACGGGTTTCTCGCCACGTTCACGATCTGTTTCGAACAGCCGGTGCGCATGGGCCCGCTCGGGCTGTGGCTGACGTTGATCACCCAGATGCACGCTGGCGCGATCCTGCGGGTCAAAGGGCTGGTTTCGGTCGAAGGCGAGGACGCGCCGGTGGTGATCGACTGTGTGCAACACGTCATCCACCCCGCGCGCCGGCTCCCGGCCTGGCCCGACGCCGATCGGCGCACACGGCTGGTGTTCATCGCCCGCGGTCTGGCGGCCGGCACGATCGCCTCGATCCGCCGCAGCCTGGCAGACAGCCTGGGCCAGCCGCTGGCAGGCTGAGCCAGGTCCGGACAGCCGCGCGCGCGGGTGGCGATGGGCGGCGAGCACCGGTCATCGCACAGTGTCCGGTGAGCGGACACGTCACCGCAGAGGCGCAATTCCTCGTCGATCGGTGGGAGCTGTGCCACGCGGTCACGAATCGGCGCGACCTTGGTTCGCGAGCCGCGCTCTGACGCGTTCCTGCGCATGGCACGCGATCTGTAGAGACGGATCTCGCCGGATCTCTTCCGACCGCACCCAGGAGGAACTGATGAACCGTCTCGTCGCGCCGCTGTTCAGCGCACTGATGCTCGCAGCTTGCACCGTGGACACGATGGTCGAGTCGACGCTCGACATCGATGACACGCCAGGCGCCGATCCAAAGTTCCTGCGCGTCGATCAACCGATCGCGCGCCGCTACATCGTGGTGCTCGAGGAGCCCAAGGACGCCCTGACCCGCGGCACGATGGACGTGGCCGGCACCGCCCAGGATCTCTCGTTGTCGTTCACCGCCGACGTGCGCGAGACCTGGGAGGACGCGCTCAAGGGCTTCGCCGCCGAGATGGACGAGGACCAGGCCATGGCGATGGCCGAGGATCCCCGCATCGCCTTCGTGCAGGAAGACGGCGTGGTCCATGCCAGCGGCACGCAGACCGGCGCCACCTGGGGCCTCGATCGTCTCGATCAGGCGGCGCTGCCGCTGAACGGCTCCTACACCTACCCCAACGATGGTTCGGGCGTCACCGCCTACGTGATCGACACCGGTATCAAGGTGTCCCACACCGGCTTCGGCGGCCGCGCTCGCGCCGGCCACACGTCGATCAATGACGGCCGCGGCTCCGACGACTGCAACGGTCACGGCACCCATGTCGCCGGCACCGTCGGCAGCGCCACCTGGGGCGTGGCCAAGAACGTCCAGCTCGTCGCCGTGCGCGTGCTCGGCTGCGACGGCTCGGGCTCGGACTCGGGCGTCATCTCGGGCATGAACTGGGTGGCGCAGAACCGCAGCGGCCCGTCGGTGGCCAACATGAGCCTGGGCGGCGGCGCGTCGACCGCGACCGACACCGCGGTCCGCAACGCCCACAACGCCGGCGTGGTCATGGTGGTGGCCGCCGGCAACGAGAACTCGAACGCTTGCAACGGCTCTCCGTCGCGCGCGCCGGAGGCCATCACGGTCGCGTCGTCGGCGTCGTCGGACGCCCGCTCGAGCTTCTCCAACTACGGCTCGTGCGTCGACATCTTCGCGCCCGGCTCGAACATCACCTCGTCCAACTACTCGAGCTCGAGCGGCTCGACGTCGATGTCGGGCACGTCGATGGCCAGCCCGCACGTGGCCGGCGCGGCCGCGCTCTACCTCTCGGCCAACCCGAGCGCGACGCCGGCCCAGGTCACCGCGGCGCTGACCGGCAACGCCACCGCCAACAAGGTCACCAACGTCAGCGGTTCGCCCAACAAGCTGCTCTACGTCGGGTTCATCGGTGGTGGTGGTGGTGGCGAGCCGCCGCCGCCGCCGCCGC
>SXGT01340481.1_pt1 | contig 19742 bp, 10 predicted proteins | sample 3176221 | NCBI WGS metagenome assembly SXGT01 (sample SAMN11356862, study PRJNA531348) | freshwater metagenome | isolation source: freshwater sample F1-120 | place: China: Fuxian Lake, Yuxi | collected 2017-12-25
ACATCTCCTCCGGGACCCGGCGCAGAGCCCTCTGAGCCCTTTTGACAGGCCCACGGGTCGATGAAGGATGGCGGCCAACACGGGATCGAGTTTTTGAGCAAGGCCAATGCACTGACCCCAGACCCATCAACTGAGTCTCCCATCGATCCCCGCCACGACGGGCTCCGATGAGATGTGACTAAGAGACAGCCTTCCGGAGGGAGGAGGGGGACAGGGGGTGGAGTGCGGGGGTGGAGTGCGGGGCTGGAATGTGGGGCTTGAGCGTGCGTCAAGGATGTTTTTGTGCGCCGCACAAAAACATCCTTGACGCACGCTCAACCTGCGCCTAGCATCGGGCATCTAGAGCGGCTGATGGTCGGCCGCGAGCGCGATTCGAGGAGATCACCATGGCCGAAAAGAAGACTTCGCAGGCGCAGCAAGGCGCGCCCTCGTTCACCTCCCCCTTTCCCGCCTGGCAGGCCATGATGGCCACCCACCTCGACCGCGTCGAGGCCCTCTACGGCGCCTCGGCCACCTTCGAAAACCAGGGGCTCGATCAGGCCCGCCGCAACGTCGATGAGGCCGCCCGACTGACCCGCGCCTCCTTCGACTACACCGCCCAGCTCATGGAGCAATGGCGACACCTCAGCCTGGAGGCCACCCGCCAGACCTTCGAGGCCATGACCCGCCCCTGGACGCCCAACCCATGAGCGCCGCCCCGACGCCCAAGGACACCCTGCTGCGCGACGGGACCGCCAGCCTCTACCGCTTCCGCCCCCCCGCCCCGCGCCAGCACGCCGCGCCGAGCCTCCCCCTGTTGCTCGTCCCCTCGATGATCAACCGCTGGAACATCCTCGACCTGCGCCAGGGCGCCAGCCTCGCCGACGCCCTGCGACACGCTGGCCTCGACACCTGGTGCCTGGACTGGGGCGTCGCCGAGGACGAAGACCGACACCTGACCTGGGAGATGGTCGTCGAGCGCCTTGAGCGCGCCATCCGCGCCATCCTTCGAAAGACCGGCGCGCCGAAGGTCGGCCTGCTCGGCTACTGCATGGGCGCCACCCTGGCCGGCATCGCCGCCGCCCTCAACCCCCGCAAGGTCGCCGCCCTGATCAACCTCGCCGGCCCCTTCGACTTCGCGCACGGCGGCGCGCTCACCCACGCCACCAACCCGGCCTGGTTCGACGCCGAGGCCATCGCCGCCGCCGGCAATGTCCACCCCGCCCAGATGCAGATGGGCTTCGTCGCCATGCGCCCCACCGCCCAGCTCGCCAAGTGGGTCAACTTCGCCGACCGCGCCCACGACCCCGCCTTCCGCGCCGCCTTCGACGCCCTGGAGGCCTGGAGCAGCGACAACATCCCCTTCCCCGCCGCCGCCTACCAGACCTACATCACCGAGCTCTACCAGCAGAACCTCCTCGTCAAGGGCCAGCACCACGTCGGCGGGCGCCGCGTCGACCTCGGCGCCATCGACTGCCCCCTGCTGACCGTCGTCACCGATCGCGACACCATCTGCCCCCCTCTGGCCGCCACCGCCCTCAACGACCTGTGCGCCTCGACCGACAAGGCCACCCTGACCATCCCCGGAGGGCACGTCGGCGCCGTCGTCGGCTCGCGCGCCCCGACCCACCTCTACCCCGCCCTCGCTCAGTGGCTCGTCGACCGCCTCGCCCAACCCGAGACGCCCGCCCTGACACACCCCCAGGAGCCCGCCGCGCTCAGTCCGTCACCCGGATGAACTGCCCCGCGCTCCACTCGAAGGTGTTGACCTTGACCGCGCCCCAGGGCAGCAGGATGCGCTCCCAGTCGACGATCATGTCGCCGTCGGTGTCCACATAGGTGTCCGCGTCGACGCCCTGCGCCTTGGCCGGGCGGCTGACCAGGATATTCGTCGGCTTGTCCTTGCCCATCGGCGTGAACGCGACCTCGTCCTCCACCTCCCAGTCCTCCCCCCTGTTGCCGATCTCGTGGTGGAAGATGAGCTTGATCCGGTCCTGATCGAAGTGGTAGATGGCCAGCATCGTCTGCTCGACGTGCTCCGGCTTCCCGATGGTGTACCAGACCAGCATCTCGTCGTGGCCGTCGCCGGTCAGCTCCCGCGTCTCCAGCTTCTTGAAGGTGTGCTGCGGCGAGTGGGCCATCGTGTAGTAGTAGAAGTCCCCGAAGCCAAGCCCGAAGCCCGTCATCACGAGGTACTTGTCCACGAGCTGCACCCGCTCTCGCCGCCCGTCGCCGCCCACGTTGGCCCACAGCGTCTCCTGCACCTTGAGCAGCCGTGCGTCCGGCACCTTCCTGAAGAAGCTGTCGCCCATCGCCGCCGCCCCGGAGAGCGAGAGCGATCCCATCGCCTCGTAGTTGCTGGCTTTTTTGGCGTCGAAGGGCGCCGTTGCGACGGCGGCCTCGTCCTCGTTGGGGTCGTCGCGGTCCCAGTCCCGCGCGAAGGCGACGATCCCGATCGGCTCAAGGCCGGGGGCGGGGTCGCTGATCTCGGCCAGCGGGATGGCGATCTCGAAGAAGTAGCCGGTGTTGCGCAGCGAGCCGTCCTTCTTGAGCCCCTCGGGGATCTTGCCGGCCAGCGCGCGCGGGTGCTGCCAGGTCACCTCGGGGGGGCCGTCGGAGGGCAGCTCGCCGAGGGCCAGCTCCAGCATCCTGAGGCGCCCGACCTTGCTGGCGCTCGTCGGGCCGCTGTCGAACCAGATCTCCACCCGGTCGCCCCGGTCGCGCCCGCGCGGCGGGGAGACGATGTTGTCGCGGACCTCGACGGCGATGTAGAGGTTGGCGTCGTCGTACTGGAACTGAAGCAGCAGCGAGAGGTCGAGGGGGCCGGTCCAGTCGTACTCGGGCTCGCCGCTCACGAGCGCCTTGCACTCGTGCTTCTGGACGTCGTTCCAGTCGGTGATGAAGCCGTCGACCTTGACGAAGCCCGACTGCACGGCCCTGGCTTCGAAGGACATCTTCGGGGCGTCCTCGGGCCTGGCGTGCGCGGCGTCGGCCGGCGAGGCCCAGAGCGCCACGGCGCCGGCCAGCGCGGCGCAGATCAGCGCGGCGCGCGCAGACGGGGGGAGCGGGCGGCGGAGATGGGGCGAGGTGGCTCGGGGAGCGCTCATGGGTCTTGCCTCGTCTGGCGGAGGGCGCGGACGCGGAGGCGCTCGGCCTCGTCGACGGCCGTGGTGAACTTCTTGAAGAGCTCGTAAGCCTCGGTGGAGACGCGCTGGATGGGGAAGCGAAGGGATCGATCGAGGCCGGCCATGTTGGGCTTGTTGCTCGTCCTCGGAGTCAGGAGCAGGGCGCCGAAGTCGCTGTCGAGGTCGGCGGCGCGGGGCGCCTCCGTCACCGCGTAGCCTTCGGGGAAGGCGATCTGGAGGGAGAGGTCGGCGTCGATGGGGTCCAGGACGGCCACGGGGAGCTGGCGCTCGGGCAGGGTGGCGTAGGAGGCGCCGAGGGCCGCCGGGAAGAAGGCGCGGTCGATCACCAGCGCGTCGCCCTCGACGCGGGCGATGCCGCGTGCGGCGATCCGGTAGGTGAGCCGCAGGGGGGCGTCGGCGTCGCCCCGGTCCAGGATGTTCAGCGCGCTGACCTCCAGGCCAGGGAAGGAGGCGGCCATCGAGCGGGCCAGCGCCGTCGAGAACTCGCCCATGTCGGTGTACTCGTCCAGCACGCGCCGCATCTGCGAGGCGAGCCTGCCCCGGTGCGTCTCCTCGACCATGCCGACGGCGTCGCCCCTGGCGTCGACCGCCAGCGTGATCTTGACGCTGTGGCGGTCGGAGCCCTCGGCCATGACCGGTACCTTCACCAGCAGCTGATCCCGCGTCGGCCCCTCGCCCTCGACCTCACCCATCGTCAGGGCGAGGTTGCCCTGCAGGATGGGCGGGATGTAGCCGAAGGCGGTGTGGTTGTAGGCCGGATCGAGCCAGACCTCCTGCCCGTCGAGCCGGGCGCGCAGGAAGGTGAAGGTCCAGTTGTCGATCTCGGGGAAGTCGACCAGCTTCTGGTCCCGGCCCCAGTTGCGCCCCATGACGACCTCGTTGTCGATCTCCATCAGGTCGAGCAGCGCCTTGAGGACGACGAGCCTATCGCCCGTGCCGCTGGCCAGGACGTGGGCGGCGGGCTGGGCGAAGACCCCCGAGCCGTCGTCGTCGATCCGGGTGTTGACGAACTCAAAGGCCGCCCGCGCCCTCTCAAGTTCAGTGTCGCCAGCTCCCGCGATCTGCCGCGCCTCCTGCCACAAGAGGGCGCTGGAGCGCGCGTTGGACAAGATCCTGTCCCGGTAGGTCCGCCACGCGTCGGCCCACCCGTACCTGTGGGCCAGCAGGATCGACGGGATCGTCTCGACCGCCGGCACCGCCTCGGGCTCGCTGCGCGCCCTCGGGCCGCGCAAGGTCAAAAATCGGTAGCGCCGCCTGTCCCCCTGCACCCCCACCTCGGCCCTGGGCGCGTCCTGCCGGTAGTCGATCGTCGCCTCGCCCCAGGAGGCTGGCGTCTCGATGATGTACTCGCTGCGCAGCAGCGGCGCGTCGAAGATGTTGAAGAAGAACCGCACCCCCAGATAACTGCTCGCCCGCGTGGCGCTGGCCCCGGTCGCCTCCAGGTACTCGAACTCGATGAAGTCGCCGTCGGCCAGGTTCGGCATCGAGATCGTCGGCTTGCCGGGGATGAACTCCGGCTCCATCACCCGCCCGTCCGGCTTGATCGTCCGCAAGCTCAAGACCAGCGCCTCGCCTGGAATGTCCACCTCACCGTGCTGGTCGATCCCCTCCTTGTTGTTGACCCGGATGATGTTGTGGGTCAGCGTCAGGCTCGATCCGTCCTCGAAGATCCGCACCGCGGCATAATCGAGCAGGTAGACCGCCGCCGTGTCGGTCTGGACCGGCTGCTCCAGGTAGCGCTCGACCACGCCGCGGCCCTCAACCCTCAGATCTTCAAGGACATTCTGCCCGGCCTGGAGCGCCTCGACCCGCCGCAGGTTGTAGCTCCCCGGAGACTCCTTGAGCCACGCCTTGAGCGCCTCGCCCGCCTTGTCGGCGCCCTGGCCAGCCAACACGGCGTCGAACTGTCGCATCCGGGCGTCCGAGGGGTTGTTCGCCAGCCTCGCGGACTCCTCGAAGGCCGCCTCCGCCTCCGCATGCCGCCCCTGGCGGGCGTAGAGGCTCGCCAGAAAGAGGCGCTGGTTGACGGCGCGCGGGTTGCGGGCCACCAGCGCCTCGTAGCGGCCGATGGCCGCCTTGACGTCGCCTCGGGGCAGGTCGTGGTTCGCCGCCAGGCCCTCCTGCGAGGCGTCGCAGCCCGCGATCCCTGCGGGCAGCGCCTCGGGCGTCTTCCAGCGCTCCTCCTGTCCCCACTCGGCCCACAGCGCCTCGGCCAGCGAGCAGCTCGTCGGGTCCAGGGCGAAGGCCCGATCCAGCGCCTTGCGCGCCATCACCGTCCAGCCGCGATCCCGCAGCAGCCTGTATCGGTGGAAGTGCAGCGAGAGCTCATCCGGCGCCAGCTCCTGCGCCCGCTCCAGCATCTTGAGCGCCTCATCCTGTTGAAGTTCCTCAAGAAGCCCGGCGAGCCGGTCCAGGGCGAGCCCCGCCTCGGGGTCCCGCTCGACGGCCTGCCGGGTCAGGGCGGCGGCGCGGTCGTGGCGGACCTGCTGCGGCAGGCCCTCGTCGGCCTCGATCTGGGCCGCGCGGGCCAGCGCCAGCGGCGGGAAGTCGGGGCAGGCGGCCTCGGCATCGTCCAGCGCGCGGATGGCGGTGTCGGCGTCGCGGGCCTCGGTCGCGCCGATCGCGGCGAGCCACTGGACGAAGCAGTGGTCGGCGGACTCGGGCGCGCCGCCGAAGTAGTCGGGGGCGGGCGCGGGGGCCAGGATCTCGACCGAAGCAGGCTCGGCCCGCGCGGCGGGCTCGGCCTTGAAGGTGGCGGTCGAGGGCTGCCCGTCCGAGGGCGTAAAGACCAGCGCGAAGCGCTCGTCGCCGCGCTGGACGCCGAGGCGGACCAGGACCCGGTGGATGCCGGCCCCGAGCCGCACGGGGGCGCCAAAGCGGTGAGGCCCATAGTGGCCCGCGGCCTTGTCGAAGAGGAGCTTGTCGCCGATCCACACCCGCGCCCCGGCGCTGGCCTCCAGCTGGGCCAGCGCCTCCGTGGGGGCGTCGAGGTGCATCCACGTCTCCAGGTAGTAGATCCCGGTCAGCGCGAAGGTCGGGTCGCCCACGGGCTCGTCGAAGAGGATCTCGCGAGTGGGTCGCTCGAAGTCATTGATCTTATAGGATTTCTTGAGCGGAGCGTCCTCGGCCTCGGGGAAGGGGCGGTCGCGGTCGTGGTAGGGGTAGATGGAGAAGGGGCCGGCGATCCGCCACCGCTGGGCGAAGCCGGCGGGGGCGCCGTCGAAGACCTCGGGGGCGGCGGAGCGGCGCAGCGCGACGTGGCGAGCCTTGAGGTCGACGAGGCCGAGCAGGGCGCGCGCGCCGGAGTCCATCGGGCGGCCCTTGAGGGCGTCGAGCAGGGCGAGCGCGCGGTCGGTCCAGCCGGGGGTCTGGTCCTTGAGCTGGAGCAGGCGCTGGGCCGCGGTGCGGGCCAGGGGGTCGTCGGGGCTGGCCTCCAGGAGCAGGGCGTGCTGCTCGGCGGCCTCGGCGATCCGCCCCTGGTGCAGGCGCACCTCGGCGAGCCCGAAGCGGGCCAGGGGGCGGGGTGAGGGGGCGTCGACGAGGGCTTCGAAGGCGGCGGCGGCGGCGGCGGTGTCGCCGCGCTGGAGCCAGTCGGCCCAGGCGCGCTCGGGGCTGCCTTCGGGGATGGGGCGGTGGAGGTCGGGGCCGAAGGGCGGCGGATCGGGCGCGCTCGCCTCGTGGCCGTGGCGCTGGGGGCAGCCGGCCAGGGCGAAGGCGGCAGCGGCGATCAGGGAGAGCTTGAGGACGGGGTCTGGCTTCATGGCTCCTCGGGCGGGCCTGGGCGGATGGGAGGTTTTCAGGGCATGTCGGCGACGATCGGGGTGCTCAGCACCCGGTCGACGTCCCCGAGCCAGGCCCGCAGCGCGGCGTAATCGGCGGCCTCGACGCGGTGGGCGTCGATCTGGAGCGTGGCGCGCACCTCGACGGGGCCGCCCTCCCTGGCCTCGACCTGGAGGGTGAAGGCGCCGAAGGGCGACTTGATCGAGGTGTCGCCGGGGGCGCCCTTGAGGACGGCGCCCGGCGGCAGTCGGATGGAGAAGGTCTCCTGGGTGGTGAAGGGGTGGCCGAGGTCAAGGGGCTGTCGGCGCTCGGGCCAGGGGGTCAGGCGGCGGCTCAGGTTGCCCTCGCGCAGGGTCGGCAAGAAGCGCAGCGTGCCGCCCTCGCGCGTGGCGACGTGGCCGCCCTCGGCGCGGTAGGCGATGCGGACGGGCATCTCAAGATCACCGAGTTCCGAGAATTGGTGGTGGGCGAGGTGTGCGCCGACGAAGTTGCGGGAGACCTCGGCGGCCAGGAGCTCCTCGCGTTTTTCGGGGGTGCCGTAGGTGCGGCGGTAGCCGGCGGCGAAGCTGCCCGTGATGGTGGTGCTGGCGTCGATCCGGGAGGCGGGGCCGGTGAGGTCGACCTCGAGGGTGGAGAGCAGGGCGTTGGCGGAGGCCGGCGCGATGGGGGTGGTGCGGAACTCGTGGCCGCCGCCGTCCTTGACGATCAGGACCGAGACGCCCTGGTCGCCCCAGGGCAGCTCGTTGGTGCCGGAGTACTCGGCGGTGCCGTCGAGGAAGAGGTCGAACTCGGGCACGTAGGCGATGGCGTGGTCGAAGATCTGAAGGCTGGCCGGGGAGGTGTCGATGGCGCCGTTGTTGCGGGTGCGGACCAGGACGAGGTTGGCGTCGATGCCGGCGGCGTTGAGCATGACCTTGATGAGCGAGGCCTTGTCCTTGCAGTCGCCGAAGCGGCGCTTGAGGCACAGGGTGGTCCGGTAGGGCTTGTAGCCGTGGATGCCGAACTCCAGGCCGACGTAGCGGGTGTTCTTGAGGACGTAGTCGAGGATCCGGGCGACGCGGCGGCGCTTGTCGGGCTCGCCGGCGACGAGGCCGGCCACGACGCGCTCGATCTCGGCGTCGATGACGAGCTGATCCTTGACCAGGGACCAGTACCAGGTCGCGATCTGATCCCAGGAGGCGTAGGTGGACAGGTGGAGGTAGTCGGCCAGCTCCGACAGGCCGGGCTGATCCTCCTCGCGGGCGATCTTGGGGACCTGCGAAAAAGTCCATGATCTCGCGAGGATGGACTCGTCGCCCTCCTTGAGCAGCTCCTCCTTCATGGTGTGGGGCAGCTTCGGCTGGCGGGCCTGGATGGCGCGGCCGGGCGGCGAGAGCAGGACGTAGCGGGCGGCCAGGCGAGGGGAGGTGTCCTGGGCGTACCAGAGGTCGCCGAAGTAGGGGCCGAGGATGTTCTGCGAGGCGGTCGCGCTCAGGCGGTACTGGACCTCGACGGTGTCGCCGACCTGCAGATCGGGGAAGACGAGCACGAGGGCCTTGTAGTCGTAGTAGAGGTTGTACCAGGGCTCGGAGAGGGACTGTTCGAAGGTCTGGTAGCTCTCGAGGACGACGCCGTCGGGGCGGGTGACGCGGGCGCGGATGACCTCGACGCGCTCCTCGGAGGGGGTGTAGGCGATCTGGAAGTTGCGGGCCTGGGCCAGCCCGACGTCGGTGCGGATGGTGGTGGCGCGCTGGACGAAGGTGGACGACAGGCCGTTGGAGAAGACGCGCACGACCTTCTGCTCGATGAGGGTGAGCAGGTCGTCGTTGGCGAAGAGGCTCCCGTCGCGCTCGGGATCGGGGGTCGGCAGGGGCAGCGCCCAGCGCTCTTCGATGGAGGGCTCGCGCGGCTCCATGTGCGCGACGTAGGACTTGAGCGTGGGGTCCTGGCCGTCGAAGGCCAGCGCCCGGTTGAGGGCCTCCAGGGTGCCGGCCCGGTCGCCGAGGCGCTCGCGGGCCACGCCCAGCCGCCGCCAGTAGGACGACTCGCCGGGGACCAGCGCGGTGAGGCGCTCGAGGACCTCGGCGGCCTCGGCGGGCCTCCCTGCGGCGTGGAGGGTGTCGGCCAGCAGGCCCTCGAAGCCCGTCACGTCCGGGCGCAGCGCCGAGGCCGCCTCGACGGCCGCGAGGGCATCGTCGGCGCGGCCGGCCTTGAGCAGCAGCGAGGAGCAGGGGCCGACGAGGCCGATGTCGTCGGCGACGACCTTGTGGAGCTGGCCGCAGAGCTCGATCTGGCGGGCGCCGTCGCGCAGCTCCTGGGCGGCGGACCAGGCGGCCTTGAGCGCGGCGGGGTGGTCGGGCCGCCGCCGCGCCAGCGCGTCGGCCGCCGCCATCGCCGCGTGGCCCTGGCCCTCCTCCAGCATCATCGTCGCGCGCATGGCCTGGGGCGCGGTGAAGTCGGGGTGCGCCTCGGCCAGCCGCTTGAGCAGCGCCCAGGTGCGGGCGTACTCGGCGTCGCCCACCGAGCGGTAGGCGATCTGGGCCAGCCGGTACTGGAGCCAGGGGTCGCGGCTGGCCTGGGCCAGCGCGGACTCGATGGCGTCGTGGCGCTCCCACTGGCTGGCGGCCGTGTGGCTGTGGATCAGCAGCACGCCGGGGCTCGCGGCCACCTGGCGCGCCCGGCGCATCAGGTCGACGTGGGGCTCCTGCGGGTCATCGGGGCGCAGGTGGTGGGCCAGCAGCGCCGCGCGGGCCAGCCCCAGCGCCCGCTGGCTGTCGGGCAGGGCCTCGGCGGCCTCCACCATGGCCTCCAGCGCGGGCTTGACCTCGAAGCGCCCGGGCGCCTCGGCCGCCCCGAAGCTCAAGCCGGAGGCCGCGCCGGCCAGCGCCTCGGCCTCGTCCGTGATCTCGACGCCGGGCAGCGGCGCGCCCTCGGCGTCCGTCACCCGCAGGCTGAAGGTCATCGGGCCGCTGCCATTGCCGAGCTTGAGCAGCACGAGGTTGTCGCCCTTGTTGAGAAAAATGCCGTATGCGTCGCGATCGAAGCCGCCCCCGATCTCATCGGCGACCCCGCCCACCAGCCCGCCGTTGAGCCAGAGGCGGTAGGCCGCCGAGGCCCCCAGGCGCAGCGCCGCCTTCTGGGCCTTGGGCGAGCGCACCACGCAGGCCGCGTAGGCCACCGACCCCTCGATCGGGCGGATGATCGCCTCGACGTCGATGACCTCCAGATCCACGCGCGGACCCAGCGGCCGCCAGGCCACCGCGCCGTGCCGCCCCTCGACGGCCTGCTCCAGCTCCACGCCCTGCTCGGGCGCGTAGATCTCCTCCATGCCCGACATGGCGTCGTTGGCGAAGGGGCCGATCAAGGTCCATCGCAGCGCGAAGCCCTGCTTGCCAACCACCTCAAGGGCCTTCGGGCGCTCTCCCCGCGACAGCAGCGCGCGGGCTCTGAGCGCCTCGGCCCTGGCCCGCGCCAGCGGGTGCAGCCGGGCCTTGCCCAGCAGCTCCAGCGCCACCGCGGTGTCCTCGGCGCCGATCTCCGCCAGCACCGGCTCAAGCTCCAGGATCGGCCCCAGCCCGGCGATCTTCCCTTGCGCCCGCTGCGCCTCCTGGATCAGCGACAGCGCCCGCGCCGTGGCGGGATCCTCGCCCGCCATCGAGGAGCCCGCTGCGGCGAGGCTCAACATCAGCGCGATGAGAAAGGGGATGGGCTGTGAAGGCATCGGCACGGTCCACGCTCAGGGAGGTCGTCGCCATCACCTCGACGCCCGCGATGGCAGTCGAGGCCAGGTCGGAGAACCCCGACCCGCGCGGCGTCACGCACTTGGATCTGTGACCCTAACACCGCCTCGCCCCTTGGACAATCCTGAGCTGCAGTGGTTCCCCCGGACACCTCCCGCGCCGGAACAGGGCCCGCCACCCCGCTCGATCCCACCGCGCCTTTTGCTGATGATGGAATATCTATATCGTAGATTTATCAGGGTCGACAATTTGAGTTTCCAGTTGTCGTTGGTGTATTACTGTAGTGGTGGTGTGATCTGGCCTCGCGAGCCCCAGGAGTCTCTGTGCGCCTCTCTCTCCAGACGGCCCTCGCGTCCAGCCTCTTGACGACGGCTGGCGTTTGCGCGGGGCTCCTGCTGGCACACACTGGGCCGCTGTCCGGCCGCCCTCACGGCGTCTTGCTCCTGGTCGTCCTGGCGGCGGCGGGCGTGGTCGGCCTCGGCTTGCTCGCCGTCACGCTGACGGCGGCGCGCAATGCGCGCGAGGCCGCCGAGGGCCACGACGAGGAGGCCAACCGCATCCGGGAGAGGGCCCGCAAGGACATCTCGAACACCCGCGCGGCGCAGGCCCAGGCCCTCAAAGCGCTCGAAGAGGCCAAGGAGCGCGGTCGCTACTTCGAACTCGTGCTCAAGAACCTGTGTGAGGACAACGAGGATCCGATCCTGGTCGTCGACGAGGAGGGCCGCCTTGAGGTGTGCAACCGCGCCTCGAAGGATCTCCGCAGGCTCGGGGACCGCCTGCTGGTCGAGGGGGAAAAGCTCGACGAGATCTCCAGAGACAGCCCGCTGGCCAGCGGCGTCCTGGACGCCGTCAGGGAGGCGATGCGATCGAGCGACTCGGCCGTGATGGTCGAGGGGGTGCAGCTGCGCGCCCGCCGCCTGATGATCGGGGACCGGATCTCGGTGCTGGTCATGGCCTCCCGCGAGGGCTTCTCGCTCCAGGAGATGCGGCAGGCGGTCGAGCGCTACCGCCAGATGTGCGAGGCCAGCGCCGAGCTGGAGAGCCAGAAGGCCGCGCTGGAGAGCCAGAACGCCGAGCTGCTGGCCACCGAGCGCTTCAAGAACGACTTCCTGGCCCGCGTCAGCCACGACCTCAAGACGCCCCTGGTCTCGATCCGGGGCTACACCGAGCTGCTCTTCTCCGGCGGCCTCGGCCCCATCGGCGACAAGCAGCGGCGCGGCCTCGACACCATGCTGCGCAACCTCGACCGCCTGCTGGCCATGATCGAGAGCCTGCTTGAGCTCAGCAACCCCCACACCAAGCAGAAGCAGCACCGCCTCAAGAGCGAGTCCTTTGACCTGGCCCAGCTGACCTCCGACGTCCTGGAGCTCTTCGCCCCCAAGGCCGACGAGGTCGGCGTCGACCTCCAGCTGCGGCAGAAGGGCGCCATGCTCCTGTCCAACGCCTTCGAGCCGATGAACGTCCAGGCCGACCGCATCAAGGTCCACCGCATCCTGACCAACCTGCTGTCCAACGCGCTCAAGTTCACCCCCATGGGCGGCAAGATCCGCGTCTACCTGCGCGACGCCGATCTGGGCGAGGTCGCCAACATCGAGAGCAAGCTGGAGACGGCCAAGGCCCAGGAGATGCGCAGCACCGGGCAGTGGCCCGTGTCCCGGTCTCGCGGGCGCTGGATCCTGCTGCGCGTCCTGGACACCGGCAAGGGCATCCCCAAGGAAGACCTCGACAAGATCTTCGAACCCTGGATGACCGCGCGCAACAAGGCCGGCCTGGGCCTGGGCCTGGCCATCACGGACCAGTACGTGCGCCTCCACGACGGCTTCATCGAGGTCAACTCCGAGGAGGACGCCGGCACCGTCTTCTCGATCTGGCTGCCCATCGGCGAGCTCCGCAGCGAGATGCCCGCCCCCCCCCAGTCCCGGCCCCGACCCCACATCACGACCTCCATCAAGCGCGGCTACATCCTCATCGTCGACGACGAGCCCGACATCCGCGAGTTCACCGTCTCCGTGCTTGAGAGCCAGGGCCACCTCGTCAGAGCCGTCGCCGACGCCGACGCCATGCGGGTCATGGTCGCCAGCGCCGCACCCGAGGCGATCCTGCTCGATTACTACCTCGGCGGGATCGAGAGCACCGAGGTCCTCAAGGACCTCAAGGCCAACCCCGCCACCCGCGCCATCCCCGTCGGCCTCATCTCCGCCCGCACCGACGAGAAGGTCCGCGAGGCCGCCCTCAACGCCGGCGCCTTCGGCTGCCTGAGCAAGCCCTTTGGCCTGGACGACTTCGCGGACTTCGTCCAGCGCCTCCTGGCCCAGCGCTCGGAGCGCCCCGCGCGCCCCGTCACCTCGCCCATCTCTCGCCCGCTCTCCTACTTGAGCCGCCGCGACCCCACCAGCTGACATGGCCATCCCCAAGCTCGAACACAGGCTCCCTGGCGCGCTCTGGAGGGGCTGCGCCTGCGGCGTCCTGGCCGGCGCCCCGATCGTCCTGATCGAGCTGGCGCTCCTGGCGCGCGGCGTCGATCTGCCCTCGTCCCGCGATCTGGCCCTGGTCGGCCTGACCCTGGCCACGCTGACCTTGTGGCCGGCCGCCCTCATCGGCGCCGTCGGCGCCGCGCTCGGCTGGGCCTTGCGCCGAGGCCCGGGCGCCTTCATCAGCGCCGGCTGGCTCAAGGGCAGGGCGCTGCTGCTCGCCGGCGTCGGGATCGTGACCGTCGCCGCCGCCGCCGCCAACATGCCCGGCCTTGAGGACACCACCGAGGCCCGCCAGATCGGCTTCGCGGGCGCGTGGCTCGTCCTGTGGGTCGTCCTGATGTGGCTCGGCCGCCCCGATCGCCAGAACCCACGGCGACGCTCCGACACCCGCACAGACGCCCCCCCGGCCCTCTCCTGGTGGCTCGGCCGCGCCGCCATGGCGTTGATCTTGCTCCTGATCTGGGGCGGGCAGTTCGTCCTGCTGCGCTGGGACGAGGCCCCACGCCTGCGCGCCCTCGTCCTGAACCACGTCCCGCTGACCGGCCTCGTCGGGCGACACCTCCAGAGCCTCTTCGACCTCGACGGCGACGGCCACAGCGCCTACTTCGGCGGCGGCGACTGCGCGGGCGACAACCCCGCCGTCCACCCCTCCGCGCGCGAGATCGCCGGCAACGGCGTCGACGAGGACTGCGACGGCCAGGATCTCCCCATCGGCGTCGTCCTCGACGACGCCCGCGCCAGCGTCCAGCGCGCCGCCGCCGCCGCGCAGTCCAGCGCCGCCCGCCTCGACGCCCAGCGCGCCGGGCGAGCCCTCTCCCGACCTCCCCTGGCTCGCCTCCCCGTCGTGCTGATCACCGTCGACACCCTGCGCCCCGACATCCTGGGCGCCTGGGGCGCCTCCCCATCCCCCTCGCCGCACCTCGACGCGCTGGCGCGCCGAGGCGTCGTCTTTGAGCGCGCGTGGGCCCAGGCCCCGCTGACCAAGGCCTCGGTGTCGAGCATGATGACCGGGCGCTACTTCTGCGAGCTGCCCCGGTCGCGCGCACGATTTACAAGAATATTCGATAAAAACATCATGTTGGCCGAGGTGATGGGCGAGCAGGGCTACGCCACCGAGGCCGTGACCAGCCACCCGTACCTCTCCGAGCGCTACGGCTTCGACCAGGGCTTTGACGGCTTCGAGTGCGTGTCCCAGCGCCGCGAGCGCTGGAACTCGGATCGGGCCGTCGACGCGGCGCTGGCCCGGCTTGAGCGGCTGGATTCCCCGGACGCGGCGCCCTGGTTCTTGTGGCTCCACCTGATCGATCCGCACCACCCCTACGAGCCCCACGAGGAGAGCGCGGCGCTGGCCCGATCGCTGTCCTTGACCCCGGACGACTCGGCCATGGGGCGCTACCTGCTGGAGGTGGCCTGGGTGGACGCGCAGCTCGGGCGCCTCTTTGACGCGATGGAGCGGCGAGGGACCTTCGAACGGGCGATGGTCGTCGTCCACTCGGATCACGGCGAGAGCTTCGGGGAGCACGGCCTGAAGCACCACGGGCAGGCGCCCTTCGAGGAGCAGATCCGGGCGGTGCTGGTCGTCAGCGCGCCCGGAGTCGCGCCGGGTCGCCGCCAGGAGCCCGTGATGCTCATGGATCTGGCCCCGACCTTGACCGCGATGGCTCTGCAGACGCCCCTGGAGGCGCACCCGGCGCTGGGCGACCCGGCGCTGGGTCGCCCGATCAGCCTGTGGCCGACGCTGCTGGGCGAGCCGCTGCCGAAGCGGCCGATCTTCGCCGAGCGCCCCGGCGAGCGCGGCAGGGTGCGCCGCCTCGCCGTCCTCGATGACCCCTGGAAGCTGACCCACGCCCCGGACCTCGACACCTGGACGCTCCACGACCTGAGCGCCGATCCTGGCGAGCTGCGCGATCGGATGGATGACGAGCCCGAGCAGGCCGCGCGGCTCCAGCGGCTCCTGCGCCGCTTCGCCTCCAGCCTCGATGAGGTCGAGGCCCGCTGACCACCTTCCCACGCCGAGTTGCTTTGGTGTAGGATCGCGGCGACGACGAAGACAAGCGCGAGGTGAACGACGCGCGCCAGTGGGGGCGGTGACCGTGGGCATGCAGATCCGGGCTTTCGGCAGGAGCGATCTGGGCAGGGTGCGCGAGAGCAACGAAGACAACATGGTCATCGAGTGCCCTCCCTTGCCCCCCGTAGGCCTCTTTGTCGTGGCCGACGGCGTCGGCGGCCACAAGCACGGCGAGATCGCCAGCAAGATGTTCGTCGACGGCGTCCAGGAGCGCCTGCGCGCCTCGGCCGACGCCTTCGCCCGCTACCGCCTCGACTGCGATCGGGAGATGCGCGACGAGCTGCTCCACCTGCTGGAGAAGGTCGTCGATCAAGCCGGCTGCTCGATCTACAAGGCCAGCCAGGACCACGCCCAGCTCCAGGGCATGTGCACCACCGGGGTCGTCGTCGTCATGGTCGATCAGGGCGTCTTCATCGCCCACGCCGGAGACAGCCGCGCCTACCTCGTGCGCGGCGATCAGACCTACCAGCTGACCGAGGACCACACCCTGGCCAACCGCTTCCTCAAGGACGGCCTGATCAACCGCGAGGACCTGCCCAACTTCCCCTTCACCAACGTCCTGACGCGCTCCTTTGGCTCCTCGCCGCACATCGACATCGACACCCTCTTCGTGCAGACCGAGGCCGGCGACCGCTTCATCCTCTGCTCCGACGGCCTCCACAACTACATCGAGGGCGAGGAGCTGCTGACGATGAGCAAGGGCTGCGCGGACGGGCGCCAGTTCGTCGAGCAGCTCATCAGCGCCGCCAACGAGCGCGGCGGCGAGGACAACATCACGGTCGCGCTCGTCGAGGTCACCAGCCAGGAGGAGGCCAAGGCCCCCACCGTCGACCTCAACCGCCAGATCATCTTCCTGCGCAGCCTCTTCCTCTTCCGGGAGTTCAACGACCAGGAGCTCCTGCGCGTGATGCGCATCATCTACACCGAGCGGCGCGCGCGCGGCGACGTGATCATCAAGGAGGGCACCGAGGGCAACGAGCTCTACATCCTGATCGAGGGTCAGGTCGACGTCACCCTGGAGGGCGAGCACCTCGTCACCCTCGGCCCCGGCGCCCACTTCGGCGAGCTGGCGCTGATCGACAACACCACCCGCTCGGCCAGCGTCTCGGCCCGCACCGAGGCCACGCTGCTGACCATCGTCCGCGCCGACTTCAACCGCCTCATCTACGAAGACCAGGTGCTGGCCGTCAAGCTCCTGTGGAGCTTCCTGCAGAACGTCGGCGGCCGCGTCCGCGAGCTCTCCATCGAGGTCAAGAACCTCAACCAGCAGCTCGCCGGCTTCAGGACCTTCATGAACCGCACCTGAGATCGAGCCCCCCTCCCGGCGCCGTCGAACAACAACTGCTTAAACTTTCTGTGTTTTTCTTTGCGTGGAAGGTTGATATGAGCCCGGCCCGTGACCCCGGTCGGGGAGGCGCGCAGGTTTGTCGCGCCGCCGTCTGCGCGGGGCAACTCGGGAGGTGGGTGATGGAAGCCTTGGCCATGAAGAGCTTCTTGACGCTCTTCGTCGTCATCGATCCGGTCGGGCTGGTGCCGATGTACCTTGGGGTGTGCGGCGAGCGCGGCCCTGACGATCACCGGCGCACGGCGCGGCGCGCGGTGCTGGTCGGAGGGGTGACGCTGGTGGCCTTCGCGCTCTTTGGCGCGTGGCTGCTCGGGCACCTTGGGATTACGCTGGCGGCCTTTCAGATCGCCGGCGGGCTGCTCCTGTTCAAGACGGCGATGGACATGGTCTTCGCCCAGCGCGAGCGCGAGACGCCCGAGGAGGCCGACGAGAGCCGCCAGCGCGAGGACATCAGCGTCTTCCCGCTGGCGATCCCCTTCATCGCGGGGCCGGGCGCGATGGCCAGCGTCATCATCCTGTCGGGCGAGGCGCAGCAGCTCCACATGGCGGGCGTGGTCGTGGTGCTGGGGTGCGCGGCGGCGGTGCTGGCGCTGTCGTACGGGGCGCTGCGGGTCGCGGTGCGGCTCAGCCGGGTGCTGGGGCGCACGGGCATCAACGTCATCACGCGGGTGCTGGGGGTGCTCCTGGCGGCGCTGGCGATTCAGTACGTCGGCGACGGCGCGCTGGGCTTCTTGAAGTGAGATTCTGGCTGGCATCTCCGGGCCGGCCTGCTTCATAATGAGAGACCAGACCGCTTCACCGCGAGGAAGAGGCCGTGAGCGACAACCCCCCGATGGATGGCCCGCGCCAGACCGTCTACCTGATCGATTTCCCGGAGCCTGCCGACCCGCCGAGCCGCCTTGAGCGGCTCCAGGCCGCCTTCGGGGTGGACGAGGCGATGGCGCGCCACTTCCTGGAGACCATGCCCGTGGCGGTCAGGCGCAAGGCCACCCCCGAGGAGGCCCAGGGCTACGCCAGGGCGCTGGAGGCCATCGGGGCCGTGGTGCGCATCTCCGCCGAGGCCCCGACGGGCCAGATGGCCCGGATCATCGACGAGGACAGGGCGCCTCCGCCCTCCTCGGGTCACCAGCGCGCTCACGGCGTTGGCTTGCCCACGGCGTCGCTGCCGGGCGGCGGGCCGCCGCCCTCTCGGCCCGACGCGCCGGCTCGGTCTGGCGAGGGGGCGGCGCCCTCGCGGCCCGGCGTGCCGGCTCGGTCGATCACACCGCCCTCTCGGCCCGGCGTGCAGGCCCGCTCGGGTGAGGGGTCGCCCTCTCGGCCCGGCGTGCCGGCCCGGGCGGCGAAGGACGGGCCGGAGGCCGATCGGCAGGCGCCCTTCAGCCTGACGCCCGCGCGCCTGCCCGCCTCGCAGCTCCAGGAGGAGCCCGAGCACGACGGCAGGTCCTTCTGGGAGTCCATCCCGGTCGCGCTCACCTCGCCCTTTGTCGGCCGGGGCCTCTTCTGGCAGCTCATCCTGCCCTTCGTGTTGTTGCTGGCCGGCTGCTTCCTGAGCTTGCCCTGTATCATCACGCGGCTCCTGGTCGGCGGCACTTTCCTCTTTATCTACATGGGCTTGCTGGGGCAGTACTTCTCGGGCTCGATCCAGCAGGGCCTCCACGGGTGTCGAGAGGCGGCGGAGCTGCCCTCCTTGGCCGAGGGGTGGGCGCAGGTTCGGACGCGGGGCGCGATCCTGTCGCTGCTGGCCGTGATCCTCTTCGCGGTGCCCGGCTACCTGGGCTGGGTCGCCTTCGTCGGGCCTGAGAAGGAGGGGGTGCGGCCCTGGAAGGTCAGCGAGCCCTTCCAGGGTGAGCAGGGAGAGCCGCTCGTGATCGCCGTCGGCGGCCTGCCCGTCGTGGGAAAGGACGCGCAGGGCAACAGGGTCCGGATCGACCCGAGGGCCAGCACCGTGGAGCTGCTGGACGTCGCGGCCGACGCGGACGACCAGGGCGCGGGCCTCGCGGCGCTGGTCTTCTTCCTGGGCTTGCTCGTGCCGCTCTTCTGCTGGCCCATGGCGCTGACGATCGCGGCGCTCAGCGGCAGGCTACGGGATCTCTTCAACCCCCTCTTCGTCTTCAAGGGCATCCTCAAGGGCGGGGCGATGTACGCCGCCGTGGCCCTCGTCGGCGCGCTGCTCTTTGGCGGCAGCCTCGCGCTGATGTCCGCCCTCCAGCTCGGGGCCGTGCTCTCCGGCGGGGGGGGCGGGATCGGCCTGATCCTCCTGGCCGCGATCGTGCCGCTTTGGATCAACGCCTACGTCAGCGGCGTCCAGGGGCACCTCATCGGCCGCATGATCCACGACCGCGCCGACGACTTCACCGAGTTCAACCTCTGATCCTCGCCCCTCTGCCTGTCAACGCCGCTCCCGCCACCGCCCCATAAGCGCTCGATCCATGAGGGTGTGAACGCCCGTTGACGCTCAGTGTGTGAACGGACCGCCAGCGCAAGCCGCCCGGGCGCCCTGGCCCTGGCCGATGGAGGGCCTTTGAGCGCCTCTCAGCGCGCCATCAGGCGGATCGGCCTCGTGTTGGCCGGCCCCCAGGATATTTTTTAGCGGATCAGGGCGAGGTGGCACGAAGTTCGCTTTGGTAGGAGGGTGACAGGCAGGAGGACCTCAGCGTGAGGTCAGATCCCGGTACACCCAGGCCCCGTACGGGTTCACTCAGGTCGGTCACCAAGGACAAGTGCGCGAGTCTGGAGAGCGTATAAATCCGGCCCTTGAGGCCGGCTTTCTGCCCCCTCCGGGTTCGCGAGCGCAGGGCCTCCCAGGAGGCCCTGCGCTCATCCGCAATTGTCTGAAGGAAGGGTACGACTTCGAGAAGGGATGGTCCGAGGCTCACCACCTCACCATCCCTTCTCTATTTCTTGGGCGCGGCGACGGGGCGGCCTCGACGCGGTGGGCTTCTGGCTGGCTCATCCGGAGGGCTTGGGTGTCGATCTCATCGAGACCGAGCACGATGAGGCCCAAGAGGGGGAAGCTGACCAAGAAACGACAAGGGCCGCTCTCGAAAGAGCGGCCCTTGGGGTCAGGGTGCCTGAGGGTTCAGGCGCCCCGAGGATGAGTCAGGACTCAGAGGCCGGAGACGGGGACGATGTTGCTGCCGCGGCCGCCCTCGCCCATCTCCTTGAAGTCGCCCGTGACGTCGTCGGCCACGGAGACCGAGACGCGGAAGGCGTCGTCGTCGAAGCGCCCGC
>SXGT01683454.1_pt1 | contig 19739 bp, 14 predicted proteins | sample 3176221 | NCBI WGS metagenome assembly SXGT01 (sample SAMN11356862, study PRJNA531348) | freshwater metagenome | isolation source: freshwater sample F1-120 | place: China: Fuxian Lake, Yuxi | collected 2017-12-25
CAGAACGGCGCCGGCAAGACCACCACGCTCAAGCTGCTCCTCGGGCTGATCTTTCCGACGTCGGGCGAGGCGCTCGTGTTCGGCCGTCCGGCCACCGACGTCTCGAAGAACGAGCGCATCGGATACCTGCCCGAGGAATCGTACCTCTACAAGTTTCTCGACGCCGAGGAGACGCTCGCCTTCTATGGTCGCCTCTTCGGCATGTCTCCCGAGGAACGCGGCCGCCGGGCCGCGGCCCTGATCGAGATGGTGGGGCTGTCGCGGGATCGGAAGCGGCAACTGCGGGAGTATTCCAAGGGCATGACCCGGCGCATCGGCGTGGCCCAGGCGCTGATCAACGATCCCGAACTGGTGATCCTCGACGAGCCGACCAGCGGCCTCGATCCGATCGGCACCCGCGAAATGAAGGATCTCATCATCGACCTCAAGGCACGGGGCAAGACGGTCATCATGTGCTCGCACCTCCTGGCCGACGTCGAGGATGTCTGCGACCGCATCGCCGTGCTCCACCAGGGCGAACTGAAGGAACTCGGCCGCGTCGAGGAGCTGCTGCGGGTCACGGGCGTGACGCAGATTCGGGCCACGGGGCTGTCGCCGGCGGCCACGGCGGAAGTGAGGGCCGTGCTCGAGCGGCATGGAGCCGCGGACATCGACATCGGCAACCCGCGATCGACGCTCGAAGACCTGTTTCTCGAGGTGGTCAGGGACACCGAGGCCCGCCCCGGCCGCCGTGCACGCCGTCCCGGCGCTTCCGAAGCCACGCGAACAGGGTGACCGTGGTCCATGGTGCTCGAGCAACAAATACCGCGGTTCGCCGAGTGGATCGGTCCGGCCCTGATCGGATACCTGGCGGTGGCCGGCATCGCCCTGCTCGTCGCGGCCATCCTGACCTGGATCGCCCAGGCGATCGCCAACGGTCCGCTCGCCGCCGGTGACCGGGTCTACCGCGGCCTGCTCGCGGGGTTGGCCGACCTTTCACGGCCGTCGCCGCGGCGGGTCTGGGCGCTGGCGCGGCTGGCGATCCAGGAGTCGCTGCGTCGCAATGTCCTCATCGTGCTCGCGGTGTTCGCCCTGATCATCCTCTTCGCCGGCTGGTTTCTCGATCCGACGAGCGTCGATCCGGGGCGGCTCTACATCGGGTTCATTCTCAGCGCCACCAACCTGCTCGTCTGCCTGGTGACGCTCGTGCTGTCGGTCTTCAGCCTGCCGGCCGACATCAGGTCGCGGACCATCCAGACGGTCACGACCAAGCCGGTCCGCACGTCCGAGATCGTCCTCGGACGCATGCTCGGATTCGCGGTGGTGGGCACCTGCCTGCTCGGGCTGATGGGGCTTGCCGGGTGGGCGTTCGTGGTCCGGAGCGTGAGTCACGGCCACACCCTCACGGCGGACGACGTGTTCGATCTGACCGATGGTGAAGGATCGCCGGCGGGCGCCGAAGGGCGGACGAGCCTCGATCGGGGGCATCGGCATCGCGTCAGGCTCGACGCCGCCGGCGACGGAATCGCCGAAACCACCCAGGGTCACCGGCACCAGGTCGCCCTTTCAGGGACGACTGCCGCGGGGGAGAAGACCTTCGCCGTGGGCCCGGCAATCGGCCTGCTCGAGGCTCGCCGGCCGCTCCGGGGCACGCTCCGCTTCCTCGACCGCGAGGGGCGTCCGACCGCGAAGGGGATCAGCGTGGGATCGGAGTGGGCCTATCGGCAGTACATCGAGGGGGGCACGGCCGGGGCCGCGATCTGGACGTTCGACGGGGTGTCGCCCCGGGAGTTTCCCGAGGGCCTTCCGCTGGAGATGATCGTGCGGGTGTTTCGCACCTACAAGGGCGAGATCGAGGAGGGGATCCATGGCACCGTGCAGGTCCGGAATCCCACGAGCGGACTCCGCAGCGAATCGCTCCCGATCGTCGCCCGCGAGTTCAGCATCGACTCGCTGCTCATTCCGCGACGGATCAACACCGTGCTCGCCAACGGCGAGTTGCGGGAGGTCGATCTGTTCGCCGATCTGGTCTCCGACGGCCGCATCGAGATCTGGCTGCAGTGCCTCGAACCAGCCCAGTATTACGGCGTGGCCCAGGCCGACTTCTACCTCCGGGCGGGCGACGGATCGTTCGCGCTCAACTACGCCAAGAGTTGCGCCGGCATCTGGTTCTGCATGCTCCTCGTCACGGCGATCGGGGTGATGTTCAGCACGTTCCTGTCCGGCCCGGTCGCCCTGGTCGCCACGATCGCGATCCTCCTGATCGGCCAGTTCCGGGAGTTCATCGCCCGGCTTTTCGAGAGCCAGGTGACGGGCGACGCCAGGATCGTGCCCGGCGGGGGGCCGGTCGAATCGCTCTATCGGATCGTGACCCAGACCAGCATCACGCTCGAACTTGACCCGACACCGGCGGTGATGGCCATGAAACTGGTCGATACGATCCTCCTGGCCCCGATGCGGGTCGCCGCGGGCATCTTCCCGTCGCTGTCGTCCCTCGGCACCAGCGATTTCGTGGCGGGAGGCTTCGAGATCCCCGCCGATCTGCTGGCGGCCCAGGCCTGTGAGACCCTGGGCTACGTGCTCGCCTTCTCGGTGGCCGGCGTGTTCTGCCTCAAGGCCCGGGAGGTGGCGTCATGAGCGCATCGCGGGGAGAAATGCGGCGCCCGGCGGGGCCGTCGTGGCTGGGTTTGAGGCCGGAGACGCTCCTGGCACTCGTGGCGATCGCCGTCCTGTTGATCCCCCTGTCGGCGCTCAGTCAGCCCGCCGACTCGTCGAGCGCGGGGGGGCTGCTGGCCAGGCTGCGGGCCCGGTTCGGGCTCTCGCAGGCGAACCTCGGCGAGGTCGATCCGACGAGTGAAACAATGCGGTTCGCCACGCTCGGGCTCAAGAACATCGCCGTCACCCTGCTCTGGGACCGGGCCAACCACTACAAGAAGGTCGAGGACTGGACCAGCCTGTCAGCGACGCTCGAGCAGATGACGAAGCTCCAGCCCAACTTCTACACGGTCTGGGACTTCCAGGCGCACAATCTCTCCTACAACATCTCGGTGGAGTTCGACGATTTCCGTGACCGGTATGCGTGGGTGATGAAGGGGATCGAGTTCCTCCGTCAGGGCATCTCCCACAACACCCGCGAGCCACGGCTGCTCGGCCGCATGGGCTGGTTTATCGGCCAGAAGATCGGCAGATCGGACGAGAAGTCGCAGTTCCGCAGGCTCTTCAAAGCCGACGACGACTTTCACGACCGGGACGATCCCGATCGCACGCTCCCGGAGCGGGACAACTGGCTGGTGGCGAGGGAGAAGTATCGGGCCGGGCAACGGCTCGCCGATTCCGGGGCGCCGCTCAAGACCACGCCCCTGATCTTCCACAGCGAACCGATGATGACGGCGATCAACTACGCGCGGGCCATCGAGGAGGACGGCGAGTTTGGTCCGGTCGCGAAGGACGCCTGGAAGCTGGCCAACGAGGAACTCGGCCGGTTCGCCGAGCGGGACATCCCGACGAGCTGGGGCGTGCCGATCCAGCTGCGACTGCGTGAGGCGGAGGAAAAAAGGGCCGGCCAGCTGGCCGACGAGCTCGAGCAGCTCCTCCCCGGGCAGTTCACCGGACTGGTCGAGGCGCGGCGGCGCGGGCTGACCGCGGAACAGCGGGCGGCGCTCGACACCCCGCCGCTGGACCGCACGGATGCCGAACAGCGGCTCGCGGCGGCGGCCGAGAGCCAGCTCGCCGTCACCTGGAAAGCGGTCGCCCGCGCGGCGCCCGCCGACGTTCGCGAGCGGGCGGAGCGGCTGGCACGCGAGCAGACGGAGGCGCAGGAGCGGGCGACCATGATCGACCGCTACCGCGACATCGTGAACTTCGACTTCTGGAAGGCTTCCTGCGAGGCGGAGGTCACCGATGCGGCCATCCGCGCCCACGAGTCCATCTGGCGGGCCGACCGTGAGTTTTCGGCCGCCCGGCTCCAGGCCGCGAAGCTGGCCTACGAGGAGGGCTTCAAGGCCTGGCGGGAGGTGTTCGACGGATCGAAGGTTCTCCGCGAGGACCAGCTGACCGCCGACGACATGGTGGAGGTGGTCGATCGCTACCGAAAGGTGCTCGAGCAGCTCGACGAGCCGTTTCCGTCGGCGTTCGTCCTTCAGGACCTGCTCGACCGTGCCGGCCCCCGGCAATAGGCGGCCGCCCCTGCGACTATCACGCCGTCCTCGAGACCAGCAGTTTGTCGATCCGGCGGCCGTCCATGTCGACGACCTCGATTCGCAGACCGCGCCACTCGAGCGTGTCGCCCGCCGCGGGGATCCGTTCGAGTTCCGCCAGCACGAGGCCCGACACGGTGGAATACTCCCGGGGCAGAGGCTCGACCTTGAGGTCGAGCCGCTTCACGAGGTCTTCGACGCCGGCTCCCCCGTCGATGAGCCATGAACCGTCCTCGCGCCTGACGAAACTCTCCACTTCCTCGCGGCGGTGTTCGTCGTGGATCTCGCCGACCAGCTCCTCCATCACGTCCTCGAGCGTGACCAGGCCCTCGGTGCCGCCATACTCGTCGAGCACGATGGCGAGTTGGTTCCGCTCCTTCTGGAAGAGTTCGAGCAGCCGATTGAGGGGCATGGTCTCGGGGACGAAAATCGGCCGGTGGAGCATCTTGCGGAGTTCGATCGGCCAGCCCATCCAGGTGGTGCGGAGCACGTCCTTGATCGAGACGTAGCCGATGATGTGGTCGAGCGACCCCTCGTACACGGGCAGTCGCGAGCACCCCGCCATCGCAATCGCCCCGAGTATCTCCGCCTGAGGCGTGTCGATGTCGAGCGCGTCGAGGTCGATGCGGGGCCGCATGATGTCGCGGACGTTCCGCTCGCCGAGCCTCAGGGCCTCGCTGGCGACCGATTGCTCAACCGCCTCGAGCAGCCCCTCGGCGCGCCCGGTCTCGAGCAGGTGCTCGATGTCGTCGACCGAGACGCTGGGCTCCGTCTGCTTGCCGGCACCGAGCAGGAAGAGCACCGCCGACGTCGCCAGGCTCATGCCCCACACAAGCGGCCGGGCCACCCAGGCGAAGAGCTGCATCGCGGGGGCGGCGAGTCTGGCGAACGACTCGGCTCTGCGGAGCGCCAGCCGCTTCGGCACGAGTTCGCCGAAGAGGAGGGTCACGAACGACAGGAGCATCACGAACACGGTCAGCGCGATCGGGCGGGCGATGATTGCGAGCGACGGCGGCCCCTTCTGGGCGATCCAGCTCGTGACATCGCTCACCAGCCGGTCGCCACCGTACGCCGCGGCGAGCGTGCCGACGAGCGTGATGCCGATCTGCACCGTGGGAAGAAAGCGATCGGGACTGGAGGCGAGTTCGAGGGCGGCACGGGCCCGCCGGTCCCCCTGCTCGGCCATGGCCCGCAGGCGTCCGCGACGGCTGGCGACGATCGCCATCTCGGCACCGGAAAAGAATCCGTTGGCGAGGATCAGCACGAGGACGATCAGGATTTCCGTGAGCATGTTCGGCCGGCAGGGGGCGTGGAGGGGCGGGTGCTTCGGCGGTCAGCGTGTGAGGGGCTCGTCACGATCGATCACCGCGAGGTTGTCGCGATGAACGACCTCCTCGTAGGGAATGGAGCCGAGCACCTCGGCGATCCGCTCCGTTCGCAGGCCGGCGATCCGGCGGAGCTCGTCGGCGTCGTAGTTGACGAGGCCCCGCGCGAAGACGCGGCCGTCCGCGGCGGCCAGGGCGACCACGTCGCCGGTCGCGAAGTCGCCCTCGAGGCCGCGGATCCCGGCGGCCAGGAGGCTGCGGCCCCCCGTCACCACCGCCTCGCGAGCGCCGGTATCGACGACCACCGTGCCCCGGGCGTCGGCCGACCAGCCGAGCCACCGCTTCCACGCCGGCATCGTTTCCGCCCGGCCGGTGAAGAGCGTGCCGACCGGTTCGCCACGGCAGATCCGCTCGAGCACGTCGTCGTCGCGGCCCGACGCGACGATGCAACTGCCGCCCGCCTCGGTCACCATGCGGGCGGCGGCGATCTTGCTGGCCATGCCCCCCTTCGAAAGACCACCGAGCCGGTCCTGGGCGAGGCCGGTGATCGTCGCGTCGATGCGGGGCACGTGCCGCAGGATGTTGGCGCCGGCCTCCGACGGGTGGCGGTCGAAGAGGCCTTCGACGTCGGAGAGCAGGACCAGCAGCGGGGCCCCGAGCAGCGTGGCCACGAGGGCGGCGAGCCGGTCGTTGTCGCCGAAGGACGTCCGCAACTCCTCGACGCTCACCGTGTCGTTCTCGTTGATCACCGGCACCGCGCCGAGGTCGAGCAGGGTGAGCAGCGTGTTGCGGATGTTCAGGTAGCGGGCCCGGTCCTGGAGGTCGTCGGCCACGAGCAGGACCTGCGCCACATGCCGGCCGCGGCCGCGGAGAACCCGCTCATAAGCCTCGATCAGGCAGCTCTGGCCGATCGCGGCCACGGCCTGAAGCTGGGCCAGCTCGGTCGGTCGGCGGGTCAGGCCGATGCGGCCCATGCCGGCGCCGACGGCCCCGGAGCTGACCAGCACGACCCGCCGGCCGTCCGCCGACACCGCGTCGATCTGCCGCCCGAGCGCTTCGATCCGGGACGTGTCGAGCAGGCCATCGGGGCCCGTGAGCACGCGCGTGCCCACCTTGACGACGACAAGCTCCGCGGCGGCGATGACCTGTTGACGGATCGGATCGAACATGGCGGCGGGGAGTGGGCGTCCGTTCGTGGGATCGGCGCGAAACGCCGTATCGTACCCTCGCGGCGGCGTGCGCGGCCACCCGGCGATGCCGGCCCCTTCCACGGCCTGCTATGCTTCTGCAGCGAGGACGAATCCCGGCCGCGATCGTATCCTCCGCCCCGGCGTCAGGGGGCGGCGCGGCAGCCCGCCGAGGCCAACCTGCGATGAGCGATCTGTATCACGAGTGCGGCCTGGCCGCGATCTACCACCTGGTGGGCGACGAGCCGAGTCCCCTCTGCCCGGTTCAAGGGCCGGAGGAGGTGTCACGGCTCGTGCCCCGGATGCTTCTCGACATCCAGAACCGCGGCCAACTCTCCGCCGGCATGACCGTCTGGAATCCCCAGCGCAGCCAGCTCCTCGCCACCTACAAGGAGGTGGGGAGCGTCAGCGAGGTGTTCCGGATGAGCCACCGGGGCAAGTACGAAAGCCTGATGGAGCAGCACACGGGACGGGCCGCCATCGGCCACGTGCGATACGCGACCTGCGGTGCCGAGGACCGGGGCTACGCCCAGCCGCTGGAACGGCCGCACATCCAGAAGCGGAAGTGGTTCGCCTTCGGCTTCAACGGCCAGCTCGCCAACTATCCCGAACTGCGGGCGGAGATCCTGGCCACCGACGACAGCCATCTCGCCCGCGACAACGACACCGAAGTGATCATGCACGCCATCGGCCAGGAGTTGTCGGGCAATGCCGATCCCGATCCGATCGAGATGCTCGCCGCAATCTCCGCCCGCTTCGACGGCGCCTGGAACATCGCCCTGCTCGACGCCTGCGGCAGGCTCGTGGTGGCCCGCGACCCGCGGGGCATCCGGCCGATGGAATATGCCCGGCTCGGGCCGCTGATCGCGGCGGCGAGCGAGAGCGTGGCCCTGCTGAACCTCGGCTTCCCGGCCGAGTCGATCCGTTCCCTCGAACCCGGCACGGCACTGATCGTCGACGGCACGAATGTGAGGGTGGAGCGGTTCGCCGAGACGCCCCGCAAGGCCCATTGCTTCTTCGAGTGGGTCTATTTCGCCAACGTCGCCAGCACGATGGATGAGCGCAGCGTCTACCTCTCGCGGAAGCGGCTCGGGGAGGAACTTGCGCGGCTCGAGACGGTGCCGATCGACTCCGACACCGTCGTGGTCCCAGTGCCCGACACGAGCAAGGCGGCCGCCGATGCACTGGCCTACCGGCTCTCGATCCCATGCGTCGAGGGGTTGATCCGCAACCGCTACACCGGCCGGACCTTCATCGACGCCGCCGCGAGCCGTCGCCAGAAGGCGGAGACGAAATACACGCCCCTCCGTGAGGTGCTCGAGGGCCGGCGGGTGATTCTCGTCGAGGATTCGATCGTCCGCAGCACCACGATGAAGGTGCTGATCGGCCGCATGCGGTCGCTCGGGCTCGCCCGGGAAATCCACGTCCGCGTGGCCTGCCCGCCGATCGTCGCCCCCTGCTTCTACGGTATCGACATGTCGACCATCGACGAGCTTTTCGCTCCCGAGTTCCTTCCCGACGGAAAACTCACCGAGGCGGCTCAGGGAGAAATGGCGGCCCGGCTGGGGGCCGATTCGCTCCGCTACCTGCCGATCGAGGCGGTGGCCCGATCGATCGGCTTTGACGAGGCCGATCTCTGCCAGGCCTGCCTCACGGGCAACTATCCGACACCGGCCGGTGAGCGGCTCTACACGATCGCCCTCAGGCAGACGTCCCGCGGAGGCGCGGGCCGGACCTCTGAAACAGCCCGGTAGGCTCACGCCGGCGGGATGACACGATCGCAGTCCGCGGGTCGGTCGTTGCGGTCGAGGGCGGCCCGCCAGACCGGCGCCCCGGCGATCCGGGTCCGGCGCTCGAAGTGGGTGCGGTAGTCAAGGTCGTGTTCCGGCGGCGGGGCCTCTTCGTCCCGCGGATCGGCGAACAGGCCGGTGGCTCTCGCGAAGGCCATCGACTCGTGGAAATATTCCTCCACGTCGGTCCAGACGTGCAGGATGGCCCCCGGCGGCAGCACACGGCCGGCGTGCCGAAGGAAGAGTTCCGAGAGCACCCGCCGCTTGCGATGGCGGGCCTTCCACCACGGATCGGGAAAGTAGACGTGGACGCCGCCCAGACAGGCGTCGGGGAGCATGCTGCGGACGAGGAAGGTCGCGTCGCCGTGGATGATCCGGGCGTTGGTCCGGCCCGCGGCCGCGAGCCTCCCCGCACAGAGGCGTGCGTAGCCCCCCGCGATCTCTGCGCCGAGAAAGTTGCGGTCGGGCGTCTGCGCCGACGCCGTGGTGAGGAACAGCCCCTTGCCGCTGCCAACTTCGAGTTCGACCGGCGCCTTGGAGGAAAACAAGGATCCAGGATCGAAGGGCGAGGGCAGCGACTCGAGCGCGAGCAGGTGCGCCGACAGGTCGAGCGATGGATCGGGTTTTCGTGGTGGGCGACGAGGCATCAGGAAACCGGGCCGATCACGTCGCGGTGGCCCGGCTGGCGGCGAGTTTTCCGGCCGACTCGAGCACGTCGATCGGCAGCGGCACCCCCTTGATGATCCCGTCCACGACGATGTTCTCGCGGACGAGCCCCTGGAAGCGGCAGACGATCATGGCCCTGGGACGGACGCGGATCCGTTCGACCGCGATCACGAGACGGTCCCCCGGCACCACGGGCTCACGGAATCGAACCTCCTCGAGGCCGCCGAATCCGACCACCTGGGCATCGAGAAGGTTGTATCGCTGGGAGTAGTAGCTGGAGAGTTGGGCCGCGGCCTCGCACATCATCACCCCAGGCATGAGCGGCACGCCCGGAAAATGGCCCCGAACCCAAAACTCGTCGGGTGTGAGGTCCTTGTAGCCGACACACAGTCCACGGGACAGATCCTCGTGCACGATCGCCGTGAGTTGCTCCATCTCGAACCGCTGCCGGTTCCAGCGACGAATTTCCTCGATATCGGCCACGACGCGGTCGAGATCGTATTCGCTGGGATGGATGATGTAATCGCGCGGAGCCACTGCGGAGGTTTCCTCAGGCTGCTGCGGGTTGGGGGATTTTCGGGGCGGGACGGACGAACGCGAAGACTACGTGCGGATGTGCTTCCGCTTTGCCTTGCGGGCCTTGCTGCTGGCGGGCCTGGCGCCGTGATTCGCCTTCTTGAGTTTGCGATGGGGCTTGGCCATGGTCGACTCCGGGGACAGGAACGGATTGCCAAAAAAGGCGGGGACGCAGGTTGTACCACGCGCCCCGTTCGGCTTCCACCGCCTGCCAGGGCTACCGCTCGGCAGCCGCCGAGGCGCGTTCCGCGGCGATCGCATCACGGAGGCTGGTCCGCACGATTTCCACGAAACTCGCCCCCAGAAACCCGAGCAGCCCGCCGATGACGGCCGACGAGACGCCGCCCAGGGCCGCGCCGGCGAGCGAACTCGACGTCAGCGAGGCCAGGGCCGTCGCTCCGGTGATACCGCCGCACGCCGCGCCGATCCCGGCCGACACGGGCACCAGCCTGCCGAGGCTCTCCCGTTGTTCGAGCCTGCCGGGCCGGAGCGGGGGGATCAGGGGAGGAGATTCACCGGGCCGCCGGACCCGCGACAGGTCCCGGTCGGCCGTTTCCCGCAGTCGCGTGCCGATCGCGTTGCCCGCGACATGCATCGCGACGCTCGCGATCAACACCGCCGCGGCAATCCATCCCGCCAGCCCGAGCCAGCCAATCGCCGCTCCGGCCACGCCGAGGACCACCGCCAACCAGGAATATGTGACCGGCCGCATGTGCTGACTCCACAAGGGAGTATAGGCGGGCCGAAACGCCGGCCTACCAGCCGGCGGCAACCGCCTCGGGGCGGTAGATCGGCAGCAGGCGGTAATAGACCTCGAGGGTCAGCACCGCCAGGGCCGTGTGGGCCACCCGGCCACCGGGCGCGGTTTCGGGGTCGGCGAAGAACCAGCTGCCGGTCTCGTGGCCGACCATCCCCTGGCGGGCGACCAACTGGTCTCGATTGCGGGAGTTCCATTTCGGCCAGGCGGGATGGTCACGCTGCAGGAGCGCCTGGGAGAGATAGAAGTTGAGGTAGACCGCATCCGGAGCGGGGCCCGCCTTGGCCAGCGCGGCGAGCCCTCGATCGATCGCCTGCTCCTCGGGCCAGGCGGTGTAGAGCCGGCAGAGCAGGCCGATCGCGGAGGTGCAGGGCCGGGACTGCGGCGACTGGTAGCCGTAGGCCTCGCCGCGGCGGACCTGCACCCGGTCGAGGAATCGGCAGACACCGTCGATCGTCGGCGAGGGTACCGGGATGCCCGCCAGTCCGGCGCTCTTCACGGCGGCGAGTTGCCAGGCCGTCACCGTCGTGTCGCCCGGTTGGCCGGGAAGGTAACGCCAGCCACCGCCGTGCATGTCTTGGGCGGTTTCGATGAAGCGCACGGCATCGCGGACGTAGCGAACGAGCGCCTGGTCCCGCGTCATCCCGAGCGCCTCGGCGAGGGCGAGGGTGGCCACCCCGTGACCGTACATCGTTCCCTCGCTGAGATCTCCCCCGCGGGGCGTCGGCTGCATGCGACTCATGAGGTAGTAGATGCCTCGTGTCACCGTCTCGCGATGAACGCCCTCGACGTGCGTGTGCCCGGCGCCGAGAAAGGGCAGCAGCGCAAGCCCGGTGGCCGCCGTCGTGCTCGAGACCGTGCCGGGATCACGGCACGCCCCGTCGCATTGGCAGCCGCTGAGATCAAATCGCCATGAGCCGTCGGTCGCCTGATGCCGCGCGAGCCAGGCGAGCCCGCGCTCGACCGCCGTCTCGCTGGCCGCGGAGCCCCCGTGGTTCACGAGGCCGAGGCCCCGTTCCGGTCCGCGACGCCCGGCGAATGCGCGGAGGAGATCGGCCTCGCTGGCAGCCGCTCCCCCGGGCGCATGCGATGCCGTCTGCGCCGGTGCCGAGGCGGTGGGCCGCGATGCGACGCGGATGGGGGCGGAGGCTTCGCCGGCCGGGGGACGGGCCGCTTGGAGGTCCTCGGTCACCGCCACCTCGGTCACCGCCACGAGGGGAGGTTCCGGTTGGATCGCCGTCGAATCCGGCGTCGGTAGCGGTGCGGCGACGGCGGCAGGGATCGCCGCAGCGGCGATATCGACGGCGGCCAGCTCGGCCGGTGCGCCCCCGGCGGACGAGCCTGGATCGACGTCAGGCTCGTCGTTCTGGACGATCAGGATCGGTCGCGGCCGGTCCCGCACCTCGGCAGGGATCATCGCCAGGGCCAGCACGATGAGCAGGGCAACGTGCCCGATCAGGCTTGCATACCCCGAGCGGACGCCGGGGTGGCCGAGAAGTCGCTCGATGAATGTCCGGCTTCCAGTGCCCTCCCGCATCACGGCTACTCCGCATTGCCGGAAACCACGCAGACCTTGCCGGTTGCGTGGACTGAGGCATCGCGAGAGCCCTCTGCGGCGCGCACCGCGATCCCCGCAGGGATCATCGGCCGTGGCCGGTGTCCCGCAGGACTATTCCTTGAACTCTTCGTCAACCGACTGATTGCGGTAGATCGGAAGGTGGCGGTAGTACACCTCGAGGATCATCGTCGCGAGCGATGTGCAGTAGAGGCGTCCGGCGGTTTCCGCCCCGTGGCCTCCCCCCTCGACCCCCTCGTGCCAGCTGCCCGTCTCGTGGCCGCTGGTCGCCTGGGTCTTCAGCAGCAGCTCCTTCATTTTCTTGTTCCAGGCGATCCACATTTCGCCCTCCATGTGGTGCATCACCTGGGTGGCGTAGTAGTCGTAATAAAGGTCCTTGTTGGGGCCCAGCTTCGAGATGTGTTCACAGCCGCGCTGCAGGGCCGGATTGTCCTTCTTCCAGCCCAGATACATGCGGCAGAGCAGGCCGACGGCGGTCGTGCCGGCCCCCTTGCCGGGATTGGTGTAGCCGTAGAAGGCGCCGTCCTCCTCCTGCACGGCGTTGAGGAAGTCAACGGCCTTCTTGATCGTCAGCGGGTTGACTTTGAGGTAGGCCATGTTGCCGCTCTTGAGCGCCATGATCTGCCAGCCCACGGCCGAAGTGTCGCCGGGCTGCTTCGGTTCGTAACGCCAGCCACCCCCCGACGGATCCTGTGCGTCCGAGATGAAGTTGAGCGCGAGTTGGGTCGGTGTGGCGAGCCGGTTGTCCTGCGACATGGCGTAGCATTCCGAGAGGGCGATGCCCGTGAGCCCTTGGGAATACAGGCTCCCCCCCTTGCCATAGGCCTTGCCATTGCCGGCGACCGTCAACTGGGCGAGGAAGTTGATGCCCCGTTCGATCTGGGCCTTATACGGACCTTCGCGATGGGTGTAGCCGCGGCCCAAAAAAGGCAGCAAGGCGAGCGCCGTGGCGCCGCAGCGGTCAGGGTTGTTGCCCGATTTCTTGCAGTTGCAGCCGGCGCACTGTCCCAGTTCGAACGACCAGCCGCCGTCGGGCAGTTGGTGCTGTGCGATCCACTTGAGCGCCCGGTCGACGGCCCTCTCCGTGTCGTCACCGCCACCACCCGCACCCGCGAGTTTGCCCGCCTGGCCGCGGGATCCGAGGCCGCCTCCCTTGCCCCCGATGGCGCCCATCTGCGACATCATGTCGGCCTCGGGTGCCGTCTCTGTGCCGAAGTCGGTGAACTCGACGGCCAGCGGCGCGGCCTCGACATCCGTGGCCAACGTCGTGACCTCGACCGGTGTGACCTCGACCTCGGTCGTCACCGCGACGTCGGCCGTCGCATCGGAGGTCTCGACAGCTTCATTCTTGGGCAGGTCTTCCTCGGGTTCGTTGAAGTCTTCCTCGGACTCGGGTGCGTTCGACGTAATGATCCGCGGCACCTCCTTCTTCGGTGGCTCGGTGACGATCAACGCCATGGCGAGCAGGGCGACGACGTGCACGAGCATGCTGATGGCCCAGGGGGGCGCCTGCCGGACCGCCTCGCTGCCGAGCGTGCCATCGCCTTCTTCGTGTTCGGCTTCAGCCGCCGCTTGACCCGCGCCGCCCTGTTTCACCGAACCAGCCTTGGCGGGCTCCGGTCGTCGAGGGGGCGTCGCCTTGGCGGCAGGGGGGGATGCTGCCGAAGAGGCCGGGGCCGGCGGCGGGGCTGCCGGGGTTCGGGGGGTTTTCTTTTTGAGATCGGGATCAATCTGGCTCGACATGGAATGTTCCCGTCAGCAGGGGCTCGTGGTGACGCTCAAGCACGACCGCTCCGGCGATCGCTGCGATTCATGGAATCGCCCGGTTTTCAACCATGGAAAGGGACCTTCGACCGTCGTCAAATATACCAATGGACGCGGGAGCGGGGGACCAGCGGCGGCATTTCCCGGCCGCACTCCCGGAGGCCTCCGCCGCCCCGCCAGGAACAGGTTCGGCCGGTGCCTGGTGGAGTATTCCCGGGTCTTTCAGGGTTGGCCGCGGCGGGGAATGGCACGGATTGGCCCTGCGCGGGCACCCCGCTGGCCTTCGTGAGTCTGGCCGGGTAAGTTTTCGGATCTTCCGCGGCCCCCTGTGGCAGCCGTGGCACACACGTCAGCCGGTCACCGGCAGATCAGACGACTCTGGAAGGACTGCGGCCACCGCAGACGATACGACCATGGCGAAGGGCAAGAAGAAGCTCGAGATCATCCACCTCGTGTGCGAGGAGACGGGCGACCAGAACTACACGCTGCGCCGCAAGAGCGGCGGCGAGAAACTGAAGATCAAAAAGTATTCGCCGCGGCTGCGGAAGCACACGCTTCACAACGAGAAGAAGAAATAGCCTAAGCGCCCCGGGATTCAGCCTGCCGACTCCAGCGCGGCGGCGATGGATTCAGGACCGGTCACCTCGACGACCTGGTCGGGAGAGTGTCGCAGGCGGGCCTCGTGCCGCGTGCCTGCCGTCACGATCGCCAGCCGGCATTCGGCCGGCCGGGTGAAGGTGGTGCCGCCGGGACTTACGATCAAGTCGATCTCGCACGGCGCGCCCGGGGCCACGACGACCGCCCCCGCCAGATGCGCCGCGACCGCGCGGCCCAGCGGCGTGGCCCGAATGTCGGCGGGCAGCCCCCACGTGATCGCCGCCGCAGGCCGCGGGACGAGACCATGCCGACACGCCGTCAGCCGGCCGCGACGCTCGAAGTACGGCACATTGGGGCCGTCTCGCCAGCGTGGTGTGGCCGTGGGATCGGCCGCGTGCCAGACGTGCAGCGAGCAGGTGCGATCGAGAATCGATTCCAGGCGGATGCCGGACGCCCGCAGTCGCAGTCCCAGGTCGTCGTCTTCCTGACCCCAGCCCACGAACCGCTCGTCGAAGCCGTTGACGGCATGGAAGTCGTCCCGCCAGACGCCGAAATCACCGCCGGCCAGCCGGGGCTTTGTGGGATGTCGGATGGCGGCGTGCCACCACGCCTTGCGGCGGCGTGCGGTGAGCATCCGCCGCTCACGAGGCGGGATCAGCGACGGGAGGTTCGTGATCGCGAGATTTTCCGGCACCAGCACGCGGCTCACCTCCTCGGGCAGCCGCGCGCAGAATCCGAGCAGGGCCGTGCCCCGTCGCCGGCGGGCGAGATGGGCCGCCACGTGGTGCCGGGGGATCATGCAGTCGCCGTCGAGGAAGAGCAAATACTCGCCGCGGGCCAGTCGGGCCGCCGCGTTGCGGACACGGGCCAGCCGGAAGCCTTCGTGCGGCTGGCTGGTGAACCGCACGGGAATGCCCGACGTCGCCGCGAACTCGTGGACGACACGGTGCGTGCCGTCCGCCGAGCCATCATCGGAGACGATCACCTCCAGGCCCTCGCCCGCCCCTCGCTGCAGCGCGATCGACTCCAGCACCAGCGCGAGATGCCGTGGTTTACGGAAGGTGTTGACGAGGATGGAGACGTCGGTGGAATCAGTCACGGCACCGGCCCGTGTGCGGAGGTCGCCCGGACGGCGGAGGCGATCACGGCGGCCACATCGTCGCCCCCCGCGAGGGCCTGCATCGCGATTTCGACGGCGACCAGCGGCACACCTCCGAGATCCTGGCGGCGAACCTTCACCAGATCCTTGAGCGTGGTGACGACGAAGGCCACGCCGGCGGTCGCGGCTCGATCACCCAGCCCACGCCGATCGTGATCGTTGTAGGCATGATGATCGGGAAAACCGACGAACTCGACGACGTCGGTGCCGAGCGACTGGAGCGTGGCACGAAAAGCGGCCGGATTGCCGATTCCCGAGAAGGCCAGCACCCGCGCGGCCCGCAGCAGGTCGAGCGGCCGGGTCGTCCCCGCGGCCGATCGGAGGGCGACCGGCCGATGCTCCGCCTCCATCCATGCCGGTGGCAGGCGGCCGTGGCAGGCGGTCGCGAAGACCGTGCGGATCTCGGCACGCCGGGCCGCCGTGACGGCCGTGGACCGGGTGAGCACGACCGCCCGCGCCCGGGCCAGGCCGCCGAGGGGCTCGCGGAGCATGCCCCGCGGAAACAGGTGGCCGCAGCCAAACGGATCGGTGGCATCGATCGCGACGATGTCGATGTCGCGGTGCAGCCGACGGTGTTGGAAGCCGTCATCCAACACGATCGCGTCGGCGCCGGCCGCGGCGGCCGCCCGGGCTCCCGCAAGGCGATCACGGTCGGCCACATGAGGCACGTCGGGGAGCACGACGCCGAGCTCGGCCGCCTCGTCGCTCTGCTCGCCCGGCCGGGCCGCGTAACCGCGGCTCACGATCGTCGGCTTCAGGCCGCGATCGACGAGCAGCCGGGCGACCCACGCCACCAGCGGTGTCTTGCCGGTGCCGCCGAGCGTCAGGTTGCCGACGGAGATCACCGGCACGCCCGCCGCACCGCAGCGGAGAAGCCCCGCGTCGAACGCCGCGTTGCGTGCGGTCACGGCGGCGGCATAGGGCAGGCTGGCCGCGGCCAAGAGGATCCGTGCCGCGGCCGGGCCCGGTCCTGCGGCAGAGCCGTCGACGAGCTGCTTGAAGGTTTCCGCGTTGGGCAGCAGAGCCATCCCGATTTTCCTGCGTGGCCGCCGCGGGCGTGTGGTCGCCCGCGGGGTCGGCATCATCGTCGCGGAGCCTTCCACACCGTGCCAAGTCCGCCGCGTTTTTCCGAGATGTCGGGCGTCCGGGGCCGATATAATCGACGGTCGAGCCGGTGCGGCGTTTCGGCAGCCTCCAATCCCCCGCTGCCGCCGCAGGAGGAAACCCCATGGCGACGGTCTCCCAGCGTTCGACGGATCCGCTCGCCGTGGCGGGATGGTCGGAAGGCGTCGATCCCGAGTCGAAATCGGATCGGTATCTCTCCAAGCGGCTTGCCGCCGCCGGGTCCGACTACAAGGGCGTCGCCATCACGACGTTCCTGCTGGCGGCCGGCGTCGGAGTGCTGCTCTGGCTCGCCTGCGGAATTCTCGTCGAGCATTGGGGGGTGCCGGGCGGCTTGCCCGCGTGGGCCCGCTGGGCATGGTTGGCGGCGGGCCTGCTGGTGTTTGTCATGGCCGTCGGTCGCTGGATCGTGCCGCTCGTCCGCTACCGTGTGAATCTCGTCTATGCCGCCCGGATCCTCGAACGCGAGCATCCCGAACTCCACAACGACGTCGTCAATGCAGTCCTCGCGCGGGCGCATGCCGACGACACCACGTCGTTGGTCGTGAAGTCGCTGCGGCGGCGGGCGGCGCGGCAGCTGTCGTCGGTGTCGGCGGACGGAGTGATCGACCGCACGCCGGCCCTGCGGTTGGCCTACCTGCTGGCGGGGCTTCTGGCCCTGGCGTGCATCTATGAAGCGCTCGCGCCGAAAAGTTTCGTGGTTTCGGCGGCGCGACTGGTGGCGCCGTGGCTGGGAATCGCACCGCCGTCACGGGTGAGGATCGCTCCGCCGGAACTTGCCTGGCGGATGCCCGGCGAGCCCGCGCCTGCCGACCTTTCCGCACGGAAGCTGCCCGTGCAGGGGGGCGCGGTGACGCTCATTCGTGGCCGGCAACTCGTCGTCGCCTGCGACGTGCGGGGGCTCGCCGCGGAAGAACGCCCCATGCTCGTCGTGACACCCGTGAGGGACGACGGTTCCGCGGAACCGGCGACGGCCGCATGGCGGATGCCGATGGCCTCCGGCGGAGTCAACGGCGTGCATTCCGTGCTGCTGCCCGACGCTTCGCGCGGACTCGATCGCCCGCTCGAGCTCGTGATTTCAGCCGGAGATGCCCGCAGCCCGCGGATCCGCGTGGTGGTCGTCGATGCGCCGGCGCTGCTCGTGCGCGAGGTGCGGTATGACTACCCCGAGTACACGGGTCAGGCCGATGAGACCGTCGAGTGGCAGGGCGACCTTCGGGCCGTCGAAGGCACCAAGGTGACGATCGTCGCGGAGTGCAATCATCCGCTGGAGAGCGCGTGGATCGATCTCGGCTGTGAGGGCAAACGGAAGGTGCCGCTCGCGGTGGGCCAGCAGGATCTCGCCCGCGTGCGCGGCTCGTTCACGCTCAATCTCGATGCCGACCGCTCGGCCGCCGAATACCCCTGCTATCGGCTGATGTTCCAGCAGAAGTCCGCGGTATCGGCGGGCCGCGAGCCCGTGACGGCGGAAAAGATGGAGTATCGGATCGACGTGGAGCCTGATCTGGCGCCCGAGGTCTCGATCGAGGAACCTGCCGAGAAGGTGGTCCGCGTGCCGCCCTCGGCGCCGGTGACGATCCGCGTCCGCGGCGAAGACCCCGACTTCGGTCTCGCGAGCGTCACTGTCGAGACCCGAATCGCAAAGGGTGGCGAGAAGCCCGGCGAGGAACTGCTCGTGGGCCGTCGGCGGAAGGTCTTTCGCGGGGCGGCGACGCTCATCCCCGAGCGACTCGGAGCGGGCGAGGGAGCGGTGCTCGAGTATCGGGCGGTGGTCAAGGACACGCGGCCGGAGACGCCCAACATCGCGGTGACGGAGTGGCGTGCGCTCAAGATCGATGCCTCGGCGCCGCCGCAGGAGCCGCCACCGGCGGCGGGCGAACGGGAACCACAACCGGACGGCGAGCAGGGGCAGCCCGAAGAGTCGGAGGCGGGGGGCATGCCTCCCGAAGATGGCGGCGATGGCGAGTCGGACGCCGGCGGCGCCGGCGACGATACCGCCGAAGGGAAGCGGGGAGACCAGGCCGGTGAGCGGCAGGGAGAATCTCAGGGCGCGGGCTCCGACGCGGGTGAACAGGGCTCGGGCAAGGATGGTTCGCAGCAGGGCGATCCGTCGGGCGACCAGAAATCGGGCGACCAGAAATCGGGCGATAAGCAGCAGGGCGACGCAGGCGGCAACGGTGGCGGGAAGAAGGATGCCGGGGGTGGGCAATCCCAGCCGCAGGAAGGAAGCCAGCAACAGGGCGGCAAGGACGGCGAAAGCGGCCGCAAAGACGAGCAGCAGTCGAAGTCGCAGCGGCAGCAGGATCCCAAACAGGGAGGGAAGCAGGGCGATCCCCAGGAAGGGAAGGAGCAGGGGGGCGGCGACGGCGGCAAGACGCAGGACGGAGCGGAGGGGAAGTCGGGCGACCAGCAGGGGCCGCGGCAGCAAACGGGAGGTCGTGACGGCGACGGCAGCGAGCCGCAGGGGCAGGGGGGCGGTCAGCAGCCGCAAGGCGGCCGCGCGGGAGAACAGAAAAATGGCGGCGAGGGCGGGGAGCAAAAGCCATCCGGCGCGGGTCAGCAGGCGGGCGAACGCGACGGTCAGTCGCAGCCCGGCGGGCAACAAAGCGGAGATCAACAGAAAGGCGGCCAGCAGCCGGGCCAGAAGGGGGGCGACTCGAAGCAACCCGGGAAGAATGGTGGTCAGGGCAAGCCTTCGCCGAAAGACACGGTCGCTGCCGACGGCACTGATGATGGCGAGGCGATGGAGCGGATACTTCAGCATCGGCAACAGTCGAAGCCGGGGCAGGGTGAGGGGCAGTCCAGCGAGCAGGGCAAGAGCGAGCAGGGCGAGAGCGGCAAGGGGGAGAGCGGCAAGGGTGAGAGCGGCAAGGGTGAGAGCGGCAAGGGTGAAAGCGGCAAGGGTGAAAGCGGCAAGGGTGAGAGCGGCAAGGGCGAGAACGGGCAGGGTGAGAGCGGGAAGGGCGAGAGCGGGAAGGGCGAGAGCGGGAAGGGCGAGAGCGGGAAGGGCGAGAGCGGGAAGGGCGAGAGCGGGAAGGGCGAGAG
>SXGT01300276.1_pt1 | contig 19723 bp, 19 predicted proteins | sample 3176221 | NCBI WGS metagenome assembly SXGT01 (sample SAMN11356862, study PRJNA531348) | freshwater metagenome | isolation source: freshwater sample F1-120 | place: China: Fuxian Lake, Yuxi | collected 2017-12-25
GATATTTTTAGTTAAAATTATTATTTTTATTATTTTACTTGATTACTTTTTATATTCTGCGACTTAGATTTTTCTTTATTTTTTGATGATATTTTTCTTATTACTTTTTTATAATTCTGCGACTTGATTTGGCGGTTATGTTATAACTATATTAGTTCCGATAACAGCCACGTGTATATATTGTGATCTTGGAATCCCATGTCCTTGCCTTAGAACAGCAACAGCCCGACATCCAACTTTATTATTTGTAGATGATGCAGTATTAATTGACTGAAATCTTATGGGTGTTGTTGGACCATTTATAATACTTGTTTCCAAGCTGACCTTAACATGTGCCTTGCGATTGTTGATATAATAAACAGCAAGTGTTGTCGAGTAATCGATGTTATATCCTACGAAATCTGTACCTAATGTGAATACCCCAGGTACATCCCATGTGCTTTGTGCCTGCCTCACATCCACTGAATTTTTTCTCTGTACGGTATACATAATCCCATCAGCTAGTTCAAAAAAAAATCCATTATTATCATCAAAAGCCCCCCATCGCCTCGTATTGCCAATCGCCGTTATATTATTTAGAATAACACCACATGTAAATCTATTGGCTTGGCCGGCAAAATACCTGGCCTTTTTGGCAGATGTTAATGTGCTTGCTCCATTAATTGTGCCAGAATCGACCTGAACAACTCCGTCGCTCGCTGTAATAGTTCCATTTCCTGTAATATCCGTACTCCACTGATATGCCAATAGTGGATTTAAAAAAACAGCGTTTACCTGTGGCTCAAACTCCGCGACAATCACGGCATGATTCAATGCGATATCATTTAAAGTTCCTACCTGTCTGTCCTGTAATGTCGTGAGTATATGGGTGTTTGTCACATTTACATCTAAGGAACCAGCAGTGGTATTTATTGCATCCCCAGAAGTGTCACTTATTTTTACAGCTAAAAAGTCTCCGGATACAGAATTATCAAGAGACTCTACTGCCGTTTTTATTGCGACAAGGTCTGTGTTTGTCACATTTACATCTAAGGAACCAGCAGTGGTATTTAATGGAGTATAATTTCCATCAACCAACTTGGTATTACTGCCTGCATCCAATAAATAAGTATTGTATATTCTTTTGCTGGCTTTTACAAAATCATTTGTTTCTATTTTTATGCGAAAATATTTTAATTTTTTAAGTACTACTATTTCCTTTTCACTTGTTATATTTTCATATACATCAGTTGTTTCATAGTTTATATCATATTTTTTATTAGTATATTGAATAGTTAAGGTATCAGTAACGTTTTCCACGTTCACATAAACATATATAAATTTATAATTATCAAAAGCCTCATATTCACCACTAAAACTATAACTACTTCCATTGTTTGTGAAAGTATTATTTTGGTTCTTGTAATCATATGAATTTATGATCGATAACATTTTACTATTATATAAATAAGATAAAAAAATAGCAATTATAGCAGATCCAATGTATTTTTAGACACATTATACACTTTACTCATACATGTGTTTCATTATTGCTTCGTATACAGTAGTTAATTCCATTACTAATAAATGTCACGATGATATAAGCATAACCGCCAAATCAAGTCGCAGAATTATAAAAAAGCAATAAGAAAAACATCATTAAAGAATAAAGAAAAATTTAAGTTGCATAATATAAAAAGTAATCATATAGCATAATAAAAATCATATTTTAACTAAAAAATATCATATTTTTGGAGTTTATTTTGGCGGTTATGAAGAGGATTGAGATTTTGCTAAAAATATGTATTCATACAAAAGTAATATACTCATGGTAGTTTTTTAAATGGGAAATCCAGTAAATCCAGGTTGCCGACACTCAGAATTTACTGATTTTTTAATAATATCCCTAACATCCTTAAATTCGTCAGCAGTTATTATATCGTAAACTAGCTTCCATAAACTATGCTCATTCACGATTGATTCGGCTAGGTGCTCACTACTTCCACTGTAATATAGTGATTTGTATTCGATTGAATTATATTGGATACCACATACTAGAACCTGTAGCTCACTGTATATATATTTTTTTGTAAATTTCATTTTCATAAAATATGATCCATTCGCAGCGACACATCTTTTATTTATAAAACTATCAGCAACTTTGGTGATTCTCGAGTCAAGAATTTTGATTGACTCTAACTCCTCAGAAATATCGGGCAAATTCAATTGGCTCCATCTGATAATTTTAATTTGCCGACCATATGTTTTTGTATAGATGTTGGCAGCTTCGGAAAATATTTCGAATAAACTGTCTCCTAAATCCTTAGCTATTTTCCTTGCTATTTTTTCTTGTTTTCTTTCAAATGCCTGAATATTATAGTGAGAAATTTCATCTGCTATCAATACTGCGGATTCATTATGCTGTTCACCAATTGCTTGAATAACAGAATAAACCTTCTCTTTAGACTCAAGGAATGGTGATTTTTTATATGTGCTTATTCCAATGAATCCATTTTGCAATTGATTAATTGATGGGGAGCAATTGCAAAATATAAATTCATTAATCCTGCCGATTTTATACTCAACCCAGGCATCAAGCAGTGGCATTGAAAATGGCCTATTTTTATCTGTTAATATTTTTAAATTATTGATGTTTTTCACTGCTATTGGGTATTTTGGTATAAATGTGAAGGGACCACGATCTATGAAATTAAGGACAGCATTGAATAATATGTCCGCTAACTTATTTCCTGGACATTTTCTGCCCCCAAATCCAAATCTTCCAACAAATTTATTAATATCAATTTCGGAAAACCTACTCGGCTTAAAAACATCCAGATCATCCATTTTCCAACTTGCACCTCTTCCAATCTTTTCAAAATCAATACATACACTCGTATTTTTTTCTAATATCTTTCCATTTAATTCCATTTTTGATAAAAGAATTCTTGGGACTGATACTGGAAATACTGGGGAAATACGCGCGGATTCCTCTATAAAATAAGAATTGTCCTCCAATAAATGTCCATAGTAAATGTAATGAGTAATTAACCATGCCATGCTTGGTATTGATACATCTTGATTTGCATAAATTATTTCAGCAAGTGTTTGAAAAAACATTTTCTCTGTAACTATGTCCTTATTTCTAATATATATCTCCCATACCGAATCAAGTAATCCCTCATTATTTCCAATGGCACCCCTGACTATGATCTCGAACAATTTATTGAATCTTACTAATGATTCATTGGTCCTTGTCGGAAGATAACGATAAGCGCAATATCGTGCCCACTTATTGAAAAACACTTCACTCATCAAATTTTTTGATAGTTCTTGTAATTCATCAAAAAACTTTTGGTGCAATAATATATATTTCCTTCCAAATATCATATATAGGACGAGCTTCAATGGGATATTGTAGATTATTTGTTCTAATTGAAATGTTTTGCACGTGCCTGCCATTTTTGATAACTCTTCATTCCAGTCATCCATAAGTTCATTGACTAAATTTCCATTGTATTCGAATATGGGACGAAATATAATCTTTAATTTACCCCATGCCCCTGATCCCGTCTCAACACAACCCATGCAATCCCCCAACCATCTCTCAAAAAGATTACCAAGCCCAAGATTCTTTGGTCGACTCATATCCTTGGAGAATAATTTCCTCCCAGCATCATAAGTAGTTATGTGATATGTCCCTCTTTTTAAAGGAATCACAAGATTGTAAAAATATATAAATATCTCATAAAAGAGATTATATATATAACCAAGCAGATTGAACATGTAAATGTAGTATATATTGCATCCTATGTTATTCATGCAGTCTAATATTCATATTTTTTTATAATGTATATGAAAAAATTGAACTTGTTAATACCGTGTATGTTTAATTATTTGGCTAATAAATCAATTAACGATGAACACAGTATTAGTTTTTTGTGTTGTATCCTTTACTCTTTCTATAGATTATAGTCTAGGCCTAATATCTACTCAATCCTATTGGATAAATGCTGGCGGCAGCAAGTCCCTTTCAGGCCTTGTATTTGGTTTATATGATGGAATCCCCATTATATTAACCCTGCCTATGGCATGGCTTTGTGATACCGGGCGTTTATCATATAAGAAAGTAATTATGTGTTGCCTATTAATAAATATCATCGGAAATATACTTTATGGTTCAGCATCTATCGCTAAATCATGGGTAATGATTTTGATTGGCAGAACTATCGCGGGAATTGGTGGCACATGTCTGCCACTTTTAATGAGTTATGTTGCTGATAAAATCCCAAGGAATGAACAACAGAAGACAATTGGATACATTAAATATACGGCGGCCCTTTCTCGTTCTATTGGGCCAGTTTTAGGAAGTATTTTTTCGTCATATGTACCTGACAAGGGATTGTTTAATTTGTATACGCTCGTCGGATGGATCCCAGTTGTATTTGGAATAATTTCCATGGTTGTTGTATTCTTTTGGAAAGAATGTGGGGGTGGTTCGTATAATGGCTGGAGTGGAGAATCTGGAGTAGACACATTGTCACTATTTATTCCATTTTGGATCATTGGATTTGTTTCAACGTTAGTCTATTGGTATTTCGTTGGGAATATCTTCATTATTGGAACTCATTATTTCAAGATAGTGCATAATTCATCTGAACTTGGTAGACTATATTATGCTGGTCTTGGAGGATTTGTCATTGCCTTTATTATATTCTTTTGTTTTAAGAATACTTTATCAAGCTGTAGGGGCCTAGTCACTTCTACAGTATTGTTTTGCTTGACTATTTGGATATTCGTTATATCGAATAATGATGTTGTGTTTTATATAGCGGTTGGTTTTGCTACTTGTGCATACGGACTAACTATTCCATCTATTAATTATCTAAATAATTATTTGGCAAAGCACTTCAGAGGAGTTCTTAAGGGAAAATTTGGCATATTTGTCACAGCTCTTACAATATTTCAAGGTGTTGCTCGCTTTATAGGTCCAACATTATTCACACTAACTATTCACTTGAATGAAGGCAGTGATTGTGTATTGAATGAAACACAATATATTATATCTGGTTGTAAAATGGATAATTATGTAAGTATATCATTAGCCTATATAATATCATCCATTGTTATTATTTGCATTAGTGTATTCTTTGCTGTAAGAATATTTACCAACATTGAAAAAAATGAAGCAACTCAAATAACACCATTAATTCAAAATAAATAGTTTTTTTTATTTGTACATGAGTTTTATCATGCTATCAAAATCTCCCTAAGAAAAATATTTTTGTCGAATTTATAAAGTGAATATGTGTAATAAAAATAGTAAATTTTATAAATAGTAAAAACCAATAAAGTGAATATACATACTAATATAAAGTTGATCCCAAATTAGAGATCAGAAAAAGTGAATATGTATAATAAAATAATTTTAAAAATATCACAAATTAGAAAAACAATGTCCTAGCGTGATTATAAATAATACTCAAAATAATACTCAAAATAATACTCTAAACAATAACCTAAATAATAACATAATAATAAATGTAAACTCATTTGGTAAGGAAAGTCTGGAGCATATAACCCATAGAGATTTTGATAAATTTCTCGGCTTTTTCCCAGGATTCATTGGATTTATAGAAAAAATTCATTTCGATGAGCTGACACCTGAAAATCATAATATATGTCTTACCAATATGAAGTCAAGATATATGCATGTTTTTGAAAATGATAATTGGGTACTGAAGGAAAAAAATGATATTGTTGATAGACTAATTATGAAGGAGTATAATATATTGAATGATAAATTTGAAGAATTAGAAGAAAATAAGCAAATTAAGGAGGATACAATGGGAAATTTTGTTGAATTTATAGAAAATTATAAAAATAAAGAAGTACAAAAGAATACAAAGATGATATAATTGTGATATAATTATGATGATATATAATAATAGGGATAAATTAAGAAATAAACCCAAAATAAAAAACTAATCATCAAATGTCAAATTTCATCAAAGATGAAAATGGTTGGTCAGCAGATATCTGTGGCACCTGAGTAAATCTGTTTTCTTTTATTTCTGTACGAATGTCTCTTAAAAATGTTATGATGCTCGGTACATATTTATTTTTTACATATCCATTATACAAATTCAGGAACATTTTTGTTAAGGCACCATTTGCTCGATTGTTGAAGGAGGCATCGGCACTTGTCTGGTCGTCATTACAGCCAGATAACAGCAATATATCACACTTTATGCGATACCTTCTGTCATATAAATCGATGAGCTTTATTTCATTTTCTGCGCCCGAATCCACGTCAGTTTCAATAAAGGTCGTGTTTTCCTTATCAGTCATATATTTTTCAACAAGATCATTATCGAGATATCGAGATAGCTCTCTCTTAACTTGTTCACGTACGAGGGCTCGTATTGTCACATCATCTGGATCTGGATATGAATCTCGTTGACCTCGTAGACATTTCAGGTCCCTTGTTGCTAATTTTAAATTATACTTCAGGTCTAGGCACGTGCCTGAATGACATGAGTCGAATATACAACGTAACTTTATGCCTTTTTTTGTGCATGGCTCCACCAAAACATTGCGTAATTCATTATCAATAATTATGCCATTCAGTGAGTAATCTACCGGAACTAATGCTTCATCGTATCTATCGGCTTCCTCCCTACTGCTCGCTATATCCTGCGTTCCATGTCCAGAATAATGAACAAGTATTGTATCTCCCTTGTTGGATTGTGATACGATCCAATTTAAGGCAGACAACATATTTTTTTTATTTGGATATAATGCGAATGGTAATGATGCCTTGGTTACACATCGGGTTTCTGGTTTTTCAGTTAAATTATCATGTAATAGAATAATATCATCATAATTTAACTCAACGCATAATTGCTTAACATCGACAACATCATTTATACAACCATTCAACTCTGCTTCTTGACCGATATAGTTTATACCAATTAAAAGTGCGCGTTTCATTGAAATATATTTATACTATATATAAAAAAATTTTATTACAATAATTAAATAAAAATTTGTATAACTGCCAAATCAAGTCACAAAATTATAAAAAAGTAATAAGAAAATTTAAGCCGCTTAATATAAAAAGTGATCAAATAACATAATAAAATCATATTTTTGAAGTTTATTTTGGCAAAGTTTTTTATAAAAATTGATTTTTATATATCTTATTCATTATGCTTTCTGATTATATACAATTTCAAGCAAATTTATGAATGATCTAAAAGAACTAAGGGAGCTTATTGTAAACAATATACACAATATAAATGGCATAAACGGCATAAGGGGTTTATATAATATAAATAACGTCAATACTCATTACTTTGAATATACTAATAAATTTCATAACTATAGTATTAATGATATTTTACTTATTATGAGATCATCGCTGTTTGATAACGTGAAAGTAATATTAAGGGAAAAAAAAAGTAAGGAGGTAAAATCTATGGTTATTAAAGAAAAATATAAGAATGATACAAAAAATACACGTTATGTGTGTTCATGTGAAAGTACATGCAGATGCACAGATAAATATTATGAAGAAATTATCACAAAAACGATATATTATGAATATTTTGAGACTGATAACATCAATGATTACTGCATTAATGATAATTTAAATATTTTTGGCTTTAATTTTACTATTGTTATTTACACCCTTGAAGATTTAAAATGAGACAATAAATCAAGTCACAGAATTATAAAAAAGTAATAAGGAATACATCATCGAAAATAAATAAAAATCTAAGTCGCATAATATAAAAAGTAATCGATAAGAACAATAAAAATCATAAATTAACTAAAAATATCATATTTTTATGGGTTTATTTTGGCGGTTATGCCTTAGCGAAATAAAAAAATATTTAATCAAATTTAAAATTATTATCCTTTATCACATAATATATATAAGTAACCAAGTAAAAAATTATTAATATCATATTTAACCCAAAAATATATGATATGTTTATAATTTATTTAAGTAACCAAGTAAAAAATTAATTAATATCATATTTAACCCAAATATATATGATATGCTTACAATTTATTTAGGTGATTAATGTTTAATGATGGCTGGTGGCTGATGGCTGATGGTTGGTGGCTGATGGCTGATTTTGCATCAAGACATCAGGCTTGCTCAATACAATCAACTTCCTCGGTATCATCGTCATCATATGGGACACTAATTTCATCATATTTATGCTTAGTAATGGAGCCATCTGCATTAAATATGAATTCTTTCATTATGTCACCACATACTATTTCGAGAGCAAGCTTATTCCTGCCGTTGACGGTAATTGACACACTCCATAGTTCTTCAGTATATTTTGTACGAGGTGGATTATAGGCAAAATCCTGACTCTCCTCACTTTCATAATATTTTTCAACCTTAATTATTGTGCCGTCAGAGCAAGTGAATGTCTTGAGCAAAGTTTTGCTTAATGGCCTCCCATTAACACCTTGAATGCGTGAAGTTTTGGACTCCACGTTGGAAATGGTACAACCATCGGGTATGAAGGATCTATATGAATATTCCCAATCCATGTTTTTGAAATGATATTGAAATGATTTTGAAATGTTTTTGAAATGTTTTGAAACGCTTTTAAATGAGATATTGGAGCATTTAGATATTATGAAATTTCAATTTTTTATAAAGTAATTATATAAAATGGATACAATAATTAAACATATAAATTATATTTATAACACGTATCATTCAAGCAATACCAATTATGATACATCACAAAGGTTGAGTGGCATTTCTAATGGTTATGAGCAACTCATAGATATAGCAAAAAATAATTATGAGAATGATGCAAAGGAATATTTTAATAAAAGGACACATGAGGATAAGAAATTAAAAAAAATACAGAAGAATGAGCTGAAAAATATTAAGAAATGCCTAAATGGCTTACAGTTTGATATAATCCCAGCATCATCGTTCTCTGCAAAAGTCAATGTCATTGGGGAGAGTGATTTAGATTTTATGGTTAGAATTAAGGATATGCATATAAATATAAAAAATAATAGTTTAGATGACCTGGTACAGTTTTCGAACAGGCTTGGAAGCTGTGGTTATATATTTAGTGAAGTAAAGTCCAAAGAAGATGTTACAGCTACATATTATGTATTTACAAAAAATACGGATAATGTTGACATTGAGGTAAAGGTAAGAGATTTTGATGGATCTATATTTGTTGCCAAATTGCATGACTATTCTGATAATAAACTTGATATGAATAGCAAGATATATACAACATACATAAAACAATTCTTTAAGTTACCAGAAAATAAAAAACAATATGCAGATGAATATTGGAAGTTCAAGTTAATATATACTGAGAGTGCTATGTATAAAACGGGGGCAACGAAATTAATTATGCCACTTGAAGACATAAAGATATCCTAATTAAAGAATAATATAATATTCAATATTATAGTTAATGCAAATCTTCACTAAAATAATATTGCTCGGTGACAGTAATGTTGGGAAGACAAGCCTAATCAATAGATATATCAATAATAAATTTTTATTAAGATATAATTCTACAATTGGAGCAGACTTTATGACAAAGAAGATTATATCTGGAGGTAATACAATTACTGTACAACTTTGGGATACTGCTGGGGCTGAACGTTTTCAGTCATTAGGCATAGCATTTTATCGTGGCGCCGATATATGTATGCTTGTATTCGATTTAACAAATCTTAATACTTTTAATAGTATGCAAAGATGGTATGATGAATTTCTATTACTTACAATGCCAGACAATGCTGAGACATTTCCGTTCATATTAATCGGAAATAAATCTGACTTATTAGATCAGGCAAATTTATCTAATAAACAAATAGTATCTGACGAACAAATTAGGCGTTTCTGTAAATCCAAAAATATAACCTATTATCCAACAAGCACTAAACTTGATAATTGTGAATTATCAAAAATATTGGATGAATTTATTTTGTCAAACTGTGGGGAAAAAAATAGTCTGCTTTATGATGAAATAGATTTACACGAAGAAAAAACAAGGAAATGCTGCTCATCCTCAATTGCCTCAGTCAATAAAGCTGTATAATTTTATAATGATCTCACAATGATCTCACACTATTATAATATTATTATATCACTATGTATATTCTTTTTTATAACACTTAATAATATAATTACAACACTGCTAAAATTATATACCATATCATATTCACGAACTAATGAAATAATTTCATATCGTTGTGCATTTGCATATAATTGTAATAATTCCTTTATGAAAATAATTTTTCCACTTGTTCCAACAATAGCATAGTTATCATTGAATTCCTTAATTTTTGCATCAACATAAACAATATCATGACACATGTAACACAATAGTGACTTGAACAATAAATCCTCTATTATAAAATTAGTTAATTTGCATTCTATTTTGAATTTTGCAATCTCCTCATATATTTCTCCAGCCCTTCTAAAACTATTTCTTTTTGTTATCAATAAATCTCCATAGCCCTCTTCATAAACTCCTCTTATTCCTTTCATTTTGTTATATATATCTTCCATTAAATCAAAATCACTAAAAACATATGAATGAAATAATCTTATGATATATTCATAACAGTGAATGCATTGTGAATCCAAATGTGTATCCTCACTCATATATATAAACTTATGTATATATTCAATCACATTCGAAAGATCATATCTCCTCATATGATGAAGATGTAATAATTCCTTCATATTTGCAATTTGAAATATTTGAAATATTTTTGAATTTGTGTTTTTGTAATATCTATCACAATATTCATCAAATAATAACATATATTTTACCTGATTTGTAACATCATCTATTTTTTTATAATTGGCCACTATGTCCTTTAAAATTTCACATAAATCACGTAATCTCTTACCGAGAGGATCCTGAAACATTTTAGTAAGGAACGAATCTCCACCGCATGATTTTATTAATTTGTTCGCTCTTTTTATATTCATGTTATTCATGAGATATAATAATATATAATATAAAAAATCATTCTATAATTCTGTCACTTGATTTAGTGGTTATGTTTTTTTTACTGAAGGCATGTCAACTAAAAATATCATATAATTTAATTTTATTTTATATAATATTTTTCTCTCAATAATATATATATAATGAGCTTAGAACAGGAAATGGTTTCAATTGAGGAACATGGACAAAAAACACTTACGCATCCGCAAAAACAGATACGTTTTGGATATGATAAATTTATAAGGTTCGAGAAGGAATCCAAATTGGATATGAGAGATGTTGTTACGGTTAGGTGTATGATATTTGATAATTTCAGTGGGGTAAAATATGGATTATCTATAAATATATTTAATCACGTATTTTCTTCGGGCCAAAATGAAGAGTGTAGCCTAAGGGAATATCATGCGGATAGAAAGGAATGCCAATTTATTGGATTCTTTCAAGATAGAACAACGGATAAGCTTATTAACAAATTTAGTTCTTCAAATAGAATACCATATATATTACATTTAAACATGGTTTATCCAAGAATTTTAAATATGTGGAATATACCTGTAATAAGGAAAGACACATATAATATATCATACTCTAAAGATCAGGAATTTTTTATAGGAAAATTAGAATATGCTGATGCAAAAATAATACTGGAAAGGCGTATGAGGGATGAAACAATTAGGGAGTATGAAATACAGGAACAAGCTGCCTTGGAGGATGAATTCGTCGTAATAGGTAATACGACTGTCCCTATATTTACGATTTATATTTCAGATGAAAATGGGCAACCTATCATACCAACGAAATTATATGAAATAGTTAGAGAAATATTTTTTTCACAAACATCTAGATTTATTGCTTATCAAATAACTATAACAGGGCAAACAGGTCTGGATTTGAGTGAGATAAATGCTAACTTAATAGGAGACTATTATTATGATGGACTAGTTCAGGAACAGGATCATATTGTCAAAATTGCATCATCATCTATGCTTAATTTATTAGTTAGTAATATTCAGTGGCTATATTATCATAGATTATATCCAATAATTACACAACCCTATCAAGAAAAGTACTTAAAGTACAAAGGGAAATATATCACATTAAAAAACCAATTGAAAATAAAATAATAAAAATACACATGACCACCAAAATAAACTCCAAAAATACGATATTCTTTAGTTAAAATATGATTTTATTATGTTATATTTATTTTTTTATTATGTTTTTATTATTACTTTTTCTAATTCTGTGACTTAAATTGGCAGTTATGTATACATTATAGAATAATTATCAAAATTTATGTCTTTTATAAAAAAATATGCAGGATTATAATAAAATTATGTTAAAATTATGTTAAAATTATGTTAAAATTATGTTAAAACTATGTTAAAACGAAACCCCGTTATAAAATTAATACATGTTTCCATTAAATTATCGATCGTAATCACTTTCCACCCACTGCCAAACGGAATTTCAATTTGTGTAAAACGAAGCACCATTTCATCAATAAGTTCCTGTATGATAAAGTTATCAATTTCCCATGAGTCTTGAAATACTATATTGACAGTAACAGATTTCTTTTTTTCAAATATCGCAGCAGAAACCTGGGCATCCGTTATATTCTGTACAAATTCAGCCAGGAGTGGAATTGTTATATGTTTTTTTTCGTATTTTTGTCTACAAAAATTAGGTGCAAAGTGATCGGAAAAATACTCCATTGTATATTTTATAAAAAGGTTGGAGATAAGTATATGTGATGGAGTGTCTAAATATATATATTTTTCAATTTTTTTATATAAATATTATTTGAATATTTATATAAAAGTAATATATAATGAATAAAGAAACTTAGGGAACATTAAGGAAACTTGGGGAAAATTAAAGGAGACAGCTCTCAAATGAACGTAACTCGAGAACAAAGTGCAAATTTGGATTAACACATTTACGTACTTTTCGAACAAAAGCGATGGCATCATCATATTTCATCTTCCTATCTCGCATGATGAAGGAAATTACAATGGCTGCGCTGCGAGAGACGCCGGCATGACAATGAACAAGTACCGGCTTATTTTTTTCGAGACAATCCCTGATGTAAAGGTATGTTTGCTCAAAATGCTGTGAAATATTTTGATTGATTGTGTCATCGATTGGGATAATAATTTGGTTGATTGGATCTGAGAATAATGGTGGCGCGTTCATTGCACTAATAACATTTTTAATACCCTTATCCTCTAACAATTTCTGTTCCGCAACGGTCTCCCCTCCAAGGAACAGATTCGGGATAATCTCTGAGAAAATACCAAAATACTTACAATAATCGGGTATATCGCTTAAAATCTCATCATCATCAGTATCAGTAAATTTGGGTGGTTGCTCGAATGTAAATCGTGGATCATCCGGAAATGTTAATACCAACTCAAAGGGAATACCTTGCAAGAAACTCTTCAATGCTTCCTCATAGACATTGAATTTATAATGCCGATTATCCCCACTATCGACAAGTAAAATTGGCTTGCCTGTTTTAAGTGAAGGCAATGCATCTCCGTTAACAACATTTTCGAATCCAATTTGTTTTTTTTCAAGACGTCTGATTAAAATATTGTTTGAGCAAACTATATATGCTCCTGAAATTATTGGTGGACATCCCAACCGTAAGTCAAGGATGGTAAATTTAGAAGAATCAAAAATAGGCATTTTGTAAGTAATATATAATTTATTATAGGAGTCCCTAGTAGTTTATGAATTTCAATTTTTTAGTGTAAAGTGAAATAATATATTCAATATAAATGTTATTTATATAATACATGTTATATAACAATATGCATAGCGAATTTCATAAAAGAATAAGAGATAATGCGCGGGGAATCGCCCTCTATGCATTCGTGGCTCCGAATGAATCAGCATCTGTGTATTCAAGAACTAATAATCTTAATAGGATACGAGACATAATGAATGAATGCAATCCAGATGGAATAATTATTTATGATGTGCAAGAGGAAAAATGTAGGGGTAATATTGAGAGGCCATTTCGATTCAATAAGAAAGAGCCGGCACATATATACTCTCAATTTCTAACTGAAAACCTACAAGGAACAAATATTATAACTTACATAGCGTTACCAAATGAGAATATCTCATCCGTGGAATTGACCAACCGAATGGATGAAATCATACGGAGGGACATAAAAACTGTAGTATTTGTAGGTGGTTCAAGTAAAGTGATTGATAGTACATGTGACACGATATATTCCTGTGCAATGCTATATAAAAAAAAAATCCTAGATATTAATGCTGGTGCAGTTACACTTCCGGATAGATATATAAAATCAGGATGGAATGAGCACGATGTCTTGTTAAATAAAACATTGGGAGGAAGTGATTTTTTTGTATCGCAGATAGTATATAATTTTGAGTCCATTGAAAAACTCCTTAGATTATATTCTGCAGGATGTATCGATAATAATATAAAGCCAGCCAGGATAATTTTCACTTTCGCATTATTTGCGGAAAATAAAACAATACAGTTCATGAGGTGCCTAGGAATTGATATACCTCCGGAAATCGATGAAAAACTAGGAACCAATCATGATAAATCATATATCGAATATTCTATGGAACTATGTATATGTAATTGGATAAAGATATTGGACCTGAAGAAGGAACTGGGAATACCTGTCGGATTTTCGGTTGATATAGTTTCCGGAAATAAAATGGAGTACTCAAAATCAATTGAATTATACAAAAAATTAGAAAATATAATGAAGGAATTATATTAGTAATATATATGTGTAAATTATATGTGTAAATTATATGTGTAAATTATATGTGTAAATTATAAGTTAAATTATAAGTTAATGTACAATTAATACCTTCTCAAGGATATAATTCCCGAGAGCAATCAATACAAGAATTGATATTAACGTGATAGCGGAACTCAATGCGTCGCTCCCGACACGTGCTTGCACCGAACGTTTTAAATCATCATATGATCTAATTAGAAGAACAATTAAAACAACTAATAAAATTCCTCGCAGCATTTTTTATATACTATATAAAGAAAATAATAATTTATACTAAAATTTTTCTATAATATCCTGACATTTCATAAGATTATATCGTGTCCGAATATCATAATGGGTCATTCCAACTACCAGCGATTTATATTTATTATCAATCTTATATGTGTGATCTACTGATTTCAAATTTGTTTCTATGAAATTTATAATATACATAAGAACCAAACCAAGTGCGTATATTTCAATTTTGAAAATATAATCCTTGAGCTTTCCAATCTCCTCGGGCGGGCTGTATAGGGATCGCACTAATCCATTTTTTTCACTCTTTAAAATATCTCTCTCATTGTATTCCTTAATTTGATCCTTGATCTTAATTGGATAGGACAATGAATATTGTGATTCATAATCATCTTTATAATAAGACAAAATTGTGTCTCGATATATCAATATATTGGCAAATGTATTTGAATCAATATTATTTTCCGCAAATGCAAGAGTCTCAGGGGAAAGATAATACTCCTTAGTTTTTAGAATTATATCAGTTGATTTTTTCTTCAATTCCTCCTTTTTTGCCTCTAATGCATTGAGGAGTCCGTTGACAGTTTTATCTCGCCCCATGATTTCAATGGTGTATTTATATATAGCATTATTTTTTTTCTTAACAAAGAAATGAAGATCACTCCATATTCTATAATCTTCATTCATCTTAGTGTCTTTTACACACTTATCAATATATTCACTAGCTTTTCTTATTTCTTCTAGTCCATTATTAATTTCCCTAAAAATTTCGCGCATATCGTTCATTTGCTCACACAATATTATATTCGGGATATTATTTACAGTTATACTAATTTGATTTGTCTTTTTGTTAATAGTTATAAGTATGCTGTCTATAGATATATTCCTTATAACACCTTCTTTTCCACATCTATTGAAAAGCAACGAAAAAATATTCCTAACTAATATTGCAAAATTTTGCTTTAGAAGCTTTGCAATATATGATCTTGAATCCTTTAGTCTTTCTTCATAGAAAATATCACGCAAGGAAACTGTCTCGATATCATTCAATCCACCAAGTAGAACTTTTAATTTTCTATATTTATTTTTATATTTTTTATACTGCTCAAAGTATGACATATTATAAATTGATATTATAAATTGATATTATTATTTTCTGGTGGTTCCATATATAATAAAAGACAAAATTAAAATAAATACAATAGCTACCAGAGTCACAATAAATGATATTTTGTTATTCCTTGATGAATGTTCATCTCTAGATGGAACCATATCTTCTTTTATAGGCTTATCAGGGCTCGCTCCTTCTCCGAGGAGCTCCACCTCATCGAATATATCTATCTTATTTTCCATATTAATTTTATTGATAGTTAATTTATTTATAGTAGGATATGCAATATTCAATTTTTATAATAAATTTCTAAATATTTCTCTGTGATACATTGTATTTATTACCAACATACGTTGCTACATAAGTTATTGAGTCATTTGCTTTCTTTGCTAAATGTTTACTTATGCTCGTCGTTTTTGAACCATTCATTATTGCTTTTCCTACACTCAATAATAAAATATCCCTATCTACCTGGGATGGTACAATCTCAAGGATACCAAAATACCATCCTTTTTGTAAAAGATAAAGATAGGAATCAACAGCTGAATCATATATCTCAGTTATGCCTGTATCATCATTTACATCGGTTGTGAATATATTGAACATTAGATTATTGGGAGTATTTGTATTGCCTGCCCATCCAGTTAATATCTTTGTACAAATATCGACTGATACTGTTTTTCGTGCGCAAATATTTGTGGTATTTGTAACACTATCTATATCCCATGACCCTATATTTTGGTTAAATGATAGTGCCTCGGTAAACATATTTGATATATTCTGAACATTGCTCATATTCCATTTTCCAATCGGCTGATTAAATGCATATGCGCTAGTAAACATACTTGACATATTTGTAACTCTACTCGTATTCCAATTTCCTATATTTTGATTGAATAAATCAGTCCTGGCAAACATTCCGGACATATTGGTAACATTACTCGTATTCCATCTTCCATTATCTTTCGTTGATATATCTTTATTAAATAACTTCGCACCATGAAACATTTCAGACATATTTGTAACTTTAATTGTATTCCAATTTCCTATGTCCTGATCAAATGATGTCGCACCATAAAACATACTTGACATATTTGTTACGGAACTTGTATCCCAATTTCCTATTGATTTATTAAATGAAAGAGCTGCAGCAAACATTCCAGACATATCTGTTATTTTGCTTGTATCCCAATTTCCTATTGATTGATTAAATATTCTGGCCCCTAAAAACATCAATGACGTGTTTGTTACTGTCAATGGTAATGCCGTGGGAATTTCTATTAATGACATTGCACCTGCAAATGCATTGGCCAAATTTGTTATATTATATGCTCCCCAGCTTGCTACTTTTGTTAATTTATCTATATTTTTAAGATATTCACCACCATCAATCTTTCCAAAATGTGAAAATTCGCCATTAGTTACAGTTATGATGTAATTGCCACCTGTTGTATAAGTATGTTCCTGATGTGATGATGATGTTGTTGTATTTATGGTTCCATCTCCCCAATTTATTGTTATGTTTTGTGTTATGTTTCTAATTGGTAATTCCACAGTGCCACTATTATCGTCATTGGTGATAATATCATTGTATTCTAAAATTAAACTCATATACATTGCATTTATATAAAAAATTTATTATGATATATATATATGGATCATAATTGGGATTAAGATGACATGACCGCCAAAATAAACCCTAAAAATATATATTTATAGTTTAAATTATGATTTTTATTATGTTACTTAATTACTTTTTATAATTCTGCGACTTAAATTGACGGTTATGGACTCGCATTTATTTTTTATAGCTAAACAAATATGAGCTATAGAGATAAATATTACCATAAGGAATAGAATTATACAATTAAAAGCGAAATTAAATATGGATTAATAAATAAAATTGAGGTGGTTAATAACACAATATATAATGGGGGGGACATAAAGAAAAATATATAAGAGGGTACGATTTGACTTAGATTACTTGGATTTGCTTTCTTGGACTTGACTTACTTATTTACCTATTACCTACTTACTTATTTACCTATTACTTATTTACCTATTACCTACTTACTTATTTACCTACCTACCTACCTACCTACTCATTTGGTCCATCTGATTCAAGCTCAGAAAAGATCAAGGTCCGGATAAGATCTTTTTCTCTGTCTACTGATGAACCAAACGGAATTGGATGAATCTCGGAAGGAATGAAATGGTCCAAAAATATCTCAACTGCATCTTCTACCTCACATTCGTATTCCATTGAGATATAATAATCCTTAAAGCATTGAAAAATTGCGTCAATGAAATCCTCCGTAATACACTCGGATTGCATGAGTGAATTGAGCTTGCACGTTGACTGGGCTGGGTTGACTTGCTCGATTTGCTGGGGCTGGACTTGCTCGATTTGCTGGACTTGCTCGACTTGCTGAACTTGCTCGATTTGCTGGGGCTGGACTTGCTCGATTTGCTCGATTTGCTGGACTTGCTCGATTTGCTGGGGCTGGACTTGCTCGATTTGCTCGATTTGCTGGACTTGCTCGATTTGCTGGGGCTGGACTTGCTCGACTTGCTCGATTTGCTGGACTTGCTCGACTTGCTGAACTTGCTCGATTTGCTGGACTTGCTCGACTTGCTGGGACTGGACTTGCTCGATTTGCTGGACTTGCTGGGGCTGGACTTGCTCGATTTGCTGGGGCTGGAATTGCTGGACTTGCTGGGGCTGGAATTGCTGGACTTGCTGGGGCTGGACTTGCTGGGCTTTGGCTGGTGATGAATGTGCACGGAAACAACCTGGATTTTTACAATCCAGATCGAATTTGCATGGTGGAGCCGCAGTGGGGATCGTACCGTGTGGGGCACATGGTGAGGCATGTGCGAAAGTGCAGTCTGGACGACTACAAATGAAATAATAGCGGCAAGGTGCCACATTATTTAAACGTTTTGAAAACATTTTGATTGAAAAGGGGGAAGTTTTTGTAACTGATATAAAATAAATCTAATGGAGCTGCCAGTATATTTGTAATTTCAAATTTTTTAATTAATAATATACTATAATATATTATAATATAATATAATGGGATCATCTTCATCCAAGCCAAGCTCACTGCTACCTAAATCTACATATAAAAACCAATATAGAGGAGAGACACAACAAAAGACACATAAAAAGACACAACAAAAGACACAACAAGAAGAGACACAAGAAGAGACACAACAAGAAGAGACACAACAAAAGACACAACAAAAGACACAACAAAAGACACAACAAGAAGAGACACAACAAGAGACACAACAAGAAGAGACACATCAAAAGACATGTACAACTGTGCAGTCTAAAAAAGATGAAGCATGTCGGTCGGGCTCCGAATATAGACGTACACCGGTATGTAAAAATGCCGATGTTGATAATATTTCATACTTCCTCGCATATGAGCTTCCTAGATGCCAAATATACAGTAACAAAAAAAAACCATTCAAATTCACATTAAACGCGATATCCAAGGGAACCATAATTGGCAATGGATCATTTGGATATATATTTAGGATTATAAATAATGAAAAAAAATACA
>SXGT01057447.1_pt1 | contig 19722 bp, 21 predicted proteins | sample 3176221 | NCBI WGS metagenome assembly SXGT01 (sample SAMN11356862, study PRJNA531348) | freshwater metagenome | isolation source: freshwater sample F1-120 | place: China: Fuxian Lake, Yuxi | collected 2017-12-25
GCGCGAGGAGACCTTCGGTCCGCTGGCGGCCTTGATCCCCTTCGACAGCGAGGACGAGGTGATCCGCATGGCCAACGACACCGAGTACGGCCTGGCCTCCTACGTTTACACGCGCGATCTCTCGCGCAGCTGGCGCGTGTCGGAGCGGCTGGAGTACGGCATGGTGGGTGTGAACACCGGCCTGATCTCCACCGCTGAGGCGCCGGTCGGTGGCGTCAAGCAATCCGGCCTGGGCCGCGAGGGCTCTCAATACGGGATGGACGATTACACCGAGTTGAAATACGTCTGCGTCGGTCTCGACTGAACGGGGCAGCACGCGGCGACCGTTGCCTTGGACACCGGCCAGGCGGGAGCGGCTGCTCGCCCGGACGGTGTCTGCCTGAGGGCGGTCAGTCCAGGCGTGCTGCCTCCACCTGGCGGATGGCGCCAGCGATGCGCTCGGCGCTGAGGGCGGTCGGGAAGTTGCGCACATGCGGCGCGGTCATGGTCTGGCGCGCGATGGTCTCTATCTCGTCCTCGCTGGCCGCGCGCCCCAGGCCCAATTCGTTCAGGTCCTGCGGCAGGCCGGTGCGCCGGTAGAAGCCGCGCAGCTCCGCCATGAAGGCCGCGTCGCGCTCTTCCAGCGTGAGCTGCACCAGCAGGCCGTAGGCGACCTGCAGGCCGTGCAAGCTGCTCGCGGTGCCGGCGATCGCGGACAGGCCGCGCGTCATCGCATGCGACACCGAGAGTCCGCCGTTCTCGAAGCACAGCCCGCTGAGCAGCACCGTGGCCTCGACCAGCGATTCAAGATGCGCATCGGTGGTGGCGCGCCGCACGGCCTCGATGGCCGGCTCGGCATGTTCGCGCACGCTGCGGTAGCTCAGGTCGGCCAGCACCAACGCCGCCTGCGTGCCCAGGCCGCCGTAGATGTTCAGGCCGCCGGCGGCCGCGCAGCGCTCGACCTCGAACTTCTTCGAGAGCGCGTCGCCGATGCCCGCGAGCAGCAGCCTGGGCGGTGCGGCCGCGATCAGCGTGGTGTCGACCACCACGGCCGCGGGGTTGTGCGCCAGGTGCTCCACCGACAGCAGGCGGTGGTGTTCGTCGTACAGCACAAAGATCTTGCTGGTGGGCGCGTCGTTGGACGCCACCGTGGGCACGGTCACGACCTGCGCGCCCAAGGCCCGGGCCACGGCCTTGCCCACGTCGATGCCCTTGCCACCACCGGCCGCGATCACCACGCCGGGCTTCGCCGTGGCGAGCTGGTCCGTGAGGCGCTGCACCTCGGCGGGCGTGATGTCGCCGGAGAACTCGCTGGTGCTCAGCGCCACGCCGGAGGCCTGGCACGAGGCCGCCACACGAGCGCCCACCAGGTCGAGCACGAAGCGGTCGGCAATCAGCACGGCCGACGGTGCGAGCAGGGCGGCCTGAGCGCCCAGTTGATCGAGGGCGCCCGGGCCCTGCAGGTAGCGCAGCGGGCCGCCAAAAACGCGCAACAGGGAAGGGGTGGTGGGGGAAGTGGACATCTTGTCTCCTGGGTGGAAAGGGTTCTTGAACACGGCGGACCGGGCACACGCATTCGGGAAAACCCGCAGCATGATGCACGTTGCATCATATATCATGCGTTCTATCGAAGACGAACGCAAGGTGCTGCCGGACGGGCCTGGCACCGTCGCCTTCGATGCCCGGCCGGTGCGCGGGACCGCTGGCCGACCCATTCCTCAATCTGGAGACGAGACCATGAAGACCATCCCAACCCATCGGCGCCAGGCGCTGATCCGCCTGGGCGCCGCCTGCCTGTTCGGGCTGAGCGCGGCGGCGTTCGCACAGCCCAAGGAGATCAAGATCGGTTTCGTGCTGCCCCTCTCGGGCGGCACCGCGACCATCGGCAACCAGACCAAGGTCGGCGCTGAAATCGCCATCGAGCAGATCAACGCCGCGGGCGGCATCAAGTCCCTGGGTGGCGCCAAGCTGGTCGCGATCTTTGCGGACAGCCAGTCCAAGCCCGATGTCGGCGTGGCCGAAACCGAGCGCCTGATCACGCGCGAGCAGGTGTCGGTGATGGTGGGCGCGTACAACAGCGCGGTCACCTTCCCGGCCACCGAAGTGGCCGAGCGCTACAAGACGCCCTGGCTGGTCACGGGTTCGGTGAAGGACGAGATCACCGAGCGCGGCTTCCGCTACGTCTTCCGCCCGAACAACAAGGCGATCTACGACGCGCGCGAGCAGATGGACGCGATCGACCTTCTGGCCAAGGAAACCGGCAACAAGCCGCAGACCATCGGCCTGTTCTACGAAGGCACCGACTGGGGCCGCTCGCACACGGCCAACATCAAGAAGATGGCGCTGGAGCGAGGCTACAAGATCTCGCTGGACGAGTCCTACCCGCCCAACCAGTCCGACTTCTCCGCGCAGCTGCTGAAGATCCGCGCGAGCAAGCCCGATGCGCTGATCGTCGTGGCCTACACGCCCGACCACATCCTGTTCACGCGCCAGTTCGCGGAGAACCGCCTCAACGTACCCTACGGCATCCACTCGGTCGGTGGCGGCGCGGAGGACCCTTCGTTCTACAAGTCGGTCAACCCCAAGGCCTACGACCTGATGTTCGTGCAGGACGATTTCCAGGTGGACATCATGCAGGCCATCAAGGACCCGAACGCGCTGGACGCCGACAAGAAGTTCCAGACCCGCATGGGCTACGGTCTGAACGCCTACGGCGCGCAGGGCGTGTCGAACGCCTACATCCTGCGCGACGTGCTGGAGCGCGCCGCCTCGACCGACCGGGAAAAGATCCGCGATGCCCTGGCCGCGACCGACATCAAGAGCGGGCCCGCGCTGATCACGGGCTACAGCCGCGTCGTCTTTGACGACAAGGGCCAGAACCCGCACGCCCACGGCGCCATCACCCAGAACATCGGTGGCGAGCGCCGCACGGTGTGGCCGGCGGCCAACCGGCTGGCCGGCACCAAGCCGGTCTGGCCGCTGCCCGACTGGTCCAAGCGCTGATCCGGTCCACGGCTTCAACCCGGGCGTCCCGCCGCCCCGCGCGGCGGGCGCCCTCATCACGGAAACCGGTATGGATCCCCTCATCTTTTTCTACGCGCTCATCAACGGGCTGCTGCAGGGCGCCATCTATGGCGGCATCGCCCTGGGCCTGAGCTTGATCTTCGGCGTGCTGCGCGTCATCAACTTCGCGCACGGCTCCTTCCTCATGGTGGCCATGTACGCGGCCTACACGCTGTGGTCCACCTTCGGCCTGCACCCCTACGTGGCGGCGCTGGTGACCATGCCCTTGCTGTTCGGCTTCGGCTACTTCACACAGAGCGTCATCATCTCGCCGCTGTTCAAGCGCGAGTCGTCCCTGGTGGTGGAACCGCTGGGCGCGCTGCTGCTGACCACGGGCGTCTACCTGGTCATGGACAACCTGGTGTTGATGACCTACGGCCCGGACGTTCGCTCGGTGAGCGTGGACTTCGCCGGTGGCACCTTCGAGGTCGCGGGCCTGCCGATCAGCATCCCGCGTTTCGTCGGCTTCGTCGCTGCCATCGCGGTGGCAGGGGGTCTGTGGTGGGGGCTCAAGCACACCGACGTGGGCCGCTCCATCCGCGCCACGGCGCAGAACCGCGACGCGGCCGCCATGAGCGGCGTGAACGTCTACCGCGTCTACAACCAGACCTTCGGCCTGGGCGCCGCCATCCTGGGCCTGTTCGGCGCCTTGCTGGTGCCCTTCCTGTCGATCACGCCCACCGTGGGGCTGATGTTCGGCGTCAAGTCGTTCCTGGTGGTGGTGCTCGGTGGCATCGGCTCGATCCCGGGCTCCATCGTGGGTGGGCTGCTGCTCGGTGTCTTCGAGTCGCTGATCTCCCAGTTCGTCACCGCCACCTCGGCCGCGATGTTCTCCTTCCTCATCTTCATCGTGGTGCTGCTGGTCCGTCCCAACGGCCTGCTGGGCCGCAAGGCGTGAGGGCGTGGCCATGTCAAGAATGAACGCCTTTTCCAACTCCCCCTCCACGCTGATCCTGGGCCTGCCCATGATCGCGATCGCGGCCGTGCTGCCGCTGTTCGTGAGCGACTCGTACACGCTGCACTCCCTGACCATGATCCTGTACTTCGCGTACATGGCCACGGCCTGGAACTTCGTGTGCGGCTACGTCGGGCAGCTCTCGCTCGGGCACGCCGTGTTCGCGGGCCTGGCCGGCTATGTGACGGTGCTGCTGTTCACGCTGCTCGGCCTCTCGCCCTGGCTGGGCATGCTGGCCGGCGGTGCGTTCGCGGCCCTGCTGTCGCTGGCCATTGGCTACCCCACGTTCAAGCTCAAGGGCCCGTACTTCACGCTCACCACGATCGCGTTCGCCGAGATCGTGCGCATCTGGTTCGAGAACACCGACGATTTCCTGGGCATCCCGCTCAAGGGCGCGCAGGGGCTCGTGGTGCCGCCCAGCGAACTCGGCGGCCTGGTCTACCAGTTCGAAGGCAAGGTGCCGTATTACTACATCGCCCTGGTGATGCTGGTGCTGGTGCTGCTCGCCACCATCGTGCTCGAGCGCTCGCGCCTGGGCTACTACCTCAAGGCGATCCGGGGTGACCACAACGGCGCCGAGGCCCTGGGCGTCAACCCCACGCGGTGCTCGCTGATCGCGCTCGCGGCCAGCGCCTTCATGACCGGCCTGGGCGGCGCCTTCTACGCGCAGTTCTTCCGCTACATCAACCCGGAACGCAACATGGGCATCGAGTTCTCGATCGACGTGGCGCTGATGGCCATCGTGGGCGGGCAGGGCACGGTGCTCGGCCCCATGCTGGGCGCCCTGGTGCTGCACCCGATCGCGGAGTTCTCGCGCAGCTACCTCGGCGGCACCTTCCTGGGCCTGCACCTGGTCATCTACGGCGTGATCCTGATCGTCGCGGTGCTGTACTTCCCCAAGGGCATCATCGCGCCGATCGATCGCTGGCTGAAACAACGCCTCCAGCAAGGAGGGACGGAAAAATGAGCGATTCGACAACGGCGCTGCTGCAAGTGCAGGGCCTGAGCAAACGTTTCGGCGGCCTGAAAGCCGTGAACGAGGTGTCGTTCGACCTGCGACGTGGCGAGATCCTCGGGCTGCTCGGTCCCAACGGCGCGGGCACGACCACGGCCTTCAACCTGATCGCCGGTTTCCACCGCGCCGACCAGGGCCGCATCCTGTTCGAAGGCCGCGATGTGCTGGGCATGGCGCCCAGCGACATCTGCCGCGCGGGCATCGCACGCACCTTCCAGCTCTCGCGACCCTTTGGCGGGCTCTCGGCGGTGGAGAACGTGATGGTCGGTGCCTTCGCGCGCCTGGAGTCCACCGCCAAGGCGCGCGAGCTGGCGATGGAGCTGCTGGACTTCCTCAACCTCGGCGACCGCTGCAACGCCGACGCGAACGACCTCACCGCGTTCGACAAACGCAAGATCGAACTCGGCCGCGCGCTGGCCACGCAGCCGCGCCTGTTGCTGATGGACGAGGTGGTGGCCGGTGCCACGCCCAGCGAGGCGGCCGAGATGGTGGCCCTGGTGCGCAAAGTGCGCGACCGAGGCATCACGGTGCTGATCGTGGAGCATGTGATGAAGGTGATCATGGGTCTGTCGGACCGCGTGATCGTGATGGACCAGGGCTGCCTGATCGCCAATGGCGAGCCGCAGAAGGTGGTGAAGGATCCGCGCGTTCTGACGGCGTATTTTGGAGAAGGCTATGTCGGCACCGATGTTTAGCGTGAAAGACCTTTGGGCCGGCTACGGCGAGCAGCAGGTGCTCCGGGGCATCCACCTCGACCTGCACCCCGGCACCATCACCGCCCTGATCGGCGCCAACGGCGCGGGCAAGACGACCTTCCTGCGCACGGTCTCGGGCCTGGTGAAAACCACCAGGGGCTCGGCGGTGCTGGAAGGCTGCTCGCTCACCGGCCTGCCACCGCACCGCATCGTGGACCAGGGCTTCGTGCAGTCGCCCGAAGGCAAGCAGCTCTTTCCCGAGATGACGGTGATGGAGAACCTGATGGTGGGGGCGTCCACGCCCCGGGCGCGCGCGCGCCGCTCCAAGACGATGGACGAGATCTTCGCGCTGTTCCCCATCCTCGATGAACGCCGCCATCAGCTGGCCGGCACCCTGTCGGGCGGGCAGCAGCAGATGGTCGCCGTGGGCCGCGCGCTGATGGCGCTGCCGCGCGTGCTCGCGCTCGACGAACCATCGCTCGGGCTCGCGCCCATCATGGTGGACCGCCTGTTCGAAGGCATCCGCAAGATCCGCAACAGCGAACTCGCGGTGCTGGTCATCGAGCAGAACGTGCAGATGGTGCTCAACATGGCCGACCACGGCTTCGTGATCGAGAACGGCACCATCGCCATGCGCGGCACCGGCCGCGAGCTGCTGCACAACCCGCAGCTGAGGGCCAGCTACCTCGGCATCTGAACACCGGGCCCGGCCGAACCCGGCAGGGCCCGATCCCCTTCCCGCACCACGCCTGTTTAAAAGATATATGGTGCATCAATGCGCAACGAAAGGAACCCCCTCATGCCGCAGCCCAGTCCCGTCCGCCGAGCGGACGCTCCCGATTTCATCCCCACCGCCGAAGAGATCGCCCGCCTGCGGGAGAAGGCCCGTTTCGTGCGGCTGGAGACGATCCGGCTGATCGAGATCGCCAAGGTCGGCCACTACACCTCGGTCTTCTCCGCCGCCGAGATCTTCGCCTCGCTGTACTACGACGTGATGTCGCTGCGCCATGGCGAGCCCGCCTGGCCCGACCGCGACCGCTTCCTGATGGGCAAGGGCCACGCCGCCGTGGGGCAGTTCCCCATCCTCGCGGAATGGGGCTTCATCCGCCCGCAAGAGCTGGACGGTTACACCCGCCTGGGCAGCGCGCTGGGTGACCACCCCGACATGACCAAGGTGCCCGGCATCGACTTCAGCTCGGGCTCGATCGGCCACGCGCTCTCCGGCGGCTGCGGCATGGCGCTGGGTGGGCGCATGTCCCAGCGCGACTTCCACGTCTTCGTGATGCTGGGCGATGGCGAGATGCAGGAAGGGCAGGTGTGGGAGGCCGCGCTGTTCGCGGCCCACAACAAGCTCTCGCGGCTGGTCGCCATCGTGGACCGCAACGGCTACCAGCTCGACGGCAAGGTGGACGACGTGATGGGCGTCGAGTCCCTGGCCGAGAAGTGGCGCGCGTTCGGCTGGGAGGTGCACGAGGTGGATGGCCACAGCGTGCGCGACCTCACCGCGCTGCTGCGGCGCCTCAAGGCCGACACCGGCCGCGACAAGCCCGCGTGCGTGATCGCCAGGACCATCAAGGGCAAGGGAGTTTCCTACATGGAAACCGAACCCGGCTGGCACCTGGGCTACCTGGCACCGGCGGACGCGCAGCGCGCCATCGAAGAAATCATGAGCAAGGAGATCTGAACCATGAACCCGCAACCCCTTTCCCCCGACTCCTGGCAGTACCGCGCCCTGAACCAGATCACCCCGGGCCTGAACCATTTTTCGGACGCGCTCATCGAACTGGCCGAGCAGGGCCACCCCGTGATGGCCGGCTCGGCCGACCTGCAGTACTCCAACGGCCTGAACAAGTTCGCCAAGGCCTACCCCGATCGGTATGTGCAGTTCGGCATCTCCGAACAGAACATGGTGACGGCCGCCGCCGGCCTGGCGACCACGGGCCAGATCCCCTTCGTCGCCACCTTCGCGTCCTTCCTGGGTCTGCTGTGCTGCGAGCAGATCCGCATGGACGTGGCCTACAGCAAGCTGCCGGTGCGGCTGGTGGGCCACCACACCGGCATCTCGCTCGGCTTCTACGGCACCTCCCACCACGCGACAGAGGACATCGGCACCATGCGCTCCATCGCGGGGCTCACGGTGATCTCACCCGCCGACGGCCCGCAGCTGGCCAGCGCGATCAAGGCCTCGATCGGCTGGCCCGAGCCGATCTATTTCCGCATCGGTCGCGGCCGTGAGCCCGACGTGTACGAGAAGAACACGCCGTTCGAGATCGGCAAGGCCATCGAGCACAGCCGGGGCACCGACCTCACCCTCATCGCCTGCGGCATGGCCGTGAAGGGCGCGCTCGAGGCCGCGGCCGCGCTGGGCCGCGCGGGCTTCTCGGTGGGCGTGATCGACATGGCCACCATCAAGCCGCTGGACCGCGACGCGGTGCTGCAGGCGGCAGCGCGTTCACGCCTGCTCATGACGGTGGAAGAGCACAACGTGCTCGGTGGCCTGGGCGCCGCCGTGGCCGAGGTGCTGGCCGACGAAGGCGCGGGCGTGCGCCTGGTGCGCCACGGCATTCACGACGAGTACAGCCTGATCGCCCCGCCCACCCACCTGTACGCGCACTACCGGCTCGACGGCCCCGGCATCGAGGCCGTGGCGCGCGAAGCCATGCAGGGCAAGCGAGCGGCGGCCCGGCCCGCGCCGGCGCTGGCCTTGGTGGCGGGAGGCGCGCGATGAGCGCCGTGCCCGCGACGATGCGCTTCATCGACCACGGCCAGGGCGGTGGCCCCGAGGTGCTCGTGCCACGCACCGGCCCCACGCCGGTGCCGGCGGACGGCGAGGTGCTGGTGCGCGTGGCCTTTGCGGGCGTCAACCGCCCCGAAGCCCTGCAGCGGCGCGGGCTCTACGCGCCGCCGCCGGGCGCCTCCCCCATCCTGGGCCTGGAGGTGTCGGGCGAGGTCTTGGCACTTGGTGCGGGGGTGACGCGCTGGTCGGTGGGCGACCCGGTGTGTGCGCTGACCAATGGCGGCGCGTACGCCGACTACGTGGTGGTGCCCGAGGGCCAGGCGTTGCCCGTGCCCGAGGGCATCTCGATGCGGCAGGCCGCCGCCTTGCCAGAGAATTTCTTCACCGTCTGGGCCAACGTCTTTCAGCGCGGCGGTCTGCGCGCCGGGGAAAGCCTGCTGGTGCATGGCGGTTCCTCGGGCATCGGCCTGACGGCGATCCAGCTGGCCAAGGCCTTTGGCGCGCGCGTGCTGTGCACGGTCGGCAGTGCCGAGAAGGCGGCGGCCTGCAAGGCCGCAGGGGCCGACATCACCATCAACTACCGCGAGCAGGACTTCGTGGACGTGGCGCTGAAGGCGACCGAGGGCGCCGGTGTGAACATGGTGCTCGACATGGTCGGTGGCTCCTACGTCGAGCGCAACCTGCGGGCCCTGGCCGTCGAAGGGCGGCTGGTGCAGATCTCGTTCCTGGAATCGTCCCGGCCCGAGCTCGACTGGACGCCGCTGATGGCCAAGCGCATCACCTTCACCGGCTCCACCTTGCGCCCACGCAGCCTGGCGGACAAGACCCGGATCGGCCAGGAGCTGGTGGAGCAGGTGTGGCCCTTGTTGAGCACGAAGCGCGTGGCGCCCGTGATTCACCAGGTGTTCCCAATGGATCAGGCCTCCCACGCGCATGCGCTGATGGAGTCCTCCGAGCACATCGGGAAGATCCTGCTGGAGGTTTAGGCCCGCCAGCGGTTCATCGAGGGCCGATCAGCTCCGACTCCACGCGCATGTCCAGCACATAGGCATAGCGCGAGGCGTCGGCCGGCGGGTTCTGGACCGTGTAGCGCTTGACGCGCAGCACGTTGCGCGTGCCCGCCTGGTGCGTGAAGCCCTCGATGTTTCCGTAGAAGTGGCCCCATTCGCCGGCGCTGGTCTTGAGGCCGGCGCTGTTGTACTTCACCTCGCGCACCTGCATGCACTGGGCGTTGCGCACCACGCCGTGGCTGCACGGCTGGAGCTGGGGACCCACTTCCAGGAACAGGGTTTCGCCCGCGCCGCCGTAACGCGTGGCGTCGGTGGGCTTGCCCACCAGATGCCAGCGGCTGCCGTCGTTGAACTGCAGCAGCAGGCGCGGCGGGTTGGCATCCTGCGCCAGGTGCACGCGGGTGGCGCGGCTGATCTGCGCTGCAACGGCCTGTTCCAGCTGCATCAGTTGCCGGTCGGGGCAGGCCATCATCGTGCTCACCGGGCGCGAGATCGTGATGTCGATGCCGTTGAGCTGGTAGCCCGCGCCGATGCCGTTGCAAAGCCTGTCCACCACCACGCGCTGGTCGCCCGGCTTTTCGCCTTGCACAAAGCTCAGGCGCACGACGCGCTGGGGCGCGAGCGCGGTGAATGCGGGCAGTGCACGGCCGCCCGGGTCGTCCGCCTTCTCCAGCTCCCAGTGGAAGGCCTGCAGCGTTTTGTTGAGAGAGGAATCGTTCATGGCGTTGGCCGACGGATGGGTGGAGGTGGCGCAGGCCGTCAGGCCCAGCAGGGTGGCTGCGGTGAGGGCGATGAATGTCCAGCGTTTCATGTGAAGGTTTCCTTTCTGTGGTCCGCCAGGACAGCATGGCGGATGTGCTTTTTGGATGCAAGCGCTCCTACATATTGAGGATTGACAGCCGTCCAGGTGACGTCGAGGATGGCTGGCGGTGTCCTTCCCCCAACCATACAGGAGCATCATGGCCGCCTACTTTCATCTCAAGCCTTCGGGCACGCAGTGGATGTTCAACCTCGTGGCGGGCAACCACGAAATCATCTTGACCAGCGAGCGCTACACCTCCAAACAGAGCGCGCAGGGTGGCATTGCGTCGGTCCAGGCGAATGCACCGGTCGATGCCCGCTACGCGCGCCTGAACGATGCCACGGGAAAGCCATATTTCGTGCTGAAGGCGGCCAATGGGGAGCCGCTTGGAAAAAGCGAGGCCTACTCATCGGAGGCTGCGCGGGACCAGGGGATCGAGGCGGTGAAGGCCGCGGCGCCGGGCGCACCAACCAGGGCGTGAGAGTCTCAGCGCGACGTGCTGGTGTAGATGCGGTTGCGCCCTTCCAGGCAGTACGTCTGCGCGTGAAAGATCGGCCGGTTCTGTGCGTAGTGCACCCGATCGAGCAGCACGTAGAGCTGCGGCTGGCGGTTGCCGCGGTCCCATCCGATGGCACTGGAGTGGACCGCGTGGTATTCCACCTCGGTGCGGTCCGTGCGCACGCCCAGGCGCGCGAAGATGTCCACGAACGACATCGAGAACAAGGTCTCGTCGAACCTCTCGGGGAACAGGCTGTCGACGTAGCGGTCGTAGCCATAGCTCAGCAGTTCGTCGTCGCTGTAGATCGCGCGCTCCGTGTAGAGCACGCGCGCGCCGGCGGGCAGTTCCAGCTTGTGGGTTTCCTCGGGCGTGCCGACGCGGCGTTCCAGCCTGTGCAGCACGATGCGCGGCGTGCGGCCCTGGCCCCGGATCGACTCGGTGAGAGACTCGAAGTGGCCCATGCCCATGGACGCGGGCGGCGGAGGGGGTGGACTCACGATGGTGCCCACGCCGCGCTGGATGCGCAGCAGGCCCTCCGTCACCAGGCGGCTGATGGCCTCGCGGATGGTGTTTCTCGATACCGCATACGTGCCGGCCAGCGCGGTCTCGGCCGGGATGGCCTGGCCCGGCGTCCATTCGCCGGCAGACAGGCGGCGGCGCAGGTCCTGCGCCAGCCGGTCGGGCAGGGTCAGGACGTCAGCTCGGCCCATGACTTGCGCTCGCCGGCGAAGTTCCTGTAGACCTGCTCGCCGGCCACGATGGGCTCGAAGCGCGGCACCTCGCCGGCCGGCGCGAAGTCGCGCGGGTCGATCACCTGGTGGTAGTTCGGGTGGATGAACAGCGGGATCGAATAGCGCTCGCGGCCCGAGCGGTTGATCACGCGGTGCAGCGCCGACTTCAACCGGCCGTTGCTCCAGCGCGTGAGCAGCTTGGCGACGTTGAGCACGATCGCCTCTTCGTCGGGCACCACGGGCAACCAGTCCTGGTCCGGGCCGAGCACTTCGAGGCCTCCGTTCATGTCCTGGATCAGCAGCGTGATCAGGCCCTGGTCCTCGTGCGCGCGCACGCCTTCGTCGGCGATGTGCTGCACCACTTCCTGCGGCGGGTAGTGGACGACGCGCATGTTGGAGTAGGTGTTGCGCGACACGTTGGCGAAGAAGTCCGCCGGCGCGCCCAGGTGAAGCGCAAACGCCTGCAGCACCGATTCGCCGACCCGGAACATGTCGTGGTAGCAGGTTTCGAGGCGCTCGCGGAACCCGGGCACGTCGGGCCAGGGCGTGGCCGCGTAGAACGGCAGCGGCAGCAGGGCCGGGTCGGTCGGCGGGATCGGATGGCCCATGCTGAAGGCCTCCTGTCCGCTGGGCTTCTGGCCTGGCTTCGCGTTGTCGAACATCGGCTGGAAGCCGCGGTTGGTCTTGCGCTCCTGGTATGGCGCCTTGGCTTCCTCGCTCTGGCCAAAGAAGGCTTCGGCGGCCCGGAAGGTCTCGGCGATGACCACAGGCGACACGCCGTGGCCCACCAGTTTCATGAAGCCATAGGTCTCGGCGGCGCGGCCCATGCCGTGGGCGATGGCCTGGCGCGCGGCCGGGTCGTCGCCGAAGAGCGGCGAGATGTCGATGGTCGGGATCGCGTGCGGGGCGGTGGTGGTGCTCATGGGTGCTCTCTCAGTTGGCCTTGATGCCCGGGTTGAACGCGTTGGTCATCATCTCGGTGACGGGGGCCACCGACTTGATCTGGTCGTACTCCTTGTAGAAGGCCATGGTGTCCTCCCACACCTTGGGGTCCATCCACAGCAGGCCGCGCGCGCGCGTGTCGGCGCTCTGGTTCAGCGGGTTCTGCACCTTCATGCGCCAGGCGAGCTTGTCGGCGCGCTCGATCTGCTGCGGGTAGGCATCGACCAGCTTCACCGCCTCGGCCGGGTGGTCGATGGTGAACTTCAGGCCCCTGGCCACGGCGCGCACCACCTTGCGCACGGTCGCGGGTTTTTCCTTGATCATCCTGCCGCTCGTGAACAGCGTGTCGCCGTAGGAGGCCACGCCGTATTTCGAGAAGCGCAGCACCTTCCAGGTCTTGCCCTTCAGGTGCGCGGGCGCATCGGCCTTGGCGGCTTCCAGTTCGACCTGGTAGGTCTGGTTGTGCAGATGGCCCGTGAAGTAATCGACCTTGCCGACCAGCAAGGGCTCGGCGTTGGCCAGCACGGTCTCGACCTTGATCTTCGACAGATCGAGGTGGTTGCGTTTGGCCAGGGCCTTCAGGAACATCTCGCCATCGGCCTGGATGCCCACGCGTTTGCCTTCGAGATCCTTCGGTGTGGGCTCCGGGTCGCCGGGGTTGCCCAGACCGATGTACACGTAGGGCAGCTCCTGGATCAGCGCGCCAATGGCCACCACATCCACCGGGGACGGCGCCAGGCGCGCCGACATGATGAACGAATGCGCCATGACGCCGAACTGCGCCTGGCCCACGCCCACCGTGGGGATGGGGTTCTTGCCCGGGCCGCCGTCGATGAAGCTGACCTTGATGCCCTCTTCCGCGAAGTAGCCCTTGGCGTCGGCCACCATGAGCGCGGCGTACTGGCCGTTGCGCAGCCACGAGAGCGCGATCCGGACGTCTTCCGTCGGGGCCTGCGCGGCGGCGCCGCTCCAGGCGGTCAGGCCGATGGCCAGGGCCGCGGCGAGTTGGATGAAGGGTGCGCGCATGGTGGGACTCCTTGAGGGCGAAACGAAGTGCGGAAGGGGGATGGACTGGGATGAAGCGCGTCACTTGCCGCCGTTGCGGCTGCGTTCGCTCCAGTTGATGCGCGCGCCGATCACCTGGACCAGCATGTAGATCGCATAGGACAGCACGGCGGCCAGCAGGGCCACGGCATACACCTGGTCGCCGCGGTACTGGGCCATGGCGCGGTTGATCACGTAGCCCAGGCCTTCGGAGGAAATCATCCATTCGGCGGCCACCGCGACGATGATGCTGCCGCTGCCGGTGATCTCCTGGGCCGCGAGGATGTAGGGCACGGAGTACGGCAGCCGCACCTTGAGGAACACCCTCCACGGACTCACGTCGAGGATGCGCATGCGGTCCAGCACCACGGTGTCGACCGCCGCCAGGCCGCGCATCGTGTTGATCAGCACGGGGAAGAAGCCGGCGATGGTGACGATCATCACCTTGGTCCACAGGCCGTCGCCCACCGCGAGCACGAGCACCGAGGCCAGCGCCACGTAGGGCACATTGCGGATGGTGATGGCCGCCGGCATCAGCAGGCGGTTGAACATCGGCAGCGAGGTGAACAGCACCGCCAGGCCGATGCCCACCACGTTGGCGAGCAGGAAGCCAATGGCCGCCGCGCGCAGCGTGACCATCAGGTGCTGCGTCACGAACGAGGTCTCCTGCGTCAGCACCGCCAGGACCTGCGTGGGGCGCGGGATCACGAACTCCGGCAGGCCGGAGAACGCGATGGCGAGGTACCAGAGGCCGAGGATGGAGACGATCGGCAAGGCGATGCGCGAAGCGATCTTCAGCACCCGCAGCCACAGGGTGCGCGCGGCAGCGGCCGGTGGCGCGACGGCGGGTGACGTGGCGGTGGTGGTGTTCATGCGGCAGCCCTCCATTGACCGAACAGCAGGCCGCGGATGCGGTCGGTGATGGCCACGAATTGCGGGTCGGTGCGGAAAGCCGCTGTGCGCGGGCGCGGCGAGGGCACGCGGATGTCGGCCAGGATGCGGCCGGGCGCAGGCGAGAAAACGATCACGCGATCGGCCAGCAGCACGGCCTCGTCGACATGGTGGGTGACGAACAGCACGGTCTTGGGGCGCGTGGCCAATTCGGTGCCCAGCCACAGGCCCAGCTCTTCGCGCTTCATTTCGTCCAGCGCGGAGAAGGGCTCGTCCATCAGCAGCACCTCGGGGTCGTGCGCGATGGCCGACGCGAAATTCACGCGCTGCAGCATGCCGCCCGAGAGGTGGTGCGGCATCTTCTCCTCGTGTCCCGCCAGGCCGAAGTCGCGCAGCAGGCCGCGCGCGGGCAGGCCGGCGCGACCGGTCACCTTCTGGGTGAACTCGACGTCCTCGATGGCGCGCTTCCACGGCAGCACCGCGGGCCGCTGCGACACCAGGCCCAGTTGGCGCTGGCGCCGCACGGTGGCGGGCGGCAGGCCGCCGATCCGCACCGAGCCGCTGCTGGGCTGGTCCAGGTCCGCGACCAGGCGCAACAGCGTGGTCTTGCAGCAGCCCGATGGCCCGACCAGGGCGATGAACTGGCCGGCGGCGATGTCGAGGTCGACCGATTCGAGCGCCACGGTGGGGCCGAAGCGGCGTGAAACGTTTCTGAGTTGAATGTCGGCGGACATGATGTCTGGACGTCCCCAAAAGTGGGCGGGTTGTTGGACGTCCAATGTCCAGAGCGAGATTCATGCCACCGCCTCGGCCCGACGGCGGAAGTCTGTTTGAATTCACAGGGCCCGCTGCCGTACGACGGGGGGTTATGGCCGTGGCGACACCTGCCTCAGGGAATCCCCGAGGGTCGATTCCATTGACAACAGGTTCCGCCATCTTCACAATAAACCTAACGAACGATCGCTTTTCATGACAACGACCAAATCCACTCGCTCACCCCGAGCCGACAACCGTTTGCCTGAACTTCTGGATGCCGCGGCGCGCCTCTTCGCGCGCCGTGGGTACGCCGGAACCTCCATGCGGGACATCGCCGTCGAGGTCGACATGAAGCCGGGGTCGCTCTACTACCACTTCCCCTCGAAAGAGGAACTGCTGCTGGCGGTCTACCAGGCCGGTGTGGCGGAGCTGGAGAAGACGACGCTGGAAGCGCTGCAGAAGGAAACCGATCCGTGGATGCGGCTGGAGGTGCTGTGTCGGGCCCACCTGGAAGTCGTTCTGCGCGACAGCGATTACGCCCAGGTCCTGATCCGCGTGCTGCCGGACGACATCCCCCAGGCCGCAGACCGCCTGCGCGAACTCCGCGAAAGCTACGAACAGGTTTTCCGATCGACCGTGGCGCAGCTGCCGCTGTCGGCGGGCACGGATCGGCGTGCCTTTCGTCTGATGCTGATCGGCGCCCTCAATTGGGCGGTGCTCTGGTTCAACTCCGATGGACGCGATTCCCCACGCGTTCTCGCTCGAAAGTTTGTGGGGCTAGTGAAGGAAACACAAGATGGTCGAACGTCCCCCTAGGGTGATCGTCACGAAGATTGGTTTTGATGGGCATGACCGGGGCAGTCGCGTGATCGCGGCCTGCTTGCGCGATGCGGGCATGGAGGTGATCTACACGCCGCCGTGGCAGGAGATTCCCACCGTCGTCAAGCTCACGATGGAAGAGGATGCCGACGTCATCGGTATCTCCTCGCTCGCCACCGACCACCTCATCGTGCCCAAGCTGATGGCCGCGCTGAAAGAAGCCGGGCTGTCGGATGTGCAGGTCATCGTCGGCGGCATCGTGCCGGCCAAGGACGAATCGATGCTGCTGGAATGCGGCGTGGCCCAGGTGTTTCACCCCGGCACTTCGCTGGACGACGTGGTGGTGTCGGTGCGCGGGCTGTCCGAGAAGCGCCGCGCTCTGCTGGGAGCCTCGACATGAACGGCCAGGCGCAATGGGAAACCGAGTTCGCCCAGGGTGTGGCGGGCGACGCCTCCACCTACAACCGGTCCGGCATCGGCATCAAGCCGTTGTACACCCCGCAGGACCTGACCGGCGCACCGTATGACGAAGCGCTGGGCTATCCCGGCCAGTACCCCTACACGCGGGGCATCTATTCCACCATGTACCGCGGTCGCAGCTGGTCCCAGCGCCAGCTCATCGGCCTGGGCGTGCCCGAGGACTACAACCTGCGGGTCAAGGAGATCCTCGACCTCGGCGCCTCTGCGCTCTCGCTGATCCCTTGCAACTCGGTGTTCCGGGGCTACGACGCCGACGACGTGCCTTCGGAATTGCTGGGCACCTGCGGCACGGTCATCAACCACGTGGAAGACATGCGGGTGGCCCTGGACGGCGTGCCCATCGGCAACCTTTCCACCGCCATGAACGACCCCTCGCCCTTCACGCTGCTGGCCTTCGAGCTGGCGGTGGCCAAGCGCCGTGGCGTGCCGTGGACCAAGATCACCGGCACCTCGAATCAGAGCGACTGCATCTCGCACTTTGTCGCGAACCACATGTTCTTCCGCCTGGCGCTGCAGGGCGCGCGCCGGGTCATCGTGGACCACATCGCGTTCGCCAACAAACACGTGCCAGGCTGGAACCCGCTGTCCATCGTGGGCCAGCACATGCAACAGGCCGGCGCCACCCCGGCCGAGGCCATGGCGTTCACGCTTTGCTCCGGCATTCAGTACGCCGAAGACTGCATCGCCAGCGGCATGGATCCCGACCAGTTCCTGCCGCGCTTCACCTTCTTCTTTGACGTGTCGGTGAGCTTCTTCGAAGAGGTCGCCAAGTTCCGCGCCGGCCGCCGCATCTGGGCCCGGCTGTGCCGCGAGCGCTTCGGCGCCAAGGACCCGCGTTCCTGGCGGTTCAAGTTCCACGGTCAGACCTCGGGCGTGGACCTGACGCGGCAGCAGCCGCTCAACAACGTTGCGCGGGTCACGGCGCAGGCCATGGCCGGCATCTTCGGCGGCTTGCAATCGCTCCACACGGACGGCTACGACGAGGTGTTTTCCACGCCCACCGCCGAGGCCGCCCGCATCGCGGTGGCCACGCAGAACATCCTGCGGGAAGAGGCGCACCTGACGGACGTCATCGACCCGCTGGGCGGCTCCTACTACGTGGAGTCGCTCACCAACGACATGGAGACGAAGATCAACGCGATCATCTCGATGATCGACGAGGCCGGCGGCATGTACCAGGCAGTGGAAAAAGGCATCGTGCAGCGCATGATCGGCGATTCCGCGCTCGCCTTCCAGAAGAAGGTCGACGCGGGCGAACAGACCATCGTGGGCGTCAACGCCTACCAGGTCGAGGAAGACCCCGCGACCTACCCGTCGCTGGAGTACCCCGACGCCGCGCGCATGCAGTCGTACCTGCGCCGCCTGGCGGACTTCAAGAAGTCGCGCTCCAGCGCGGACGTCGACAAGGCGATCGGCGCGCTGGCGCGCTCGGCCAACACGGCCAAGTCCAACGTGTTCGAGCATGTGGTGGCCGCGGCGGAGGTCGGTGCCACCCACGGCGAGATCTGTGGCACCTTGCGCAAGGAGCTGGGCTTCGGACATCCGTTGACGGTGGTGTGATCGCCGTGAGCAACATGTCCATCCAAAAGGTGCTGGCGGGCGACCGGCGCTCGATCGCCCGGGCCATCAGCGCGCTCGAGAACGGCGGCGAAGCCGCCTACGAGGTGCGCCGCGCCATTGCAGGCTCGCAAGGCCGTGCCCACGTCATCGGCGTCACAGGGCCACCCGGCGGTGGCAAGTCCACGCTGGTGTCGTCGCTGATCAAGGGCCTGCGGCAAAAGGGCAGGACGGTCGCCGTCGTGGCCATTGATCCCTCCAGCCCGTTCACGGGCGGGGCGGTGCTGGGTGACCGCATCCGCATGGGCGAGCGCCAGAGCGACGAAGGTGTCTTCATCCGGTCGCTGGCTTCGCGCGGCCATCTTGGTGGCCTGTCGGTGGCGGCCGGAGACGTCATCGACCTGTTCGACGCGTCCGGATTCGACGTCGTGATCGTCGAGACCGTGGGTGCAGGCCAGTCCGAGGTGGAAATCACGCGCTTCGCCGACACGCGTCTCGTGGTGTGCCCTCCCGGCCTCGGCGACGATGTGCAGGCAATCAAGGCGGGCGTGCTGGAAATCGCAGACCTCTTTGTCGTGACCAAGGCCGACCTTCCCGACGCGCGCAAGACCGAGTCCGAGCTGCTGGCGATGCTGACACTCAGGCGCTCGCAGGCCGAGGCTCCGCCGGTCAAGTGCGTGTCGGCACCCAGCGAACAGGGCGTCGACGACGTGGTGGACTGGCTCGATGCGCGCAGCGAGCGCGGCCGGCGGCACGCGGCTGGGGGCGCCAAGGCGGCCTACAACCTGGTGTCCACCTGCATCGCAGGCGACAACATGGCGAGGCTGCTCGGCATCGAGCTCGTGTCGGCGTCGATGGGCAGCACCACGCTGCGCATGAAGGTCATGCGCAAGCACATGAACTTCAACGACCGGTGCCACGGCGGTGCGCTCTTCGCGCTGGGCGACATGGCCTTGGGCCTGGCCTGCAACTCGTACGGAAAGATCGCCACCCTGGTGGATGGGCAGCTGAGCATCTCCACGGCGGTCGAGGAAGGCGAGTGGCTGGTGGCGCATGCCTACGAAGTCTCGCGTTCGCGCAAGATCGGCAGTTACCAGGTGAAGATCACGCGCGCACGCGACGACGAGCACATCGCGTTGCTGCACGGCACGGTCTACGTGCTGGACCGTTCCGTCGAAGCGGCGTTGGACAAGGGCGCGTGATGGGCTTGCTTTCTGAAGCGCCTCTGCAGGGCCGGGGGCGGAAGCATCTTCGTTCTCTCAAACGCCTGGCGCGGGTCGGGAGCGGCGCACAGGCCGAACCCTTGCTCAGACTCCAGAGCCAGGTGATCGCGCTGGCGCTGCTGGACCGCAGCATCAAGTTCAAACACCGTCGGCTGGCGTTGCTGCGGCTGAAAGAGGCCGTCGAGCTGGGGGCCTCGGTGAACACCGAGCAGTGGACGTATTGCAAGGGCGTCATGAGCCAGGTGCAGGACGTCGTGCTGCGGGCCGATGTCGAGCGCGCCGCGACCTGTTTTCAAGCTTCTCGCGTTGCCAAGGTAGGACCCCTGTGAACACGACTTTCCCCCGATGGCTGCTGGCACAAGCGGCCGAACATGGTGATCGGCCGGCGATGCGCGAGAAGGAATACGGCATCTGGCAGACCACGACCTGGGCCGGCATGGCCGAGCTGGTGGAGGCCTTGGCCTGCGGGCTGCACCAGGCGGGCCTGCAGCGCGGCGAGCACATGGTGGTCATCGGTGCCAACC
>SXGT01029221.1_pt1 | contig 19716 bp, 22 predicted proteins | sample 3176221 | NCBI WGS metagenome assembly SXGT01 (sample SAMN11356862, study PRJNA531348) | freshwater metagenome | isolation source: freshwater sample F1-120 | place: China: Fuxian Lake, Yuxi | collected 2017-12-25
GAGTTCACCACCGTGACCCCATGTTTTAAAGCATTACCACTGCGAGGCAAGACGAATCCGGCGTATCCAAATGGCAGGCCAATCGCGATTCCAGTCGGCATCAGGATGCGTCCACCGTGCGGCTCAATTACGGCATCATTCCTTGCATAAAGATCAACTCCTGCATCCCCAATGCGAGCGTTAGATGGGAGAGCCAATTCCGGGTCAAGCTGAACGATTTCTATTGAGATCACAATCTCTACGCTACGCAATGGCACCCACCTACAACGAAAACGCCACCGTGCAATAGGCTGACAAAGTGCTGTTCTGGATGGACTTGGAGATGACGGGGCTCGACCCATCTACAGAAGTCATCGTTGAAATTGCCACCGTCGTAACGGATGACGACCTCACGATACTTGAAGAAGGCCCCGATTTAGTCATAGCCACGCCACAGGAATTTTTAGACAAAATGGACCCCTTTGTGCTGAATATGCACACCGTTTCTGGGTTACTTGAGGCGATCAAAGTTTCCACGATTAGCCATGATGAGGCACTTAGCCAAACGCTGGACTTCATAAAACTGCACAGCCCCGAATCCAGAAAAATTCCCCTGTGCGGAAACTCCATTGGAACCGACCGCAGATTCTTAGCGAAATACATGCCCGATATTGAGAACTGGTTGCACTATCGCTCAATTGATGTATCAAGCGTGAAAGAGCTCGTCAAGCGGTGGTATCCAGGTCTTGAACACACGCGCACAAATAAATTACAAACACATCGTGCCCTTGACGACATTATTGAAAGTATCGCAGAACTCAAGTTCTATCGAGACAAAGTTTTCAGAAATGACTGAGGCTCCGCGCCAGCTGAAACAAGAGCAAGAGCAAGCGACAGACACGGTCACCCAAGTTGCTCCTGGGATCTTTAGAACGCAGTTGCCTGCCAACATCACTGGGTTGGGCCACGTCAACATGTATGTCCTTGAAGACGAACGTGGTGTAGCTGTCGTCGATCCTGGTCTGCCAACAAAAGAATCATGGCAGGCCATGCAGCAGCGTCTCAAACAAATCGGTGTTCCCCTCAAACGTGTTCATTCTGTGATTATCACGCATAGCCATCCGGATCATTTCGGAGGAGCAGCACGTTTGCGTGACGAGACAAACGCAGAAATAATTACCCATCGTCTGTTTCGAATGTGGTGGGATTCATCCGAGCCCCCCGATCTTGAGCCAGAAGAATTAGCCGTCATTATGCGGAGCCCAGTTGACAAACCACCATGGGGTGGTGCACCGATGGTGATTCCGTGGAAGAAATCACGATTTTCTCGAGCCCACAAAGATCCATCTCGGCTCTTTAGGATGCCTACACCAACAGTGCGATTGCGGGAAGCAGAACGAATGAATTTTGCCCGACGTGAATGGGTAGCTCTGCACACACCTGGCCACACCGAAGATCACCTTTGTCTTTTTGACCCAGAAGGCGGCGTATTGCTTTCCGGCGATCATGTATTGCCTCAAATAACACCCCACATTTCGGGCCTATCTACCAATGATGACCCACTTGCCCTTTTCTTTGGATCACTTGACAAAGTGGGCGCGCTCGGACCTCAGGTCAATCTTGTGTTGCCAGCGCATGGACATCCTTTTCATAATTTAAGTGAGCGCACGGAAGAAATAAAAGAGCATCACCTAGAGCGCCTACAACGTTTGCGAAATACGAGTGCAACATTGGGTCGACCTGCATCAGTGATGGAGATGTCAACACACTTATTTTCTGCCCGAGCACAAGGGCCAATGGCAGACAGTGAAACCTACGCCCATCTTGAACATTTGCGTCAGATGGGTGACTTTGAGTGTCATTCAGAAGAAGGAATACTGAAGTACGTTCTTCACTAACGACGCAGCCCGAGCCACATTGTGGCGTGCACGCCTAAATTGCTACGTAGCATGACCGCCACATTGGTTTGTGATGTCTCGCCTACCTCAATCTCAATTATTGTCCCGGGGTCGATTGGATTGACATGCTCAATAATTGCTCGCATGTTTTGCCGAATCTTGGGATACATGCCCAGAAGTTCTTCCGTTACTTGCCAATACGCTGCATTGTTCACATGGCCGAGCGTGTCAAAATCAGTAAAACGCAGTGGCCACGACAACACATGCGTCGGAGTCACAACAGCCCCTTTGAGCATCAATCGAGATGACACTTTACGTCCTTCTGTTGTGTCATGAACAACATCAACTACATCTTGTGGGACGACCAATGGCTTCATAGTTTGCATATCAATATGCACCCACAGAGTTGCTGCGTCAATCAGAACTGCACCGTCAAGAGTGCAAACTTGCGTGCGACGTTCTGCCCAATGCGAACCAAGACCACCACACCAGGTTGTCAGTCGGACTTCTTGTAAATACTTAGCAACCTCATGGATATCTAAAACTGTTCGTCGAACGACCCAGCCGTGCGGATCGCTCCAAGATGCATCACGCGAATCATCGTTGGAGACATCTTGTAGATACTGCACAAGTGCGTCTAGGCGCAGGCGCCCCCCAGGGCTCACATCACCAAGCCTCACTCGCCGCACCACCGAGAAGAATCGGCCAGAACTCGGCTTGGATATCATCTCAAAATCAAGTGCCGCGGACCCAAATGTCATTTCCCCAACCTACTTGGGGAACCGCTTAAAGCCATACAACACAAGGGTTTGCCAATATCTGTGGATAACCACTTGACTTTGAACCAGATAGGTGGTTTCCTATAACCCTTATGCGATTGATGCTTTCCTCTGCGACAACAGCGACCACGGCACTAGCCGTGGCTTTTGCTATGTCATCACGAGCATTTTCCGCGGTAGCGACTGCTCATTATGCAATGTGGTTTAAAAATCCACAGACGATGAAGCATTTCAATTATCGCTCCACTCGGCATCGCATCCAGGTTCTGATGTAACAGTTACATCAAAATCACAGAGGCCGCCGGGAACAAAACCCGAGCGGCCTTTTTGCATTTACCGCCTCAATTCAATGATTTATCCATCAACAAGCAACACACGAAAGGACACAGAAATGTACGCACTACTGGAAAATGAAAAAACCGAAAAACATGCCACCATGCTTGAGCAGCCAATGGTGCTGTCGGCAAAACGATGCTCGGACGGGAACGGAACCTTGTCGTATCTGTTCTTCTCGGAGGAATACGTTGATATTCAACGAGCCAAGGCCATCTGTGCCAAATGCTCTTCCCAAACAGAATGTCTCAGCACCGCTCTTGATCGACAGGAGCCTTGGGGTGTCTGGGGTGGCCAGTTGCTGGATATGGGCAAGATTGTTGCAGTGAAAAAGCCCCGTGGCAGACCTCCAACAAAACTACGACCTGTTGTGGTGATCGAGGAGGTACCAATCCCTGCTCACCTCGTAGCCTGACCATGTGAAGTTGACGCGACCATTCATCACATGGCTCAGCACAGGAATGCTTGTCGTCTCCGTTGTCGGGGGTTGGCTTTTGAGCCGTACTTCGGACAACGGAGTCGACGCCAACATGACCACACCAGGTGTCGTGCAGGATCCAACACTTGGAACCAATGCGCCTGTCCAGGGGAAGTTGTTTCCTTCACTAAATGTCATTGCGGCGGCCAACGAAACTGAGGCCACCGTGAAGGCGAAGGGAACACCCCTGGTGGTTAACTTTTGGTACTCCGCCTGTGTCCCCTGCAAGCGTGAACTACCGACCCTTGGTCAGGCGGCAATAAAATATTCTCCGCAGATTGATTTTGCCGGCATCAACCCCATTGACAATGCCGAAGTTGCAATGCGATTTGCCAAAAAATACGGTGCGAATTATCCGATCTATCTGGATCCAACAGGTGACGCTTTGGTCGCCTCAGGTGTCGGTATCATGCCGGTCACGTTATTCATAGATGCTTCCGGAATTATTCGCAAGCAACACGCTGGTGAAGTAACCAAAAAACAACTTGATTCATATATCTACAAATATTTTGGAGTGTCACCTTGATCGCTCTAGAGGGTAACTTCGCCTACAGTTTTATCGCCGGTGTACTAGCTGCAGTAAATCCGTGTGGCTTTGTTTTATTGCCCACTTATTTGATTTATTTTCTCGGATCAGAAACATCGCAATCAAATATCTCGCAACGAGCATCACTTTCACGTGCACTACGAGTGAGTGTTGCGGTCTCCGCTGGATTTATCTCATTATTCATTGTCGTTGGGGTATTTACTCGTCTTTTGAGTTCTGCTGTTCAAGATAATGCAAAATATTTTTCATTCGCGATTGGGCTCGGACTAATTGTCTTTGGTCTTGTCATGCTGGCCGGCTGGAAGCCTTCCATCTTGACTCCGAACATCAAAATAACTCGGGATCAAAGCATCCGCTCTATGTTCGTTTTTGGTCTTGCATACGCCATTGCATCCATTGGCTGCACTATTGGTCTATTGACAACTGTTGTTCTCGGTTCAATTGGCAAACACGGATTTATTGCAGGAGTAGTCAGCATTGCGCTATACGGGCTGGGAATGGCCCTGTTGGTCACCGCACTCACACTGACATTGTCGGTGGCACATACTGGTCTGCTGCGGGTTTTGCGACGTGGACTGCGTTACATGGACACCATCTCAGCAATTTTTGTGACTCTTACAGGCGTCTACCTCACGCTGTATTGGTGGGATGCCATTTCTGAAAGAAAGAATGCCAATATAGTTGTCTCAAAAATTGATAGTTGGCAATCACGAATTGCAATTTTCTTGCAAGATCAAGGTGCTCTGCGTATTGGCGCAGTATGCATTACCATTGTGTCTGCAACATTTATATATATGTACACCTCACAAAGAGCAAAAGTGTCACAATGATTTTTTCTGAGATTTTGGCACACGAAGGCGTACGTGAGGTTTGTGAATTGCGTGGAACTCTTGGTTTTATGGCCTATCACGGTGGCTCTCTGGAAGAAATGACTGACGTAATTGCAAGTAGTGCAGCAGAGCTCTCTGGATGTTCCTACTACGGCGTTCTGCTACCGCCTGACCTGCAATGGCACATTCCATCTCATCATGTTCGACCTGAAGAATCTCTCGTCCTTGCCGAATTTTTTCAACATGTTGACACGGTCATAACTATTCACGGGTTCGGTCGTGCCGGATTCTTCACATCACTCCTCTTGGGTGGACAAAACCGCCGACTTGCTACCCATGTAGGCGGTTATCTTCGAACTGCACTTCCCGCCTACACAGTCATTGACACCATCGACGATATTCCGTACGACCTTCGTGGACAGCACCACAACAATCCTGTCAATATCGCCCAGCATGCTGGTGTTCAAATAGAACTTCCGCCGCGTGTTCGTGGAACAACGCCAATGTTTTGGGATTGGGAAGGACCGACGCCATGTCCACACACACAATCATTGATAAGCGCCCTAGCCCAATCGGCTATTGCGTGGTCCAATAAATAAAGCCTTCAGGGGGACAGCCGCGTGATTGACCAGTTTTGGGCGACCCGACGATAAGAAAATCTGTCGTGCAAACGGTTTGGTCGACCTTGCCAGAACTCTATTGAATCCGGCACGATGCACCATCCACCCCAAAATGGGGGACGTGGGATTTGTTGGGCTTCAAACCTACGACTTGCCTCAGCCATCAAAGCGTCGAGTGCTGCTCGGTCAATCAGCGCCGTTGATTGCGGAGATGCCCACGCCCCAATCTGAGACTCTCTGGGACGGCTTGCAAAATATTCGTCACTCTGTTGGTCCGAGGCCGCATGCACAGACCCTCGGAGTCTCACTTGACGGTGCAGGTCCAACCAAGCAAAGACTGCTGATGCCAGAGGTTTCTGTTGAAGTTGTTGACTTTTTGCACTGTTGTAATTGGTATAAAAAATAAATCCGTTGGCGTCAACTCCGCGTGCCAGCACTATTCGAGAATCTGGCATACCGTCAAGACCGATTGTAGAGAGTGTCATTGCATTTGGTTCAGCAACTTTTGCCTCTTCTGCTTGCTCGTACCATTTATTAAATTGGACAATCGGGTCTGGGTGTAGGTCACCAATATCTAGTCCAGCAGTTTCATATTGCAAACGCCGATCACGAATACTCATACAAAAATTACTTTGGTCGCATCTCGGTCGCACCCCGCATGTAGGGGTGCAATACATCAGGAATCCGAACTGATCCATCAGCCTGACGATAATTTTCCAAGATTGCCGCCCACACACGCGGCACCGCTAGTGCAGATCCATTTAATGTGTGAACAATCTCAGTACCTTTTTGCCCAGCACGCTTGAATCGAATATCAGCTCGGCGCGCTTGATAGTCGCTGAACCACGACACAGAGCTGACTTCAAGCCAAGCATCACAGCCAGGAGCATAGACCTCAATATCAAAGCTGCGATGGTGACTTGCCCCCATGTCGCCTGTGCAGATTTCAACAATTCGATATGGCAACTCAAGTTCAATCATCAGAGACTCTGCGCGCGCCACAAGCTCTTGCAATAACTCAGGTGATTGTTCTGGCGTAGCGATTGCCAAAATCTCAACCTTGTCAAATTCGTGACTGCGCAGCATCCCACGTGTGTCGCGACCAGCGGCACCCGCTTCGCGTCGATAGCACGGCGTATATGCCATCAATCGCACCGGAAGGTTGGCCTCTTCAAGAGTTTCGCCAGCGTGTAAATACGTCAGTGGAACTTCGCCCGTAGGAATTGCCCACAAATCATCTCGTTCAATTGCATATGCCTCGTCTGCAAATTTAGGTAAGTGACCAGTTGCAGTCAGCGTGGCAGTGGTGACAAGAGATGGTGGACGAATTTCTTCAAATACATCAGCGTTTTGATCAAGGGCAAACTGACATAGTGCGCGGGACAAGGTGGCGCCAAGACCACGCTGCATTGTGAACATCGCACCAGAGATTTTCGTGGCCCTCTCGTTGTCGAGGATTCCTAGCTCTGTTGCAGTTTGCCAATGCGGCACCCGTTGACAATCCAAGAAATGTTCGGCCAAGCCAACTGGTCCCTTTACGACAGGGTTGTCGTGGTCACCAGAGCCATTTGGTGCGTCCACATGAGGAAGATTTGGGATGTTCAACAACACATCACGCAATTGCACATTGACAAGTTCAAACTCGGCCTGCAGTAGGCGTTCCTTCTCGCCAAGAGAGCGACTCTCACCCATTGCTTTTTCACTATCGGCATCTTTGCCCTCTCGGCGCAATGACCCCACTTGTTTACTGAGATCATTGATAGACGATCTAATCGTGTCGCGCTGGGCGGAAATATCTCGTAGCCGAGAGTCAAAGTTAGATGCCTGGTCGATTTGTTGCGCCAAATTCGGCAAACCACGGCGAGCCAATGAGGCCTTGATTGAGGCTGGATCAGAGCGCAATAAACGGACATCAATCACAGCACCGAGGTTACCTTTGAAGGCTTGGCCAAGCCGAGTTGTTTCGTAGTGTGGAGTCCATGGAAGGCGTGATGGTGGAGAATCTTGTGGTGCGCTATGGCGACATTTGTGCAGTCAATGACGTATCTTTTGAAGCCCGTTGTGGTCAAGTGACGGCGATATTGGGACCTAATGGTGCCGGCAAAACGTCTGCCATTGAAGTCTGCGAGGGCTTTAGACAGAGTAGTTCTGGGCAGGTGCGAGTATTGGGCCTTCATCCAATACGCGACCACGATCAACTCACCAAGCGCATGGGCGTGATGTTGCAAGGTAGCGGCGTGTACCCATCAGGTCGGGTAAAAGATGTGGTGAAACTTTTCTGCGACCTTTATGGCAAGCGGTGTAACGCCAATGAACTCATTGCTCTTGTGGGTCTTGAGGATCGTCAGCAACATACCTGGAAACGATTATCGGGTGGCGAACAACAACGAGTGTCGCTCGCGCTTGCCCTTGCTGCCCAGCCAGAGGTCGTTTTTCTTGATGAGCCAACATCAGGGGTTGACGTGGATGGTCGACTAATAATCCGCCAAGTCATAGGAAAATTAGCGCAAAATGGGTGTGCTGTAGTGATGGCAACCCATGAGTTGGCTGAGGCTGAAAAAGTGGCAGATCAATTAGTAATTTTTGATCATGGTCACATTGCGGCAGCAGGAACAATCACTGAACTTCGTCATGGACATGAATACACGCGATTTACTTCTGACGAGGGCATTGACATTGCAGATCTATCTCGTGCGCTTGGGTGCTCCGTCACTGCCACGACCAATACAGGGGAATACAACATTGAAGTGTTATCCACGCCAGCAGTGATTGCAGTGCTGTCGTCGTGGCTTCACGATCAAAATTTGCCATTGCATAATGTGACGTCTTTGGAATCCCTAGAAGACATGTTTTCGCGCATCGTTGCTTCATCGGGTAGGCAAAATTGAGTGCGCTCGGGGCTCAACTCCGTGCCGAGCTGCAACTGGTATCACGTAACAGCGAGCAACTACTTCTTACACTTGGCATTCCGATACTACTCTTGGTTTTTTTTGATCTTGTTGATGTATTGCCAACTGGCACAGATGAACCTGCACAGTTTTTACTTCCTGGCATTCTGTCGCTCGCCGTGATGTCCAGCGCCATGGTGAGTCTGGGTATTGCCACAGGTTTTGAGCGCTCGTATCAGGTTCTTAAACGCTTGGGTGCAACGCCCCTTGGTCGTCGGCGATTAATACTGGCAAAAATTATTAGTGTCTTTTGTGTCGAAGCAATACAGGTCGTCGTATTGCTGCCAATCGGGCTATTGCTGGGATGGCGACCTTCCAATGAAACATGGCCCTTGGCGATGTTTGTTGTTTTATTGGGGACGAGCGCATTTGCAGGAATTGGTCTGATATTGGCTGGCACGCTTCGCGGAGAGATTAATTTAGCCGCACAAAATGGTCTGTATCTAGTGTTGTTATTGCTTGGAGGAATTATCGTCCCAATGGATGAATTACCAGCGCCCCTACGCACTATTAGTCATGCGTTACCTTCCACTGCGCTTGCTGATGTAATGCGCGAAGCATTGACTGGTAGATCATCAATGCTTGGTACCTCACTCGTTGTGTTGCTGTTGTGGGCAATTGTCGCGCCACTGATTGCAATACGGGTATTTCGCTGGTCCTAGAAAATTAAATTCAGCAGCATAAGAGTTGGATATAGACAAACTGTTCATGCCCAAAATCTCTTACAAATCAAAGAAAAAAATCCTACTCTTCTTTTGCTGGTTGGACCTGCGCAAATGCGCGTGTGACGTCTTCATACATTAGAGGCTCTGCAGACCCGACAATCTCTGTGTTTGGCATTCTATCTTTGTGAAGATAACTCTGCTGATTATGAAAATCACCAATAAATTTTTTGAAAAACAAAAAGATGATGATTGCCCAGATAAAAATTGACCCACCAAGTTTCATTATTCCGCCTGCTGCCTGCTGGTCTTCCAACACCGAAATACCCCAAACACGGACCGGAGTGTCGTAGTGGCGGTATACCGAACCAGTGGCAAAAGTTAACCAGCCAGCAGGGATCGTTGGCACAAACGACAACACAAACATGTAAATCATCTTTCCACCAGGTTTCATCTGCCATTCGCTCAACGACCCGCAGATGGGCATCCAAAACATTAGGGCAGTCGTGACCAGTAAAATGTGAAGCGAATAGTGCAATAAACCATTGCTCGCACTGGCGTTGACTAATTTAGGAATATGCGTAATCATCACGACTAAGTTGAAGCAGACTCCAGCGACTACTGGCTTGGTGGCAAACCGCACGACTCGGTAGGTGCGACCAGTTCCGATAAGTAATCGAAACATCCACTCGGGCACACACATCAATGCAAGTGGTGGGACGAAGTACGACAAAACAAGGTGTTGCACCATGTGAACCGAATACAGATACTCTTCGGCAATATCGTGTACCGGCCAATCCGTCGCCAACCAAAAAAGCGTCATTAACAGGATAAATAAACGTGTTTGTCGGGGGCTGATGACGCTCCCCTGCGGTGCAACTCGCGGACCAATAACTCGCACGGCATAGATGTATGCCCCGACTAGAAATACCAGCAATATCCAAACTTCTGGGTGTGGTTGAAAGCGCCATGGATGTGGATTAAAAGACACTCCTGCATTTGCGAATAACACGGCGGCGCCTTACCTGCACTAGTTAAAAAACTTGAAGGTCGCAAGGGCGACAAAATACACAAATAACGCAAGCCCCAAACCAGTGTAAAACAGGAGTTTGAACATCTGATGCTCGAACTTGAGATGCATAAAGTAACTCACTACTGTAAAAAACTTGACAATCATCAAGATAATCAATACGGGCAGGAAAAAGGCACCGAAATCCACGTAGTAGGTTGAAACTTCAAGAGCAGTCATTGCTGCCAAAATGAGGGCGATCTTGATTGCCATGGCGTCGCTCAACCCGTGCTCATGCGAGTCACCTTGCTGAACGGTATCGGTGGCGGTGGTTGTGGCGTCCATTGTCAAAGCCCTTTATGCCGGAATCAGATATACAAGGGTGAAAATAATAATCCAGACAATGTCCACAAAGTGCCAATACAAACCAATCAGTTCAACAACTTCAGCACGATCACCAGTGTCTCTGTTTTTGCTGATTATTCCGCGCAAAGCCATCAACATAATCACACCAACCGTGACGTGTACTCCGTGAAAACCAGTGAGAGTATAGAAACTAGAACTGAAGAGGTTTGTTGTGAAGCCCAGACCTTCGTTATAGAACGCAGTGAATTCATAGACCTGACCGCCCACAAAGGTAGCACCCAGCAATGCAGTCACCGTCAACCATAATTTTGAGCGCTCGTAGTCTCTGCGTTGCGTCGATGTCACTGCCAAAACCATCGTGAGAGAAGACATAAGTAACACAAAACTACTGACTGAAGTGAACGGAATATCAAAGATCTGAGATGGACGTGGTCCCTGTGTAATTCGTCCGCGATACAACATGTAAGTTGAAATCAGACCGCCAAAAAGCAAACACTCCGAGCCCAAAAAGAGCCACATCGCCATCTTGTTATTTGACAATCCTGTTGCCGAGTGATGACCCTGTTCGGCACTGTGAACGTCATGATTGCTAAGAACTGCTGCGCTATCCAAGGGGAGCCAACTCTTTCGTGTCTTGACCGCCAGAAGCTGGTGGGTCGTAGTCAATATCTTGAGCGACAGATGGTTCAAGAACGAAGCCGAAGGAAGAACCAAGAATCATCAGAACACCGACAATCATGATTGGGACTCCATAAACCACTCCAAAACCAAGGGTCCCGACACCAACGGCAATCGCAATGGGCCAATAAGACGGAGATGGAAGATGAATATGGGCATCAGCATTTGCTTCTTCAGCACGGACCAGTTGCTCCCCAGTAGCGATCTGCACTAATTCACCAGTCGTGGCATCTTCTTGATATTTACGATGAAAGAAGTCATCTAGATGGTGCACTACTGGAATGCGATCAAAATTGTGCTCTTTGGGGGGACTCGTTGTGATCCACTCAAGTGTGCGTGCGTCCCACGGATCAAGTGGAGCAATTTTACCCTTACGAGCGGTGTAGACGATATTGATTAAGAAGAATAAAATTCCGATAGTCAGAATCAGAGAACCAAGTGACGCAATTTTATTCCAGAAACCAAAATTGAAAAGACCCTCACCGGCGCGCGCCTCAGTCCAGACATACATACGTCGCGGCTGACCTTGGAGTCCCAAAATATGCATTGGTCCGAAGGTCATATTCATACCGATAACCATCAGCCAAAAATTCCAGCCGCCAAGTTTTTCATTGAGCATTTTTCCAAAAACTTTAGGCCACCAATAATAGAAGCCAGAGAAAAGGCCAAACACCATTCCACCAAAAAGAACGTAATGAAAGTGGGCAACGATGTAGTAGGTATCGGTCTGTTGCGTATCTGAGGGAGCAACCGCGTGAGTGACGCCAGACAAGCCACCGATTGTAAACAAAACTATTAAGCCAATGGAGAATTTCATGGCGGTCGAATACCAGATTTTTCCCCCCCACATTGTGAGGGTCCAATTGAAGATTTTTACTCCAGTTGGAATTGCAATTGCCATCGTGGCAATAGAGAACGCAGCGACAGATATTGGACCAAGCCCTGTTGCGAACATGTGATGTGACCAGACACCAAAGCCGACAAGTCCAATTGAAGCACCTGAAAAGACCACGAACGGATAACCAAAGAGTGGCTTTCGAGAAAATGTGGGAAGTACCTCAGTGATGATGCCGAACGCCGGCAAAATCAAGACATAAACCTCCGGATGACCAAAGATCCAGAATAAGTGCTGCCACAATAAGGGGTCGGCACCTTGAGCGACATCAAAGAAGGTGGCTCCAAAAGAACGTTGGAAGGTCAGCAACACAAGTGCCACTGTGATGACTGGCAACGAAAACACCAACAAAAACTGAACCACTAGAATCATCCAGCAGAACACGGGCATTTTCATCAGCGTCATCCCAGGTGCCCGCATATTCAAAATTGTGACGATCAGATTGATTGACCCGATGAGGGAACCAAAACCAGCAATCTGCACACCGAGGGTCCAGAAGTCAACGCCGTTGCTTGGCGAAAAAACAGGGCCAGAGTTTGGAGAATACATAAACCATCCACCGTCAGCGGCCCCACCAAGAAACCAAGACGCATTCAGAATGAGGCCACCAGCAACCAGCAACCAGAGACCAAGTGCATTGAGGCGCGGGAAAGCAACATCTCGTGCGCCCAATTGCAAGGGCAAAAAATAATTGGCAAATGCTGCCGCCATCGGCATTGCAAACAAAAAGATCATCGTTGTTGCGTGCATCGTAAACATTTGGTTGTACAGGTCAGCACTAAGAACTTTGCCGTCTGGCGTAGCAAGTTGAAGACGAATTAGAAGTGCTTCAACACCGCCAACAATAAAAAAGAACATGGCGAAAACGCCATACATAATGCCAATTTTCTTGTGATCAACCGTAAATACCCAAGATTTCCAGCCAGTTGATGTGACAGGACGACGCACAATCCCCATTGATTGTGCAGGTGTGACTGGTGCGCGCAGAGTGATAGCTGCTGTTGGTGTTGGGCGTTCAATGATGGCCATATAAGTCTGCTCCGATTATTTGAGGGTTGATAAATAGGCGACAAGTTTGTCGATGTCGGACTCGGACAGATTCAGATTAGGCATGCCACGATACTTGCCATCTGATGAGGCGAGTTTGGTCGGGTCGGCATACATCGGTTTCATCTCAGGAGCATTGCGCAGCCAGCGACGAAGGTTCGTTTGATTGAGACATTTAGGTGAAACTCCCTCGAGATACGCAGCACCAAATTGCTCAGGTGAAGCGGTCCAGATATTTTTGCGACAGTCAGAAGTGACCAGATCAAAAGCCGCCCCAGCAAAGGTGTTGCGACTCATCAAATGGGTCAGATTCGGGGCAGCACCTGAGTACACATTTTCATCAGGTGCAGCAATTGCCGCCGTGCCATCTGCTTTTTTGAGACCATTGACCTGATGACAACGGATGCACTGATTGAGAAAAACCCCTTCACCCTCTTGGGCCAGTGATGCCTGAGCAGGTTGCTGGGCATTGCGTTGCTGATTGGCTACCCACGTTGCGAAGTCTGCGGGCTCTAAAGCCACCGCTTCCATCCGCATGTTGGCGTGCGACAAGCCACAGAATTCTGTGCACTGGCCGGCATAGATTCCGGGCTTGTAAGCCTGAAGACGCAACAAGTTAATTCGCCCTGGAACTGCATCTTTTTTGCCATTAAGGGCTGGAATCCAGTACGAGTGAATGACATCTCGACTGGTTTCGCGCAAGAGCACTTTCGTGTCCGTTGGGATTACAAGTTGACCCGCCGTGATAATTGGTTGCGATATTTCAACACCGTTCACTACCTGGGCTGGATAGTCGTATTCCCACCACCACTGCTGACCAGTCACATTAATAACCATTTGAGTGTCGTTAGTTTGTGCTAACTGAAAAATTCCACGAAAGGTGAAAACACCAACAACGCTCAAGATCAGCGCAGGAATAATCGTGAGAGTAATTTCAACCGCTGGATTTCCATGCGACTGATGGGGGATGGCCTGGCCTTTGTCGCGATAGCGCCACAAAACAAATCCGATCAACGCAAAGACTGCTACTCCAACAACTCCGGCTAGCGGAAAGACGATCCACTGCAGAGTGTTGATGTTCGAGGCATTTTCACCCTTGGGCTGCCAAGTATCCTGAGGTGCATCACGGGCACAGCCCGCCATAAAAAGAACACCAAACGCCATCACCGCAGTTTTTTTTCGATTTAGACGACCTTGGCTTTTCACTCTTCCAAAAATAGTCATGTTTTGCTTAGAAACTGGCAATGTGCCCTCGTGACTCACGGCACCACCAACGCAATCTCTTGACCCTCTAAGCCTGGAACTGTAAATGTGTAGGGCCCCGAAGATGCAGAAGGCTTATTGATCTTGAGAAGCAGTGCTTGGGTCTGATTTTTACCAGTCATCTGGGTGCAATCGACAATTTTTTCAACAACGCCAGTCTCACCAACTTTTTTGACTCCCAAGTTGGCGACAAGTCGATGCTCCTCGTCGTCAAGGTTTCGGAACAAGATAGTTGCTTGATTCGAGCGCGCCACGGTAACGGTTGCAACGGGGGCATCCAAACCAATGAGTTGAGCGGATAACTTGCCATCCTTGACGCGAATAGTCGCCAAAATGCCCGACTTCATGCTGACTGTTTTCTCAGAATTTTTGTCAAAGTACTTTGATGCTGTTTCTTCGCAATCCTTGTGGGAGTAATGCTCCTCAGCGGCGGCCGAAACAAGCTGTTCCCGATTTCCACTCTGCCCTGCGATTCCGCCTGACACCAGAAGAGCGACAGCCCCAAGCACGCACACCGCCGTTATTGAAGTCTTCTTGAGATTCGTCTTTACCGCGATCAAGAATCCGACAGCCAACACGGCCGTAGCAACCACTATAAAAATGATTGCGCCGTTTTCCGGCGAGACTGCCAACATTATTCGCGAGAATGCAATCGCAATAACCGCGACGGCACCCCCGGCCAACAATGGCAACTCGAGTGATGTCAGCGCGCGCTCTCGCACGAATCTGTTGAAGGCAGAGTCTTCTGAGGCACGTTCTGCCCACGACTGCAACGCCCACTCAATTCCTGCGGCAACGATAACCACGATTCCCAAAAGAAATATAATTGGATTAGTCGTCATTCCAACGAGCAGTAGCACACCGCCAAGAGCCAAAAGCAGTGGCCACATGCTGTTGGCAGGAGCACTCGCACTTACCGTGATTGCATCAGACACAGTATCGGCATCAAAATCACCCGTGAACTGAGTGACGCCTCCGACAATTGACATCGCAATCGCAATCCCGAGCAACGCCAGCACCCCAACATCAGATGGGTTGATCAGGATCATGTAAATCAAGGCGCCCAACGACCCGAGACCTGCGATGCCAAAACAATATTTTGATCCTGTTGTAATCATGTGTCCTACTTCTGTACGTACACCACAAACCACACTGCACAAAATGCTGCAGTAAGGACATACCAATACAATGCGTGAGCAGCCACCACGTGGCTGTCATTATCGCGGCCACCAACTGACCGAAACCAAGTAACTGCGGTAAAGGCGACTGCAACTGCTAACAAGACGACAATCACCCCCGTAATTGCATAGAACATTGCTTGAAAGACGCCGTCATTAACACCGATCTGCATTTGGCTGTAGACCGCGACCTGCGCATTGATGATGGCGACTTCCATGAGCAAGCAGATGGCCAACGCAATTGAGCGGTGCGACGAGTCATCGCGCTTTGCTGCGTAGACGGCCCATTGCGCCATGACACATCCAAAAAATAGTCCTGCCAGCATAGTGTTCGAGGAAACTTCGGGAATCTTGATATCCGATGGCAACCAGTCTTTAATGACACGCCGACCATCTGATGACATTCGCGTGTCGGCAGCAGCACGAAAACGCAGCCATACACCCAGCATTCCTGCCACCAACATCGTTATCCCAACAGAGGCAACGGCAGTTGCAACCAGCGCTTGCCTTTTGGGTGCGGGGTTCGGAGCTGACGGGAGTGTCATTGTCATGCCGAGACTCCCTGTCTTGCGGGTTTGACATCAAGTAATGGCTCAGCAGAACCAACGATTGCGATATCAGAGAAATTTTCGGCAGGAGCTGGCGATGGAATGGACCACTCCAAGGAATGTGCATCCCATGGATCGTCGCTAGCGAATGCACCCGATGTGAAGTTTTTGAAGGCGAGACCAATAAAGCCAAGAACCGTGACGAGCATCAACCCATGCCCGATCATCGAAACTGCGTTGAGAAGACCCGACGCATCATAAGACCACCCCGCAACGACATTGCTTGGTTGATCAAGAAATCCAGCTAAGACGAGGGGCAAAGAACTCAAGATTGTTGCCAACAGCGCAAGTGCTGCAAGTCCAAACATTTCTTTTTTGGGCAAACACCTTCCCCATAACTTTGGTCCCCAGTGCGCGACTGCCCCGAGTGCCACCATTACTGCTCCATAAACCACATAAAGCGTTGATGATTCCTGGGCAACGGTTCCCGCGAGGGCCGCTGGACCGATCATTGATAACGCGTGCACGAGCATTCCGACAAACAACATGCCAGTTCCTAGAAATGCAAACACAAAACTCGCAGTCAATTTGACTCGACCATTTTTTGCCGCAAGACCACCAAGGGCCAACACGATGAGAACTCCCAAAATCGGCAGGAGGTTAAACAGCGCGAACGGAATAAGTTCTTTTACTTTGTCGGCAATTGTTCCGTTCCACGAAAAAGAATGCGTACTTTGTGTGGCGCCTCCCAGCGCCGCAGTTGATACAAGCGTGACCCCAAACAACATGACGGGCCGGAGTGGTTGTCGAACATTGGCAACAATTGGCGCAAGTTCAGCCAAAACACCGACAGCCATAACTGCGAAGACAAAAGTTTGAGGCTGAGTGAAAGACCAACCGATCCATTTCGAAACGTCGGTGTTGCCACCAAACGCCAATCTTCCATTTGCATGATCGACATATGTATAAACCAATGTTCCGATCAGCACGGGCATCGTCAAAACCGTAGCCATCGCACCCATAAGCGCAGACCAACTAAACATCGGCGTTCGCAAGAGCGACATGCCAGGCGCGCGGGACGTAAGCACAGTTACGACAATGCTGACCGAGGCTGCACTCAGACCTAGCGCAACTAGCCCGAGCGCCAAAAGATACAGATCAACCATGTCGGGGTTGCCGCCTCCAGGACCACCGTTGGCAGCAATTGAAACAAGCGTGACGATTAACCCGCTTACCCACGCCCACAAGCCAAAAGAAGCAAGACGTGGATACGACAACGAACGCGAACCTAATTGCAACGGCACAACAGCGATGGCGAGTCCAACAAAGAGTGGGGCAACAACGGCGTAGACAAGTGCGAATTGATACGCCGAGAAAAGTTGCACGACTGCGTCTGCCTCAAGTACCGAATAACTCGTTGCACTCATTCGCTCAAATCCAAGCAACCCACCAAGAACTGAGACGCCAACAGCGAACAACAACGATGATCCGATAAATAATCGCCCTATTTTTTTGTGATCACTCGTGGTAATCCAATCAGCAATTGCGGACGCGAGGCTTGGCTCGGCAGATGCCAAGCGACCACCAATAGTGGCTGCATCAACATTTGACTGAATTGTGGTCATGGATTGCTGATCTCCTGCGTCCGGTGCAGTTGGTAGACGTGACAAGGACGAAACGCTTATAGTACGGACTCAACACTACCTAAAGACCTTGCCTCTCAAGGAAATCCTCGCCACATTGGATAGCGCAAATTACCGCGTGTTAGAGCACAAGAACATCAACAGTAAGGGCAACAAACAACAGAGTGATATAGGTAATTGAGAAAGAGAAAAGGCGCATGGCTCCGGCTTCAGAGGGCCTACGACCTAGTGCGATTGTGCCCCCGAGGAACAAAACTCCCACGATCACGGCCACGATCACATAAATCCAACCCAAATCGGCAACGGGCACTAGGGCCAAACTGAAACCCACCACGGTGATGCAATAGCAGACCATCGCCGCAATGGTTTTCTCCATTGAAACAACGGTCGGCAACATCGGAACTCCAGCCGCCTTGTAGTCGGCATTATGGCGAATTGCAAGGGCCCAAAAATGCGGTGGTGTCCAAAAAAATATCACGGCAAATAACACGACTGCCGACCAGCTGACTGAATTCGTGACCGCCGCCCACCCAACCAAAACGGGGACTGCACCAGCAGCACCGCCGATCACAATGTTTTGTTTGCTCGTCCGTTTGAGCCACAGGCTGTAGATGAAAACATAAAATAATGTGGCACAGATGGCCAGAATTCCGGACAACAGATTGGCACCCGCCCATAACACGCCAAACGCAATGACCTCTAGTGAAATCGCAAAGATCAACGCATTGCGCGGGGCTATCACACCCGTGACAAGCGGTCGCATTTTGGTGCGCTCCATGAGCGCATCAATGTCTCGGTCGATATACATGTTGATTGCGTTTGCGCCACCGGCAGCCAAGGTGCCACCCAGCAAAGTAATGAGTACCAGACCCCAAGATGGCCAGCCCCCTTCTGCTAGCACCATTGTTGGCACTGTGGTGATGAGGAGTAATTCAATAATCCGTGGTTTTGTCAACGCCACATAAGCACCCACGACTGACGACGACGATGCCCGCACCGACTCGTGACCACCTCTGCCCATCAAGCGAGATGGCACGACGGGACGAACTTTGATTGACATAACATCTTCATCGTACGAGCAGTAGCCAAAAACCCCTAATTGCGCCACAATGTTCATGTGAGTCCAAATGTCATACCAGCCGAGCAGCCCGTCATTGCCGATGAGCCCGCCACATCTGACGCCGTTGACATTGATAGACCGTGGATTGTGATTGTCTGGAACGACCCGATAAATCTCATGTCATACGTCACGTTTGTTTTACAAAAATTATTCGGCTATTCCAACGAAAAAGCCACTGAACTGATGCTCGATGTCCATCAAAAAGGCAGAGCAGTAGTGGCCAATGGCCCTCGTGAGCGGGCCGAGTTAGATGTCTACCGATTGCATGACCATGGGCTGTGGGCCACTATGCAACAGGATTCGTGATCATGCGTCGTCGCCAACCATCGGGGCCAGTTGAAGCAACTCCAGATGGTTTGTATGTTTTGAATCTTGGTGATGACGAACGAAAGTCCTTCAATCACTTTTTAGATGAACTAGAAGCGTTACTAAACAACAAAGTAGATGACGGGCGATTGCGTCGTTTGTTTCCCACCGCGTATCACAACGACGCTACTCATGACGCTGAGTATCAAAGACTTATGCGCAGCGAATTATTGCAATCCAAGCAGACGGCAATTGATATTTCACGTCGAGTTATCGCCTCACACGAAGCTCTCACGGAGGGTGACCTTCTGCAATTTATGCAGACAATTAATGCCCTGCGACTTGTGCTTGGAACCTTGCTTGACGTTGCAGAGAACGACGAAGCCCAAGAGATCGTCAACGATGATGACCCCAATTCGTACCAAATACAGTTGTACGCCTACTTGGGTTGGTTTCTTGAATGGATTGTTGACGCTTTACAAGAAGGCCATAACTAACAACCGCAAACCCTGTCCTGGCTGATAAAGTTTGATCACTCTCAACCGGAGTCGTTCTTGCCCCCATCGTCTAGTGGCCTAGGACACCACCC
>SXGT01286818.1_pt1 | contig 19709 bp, 15 predicted proteins | sample 3176221 | NCBI WGS metagenome assembly SXGT01 (sample SAMN11356862, study PRJNA531348) | freshwater metagenome | isolation source: freshwater sample F1-120 | place: China: Fuxian Lake, Yuxi | collected 2017-12-25
AGCAGCTACGTGGTGTTTGGCCGGGCATCGGGATTTGCCTCGAGCGTCAACTTGAGCACGCTCAATGGCAGCACCGGCTTCAGGCTCGACGGCGTGACAATGAATGACCGCAGCGGCATCTCCGTCGCCAGCGCCGGCGATGTCAACGGTGACGGCTACGACGACCTGATCGTCGGGGCATCCCAGGCTGATCCCAACGGTCCCGACTCGGGGAGCAGCTACGTGGTGTTTGGCCGGGCATCGGGATTTGCCTCGAGCGTCAACTTGAGCACGCTCAATGGCAGCACCGGCTTCAGGCTCGACGGCGTGACAATGAATGACCGCAGTGGCATCTCCGTCGCCAGCGCCGGGGATGTCAATGGCGATGGCTATGACGATCTGATCATTGGCGCGGGTGGCGCTGATCCTAGCGGCGTCCAGGACGCCGGCAGCAGCTACGTCGTCTACGGCTTTGCCACGGCCGTCGGCAACATCGATGTGGTGGGCAGCAGCGCCGACAACACGACGACGCTGACGGCCTTGCAGAGGGGGGTGGACGGCGGTGCCGGCAACGACAGCCTGACCGGAAATGCCAGCGCTAACACGCTGATCGGCGGCCAGGGCAATGACACGCTCAACGGTGCAGGCGGCAACGACGTGCTGATTGGAGGTGTTGGCAACGACGTGCTGGTCTATGACGCGGCCGACACCCTGCGCGTGGACGGCGGCACGGGCCGCGACACGCTGCGCATCGACGGCAGCGGGGTAAACCTGAACCTGACGACGCTGAACAACTTCAGCACGCCAGCGACGGCACCGGCGAATCCGTACAGCAACATCGAGATCATCGACCTCACCGGCAGCGGCAACAACACGCTGACGCTGAATGCTGCCGATCTGCTGGGGCTAGTCGATGCGGCGACGGACGTCGGTGGCGGAAGGGATCAAAATCTGCTGCGAGTCGACGGGAATGCAGGAGATGCTGTAGTTGCAGCCGGCATCTGGACTGAATTGGGTCGCGCAGATGTCAGTGGCTCACTAAGCGGTAGTGGCGTCTATACGCTTTATCAAAGCGGTGCAGCGCATCTGTTGGTCCGAAACACCATAGACCAGTCCGGTATCGCGACCCCGGTGGATACCGTGGCGCTCTCTGCGCTGGATGGAGCTGACGGCTTCCGTATCAACGGTGAGCTTGCCAATGGATTTGCGGGCCGCTCCGTCTCCTCCGCGGGCGATATTAACGGCGATGGCTACGATGACGTGATCGTCGGTGCGACGCGGGCGAGTGCCAATGGAGCTGCGTCAGGCGCGAGCTATGTGGTCTTTGGTCGCGCAAGCGGACTCCCCAGCACGGTTGAAGTATCGACACTGAATGGTGCCGACGGCTTCAAGATCCATGGCGAGGGCATAGGGCACTATGCAGGGGTGGTCGCGGCAGCGGGTGATGTGAATGGCGATGGCTACGATGATGTGTTGATCGCCGCGTCGGGTGTTGATGTCAACGGAACCAATTCGGGTGCGGCCTATGTGGTCTTCGGCAAGGCCAGTGGCTTCACCAGTGTGATAAGCCTGTCCTCGCTGGCCGGCAGCAATGGCTTCCAGATCAATGGGGAAGCCCTTGGCGATCAACTCGGCTCTGTTGCTGGTGCAGGGGATCTCAACGGCGATGGCTATGACGATCTGCTGATCGGCGCGCAGTTCTCGGATGTGGGTGGAGGCGACTCTGGCGTCAGTTATGTGGTGTTCGGACGCAATGGCGGGTTTTCCAGCGAGCTGAATCTTTCGTCGCTTGATGGCGTCAATGGTTTCCAGATCAACTTCCAGGGCGCTGGTGGCAGCTTCGGACGGTCGCTTTCGTCCGCGGGAGATGTCAATGGTGATGGCATTGATGATCTGATCATTGGCGCGGACCATGCTGACGTGAACGGTGCGAGCTTCATCGTTTTCGGTCGCAACGGGGGCTTCGGCAGCGTTCTGGAAGTCTCCGCGCTAGATGGCATAACGGGATTCAAGATCGTTGGGGCCGAAGCGGGTGATCAGGCGGGTTCGGTTGCGTCGGCCGGCGATGTCAACGGCGACGGCTACGATGATCTGATCATTGGAGCCGATGGCGCAGCGCCCAATACTCCTTACTCCGGTGCAAGCTATGTGGTCTTTGGCCGAGCCACGGGCTTCGGTAGCGCCATCAACCTGTCGACACTGAATGGCAGCACCGGTTTCCGTCTGAATGGTATCGACAACGGCGACCTGAGTGGCTTCTCGGTCTCGGCTGCGGGCGATGTCAACGGCGACGGGTATGCGGATGTACTGATCGGCGCAGCGGACGGCGATCCCAATGGACTCAGCTCCGGTGAAAGCTATGTCGTCTTTGGTCGGGCCGGCGGCTTTGCCAGCGAGATGGATTTGTCCTCGCTCAACGGTGTCAACGGTTTTGTGATCAACGGCGAGGCAGCAGGAGATCGGAGTGGCAATAAGGTTTCGGCTGCAGGTGACGTCAATGGTGACGGTTTTGACGATCTGATCATTGGCGCTCATACCGCATCTCCGGGCGGCAGGTCGGAAGCTGGTGCCGCCCATGTGGTCTTCGGCTTTGCCACTCTGGGCGGTGCCATTGACGTGGTGGGTTCGAGCGCCGACAACACGACGACACTGACGACGTTGCAGAAGGGCGTGGACGGCGGTGCCGGCAACGACAGCCTGACGGGCAACGCTAGCGCCAACACGCTGATCGGCGGCCAGGGCAACGACACGCTCAACGGTGCAGGCGGCAATGACGTGCTGATTGGTGGTGCGGGCAACGACGTGCTGGTCTATGACCCCGCCGACACCCTCCGGGTGGACGGCGGCAGCGGCCGCGACACGCTGCGCATCGACGGCAGCGGCGTGAACCTGAACCTGACGGCACTGAACAACTTCAGCACGCCCGCAACGCCGCCGGCCAACCCCTACAGCAACATCGAGATCATCGATCTCACCGGCAGCGGCAACAACACGCTGACGCTCAATGCGGCGGATCTGCTGCGGCTGGTGGATGCGGCGACGGACGGCAGCGGCGGCCGCGACCAGAACCTGCTGCGGGTGGATGGCAACGCGGGCGATGCGGTGGTGACCTCATCGGGTCTGTGGGCCAATGCCGGTGCCCGAAACGCACATGGCAACGCCGGTACCGGTTACACGCTCTACACCAGCGGTACCGCACAACTGCTGGTGCAGAACGGCGTGGACCAGAGCGGTATCGCGGTGCCGGTGTCCAGCCTGTCGATGACCACCCTCAACGGCAGTAACGGATATCGACTGCTGGGAGAGGCCACCTACGCAAACACGGGTCATTCTGTTTCCGGTGCGGGGGATGTCAACGGCGATGGCTTTGACGACGTGATCATCGGTGCTCGCTACGGCGACTCGAATGGCGTCAACTCGGGGACCAGCTATGTGATTTATGGCGCTGCGGGTGGCATGTCTGCGAGCCAGGGGTTGGGCAGTAGCGGCGTCCGGATCGCCGGCCCCGCCGCTAATGCCGGGGCCGGATGGTCCGTGTCCGGCGCGGGCGATGTCAACAACGACGGCTTTGCTGATGTCGTGATGGGTGCGCCATTTACGACGCTGACGACCCCTGCCAATGCATTCGGAGGGAGCTTTGTCGTCTTTGGTGGTTCGGCGTTGCCTGCCAATATCAGTCTCAACGGATTGACCGGCAGCAATGGTTTTCGGGTCACGGCGCCAGCGGGGAGCTTCCCCGGCCGGTCGGTTTCGGACGCGGGCGATGTCAATGGGGACGGCTATGCGGATGTGTTGATCAGCGCCGAGCGGTTTGCCGCCAATGGCCTGAGCGGCTCGGGAAGCGCGTTCGTCGTGTACGGACGGCCGGGCGCCTTCACCGCCGATATCAATCTCACGACGATGAACGCGGCTTCGGGATTCCAGATTGCCGGGGAGATGGAAAACGACGAGATCGGCAGGGTGGTATCGTCGATCGGGGACTTCAACGGCGATGGATTCGATGATCTGATCATCGCGAATTATCAGCTCTCGCGCGGGGTAACGACTCAGATCGGTGGCAATTATGTGGTGTTTGGAGGCAGCGGCCTGACGTCAAGTGTCAATCTCTCCGCCTTGAATGGCAGTAACGGGTTCCGGATCTTCGGGACAACCGGATCGGAGCAGCTGGGCAGCTCCGTCTCCGGGGTGGGCGATCTCAACGGCGACGGCTTCGCGGATTTCATCGTCGCGCAGGGATTCAGTGGGACAGGTCTGAGCTATGTCGTGTTCGGCCGTTCCGGTGCAATGCCCGGAACGCTGCAGCTCAGCACCCTGAACGGCAGCAACGGATTCGTGCTGTCGCCCCCCTCTAACAACCGATTCGACGTCTCCGGCGCGGGCGACATCAACGGCGATGGATATGACGATCTGATCCTGACCACGAACATCGGTGGAGGGTCCTCTTACGTGCTGTTCGGCAGGGCGGGAGGCTTCACGTCCAACATTGATTTGTCCTCTCTGGGGGGCGCTACCGGATTCCGGCTGACCGATACCGAGCAAGCGGTCACCGCTTCTGCTGCCGGCGACATGAACGGCGATGGTTTTGACGATGTCATCCTGGGGGCCCCTTTCACCGGGTCCAACTCCGGCACTGCTTTTGTGGTGCACGGTTTTGCCACGGCAGGGACGATGAGCCAGGTCGGTACTGGCGGCAATGACACCCTGGTCGCCGGCACTGCCGACACCGGTCTCAACGGCGGTGCCGGCAACGACAGCCTGACGGGCAATGCGAGTGCGAATACGCTGATCGGCGGGCTGGGTAACGACACCCTCAACGGCGGTGGTGGCAATGATGTGCTGATCGGGGCGGCAGGCGACGACCTGCTGATCTACGACGCGCTGGATGTCACCCGGGTGGATGGCGGCAATGGCACCGACACGCTGCGGCTGCAGAACGGTGACGACATCAACTTCACTGCGATCCACGATCTGCTGATTACCGGTATCGAGCGCATCGATCTGGAGACGGATGCGGGGATCAATCAGCTCACGCTGGCCGTGCGCGACATCCTGGCGCTGTCGGATTCCACGAACGATCTGTTCATCTTCGGCAATACCGGCGACATCGTGGATTTGTCACCGGGCTTTGCGGATACCGGCAATTTCACGCAGGACGGGCGCACCTACGACCTCTACACGATTGCTGGCAACGATGCGCGCGTGTACATCGAGCAGGGGCTGACGGTGATCTGAGGTGGCAGGGTCCGTCGGCCGGCGCTCACCCCCCGCGGCGTCGACCGGCGGCCCCTGTTTTTCAAGGGGTTGTGACCCTGCGAAGTGCCGCGGGATGCCTATACCGCAGTATTGGCATAACGGATGGGGGGCAGCAGGGTGGCAATGCGCTGTTCACCGGTCTGGTTCAGGCGCAACAGGGCCGCGTCGGCGTACTCGCACAGGGTCCGGGCCGACGCAAATGAATGCGCGGGCCCCGCGCAGAGTCCGATCAGCGCTCGCGCCACGCCGCGGGGCGTGCCGGGATGGGGAATGTTCTGGTGATCGATGGCGGTGGCGAGGCGTTCCGCAATGCCCTGTGCAGCCGTCAGATCGCAGTTCTCGATCAGCACCGCGAATTGCTCGGCACCCAGATAGGCGACCAGCTCATTGGGGCGGACCTGGGCCGACAGGGTCTGCGCCAGGGAACGGATGCTGGCTTCGGCGCCTACGTTGCCGAGGCGGACGTTGTAGGAGCGCAGGTGGCGCAGGCCGATCATGAGCAACGCCAGTGGTTGGTCCGCAATGCGCGCGCGATGCAGCAGGCGCTCGGCCCGCGTCAGGAATTCGTTGCCGTTGGGCAGCCCCGTCAGCGCATCGATCGTGGCGGCCCGGCCCAGGATGTTCTGCATGCGTTCGTTGAACATCAGCAGGCCCCCGATGTTCCAGGCCAGGATGAACAGGTTCATGTGCAGCATCATCGCGGCCTGTACGGGGCCGGATGCCATGAAGTCGCCCTGACGGTCGAGTCCGGCTGACAGTACGACACGCACATAGCAGGGCACCGCAGCAATGACGAAGACGACGATCAGGAATCGGCGGATCATCAGCGGGTCCCGCCGCTGCACGCGCATCAGATCGATGGTGACGAGGGTCAGGAGAACGCCGTTCAGCGCACCAATGGCCATGGCACGGGCCGCGAGGTTTGTGGACAGCGGTGGAACCAGCATGGCGACGGTGACAGCGCCGGAAACGCCAATCACCCAGCCGAGGGACAGTTGCAGCCCGTCGAATCGGCGGGTGCCGTCCCAGAGCAGCATCAGCCAGCCGATGATCAGGCCGTTGCCGACACCAATGGAGGCCCAGTCAGGAGCAAGCCCGCGGGCGGCAATGAGCAGGCTGCCGGCGGCGCCAACGAAATTAGCCAAGCCCCACAGTAGCAACGAGGGGTGCTCGCGACGCGTGCGCCAGACGATCAACTGCGCCGTGCCCAGCAGCAAGCTGTTGACCACTGTCATTACGAACAGCGTGCGGATGTCCATCTTTTGTTGTTATTCCCCTGTTCATTCCCGGTTCCCTCCGGGCTGAGCGCGCATGCGCATGGCGCGGCAACGCAGCAGTGCGCGGAGTCTGAACGGTTTTCGCTGCAGACGGAACCGCAACAGACAGGTACCGCTGAGCAGATTGTCACCCCCATTTGTCGGGTCAAACAAATCAAGGACCTACAGCGACTCGGGGCGGGATGCGTGAACTTGGTGAGAAAAGCGTGAGAAAAAAATGCGGGTTCCGTGAGGACTTGGTACCGCGCGACCGCGTGTACTCGGTCCCGCAATGCGCGGTGAGGATTTCTGCCTCCGCGGCGCATGCCGGGTCGAGGGGTTGGGCGATCCGTCCGCACCTCGTCGGCAGTACTCACATTACTCTCTGGGAGATTCACTCATGGCTTCTATGCACACCCTCAAGCAGGCCCGTCGTCAGTATTCCCGCAAGGCCGAACGCGGCCAGGGCATGACGGAATACATCATCATCGTCGCGCTGGTTGCGGTCGCCGCGATCGGCTCTTACTCGTTCTTTGGCAAGACGGTTCGCGGCCAGATGGCCGGCATTTCCAGCGTCCTGTCGGGCGGCGACGGCACGGCGGGTATCGCCTCGGCGGCAGATGCGGCGACCAGCGCCCAGACCGAAGCCGATGCCGGCTACAACCTCGGCACCTACAACAGCGGCCACAACAACATCCAGTAAGCCTGGAACCGCAGCGAATCGTGTCATGACCGGCCGTTCGCGCAGGCTGGTATCCCCCACCTTCCATAGGAAGGTGGGGGGCCAGACCTCGGTTTTTGTCGTGGTCACGGCGGCGATCATGCTGGTGTCGGCGCTGACCGTGTATAACGCGGGCCGCCTGGCCTTGCAGCGTATCCAGTTGCAAACAGCGGCCGATGCGGCCGCCTATAGCGGCGCGGTGATGCTGGCGCGCAGCTACAATTTTTCGGCCTATGCCAACCGCGGCATGGTGGCCAACCACGTGGCCATTGCGCAGGCGGTAGGGCTTGCGTCGTGGGCCAAGTACTACTGCTTGATCTACACGCTCACCAACTGTGGTGAGTTTCCGACGCTGGGCACCGGGCCCGGCATCGAGGCAGCACTGCTGCAGGTTCCGCCGGGGGCACCCGGCATCGTGCCGTTCGAGTTGTACCGGGTGTTGTCGCTGGCGATGTATCAGTCGATCGATGTGGCGCTGCCGCCGCTGGTGACGACAGCCGACGCGATTGTCACCGTCCTGTCTGCCGCTTCCAACGCCTATCACCTTGCGGCACTGGCCGAGCTGGGCGGCGCTGCAGTCGATAGCGGACTGCTGGCCGAGGTCGTGCGGGCCAACGATGCCGATGCCTCCATCAGTGTGTTCGGGGTCGGCACCGTGGCGGCATCCACAGCCTTGATCACCACCTTCACGACGTACCGCGATCCGCTGACGCCCGGGTCTGATGTCGGTGACCGGTTGCGCGGCACGGTGGATAACGCGCTCGATGGCTTCTCCAAGGTACGTGCAAGCCTGGAAGTCCTGCCGTTTCCGCTGTTTTCGTTTGGCGCCTGCGTGACGGCCGCCGGCGTTCCCGGGGTGGGGGCCGCCATCGTCTCGGCCGTCTATGGCGGGCTGACGACGCTGACCCCGGACAACCGTCAGTGGAACGCGACCGACAGTGCGGTGTTCCCGGCGCTCTATGCCTGCGGTGGCGTGATCCCGCCGACGCAGAACAGTCCCCCGGTGCCGGCCGGCACCATCACCCCGCTCCTGGTCCCCCCCTCATTCGCGAGTGCGTCGGTGGGGGGCGTGGCTCCGGGGCCGTTCGATATCGGGGCGTCCTATGCGGGTTTGCAGGGCTACTGGGATGTCAGCAACACCACGGGAGGCCTGCTATCGGATTCGACGCCGCCACTGACGCTGTATGTCCGTCGCGGCAGTGACACCATCAAGACGTTGTCGCAAATGAATGATGCCGGCACCTTCCCGGTCGCTGGTGGAGAGCTGCGGCTGGAAGAGGCATTGGCGGGCAACGAAATGCAGGTGGGCGCCTCCTCGCAGGCTTATTTCGTGCGGCCAGACACCCCGGGTTACCTCACCACCGCCGAGTACGGCAACCTGTTCAATCCGTACTGGGAAGCAAGGTTGGTCAATACCGGGCTGCTGCAGGACGCGGCCGCAGCGGCTGCACAGGACCTGCTGCCATGAGCGCCGGATTGAGCCGGTGGCAGCGCGGCCAGGCGGCGATCGAGATGTCGATCGCCAGCGCATTTCTGCTGGTGCCGTTGTTCCTGATGACGCCCATGATCGGCAAGTACGCGGACATGGCGATGGCCACGCACCAGGCTGCGCATTACGCGGCATTCCAGCGAACGGTGGTGGCTGAGCCGACCAATCTCATCGGCCTTGGCGATCACTCGCGTGGCGCCGAGATGGTGGAACTGAGTAACGGCTCCCTGAAGAACAGTGCCATCGCTCGTTACTTTGGTGGCAATACTTTCACCATCAACAACCTGCAGCAATCGGCGGCCTTCAACCTCGTCCTCTACGAGAATCGGCCGTTGTGGACCGATCATGCGGGCAATGAGCTGCTGCCGACCTCCAGTCTGCTGCCGTCGATCGGAAGCGCTGGCCTGAGCATGAGCGAAGCCTTCACCAGTCCCGATCTGGGCGGCACGGCGCTGCAGGCCACGATGGGGACGGTGAACACGCTGACGCTGAATACGGTGGGTTTCCGCTTCAACTACTCCTGGTACTACACCGCGACAATGACGATGTCGCCGGAGAATCCGATCGGTCCCGAGCCCTTTGATTCGCTGGGCCTGACATTCACGGCGAGTGCAACGGTGCTGGGCGATGGATGGAGTGCGTCGGCTCCGGGCTATACGACTCAGCAGATCAGCGGCGTGGTGCCGACCAGCAAGTTCGGGCCGATCAATGCCGCGCTGCTGGCCACCGCCGTCGTGCTGCCGGATGTCGTGCAGCTCGAGCTGGGTCGCATCGTCGAGGACGATCCCTGCGAGGTGCCCTCGGATCGCACGCTGCCGGGGCCCACGCTGTGCACGCCGCTGCTGCCGGAAGTGGTGCCGCTGCCATGAACCGGATTCAGGCGCTGTGTCTGACCTTGTCCATCCTGTCCGGCCTTGCGGCCGTTCCGGTGTTGGTCGCGAATCCAGAAACGGCAACGGCAGCGTGCGAGATGCCGCGGTTGCCGGCTGGAGCCACAGTGCGGGTGATCGGCGATGAGCTGGTCGCCAATGGCCTCCCGCTGTCGATCGTCGAAGTGCAGCACGCCATGAGCAATGCGGAAATGCTGTCGCACTTTCGGGCGCTCTGGACACCAGGGCATGGCAAGCCGCCCCGCTTTGTCGAATACCCGCTGGGAGTGTGGACGGTGCTCGCGCACCGTAGCGGACCCTGCTTTTACACCGTGCAGGTGAGGACGGAGGCCATGGGGCTGTCGACCCTGGCGATTTTGGGGGTGGGGAAGCCGGAAGCGGCAGCGCTGCACGGTGCTCCACCGCCGCTCGATTTTCCGACGGCCGAGGTACTGAGTCACCTGCGCAGTCAGGACCAAGGCAAGGCGGCCGATACCTGGGTGCTGTCAACCACACGCAGTGCCTCGGGCCTCGCAAAGGATTTCAACGACCTGCTGAGTCTGCAGGGTTGGCATCTGCTGATGGCGCGCGGTTCGGATAACGATCACAGCCCCTTGGATAGTGACAGTCGTGTGCTGATTTTTCAGCGTGGACACGAGGACCTGGGCATTGCGATCGGGCCGGGACCGAACGGCGCCTCAGCCGTCGTGACACGGGTGATCCGATGAGGCTGCTCCGGATCATGCGCGGGCAGTCGTCAATCGAGTACGTCGCGGGCGTAGCGGCTGCTGCGATGGTGTTGATTGTCGGCTTTGCAGGGGATCCATCACCTGCGGAAGAACTGCTAGAGGCCCTCAAGGGCTTCTGGAACCACTACAGCTATCTGATTTCGATGCCTTGAGGACTTCTGTGATGAAACTGCCCCGTATTCCCATCAGCAAGAACATGGCGCTCATGCTGGGTGCCGTCGTTCTGGCGGCCATCTCGGTGGTGCTCGTCAAGCAGTATCTGGACAACGAGAAGAAGCGGTATCAGATGGAAGTATCGGCTGCGCTGTCCAAGGGCATGGTTCAGGTGGTGGTGCCCGTGCGGGACGTGATGGCGGGTACGGTGGTCAACGGCAGCAACATGTCGCAGCGACTCTATCCGCAGGACCTGGTCTACGAAGACGCGATTACCACCGAAAAATGGCGCGAGTATGCCGGACGCCTGCTCGTCAAGCCGGTCCGCGCGGGCAAGCCGTTGCTGACATCCGACTTCATTGCATCTGCAGGCTCCGGCTTCTCGGGTTCATTGCCGGCTGACACACGTGCGGTGACGATCTCGGTGGATTCGATCAACTCGATCAACGGCATGATCCAGCCGGGTGATCGTGTCGATGTGCTGCTGTCTCAGCGCGATACCGAGACCGGTATCGGCACGCAGGTATTGCCGCTGCTGCGCCGCACGCAGGTTCTTGCCACCGGTCGATTGCAGGCCAGCGGTGAGGATGGTGGCCCGCGCACGCAATCTTCAGTCGGCGGTGCGGGCCTGCTGCGCGGGCCGGCTGCAATCACCGAGGCAACCCGCGGTTACAACACCATCACGGTCGCGGTGACGCCGACGGAGGCGTCGGCGCTGGTACTGGCGCAGCAAGTGGGGCAGCTGCGTGTCGTCCTGGCCAGTGCCAATCAGACCGAAGGCAACCTCTCGGAGGTGCCGCGCCTGACGCACAAGGAGCTGATCGCACAACTCGGCGGTGGACCGGCCAAGCCTGCCGCTTCCAGCGGGCCCGCCAAGGTCAAGGCGCCAGCACCCGTGAAGGCGCCGCCTCGCAAGGTGGAATTCATCATCGGCACCACCCGCGGCATCGAGAAGTCGCAAAGCGATGCCCCCGTCGCTGCTCCCGCGGCTCCAGCCTCCAGCGCCGCCGCCACGACCGTGAGCCGACCCGAAGAGATTCTCAAGACACTCGCTGCGGTAGCGGCGTCCAGCGCCAACTCGGGACAGGGCCAGCCATGAATCTTTCCTCTTCTCTTTCTCGTTGCACCGTGAGGGGCCACCTGCGCGCTCTGCTGGTGACGCTGATCGCCGCGTGCAGCACGATGGCACTGGCCAACGTCGATGCGGGCACCGCTGCCAAGCCGAATGCAGGCGCCGTCCGCCCGGTCGAGACGATTTCTCTCTATACCGGTGAGGTCAAGATTCTGCGGCTTTCGGAGATCGAGCGCGTTGCAGTTGGCAACGGCGAGTTGTTGTCGGTCAGCCATCAGGCCGGTGAACTGGTTCTGATCGGGACCTCCACCGGCTACACCAATCTCGTGGTGTGGACCCGCGACGGTCGCATCCATGCATTCAATATCGATGTAGCAGGCTCCAAGAGCGCCAGCGTCGAGATGCGGCGGATGATCTATCTGACCGTGCAGGTCGTGGATTTCCGCAAGTCGGTGCTGAGCCGCATTGGCATCAACTGGCAGCAGGCTGCGGCCGGGCCGGTGCTCGGCATCGTCACCAACTGGGTCAACAATCCGTACTACCGCATTGGTGATCCGACGCAAGGCGGCGAGGACCCGAATCGATTTCGTGGCCCGGGCGGTACGCTGACCGCGCTCCCTCTCGACACCAAGCCGGAGGCTTTTTTTGGCATCACCAGCTCGCTGTCGTCGGTCATCAATCTGGCGGCCCAGAATGGTGACGCCTACATCCTGGCCAGTCCGCAGCTGTCCACCCGCAGCGGTGGCAGTGCCGACTTCCTGGCCGGTGGTGAGGTGCCGATCCCGATCACCAGTGCACTGGGACAGGTATCGGTGCAGTACAAGGAGTACGGCATCAAGTTGACGATCAAGCCGGAAGCCGATGCACAGGGGCAGATTCTGGCAAGCATCGACACCGAGGTCAGCCAGATCGATCCCTCGGTCACGGTCAACAGCTTCCCGGGCTTCCTGACCCGCCGTGCCAGTTCCAGCGTCAACGTGCTCAGCAATCAGACGATCGTACTGAGCGGTCTGATGCAGGCGAACGGCGCCGACAATGTGAACGCGGTGCCGTGGCTGGGCAAGATTCCGGTACTTGGGCGGCTGTTCAGCAGTCGTGACTATCAGGCGGCGCGCAGCGAGCTGGTGATTTTCGTGACGCCGACGGTGTTCGATGTCGAGTCTCCGCTCAACAATCAGGTCATCGAGCGCGGGTTGGACCGTATTGATGCCTTCAACGACGGGCCGGGTCGCAAGGTCTACGCCCCAGGCTTCGGTAGTGGCCCCGCGGCCGCCATGCCGGCGCCCGCGCCCGAGGGCGCCAGCGATGCCGAGCGCCAACAGCGCCAGTCACAGCGACAGGCGCAGTTGAAGGCGCTGCAGGCGGGCGAGACACCGCCCGTACTGCCGGAAGGTGGTCCGCTGGTCGTCGAACCGCCGAAACCCGCCCCGGCGTCGATGCCTGTCCAGTCGACGGTGCCGCCGGCGGCTCAGTCGGCGCCGCCGCCGGTGAGCATCATCGGCAGCGCGACACAGTGGGGTGTACAGGTTAGCTCCTCCCGCGATCTGGCCTGGTCTCAAGCGCTGGCCCGCAAGCTGATCAAGGGCGGCCACAACGCTGGTGTCCTGCATGTGCCGGGCACTCAGGACAACCCATCGGTCTACGTCGTTCGCCTGGGACCCTATGACAGCCAGGCCGCTGCCAGAGCGGCGCAGAAGCAAGTGGCCGCAGCCGGACTTCCATCAGCCTTCGTACTACAACGCGCCGTACTGTTTGACGCCAACCTGATTGACCGACCGCCGCAGGACGTCTCGCAGCCGGTCATCCAGAGCACTGCACCCGGCAACGGCGGCTGAGGCCAGGAGCGCACCATGTTCCAGATCTCCATTAGCAGTTCGCGCGGAAAGTCCAATGTCGTGACCTGCCGGGCATCGTCTTGCGTCATTGGCAAGTCGCCCGACAATCTGGTGGTCCTGCAGGGCTGGCAGGTTGCCGGTCAGCACGCGACCTTGTTCGAGAATGAGGGCTCGCTGTATCTGCGCACGGAGGACGCGCGGGCGAGCACGCTGCTCAACGGCAAGCGGGTACAGGGCGAAGTCGGACCACTGCTGCCTACCGACCATATCGAGATCGGCTCCTACCTGTTGCTGGCAGAACTGATCGTCGACAAGCCGCAGACCCTGCAGGGATTGGTGGCGATGAGCTCCGGCACGACCGGCGCTCACGAGTCGCCGCGAGCGTCCGAATCCTCAGCGTCGCCAGGAGCGCCGATTACCCGAACCGCAGAGACCGACGCCGAAACGGAAGCGCGTAATCAGGCAGAGAAGGCCCAGCGAAAGGGCCGCGCCACCGAGCTGTTCAACCGGTTGCGGCAGATCCATGAGCGCGCGATCGCAAGACTGGATCTTCGCCGTATCGACGTAACCAAGTTCGGAGATCAGGAACTGCGCCGCAAGACCCAGGAACTGGTCGAGGAAATCCTGCGAGAGGATCCGACGCTGAGCGGCGGCGCGGACCGTGATCAGTTGATCGAGGCTGCGGTCAATGAGGCCATCGGACTAGGGCCGCTGGAAGCGCTGCTGGCGGATGAGAATGTCACGGAAATCATGGTCAATGCCCATGATCAGATCTTCATCGAGCGCTCGGGCAAGCTGACCGAATCGGAGATCGTGTTTTCGAGCGATCACGCCGTGATGTCGGCGATCGAGCGTATCGTCGCGCCGCTCGGCCGTCGCATCGACGAAAGCTCGCCGATGGTTGATGCCCGCCTCAAGGACGGCTCGCGCGTCAACGCGATCATCCCCCCCTTGGCGCTGAAGGGGCCCTCGCTGTCCATCCGAAAATTTGCAAAGCATCGTCTGCATGCCAGCGATGTCATCAAATTCGGATCGGCCAACAAGGCCATGATGGATTTTCTGAAGCTGGCCGTGGAACAGCGCAAGAACATCTTGATCTCGGGCGACACGGGCTCCGGCAAGACAACCTTGCTCAACATCCTTTCCAATTACATCCCGGAGGATCAGCGCGTCGTTACCGTCGAAGACGCGGCGGAGCTACGCCTTTACCAGCCCAACTTGGTATCGCTGGAGTCACGGCCACCGAACGTCGAGGGCAAGGGTGCGGTAACCATCCGTGAACTGGTGAAAAACTGCCTGCGCATGCGACCGGACCGTATCGTCGTCGGTGAGTGTCGCGGCAGCGAGGCACTGGACATGCTGCAGGCCATGAATACGGGCCATGACGGGTCCTTGACCACGGCGCATGCCAATACGCCGCGCGATGTGCTGTCGCGCGTCGAGGTGATGGTCCTGATGGCGGGTGTCGATCTGCCGCTGCCGGCGATTCGCCAGCAGATTGCATCAGCGGTCAACCTGGTCGTGCAGCAGACCCGTCTGTCCGATGGCTCCCGCAAGATCACGCACATCACCGAACTGACCGGCATCGAGAACGGCGTGATCCAGATGCAGGACATCTTCCTGTTCCAGCAGAAGGGCTACCGACCCGACGGCAAGATTGCCGGCGAGTTCGTGCCGACCGGGTGCGTGCCGGAGTTCTATGAGGAACTGGTGCGGCGCGGCATCGACGTGGATCGCAGCATTTTCTTCCCCAAAGAGGAGTTCGCCTGACATGCTCCTGATCGCACTCATCGTTGTCCTATTCCTGACGCTCACCCTGGTGGGTGTCTTGGTGCTCGGTGCGCTCAACAAGGGTGCGGCGCAGCAGATTGAGCGCATCCGGCGCACCACGGCCAATGAGCTGGCCGACGCCTTCATCTTCATGGATTACCGGAAGCTGGCGATGTACAACATCGCCGCATTCGCAATCGTGCCGATCATCACCTGGATTGTGGTCGGCAACTGGCCGGCGACCCTGTTGAGCTGTCTGGTGCCGGCAGTGGCGCCGCGTCTGATCGTGGCCCGAGTCCGGGCCAAACGGTTGTCAAAATTCCGGGAGCAGTTTCCGGACGCGATGATCTCGCTTGCCAGTTCGCTGCGTGCCGGCGCCAGCTTGTCGGTTGCGCTGGAATCGCTGATGCGGGAATCCAAGCCGCCGCTGTCTCAGGAGTTCGGCCTGATGCTGCGCAGTCAGCGCCTGGGTGTCAGCTTCGATGAGTCTCTGGCGAAGATGGAACAGCGTCTGCCCCTGCAGGAGTTCAGCCTGTTCGCCGCCGGCCTTCGCATTGCCCGCGAGGTGGGCGGCAATCTTGCCGACATGCTCGACTCTCTGGCCGAGACGATGTTCAAGACGATGGAGACCGAGGGCAAGATCGCAGCACTGACCTCGCAGGGAAAGATGCAGGGTTATGTCATGTCCGGGCTGCCGATCTTCATGATGCTGGTCCTCAACTGGTTGCAGCCCAAGGAGATGTACCCGCTGTTCAATGAACCGATCGGTTGGGCGGTGCTGGGCGTGGTCGGCGTCATGATTGTTCTAGGCTATCTTGGCATCAGCGCGGTCACGAATATCAAGGTATGACTCTCTTCTTCGTCATCGCAGTCTGTGTGGGCGGCGCGGTCGGGCTGCTGCTCTGGGGCCTGGCCGGCCTGCAGGCCGAAGTGCAGGCGACGGATCGTAGCTACCAGGACGAGCCGCCGCCGCTGCTGAAGTCCGTGTGGCCGGTCATCAGCTTCTTCCGTCATTACTTTGCAGCACGCACCCCGACGGCGATGCTGGAGAACGCGCACAAGCAGATCGCTCGCGCCGGTCTTCACCATACGATCAATGCGGAGGAGTTTGTTGCGATAAAAATGGTGGCCACCATCGTCGCTGCGATCATTTTCTGGTTCGTCTGTAGTGGGATGAGCGGGGCGACCATGCTGATGATGACTTTCATGGGTGCGCTGCTCGGTTTTGTATACCCGGATCTGTGGTTGAAAAAGCGTGGCGACCAGCGACGTGACGAGATTCTCAAGACGTTGCCGGTGTTTCTGGACTATCTCGTGCTCGGGGTGGAGTCCGGCATGAACTTCATGAGCGCCATGGGGCAGTGCGTCGAGAAGGGGCCCGCCGGCCATCTGCGGCAGGAGTTTGCGCTGGTGCAGCGCGACGTTCGAGCGGGCTTGTCGCGCATCGATGCGCTCAAGCGGCTTGATGAGCGTCTTGATGTGCCTGAGATCAGTGCCTTCGTCTCTGCCATCGTGCAGGCGGAGCAGATCGGTGCCAGTACCGGCAAGGTATTGCGCCTGCAGGCTCAGCGTCGCCGCAGCGAGCGCTTCCAGCGCGCCGAAAAGGCGGCGATGGAGGCGCCGGTGAAGTTGATCCTGCCGCTGGTCCTGTTCATCTTCCCGACGACCTTCATCATCCTGGCGTTTCCGATTGCGATGATGGTGCGGCAACAAGGGCTGCTCTGATGGTGATCGGCGGACTGCACGACCTGGACGGCGGCGCACTGCGCGTTCGCGCGCAGCGGACCGTGACCGCCTGGGAGCGTACGCGCGGTCTGCTTGCTCGTCCGGCGCCGGCTCCGGGAACCGGGCTGATCATTTCCCCCTGCTCCTCGGTGCACATGTTCGGCATGCGCTATGCGATCGATGTTGTGTATCTCGACTGTGACTGGACGATCGTATCCATCGTGTCTGGATTGAAACCCTGGCGCGCGTCGTGGGGTCGTGGAGCAGCGCATGTGCTGGAGACGGCTGCGGGCGAGGCCCGTCGGCTGGGGCTAATGCCCGGTCTTCGATTGCAGTGGGTGGCGTCCGGTTCTGGCCCGGCGATGGACAGCGTCCCGGCATGAAGATTCTGGCGCTCCTGTTGGTCATGCTGTCGGTGCTGTCTGCCTGCGTGGTCAATCCGGCGAAGGATCCTGCGGTGCAGCGCTTGCAGCGGCTGGCCGCAGCAGCCGATCAGGCCTATCGCGAGGGCAATCGCGAGGCGGCATTGAGCGCGTATCTCGAGCTGTCTCAGCGTGCGCCTGCCGATCCGGCAGTCTGGGCGCGTCTGGGTCATCTGCGATATCTGGCAGGAGACGAGGATCAGGCTTTCCTGTCCTACCAGAGAGCCTTGTCGCTAGAGCCGCAGTATCCGGAGGTGCTGCACAACCTGTCCATGCTGCATCTTGATCGCGCGACTCGGTATCTGGATCAGGCCCTGGCCAGCCCGCGGATGACGGACGCCGAGCGTGCCTCATTCCAGCGGTTGCGGGTCTCGGTCGGCGCCGCACGGGAGGTGAGCCGTGATTCGCGGTAGGGCCTGCCGACAGTCTGGCCAGTCGTTGGTCGAATTCACTATTGTTTTTCCGACCCTGCTGCTGTTGATTCTGGGTGTGGTTCAGTTCGCGCTGATCTTCGTGGCCAAGGTCACGTTGAATCAAGCAGCGTTTTACGGGGTTCGCGATGGCACGCTCAACAATGCCAGTCGTATTGCCATTCATGCCGGACTCGCCCGAGGCCTGGCGCCGCTGTATCAGGACACAGTGAATCTGGGCGGTCAGAACGTGGTGGCTCTGGAGGCGGCGCGGGCCGAGGCCCTGCTGGATGTCGTCAATCCCTTCCGGCTGAACTTGTCCATCCTGAATCCTGATGCCCGATCGTTCCTTGATTTCGGCGAAATGATCGAAGATGAATTGGGTATACCGCATCTGGCCATTCCCAATGCGCGGCTGTTGTACGACACGCGTGACGTCGGGACGATCTCGCGCCAGACCATCCAGGAAGCCAACCTGCTGAAGATCAGGGTCACGTATTGCTATGACCTGATCGTTCCCATCGTCCGGGAGACCATCCGCGGACTCTTCACGGGTCTTCTTGAGAGCGGTGGAATCTTCAACGCCGAGTGCTATGCCGATGGAGGCATTCCGATCGAGGCGGACGCCACTATGCTGATGCAGACTCCTGCCTATCAGCTCTGAGGCACTGCTGGCGAAGGCGCGTCGTGCAAGTTTCCCGCAGGATCGCAATGCCGCACACTCCGCAGATCCCGTTGCCCGTCCAGCCCCCGCGTGAGTTCATGAAAACGCCACCGTCCGCCGCCGTTCCCGAGACGCCAAAGCTGGAAATCGACACCTCGCGGCAGTTCACGTCGTGGATGAGGGATCAACAGATGTCGCTGGCCTTCACCACCTACCAGGCCGGCAAGTTGTTCCTGATCGGCCTCAAGCCGGACGGCAAGCTCTCGGTACACGAGCGCAATTTCGAGCGCTGCATGGGCCTGGCGGTCCGCGGCAGCAGCCTGTACCTGGCCACGCTGTACCAGCTGTGGCGGCTGAACAATGTGCTGCCGGCCGGGCAGGTTGCCCGTGACGGCATTGACCGGCTGTATGTGCCGCAGCAGAGCTGGGTGACGGGGGATATCGATCTGCATGATCTCGGCCTGGATGCACAGGGACGGCCGGTGTTCGTGAACACGCTGTTCTCGTGTCTGGCGACCGTAGACCCTTCGGCGAGTTTTGCGCCGTTCTGGCAGCCGCCGTGGATCAGCAAGCTGGCGGCGGAGGATCGCTGTCATCTGAATGGGCTGGCGATGCGCGACGGCAAGCCGGCGTTCGTTACCGCCGTGTCGCGTACCGATGCCCACGAGGGCTGGCGCGAGCATCGGCGCGACGGGGGCGTGGTGGTGTCGGTGGCGGACAACGAGGTGATCTGCACGGGCCTGTCGATGCCGCACTCGCCGCGCTGGCATGACGGCAAGCTGTGGCTGCTGAACTCGGGGGAGGGCACATTTGGCTACGTGGATCTGGAGCGTCGGGCGTTTGTGCCGGTGGCGTTCCTGCCCGGGTATGCGCGAGGGCTGACCTTCTCGGGCGATTTTGCGATTGTCGGGTTGTCGAAGCCGCGCGGCGTGAAGACGTTCAATGGACTGGCGTTGCAGGAGCGGCTGGACGCCAAGGGTGTTTCGGCGCGCTGCGGGCTGGTGGTGATCGATCTGCGCAGCGGTGATCTGGTGCACAGCCTGACGATGGATGGCATCGTCGAGGAGCTGTACGACGTGGCGGTGCTGCCGGGGGTGCGCACGCCGGGCGCGCTGGGTTTCAAGACGGACGAGATCCGCCGTACGGTGTCGATGGGTGTGCCGGCCGACGATTTGCTCTGAGGGGCTGTTGCGCCGCCGGCCGCTTTACACTAGCGGTCTTCCTTCCGATGCCGATCGCCCATGCCGCCTGCCAAGTCGCGTTTGTATCGCGTCAGCTTCACCAACCACGCTCAGGTCTACGAGATTTATGCCCGTGAGGTGAGTCACGGCGGCATGCTCGG